>AMWB02143240.1_pt2 | contig 40671 bp, 29 predicted proteins | sample 200311 | NCBI WGS metagenome assembly AMWB02 (sample SAMN02737377, study PRJNA173069) | bioreactor metagenome | biome: anode biofilm in microbial fuel cells | place: USA: California | collected 2010-12-16
TAGCCCAGGACGGAAGTCCTGGGAAAAGAGACGATTAAAAAATTCAACAGTCCCGTCAGGGACATAAGACATTAGCCCAGGACGGAAGTCCTGGGAAAATAAGAATAATCAACAAAATAGAGTCCTTTAAGGACGGCAGATAGTGTAAGATCAATAAATATAGTTTCGTGCCTACGGCACTTATTATAGTATTGCCATTTTTAGCCCAGGACTTCCGTCCTGAGCTATTCTGTTACATCCCTGACGGGCCTAATTGGTAATAAAATGTCATTGTTGAGGTGTTCATTGATCCTGTCTGATGGCAATTCCATTCGAAAGGCCATCTCCCGGATAACCGGTTCAATGGCCTTCCAGGGCTCGTGGTCTATAAATTTCAGGGTGAGTTTTTGCCGTAGCTGAAATAACGATTTTCGGGTCTCGAAATCAAACATCGCCCGGTTGAAAAAGAAGCTTTCCTCGGAATAGGAATACGGTACGTTTGTCACTTCCCTGAAAATTGTATGACAGGATTCATTGGCTTGCGACGAATTCATTGTAAAATGGCGCCACTGATCCATCATACCGTTGATCCGCCATCGCTCACGGGCTGCGGGCTGTGCCAGTTCACTCAACGGGAATATCACCAGGGGATAGACCTGGTATCCCAGCGACAGGTTGGTCAGTGAAAGATGATTGAGAAAATCGATGGTGTTTTGCAGGGTCTGGCTGGTTTCCCCGGGAAATCCAACCACGAAGGTCATCAAAACGCTGATCCCGTTGGAATCAAGCTGCTCTATTCCCCTCTTTACCTTTTCGGCCTTTTGCCGCTTGTTCATCCGGTCGAGCTGTCCCTGGTCGCCTGATTCCACCCCGATCTTTCCCATCATTAGACCTGACTTTTTAATCGATTCCATCTCCTCGTTAGAGTACTCACCTCCGCGCATAAAACCCACCCAGTGCGTCAGTCCTGACTCAGTTATCGCTCCGCAAACTTCAAAAAGCCGCTTTTTGGTGATAAATACATTGTCATCCGTCACGTGAATAACGGCCAGGTTCTGACCCATCCTCTTTTTCGCGAGATAAAGTTCTTTAAGCAGGCTCTCCTTTGAACGCAGGAATATCTTTGGAAAAAGGTGGTAGAAATCACAAAAACGGCAACGGTAAGGGCAGCCAATAGATGTCCTGACGGGGATTTTCTCCGGAATTTCATTGATCAGGTCCCAACGGGTAAAATCTTCATTATAATCCACGTTTTCGTCCACTCTTTCCGTGAAATTCCATCCGTTAAGACCTGGAACAAACAAATTGGGAATATCATCAAAGGAAGCCCTGCGTCCTTTTTCAAGCTCCCGGAGAACCCTGAGCAAAGAGGAGGCACCATGGGGCGCCACAACCAGTACATTGGCTTCAATGTTTTCCTGATCCGGATGAAAAAGCATATCCGGGTAAAGAGCATACGTTTCCGGATCTCTTTTATGGTTCAGGTAGTGCATATAATGTTTCCATATCAACGTTCCACCGGCAATTATGCAAACACCGGGCAGTGCATTCTTTACGTCCGAGCAAAGGGAGAGCAGGGAAGTGCCGGTGATGATCATCGTTGTGGAAATACAGACTGCTATCGGATCCTTTTCCGAGATTTTTTTGAGCGTCGCCTGATCGTATCTGTTGGTCAGAATGGTATCATAGCCGTGCAGATGCAACAATCCTTCCAGGTAAAAACCAGCCGCCGGTATATCTTCGCTGTAATCAACGCCCCGGGAAACCTGATCAGCCTTGAATCCGGAGCTGGCCAGTTCATAAAAAGTAGCCAGTGTAAGCTCCCGGTTGTTCGAAGCAAGCCGTAAATTGAAATCCATATTATACTGGCTTGTATCGATAAAAGGAGCGATGATAGCTACGGTCCCGGGCATCAGCGTCAATTTTACAGGAAAGATTAAACCGAAAGAAGGGTTTGAATGTCAAACTTTCTCATCTTCAGAAAAGCATCAACCACTTTTTGACCTTTAACCGGATCTGCCATCAATTCCGGCAGAATGGCCGGCACAATCTGCCAGGAGACCCCGTATTTGTCTTTCAGCCAGCCGCACATGCTTTCTTCTCCGCCATCCGCCGTCATTTTATCCCAGAAATGGTCAATCATCTCCTGGTTGTCGCAGTCTACCGCGATCGAGATGCCTTCACTGAACCTGAATGCATGGTCGTATGAGCTGTCCATCGCCATCATCACAAAGCCGTCGATAATGAACTGGGCGTGTTTCACAAGTCCTTCCGTATCGTCATCTTCGGCTGTATATTTCATGATGCCGGTGACAGCTGAGCCGGGGAACAGGGAAGTGTAGAAATGAATGGCCTCTTCAGCTTTTCCGGCTTGCTCATGGGTAAACATCAACGTTGGACAAATTTTCTGACCGACGTCTGACATTTTTCCAAAATACAATTGCCAGCTTATGCCAAACCGGTCCTGAACCCATCCGTAGCGTTCGCTCCAGGGATATGCATCCAGCGGCATCATGGCTACACCACCTTCAATCAGCTTATTGTATGCTGCATCCACTTCTTCACGGGTTTCGCAGGTCACCATGAAAGAAATCGAGGGATTGGGCTTGTACATAGGGCCTCCATTCAGCAACATGATTTTCTGGCCGTGAATATTAACAGTAACTACAATTGGGTTTTCATCCAGGATCATCGCATTTCCAAAGACCTCAATGTAGAGTTCGGCCGCTTCTTTCGCCTTTCCATCAAACCAAAGGCAAGGATATATCTTGTTATTCATTGCATTAATCTTTTTTCTTAAACACTTATAAAATAGTACTTAATAAATAGTACATAGTTCCTTCCTCAGCTTCTTTTCAGCAACGGCAACCCGGTCAATTCAGACAGCCGTTCCGCCGCCCTGTCGCCACCTTCAGTAAAAGCCCAGTTAAAGAGGAATTGTATCGGGTGGTTTATTCGGATTTTTTCTATTGCCTTGAGTGCCATCCCCTGGATAATGCCTTTGCGCTGATATTCGGGAAGAACCAATCCTGAACACAGGTATATTGCATCATATTCAATATCCAGGGGTGTCATCTCATAAAGCTCTTTCTCGGTGATCTCTTTTGTTAAGAAACGTTCCATCAATGTTTTTGTTGTCGGGATGAGCAGCAACCAGGCTACCGGTCCGTTTTCGTCAGAAAATTCGGATAAGGTCGCCGGATGGATTTTTATGAGCCTTTCCCTGACAGCCTGGTCAACCTGGAGCTGGGTGGGATCACTGTTCATGGCAAACGTTTCTTCGGCTAACCTGATCAATCGCTGGTAGTTGGAAAGTCCCATTATATCAGTATTACAGTTTTAATATATACGCTTCTTTTTCCCGCTTTCGCCAATCAGCTTATTCATTCTTGAAAGCTTAGTGCTTTCCTGTTTGGCACTCAGCACCCAGTGTGTCATGACCTTTCGGTACGATGGCGGCTGGACCGAATAAAATTCCCATGCTGCTTTATTCTCTTTAAAGATTTGAGCATATTCTTCCGGCAAGTCCTTAATCTCGTTTTCAAAACTGTAGATTCCCGACTTGTTTTCCTTTTTAAAACTGTACGCTTTTATACCTGCCGGATGCATGAGCCCCTGCGCCGAAAGGGCTTCCACTTTGTCAATATTGATCCTGCTCCAGGTGCTGCCCGGCTTCCGCGGGGTAAATCGGATAGTATAACTTTGATCATCCACTTTCTTCCTGATCCCGTCAATCCAACCGAAACAAAGCGCCTGGTCGACCGACTCCGACCAGGTCATGCTCGGTTTGCCGGTCTCAACCCTGTAATAGCCAACCCAGAGTTCAATAGCCGTCTGATGGTTTTCCTCCAGCCAGGCGCGGAATTCGGAAGTGTTTTGGAAGAAGGTTGGGGACATGGGTCATTAGCTTTTGTTGGTCTGTTAACAATTAACTGACAGGCAAATTTACAATTTACAGTTTACAATCCAGGATCTAGAATCTGGATGTGGGATTTGGGATGTGGGAAATGAAAAATGAAAAATTAGATTTCATAGGTTTTAATTTTTTTACGCTAGATGAGAACAGAGCATTGACGTTTATTACCATATCTTTTCCGATAAATGATAATTAGGCCCTCCGGATTCCAGAATGATGAGCATTACATCCTTATAAGTAATTCCATCTATCTCGACATTTTCAACTCCTGCTACATAACTGCTGTCATAATAATTAAACGTATGATTCCAAACCTGACCTGGTTGAAATGGAATAATATATAACTTTTCTCCTCATGGCACTCATACCACTAAAGGACCCGTCTATCCTATGTTTTCGCTTTTTTCGCCGCGATAAAATAATTGACCGGCATTTCATAAAGCAGCTTTGTCTCCAGGATTTTAAAATGATTTATTGTTAAAGACTTCTCAAGCTCCCTTATGGTCCAAGATCTGATGTAGGGGAAATACCCAATCCTGCTTAAAATTTTCATGATCAAAGCTTTGTATGACCAGTATTCACTATGGCAATCCGTCGCCTGGATGAAGATGCCTCTCTCTGAAAGCAACCGGGTTATTCTATCCAGTAAAACATCTTCGTTTTTTATGAACTGAAGAATATTAAATGCCAGGATCACATCAAATGAACCCGGTTCTAATTCCTGATCAAAAATCCCGATATTCCGGAATTCAACGTTTAAAATATTTCGCTCTGCCGCTTTACTATTTGCCACAGCGATCATTTGATCGGAAATATCAATGGCCAGAATTTGCCTGACAGCGCCCGATAATTCAAGCGTCACTGATCCTGTCCCGCAGGCAAAATCCAGGATACAGTCGTTCTTATCGAGGTACTTCCTGGTCAGGGCAATGGTCTCATCATAAACCGGCTTGTACTTCTCATAAACATTGCTGTCGTAGCTTTTTGACATCTTATTCCAGAACTTAACCGGACTTTCCATCTTGGTTTCGCTTTGGTTTTCAAATTATTAACGCAATATATCTCAAATATACAAAATAATTCAATGTTTAACCCCTGCGGGGTAAACGTTCCCGGGGGCCATCATTCTACCACATTCGATGCCCTAAGGGCAATGAGCCAGTAATCCCTGCTTCCACGCTTCCATGCCTCCCAGCCTCCCCTAATAATTAATACATACCACTTAGTTCATAGTACATTTTTTTTACTTTTGCGCCAAATTGTTAATTTTTTCACAAAAAATCATCTAACTCATGAAAAACATACTCGTTATTGGCTCTGTCGGTCAGATCGGTTCGGAACTGACCATGCGTTTAAGGGAAGTTTATGGTGCCTCCCATGTTGTTGCAGGTTACCGCAAGACCATGCCTTCAAAGGAACTGGCCGAATCAGGCCCGCTGGAGCAGGTTGACGCCACCGACGCCCCCAAGATGGCCGAGGTCGTTAAAAAATATAAGATCGATACTATTTATAACCTCGCTGCATTGCTATCGGCGGTTGCAGAAGGCAATCCGACCATGGCCTGGAATGTGGGTGTAGGAGGGGTGTTTAACTGCCTGGAAGTTGCCCGTGAAAATAACTGTGCTATCTTTTTCCCGAGCTCCATCGGTGCGTTTGGCTCTTCAACACCGTTAGACAATACACCTCAGGATACGATTCAGCGCCCTTCGACCATGTACGGTGTGACCAAGGTGACCGGCGAATTGCTCAGCGACTATTACTTCAAGAAATTTGGCGTTGACGCCCGTGGACTCCGCTACCCCGGCATCATTTCGAACGTGACCCTGCCCGGTGGCGGTACGACAGATTACGCCGTTGAAATTTACTACGCAGCCATTAAGGAGAAAAAATTCACCTGCCCTCTGCCGGCCGGTACTTTCCTGGATATGATGTATATGCCTGATGCACTCGACGCTGCCATCAACCTTATGGAAGCCGATCCTTCGAAGCTGAAGCACCGCAATGCATTCAACGTGAGTGCCATGAGCTTCGATCCCGAGATCATTGCGGCAGAGATCAAGAAGCATATCCCCGACTTCGTCATGAATTACCAGGTCGATCCGATGAAAAAAGCGATCGCCGACTCATGGCCGAACAGCATGGACGACAGTTGCGCCCGCCAGGAATGGGGCTGGAACCCGAAATGGAAGCTCGACAATATGACCGTCGATATGCTGAAGGTCATTGGCGAGAAACACGCGAAAGGACTTATTTAATCAGACGATAGAACGATCATACGATCGCACATTTAATGTAACATCGAATATCGCCTGATCGAGATTTCGGCTGATCTTCATATCTTTGCCTCATGCAAATCGCCGCACTCGTTTCTGGTGGAGTTGACAGCTCCGTGATTGTTCCCCTGTTGAAAGATCAAGGCTTTGATCCGGTTATTTTCTATATCCAGATCGGGATGGAAAATGAACCGGGTTTTATGGATTGTCCTTCCGAAGAAGATATCGAGATAACTACATATATTGCAAAAAAATACGGTTGCCGGTTTGAAATCGCCAATCTTCACGAAGAATACTGGAACCGCGTGGTAAATTATACGATCGATTCGGTCAGGCAGGGATTCACGCCCAATCCGGATGTGATGTGCAACCGTTTCATCAAATTCGGAAGTTTCGAAGATAAATTCGGGAAGCATTTTGATAAGATTGCTACGGGTCATTATGCCCGTGTCTTCGAAAAAGATGGACATTTCTACCTGGGAACGGCAAAAGACCGGCGAAAAGACCAGACGTATTTCCTGGGAAGAATAACCTATCCACAGCTTTCCAAAGCCATGTTTCCGGTAGGGGATATGGAAAAAGGGGAGGTGAGGAAATTTGCGGAAAAATTAAAACTTCCCAGCGCAGGAAGGCCTGACAGCCAGGGGATCTGCTTCCTCGGCAAAGTGAATTACAATGAATTTATCCGGCGTTATACCGGTGAAAGGGCAGGGGATATCGTGGAACTTGAAACGGGAAAAATCCTGGGCAGGCATAAAGGTTACTGGTTTCATACGATCGGGCAGCGCAAAGGCCTGGGATTGAGCCAGGGGCCCTGGTTTGTGGTTAAAAAAGACATCCCCGCCAATATAATTTATGTATCCAACGGGTACGATCCGGTCGCTCAGCACCAAAATAACATTTATCTTTCTGATTTCCTGTTTATTAACGAAACACCTGACCGGGACTATTCAATTCCACAACCGGTAATGTTCAAAATCCGCCACCAGCCGGAGTTTAATGAAGGGGTTATGGTGCGGCAGAGAAGCAGTGAAGACGGGATGCAGGGCGGTAGGGAGTCCCTCCAGGGACGACAGTATGGTAGACGGGAAGGGGAGAAATATATAATAGAGTCGGTTAAAAGCATTGCCGGGGTTGCTCCGGGTCAATTCGGCGTAGTATACGATGCAGATAAAAAGATTTGCCTGGGAAGCGGGGTAATCTCCGCCTGATTGCCTGTTCTGCCATCCTGTTTTAACCTTCGCAAACAGGGATCAGAATGTGAAAAGTCGTCCCTTCTCCCGCTTTAGATTCAAACGTTATTGTGGCATCAACCGTATTGAGAATACTTTTTGACATCGCCAGTCCAAGTCCCATTCCGCTGCTTTTAGTCGTGAAGCTCGGTGAAAAAATCTTACCCGCTTGTTCTTCAGTTATCCCTGTTCCATTATCAGAAACTGAAATGTGATATTTATCGCCTTCCCTCAAGACATTGATCCTGATTACACCATCCGCTTTTTTTCCGATTGCCTGTACCGCATTCTGCACCAGGTTATTAAACACCCTGAGCAATTGTCGTTTATCAGCCATCACGAAAAATTCACCTTGCAGCTGGCTGATAATGATCTTTGTTTGCCGATGGGATCTGTAAAGTTCAGCTGCAGATTTAATTACTTCCATCAGATCGGTTTTCTCTATGTTAGCTGCCGGCATTTTTGCAAAATCTGAGAATTCTGAAGCAATTTCCGATAAGGAATCGATTTGTTCCACGATCGTTTTCGTAAACCTGTGCAGGTGAGCTTCCCAGTCAGGTGATTTCTCGATCCATGCTTTCTGAAGGTATTGGACGCTCAGCTTCATAGGAGTCAGCGGATTTTTAATTTCATGGGCCACCTGCCTGGCCATTTCCCGCCAGGCACTTTCCCTTTCCGACCTGGCCAGCAATTCGGCGCTTCGGGCCAGTTCATCGATCATCCGGTTGTATTCCTCCACCAGGTTACCGATTTCATCTTTCCTCCTCCAGTCAATCTTTTCATTGGATTTTCCCAACCTGATCACACTCAGTTTTTCCCTGACAAGCTGCAGTGGTCGTGAAATAAATCGTGAGACAATAATAGTAACCACCACAGCGAGCACGATCAGCAGCACATAAACATTAATGTAGGCCGCAAGGAAATCCCCGATCTCCTTTTTGAGTTCATTTTGCTTTGAAAAATAAGGCAGGTTAAGGTAGGCTATGATCCTGTCTTCATTATTCCGGAAAGGAATATAAGCCGATAAGTATTCTTGCCGGCCAATTTTTTCATTCTGAATATAAAGCAGGCTTTGTTCTGAAAACAGCTTGTGAAATGCCCGGGAATTCATCTTTGTCGACAGCAGTTCTTCATGGAATATTTGTGGTCGGGATGAAGCGATTAGGCTTCCGCCTGTATCGAACAAGTTAATATCTGAATAAAAAATTACCGAGAATTTATAAAGGATTTCTTCGATATACGATTCCATATCATCGGTTAACGCCGGGGCATTGCCCAGCTTATGCTCAAGTTCGGTCAGCACCGAAAATGTTTTTTCACTCAGGTTATCGCGGTTTTGCTTGTTATAAAGATGAATGATATTGGCCCGCGTGATGATTCCCAGGATGAAGAAGGAAATTATAATTATGCTAATGATAGAGACCTGCAATTGGTTGCTAAAATTGAACTCCAGTTGATGGATCCCTTCTTGAAGTAAGAAAAGGAACATAAATACAAGCAGAAACAGGCTGAACAAGATAAATAGGTAGGAAAAGGGGGCGATCAGGTCGAGGAAGCTTAAATTCTTTTTACTGATCATCAGAGCATTATGATTATTTTCCTTTATTATATAATGATTATATCCTTCATTATCAATGAAATAAGCCTGTTCAGACCCGGCATCATATGTCTGAAAACCAAGATTATATGAAAAATCCCCGTTTTTGTATATAAGTTTTCCATCGACGTATTTGGCATACGAATAGTTTTCAAGGCCTGAAATCAGGTTGACTTTCTCATCGATGAGCAAATCAGGATATCCCAATCCGGTTTCGTAAATATATTTTTGAAAAATTTCTATATAGATCCGGACCGAATCATTCAAAAATTTTCCCGATCCAGGTAAATCCAGAATTGACAAATAATTGCTATTACCCAGTTTATCGTTAATGAAGAAAAGGTTGCTATCGATAGGCTCACTACCTGCGGATTGTGTTTGCCGGTTAAAGAAAGTAAAACAACTTTCAAGATATCCTGCAGGTTGAATATTCAACACATCGGAACCGGCACAAATCGTCATCTGGATGTCATATTTATTCCAGAAGTTGTTAAAATACTTCTCGCGGATAAAGTCATAGACATAGCCACTATTCTCTTTAGCGGCATACCAGTTCATAATTAGTTCAGACAGGTTACTATCCGATTGAATCTGGCCCACGATTTTTGAAAATTCATATTCCATCAATGGATCGCGTTTGGAGGATAGTTCTGAAGCGATAATTTTACGAGTCTCTTTTTCTTTTCGTGCATGATAGATATCCAATACCAGCGTCGTGATCAGTGAAAACATAAGCACATAGACCATTGCGCCTGTAATATTTCTGAAGCCATTTTGCTTTTTGTTGAAATAAAGGAAGGAAACCAGGTACAGAAAAAGGAAAGCCGGAAAAATAAGTCTGATGGATAAAACGTCTTTATCCAAAAACAATAGAATTGAACAAGCAGAAGTTGCCAGGGCAATAAATAAATAGTGTTGTATTTTAATTTGTCGCTCACTGATCATACTAATCAGGCGTGATGAGACCAGGAAGAATGCCAGAATCAGCGATGTCAGGGAAATAAATCCAAGGCTGCTGTAAATATCGATATTAAAAATATTGTTCAGGTTCAGTTCTATATTGGAATCGATGATCAATCGTCGCATCGTCGAAACGAGCAGGAAGAATAAAAATCCTGTAGAAAGGCTGATCAGCGCACCGAGAAAAATTCTGACGGGATACCGGAACTGGCTTATGGAGGCGTTACACTTACTATAAAATATCCATGCGAGGGTCAGCCAGGTGATGCTATTGATCACCAGGTCGCCCAGGGAAGGGGAGATAAAGGAGGTGGCATAATAGTACGGGCTAAACAGATCCGTTTGATAAAGAAAGGTTGGTATTTCGAAATATAGAAAGATCAATCTCAGAATCATTGTATCGACTGCAAAAGCCAGTAACAGCAAAAATGGCCGTTCACGCAGAAATACAAAAGTCTGGTAAAGGTAAAACAGGAGTATGATGAGGGATATGAAAAAGGTGAGGAAAAGAGTGAAGACAAAAAGGTTCGTTTTACCGAATCCGCTTTCCGATGGTGCTTCGGAGACTGAAAATAGAAATTCCTCCCGTGCTGAATAGAAATTGATCTGTCCGGGAATTGTATCGACTATAACATGAGGATCAAGTTTGAAATCTTCCTGAAACTCATTGACAAGATATTTATTCTGGTATGGAAAATCGTTTTTAACCAGGATGAGGCCAACGGCGAAAATATTTTCACCTGAACTTGTAATTACGCGGAACCATCCATTGCCATAATGTATAAAAGGGGAGGAGAACAAATTTTTATCCAGGCTAATTCCAGCCGGTACATTATTATCAGACCAATAAACCAGTGAGTCGTTGCGGTAAATGAAAACGGTCCATCCTTCCTTCTGGCATTGTTCAGGATGGAGGTCTTTGTGAAGATTTATAAAAGGGGCCTGTTCAAATTTTTCCTGAAGAGCGAGATCTAACACTTTTTGCAACATTTGTTCTTTTTCCCGAAGGACCTTCTCGATGTGCTTTTGCTTTTGCATGTCCAGGTCATGAACATGGATAGAATTAAAATGGATGAACCAGGCTGCCATAAAAGAAGCAAGGCTAATGAAAATGAAAAGCAGAATTTTTCGCTTTAATTCACGGGTTATCTCCATAAAAGTATCTTTTTCCTGATTTTCATTCTGTTACAGGCGGCCTCATTTAAGGCTTTCTGGCGCATTTAATTTTAAAAGTTGATCCATTCTTCCATTCCCGGCTTTTGCGCGCTGGAAGGCTTAAAATTACGGATTTTTAAAATAGGATAAAAATCGTGCCAGATCTTGTTCCACGTGGAACATTATCGTCCCAGGTGGACCATCAGGATAGAAATATCGGCCGGTGACACTCCGGCGATTCTGGAAGCCTGGCCAAGTGATCGTGGTTTGATCCGGCTCAGTTTTTCACGGGCTTCAAATGACAGCGCGGTCAGTCGGTCGTAATCAAAGGATTCTTTCAGGGTAACTGAATCGAGCCGTTCGAGTTTTTGGGCAAGTTCCCGTTCTTTGTCGATATACCCTTCATATTTGATCAGGTTTTCTGCCTCTTCCAGGATTTCTTCCTGATCAGGACCGATCGACCGAAGCTGTTGCATGAGTGAGGGCAAATTTTTCGCCAATCCTTCCAGGCTTACCTGCGGTCTGAGCAGAAGGTTTGCTATTTTCACTTTCTGGTCGATGATTGCTGTCTGTGCAGCCGAGAGGTACCCATTTATCTCATCAGGGTCGACGCTGACTTTTCGGAGGAACCGGACCAGGCCATTGATCTTATCGGCTTTCTCAATTACCGTCTGATTTCTGAAGTCAGAGGCCAATCCGATTTTATGTGACAGTGGTGTAAGGCGCTGGTCGGCGTTGCTTTGCCGGAGCAATATCCGGTATTCCGCCCTCGAGGTGAACATCCGGTAAGGTTCATCGACGCCTTTTGTGATGAGGTCATCGATCAATACGCCAATATAAGCGTCCGATCTTTTCAGGATGAATTCTTCCTTATTGTTTAATTTCAAGTGAGCATTGATCCCGGCAATAATTCCCTGGGCAGCAGCTTCCTCATAGCCTGTGGTCCCGTTGATCTGGCCGGCAAAATATAAATGCCTGACTTTTTTTGTTTCCAGGGTATAATTGAGCTGAACCGGCGGGAAATAATCATATTCAATGGCATATCCCGGTCTGAAAATACGGGCATTTTCAAAGCCTTTGATTTTACGCAATGCTTCAAATTGCACATGGTCGGGCAGGGAAGAGGAAAATCCGTTGATATAGTATTCTACCGTATCCCAACCTTCAGGCTCAACAAACAGCTGATGTGAATCTTTTCCGGCAAAACGGTTTATCTTGTCTTCAATGGAAGGGCAGTACCTCGGACCAACGCCTTCTATCTTTCCGGTAAACATGGGCGATTCGTCAAAACCCGTTTTGAGGACATTATGCACTTCCTGGCTTGTATAGGCAATATAACAACTCCTCTGCTTCTTTAAGGGGGTTGTATCGGAAAAAGAAAATTTAGCCGGATTTTCATCCCCGGGTTGTTCTTCCAGCTGGCTAAAATCAATAGAGCGTCCATCGACCCTGACCGGGGTTCCTGTTTTCATCCGGTCGGAATCAAAACCAAGTTCTACGAGGCATTCGGTCAGACCTTTTGAAGCCTTTTCACCAATTCTTCCGCCACCGAATTGTTTCAATCCAATGTGGATGATTCCGTTCAGAAAAGTTCCATTGGTGAGGATCACGGCTTTTGCGGGTATCTGATGGCCCATCGATGTAGCGACGCCGACGACGTTACCATCTTTGACCAGAACTTCGTTGACCATATCCTGCCAGAAATCGAGATTCGGTGTGTTTTCGAGCATTTTTCTCCACTCCAGTGAAAACAACATCCGGTCACTCTGGGCCCTGGGGCTCCACATCGCGGGTCCTTTGGATTTGTTGAGCATTCTGAACTGGATCATGGTCCGGTCGGTCACAATACCAGAATAGCCCCCCAGCGCATCGATCTCGCGTACAATCTGACCTTTGGCAATTCCTCCCATGGCCGGGTTGCATGACATCTGGGCCATATTGGTCATGTTCATGGTGATCAATAAAACAGAGGAGCCCAGGTTTGCCGCAGCTGCTGCCGCTTCACAACCAGCATGGCCTGCGCCTACGACGATTATATCGTATTGTTTAAACATTAACGTTCAGGGGATTGTACTTTCTTGTTCCACGTGGAACATTTTACACCCAAGGATTCAAAGATAGATAAAATTCCTCTTTGTCCCGCATCGTTTCCTTCTCTTCCAGGGTCTTGTCTTTATAACCCATCAGATGTAGTACGCCATGAATAATTAAGCGATGGATTTCTCCTGATAGCGCCACTTTATATTCCCGGGCATTTTCTCTTGCACGGTCAATGCTGATATAAATATCCCCGGAAATTTCCCGCTCACTTTCCGCCATATTAAATGTTATAATGTCTGTAAGGGTGGAATGTCGGAGATATTCCTTGTTAAGCTGGAGCAGGACATTATCGTTAGTAAAAATGTAATTCAAAACACCGATCTTAAAATCCTCATTTTCAACCGACTCATTAAGCCAGGAACGGATTTTCCTTTTATTTTTCAAGCTATAGCTGACTTCTTCAAGAAAAAAGTATATTTTCGGTGTTTCAGCCATATCGTATTATTAATCAAATACTTAGTTTTTGGTAGACTTTGAAGAAGTCTTGCATAAAGGCTTCCCTGCGGCTGAAAATCTTTTCATCAATCCCGTTTATTTTAAATAACATCTCCAACCGTTGACCATTATGTTGAAATTTTATTTCATCGCATAATTTCTGGATCACCAGCAATCCTGTTTTCTCAAAATTATATGCTGTATCTGTATCCTTAAAAATATATTGCTGAAAATTAAATCCGGCGCCCTCATCCGAAACAGTAATCCACAATCCTTCTTTCGACATTTCTTCTGTTATCCTGACCACTTTAGTCTTATCCCGCTTGTTGCCATGAATGATTGCATTTTTCACCGCTTCGGTGACCGCCATCATAATGTTTCCAAAATAACTGCCATAAAGCATGTGCTCATCGCTGACTTCTTCTACAAATTGTTCGACCCTGAACATCTCATCGACCGATGATCCTATCCTAATTTCCTTATGCCTCTTCATGATTTATTTTAGCTCAAACTGATAAAAGTACTGATTAACCTTATCCTTGTAATAAGGACGCAAGTTGGGCGGCATGGTCCTTAACAATTCAATTTCTTTATCCTGTAATCTGTTATACTCTAAAAATTCCTCAGGGTTTCTATTGTTCATATCTTTTCCTTCCCTGGATTCTCTTTTTTCCTCCTGCTCTCTTTTCAGCTCTGCCTTTTCATGCTTTAACAACCTGGTTTCAATATCTTTAAGACGTTCCATGGTTTGCTGCGTAATCATTTTATTGACCAGTTCAGTTTCGGTAACTTCCATCTGCTCCATCATATCTTTCAACTCCTTGCTGTTTCCCATTCCCTGCTCCTTCATCTGGTCCTGGTACTGTTCCATCATTCTCCGGATCGCTTCCTGCTGCGCGGCCATCCGGGCAAAACCCTCGCTTTGGGCAGAATTCCGGCTTTTCTCACTCTGTGAAGGATTCGTTCCGTTTTCTTTCAATTGTTGGATTTGCTGGTTGAGCTTCTGCTGCAAATCACGCATGCCTTTCATCGATGCGGCTCCTTTTCCCGGTTTAGGTGAACCTTTTTTACACGAACCCGAACATTGCATCTGCATCGCACTCATCATTTGTTCCAGGGATTCCGATAATAGCAATGCCAGGTCATTAACGGAAGTCATGATATACTGCTGGTTTTCTCCCGCCTGTCCTTTTCTCCGTTCGGTCAGGTTATCGAGCGCCTTATCCACATATAAATTGATATCCTGAATCTCCCTGGTCACAAACGGTTCGATCATCTGCTGACGTTTACTCAAGGCCCAGAGCGAATCTTCGACCATCACCAGGTCGTCCTTAATTTTCTTTTGAGCTTCAATAACCATCGGGTATTTTGGATCGATAATGTTGATCTCGACCGTTCTTCCGATCAGTTCCTCCTGATCAAAAGAAAGCTGGATCAGGTTTTCCAGGATTTCGCGCAAGGCACCGATGTCTTCGCCAAGTTCTTCCGAATACATTTCACTTTGCATCTGTTCCATCTGCTGGGCCATCGATTTCATGCCATCTGAAGCACTACGCTGGGAGGGTGAGGCTTTTGACGGTTTACCCTGGTTAAGTTCCTCAGAACTCTGTTCCATATCCTTTTGAATGTTCTCCTCCTGCTGATCGGTATTGTCCAACTGCTTGGGCTCTTCAAGCTCCTTATTCTTCTGTTCCAGAACGTTCAAATCGTCCCGCAACTGTTTGAACTGCTCATTCAGCTTATCCTGTTCATTCTTGAGCTGCTCCGCATCTGCTTTCTTTTCTTCGCTTTTGCCGGCCAGTTCTTCTTGCTTTGCGGATAATTCCTTCAGCTTATCAATGCTTTCCTGGAGTTTCTTTTCAAATTCAAGCTGTTTGAAGAGTTCAAGGTTCCTGTCAAGTTGCTTTTCAAGATCTTTATTCTCATTCTGCATTTTTTCAAGCATCTCGTTGACCTTGTCTTTATCCATATTTTCAAGCAGTTTCTGAAGTTCTTCAAACATCTTTTTCATTTCATCCGTCATGATCTCATCAAACAGCTCTTCCAGCCGTTCCTGCTTTCTTACCAGCTCTTCATCAATCTCCTTATACTGTTGCTCCTGCATCGATTTGATCTCGTTCTCCTTCCGGATTTTCTCGATCTTGTCCTGCAGGTTTTTCTGATCATCCAGCAGGTCTTGAATTTGCTGCTTTTCCTGCCACCCGATGCTTTCCTTGTCGATCAGCTTGCGGCTAAGCTCTTCTGCTTTTTTTTGAATGTCCTTAGCCTCCTGGATGCTTCTTTCCAGTTCATCCATGATCTTTTCATTGTTCTCTTCCGTTTTTTCCTCGATTTCCTCCAGGGTCGGAGCCCTGAAGATCATGGGCTGCGAGCGGGTTACCTTGCTACCGTTAATTCCGTCATTATCCCATACTTCGAAATGATAGACAATTTGTTCACCGGGTTCGACCTGTATAGAATCCAGCTCGAAAAAATGGAAAAACTGCTGCTGGGTATTGATCTTTGTAACCGGTAATTCCGCCATGATTTCAGGGCCTGAGTCACTTCCTGTTACGCCTTCATTATCGACCCTGTAATTAAATGTCAGCTTATTAAACCCGTAATCATCCTTGATCAGTCCCTTGAAATAGATCCGTTTATCAAAAACCGAATCCCTGACCTGTTCAATGTCAATCGTCGGATAATTATCCGGGATCACACTCACGGTATAGGTCAGAGAATCAGCATTCCTCAGGTACTCGTTCGCAGAAACCACCGCATAAGTATTGCTTTTCATGGCACGCCCTGAATAGCTAAACGCATTGGAAGCTTTGCCGGTGATTTCTTCTATTTGGTCGCCCCAACGGAATATTATTTTTCGGGTATCTCTTGTAAAGAATTTCCAGTTGATCATGGTGCCTTCCGGTACAATCACATCACCGGTATTTTCAAGCGTCTCATCCGGTTTCCCGGTATAGCCCGGGTAATTAAGGGTAAGCTCAAAACTCAGCACGATGGGTCGGGGAAAAACTTTAAGCTCAAAAACTCCGGACTTGAAAAGATCGTTTTTAATATAAAACCGTTTGGTTTCCTGGACATTCCGGAACTTATACTGGAACAATGCCGCTGTTTTCCGGTCCATCCGGTATTCAATGCCATTCACTTCCAGGAAAAGATCGGCCGGCAGTTCAGAACCTTCGGCCTTGATTTCCAGCAGAAAATCTTCCTGCTGAAAGGTTTCAAGTTTTTCATTCAGTACGGATATTGTAAACGGTGCCGGAGGAGTATAGACTGTCTGGTACCTGACAATTCGTTCTGAAGGCTCGGTAATCACACCCGGTGAAATAATCAGGATCAGGATGATCACAAGTGCCGGTGGCAAGGCATAACGCAGATATCGGAGATTCTGACGGGTATCGATGGCGACCGTAAACGGTACCGGCCGGAGCTTTTTGATCTTCTGGTCGATACTGGCCCTGATCAAATCTCCGTGAAATTCTTTATCCTGCTTATCCTGGAGTTGCTTTAGCTGGAGCGTATTCAGCAGTTTATCGCCGATCTCGGGAAAATGCCGGCCAATAATCTCTGCGGCCTGTTCATGGGAGATTATCTTCCCGAACCTGAGCAGCTTTGCCACGGGCACCAGGATCAGGCGCCACAAGATCAGCAGGTTTAGAATAATGAATGAATAAAAGATCAGCGCCCTGACACCGGTGCTGAACCGGCCGAAAAATTCGGTCAATGTGAAAACGAGGTAAAAGGCCGTGAGCAGCGCAAAAAAGAAAATCACGCCGCGGATCAGCCGGTTTTTATAAAACTTCCGGATGAATTCATCGAGCTTGCCGATCAGGATGCTGTAATTGTCTGACTGCATGACGCTGGGCGTGTTCAAAGGTTCTGTTCTCTAACGGAATAGAACAATTAAATATTATCTTTGTTCGTTTGACAAAGTTAGTCATTGTTTAGCCTGTTCGGGCTTATAAAATGCTTTCCATCATGAAAAAGTGGCTTTTCTGCATCATCCTGATCTTTTCATTTCTGATCAGCCCGGGCCAGTATAACATTCCCGCAGATATGCAGGAAAATTACTGCCGTGCTGCCCGGGTCTGTGAAGAGCAGCTCAGAAGCTATTCATCACCAGAGATTCAAAATTATTATACGTCATATTATGATGTTAAGTTTTATTTTCTGGACCTGAATGTTGATGATGACACCGTATATTTAAGCGGATCGGTTACGATAACCGCCAAGGCTGTGGAAACCATCGACACCCTTGTTTTCGATTTTAACTCGGGGATGACTGTGGATACGGTGTACGTTAATGGAATTATCCAAGGTTTCGAGCATAAAAATGATTTTATTAAGCTTCAGGTCTCCCCTGTGGTCACACCTGGAACTATGTTTACGGCGAAAGTTATTTATCATGGCACGCCTCCGACGGGGGATTTTTTCTCAGGAATTACTTCAGGGTATTCGGAAAAATACGGGACGCACGTAACATGGACACTCTCGGAGCCTTACGCGGCGAAAGACTGGTGGCCGGTCAAGCAGGCACTCGGTGACAAGGCTGATTCGGTCTGGGTATTTTTAACGACGAGCGCCGAAAATATGGCCGGATCGCAGGGTTTGCTTACTGCCGTGACACCTATGCCGGGCGGTAAATTAAGATATGAATGGAAGAGCCGTTACCCGATCGATTACTACCTGATCTCCTTTGCTGTGGCCGATTACCAGGAGTACAAACTTTATGCTTATCCTGAGGGGATGGCCGAGCCGGTTTTCATTCAGAATTATATTTATGATCATCCAAATTGCCTGGCCGATTACAAGGCCGGTATTGACCGGACAGCATCCTTTATTGAGCTGTTTTCAGGTTTGTTCGGCAATTATCCGTTTGCCGCTGAAAAGTATGGACATTGCCTGGCGGAGCTGGGCGGCGGCATGGAGCACCAGACGATGACGACTATCGGCGGCTTCAGCTTCACCCTGGTGGCCCATGAGCTGGGGCATTCCTGGTTTGGGGATTATGTAACCTGTGCAACATGGAACGATATCTGGATCAATGAAGGGTTTGCCACCTATTGCGATTACCTGGCGCACTCATTCCTGGCCGATCCCATTTATGATTCTATCTGGCTAAAAATCAGGCATGACCAGGTAAAAAGCCTGCCGGGTGGCAGTGTTTGGGTGCCCAATGATCAACTGGGCGATGTCTGGCGGATATTCGACGGAAGGCTGTCGTACAGCAAAGGAGCCCTTTTGCTGCACATGATCCGCTTTGAACTGCAGGATGATGATTTATTTTTTGAGATATTAAAATCATATGCAGCGGAATATGGTCATTCCGTGGCCACGGGAAATGACTTCAGGGAATGGCTGGAAATGAAGTCCGGGAAAGACTTTAGTGGTTTTTTCAACCAGTGGTATTATGGCGAAGGATATCCTATCTTTAAAATCGTCTGGAACCAGACCAACGAAACGCTGAATATTTATTCGACACAAAGCACATCAACACAGGTGACGACATTATTCAAGATGACCTTACCTTTTCGGGTAAACTTCACTGACGGAACTGACACAACCTTGCTGTTTTACCAGGATGACCACCAGGTGGCTTTTTCGGCGCCTGTCGCCAAATCCATCAGCCAGATTGAACTGGATCCTGATCAGTGGGTACTGCACAAGCTTAACAGCATTTCTGTCGGAATTGAAGATACTGACAGCCCGGTCTATTTCAGCATTGGCCCCAATCCGGCCCATGAACGGTTGAACCTATACTTTCCCAATTTTACTGGAAAAAAGATTGAAATGTCCATCATTGACCTATCGGGAAGGATTGTCCTGAGCCAGGCTATTTCGCAATCGTCAAATTTGGTCGAAATTGACCATCTTTGCAGCGGAATTTACCTTGTTTCGGTAACCGATGGGGAGTGGATGATGAATAAGAAACTGGTGGTTGAATGATAGTTCCGGGTTCCAGGTTCCGGGTTTATGAAAGATTTGGATTATTGAAAAAATAAATTTATGACGAATAAAATTAGAGTTCGTTTTGCGCCGAGTCCGACGGGGCCGCTACATATAGGGGGGGTGCGCACAGCGTTATACAATTACCTTTTCGCCCGGCATCACGGCGGAAAGATGATCCTCAGGATTGAAGATACTGACCAGAACAGGTACGTTCCCGGTGCTGAGGATTATATTATTCATTCTTTGAACTGGACCGGAATTGAATTTGATGAAGGGGTTCATGTTGGTGGGCCATATGCGCCATACCGCCAATCGGACCGCAAGGAAATTTACAGGAAATATGCCGATGAGCTGGTCAGCAAGGGTTATGCCTATTATGGTTTTGATACCGTTGAAGAGCTTGATATCAGGCGGAAAGAAGCAGAAAAAGAAAAGCGGTTATTTACTTATGATGCATCGATCAGAAAATCACTGAAGAATTCCCTGTCAATGACCCGGGAAGAGACCACAAGCCGGTTGAATTCCGGTGAGCCTTATGTGATCCGTTTCTTGATCCCGGAAAATGAAGTACTGGTTTTTCATGATCTGATCCGCGGGGAAATCACAGTGAGCACCAGTACGCTGGATGATAAAGTCCTGTTCAAATCCGACGGAATGCCCACCTATCACCTGGCCAATATTGTAGACGACCACCTAATGGATATCTCCCACGTGATCCGTGGGGAGGAGTGGCTGCCATCGTTGCCGCTGCACATTCTGCTTTACAGGAGTTTCGGCTGGGAAGCGCCTCTATTTGCGCACCTTCCGCTGATCCTTAAGCCTGAAGGTTCCGGTAAATTGAGTAAGCGCGACGGCGACCGGCTCGGATTCCCGGTATTTCCGCTGGAATGGAAAGACCCTTTTACCGGGGACGTATCATCGGGGTACCGTGAGTCGGGTTATTTTCCTGAAACGGTTGTGAACATGCTGGCTTTGCTGGGTTGGAATCCCGGCACCGAGCAGGAAATCTTCAGCATGGACGAGCTAACTCATGAATTCTCCATTGAACGGGTAGGCAAATCGGGATCCAGGTTTGATCCCGGGAAGATTAAGTGGTTCAACCATCATTACCTGGTCTCAAAATCCATACCCGAACTGACTTCTCTTTTCCAGGAAGCGCTGAAAGAAAAAGGAATCAAGGCCGATGATGCGTTTGTCGAAAAAGTGGTTGAGCTTGTCAAAGACCGTTCCGATTTTGTCAGTCAGTTCTGGGATCAATCGTATTTCTTTTTTAAACGGCCAACGAGCTATGATCATGAAATCGTCAGGAAAAAATGGAATGTGGATACGCCCGGTTTGCTCAAGGCATTTGCGGCGGATTTACTGTCGCTTGGCGAATTCAAAGCCGAAACGATCAAAGCATTTGCCGGAGAATTTGCCCAGCAAAAAGGAACAGGTTTAGGGCAACTGATGAATCCGCTCAGGCTTTGCCTGGTAGGCGGCAGCTTTGGCCCCGACCTGGCATTGATCTGCGAAATGCTCAGTAAAGAAGAGGTGGTTGACCGGATCAATGATGCGCTGGATTATCTTCAAAAACAAGGTTTAATCAATAACTGATTCCATGGGCGTTATCACCATAGAAGGCATGGAGTTTTTTGCCTATCACGGTTGCTTCAAAGAGGAGCAGATCATCGGGACAAGGTTTATTGTTGATGTGTTTATGGAAACAGATACCGGTGAAGCCGAGGCCAGCGATGATCTTTCGAAAACCGTGAATTACCAGGCAGTATATGGGCTTGTCGCACACGAAATGGCGGTAAAATCGAATTTGCTTGAGCATGTGGCCCGAAGAATCCTTGATCACATCGTGATAGAATATCCACAAGTAATTTCAGTCAGGATCAAGGTTTCGAAGATGAATCCTCCGGTTGGCGGAAAGGTAGATAGGGTTAGCGTGGAGTTGAGGACGGGAAGACGGGAAGATGGGAAGACGGGAAGACTGTAAGACTGTAGGATAATAAGATGACCAGTGACCTGTGACCAATGACTTATACCCAATAACCAGTGACCAATGACCAATGACAATAATCAGTCGGTATGCCCGCGATGCGGGAGGGAGTTTTCGTGTAGCAAGTCGGGAAAGTGCTGGTGCTATGAGGTATTTATCCCGCCGGATGCGATGGAAGAGATTGAGCGGCTCTATGACGGGTGCCTTTGCCCGGATTGTTTGAAAGAATTTGCTGAAAAAGAAAATACTGCGCATAAAAAAACTCTGTGAAAGTCGGTGAGGGTTTTATTTCTCACAGATTTTCACAGAGTGTGACACAGATTTTCACAGATTATGCAATCTGCCCTATATTCAAGACTATTATTTTACCAGTTTTGCTTCGAATTCATCGCGCTGGACGGTGAATTTGATCGGGGCAATGGTGAGCTCGTCGATCAGGTTCTGTGCGCCGGCATATTTATCGATGACAAAGAGGACGTAGCGGATATCGACGCAGATGGTGCGCTGCAGGTTTGGTTCGTAGGCGATGTTACCGCTCATGGCTTCCCAGTTACCGTCGAAAGCAAGGCCGATAAGTTCGCCATTTCCGTTGATGACAGGACTTCCGGAGTTACCACCGGTGATATCGTTCGTTGTGAGGAAACCGACAACAAGATCATCACCGCAGCCATATCTTCCAAAATCCTTCTTAGCATATAACTCTTTCAATTTAGCCGGGACGATAAATTCTTCGTTGGTCGGATCTTCTTTATCCATCACGCCACTCAGATGGGTTTTGTAGTCGTAATAAACCGCATCGGCGCCTTTGTAATCCTGCACGGAACCGTAAGTCAGACGCATCGTTGAGTTGGCATCGGGGTAGAAAGCCTTATCCGGCATCATCTCGCGAAGACCGGCCATGAAAAGTCTTTCATATTTGGCCAGGTCCTGGTTGGCTTTACGGTATTCACCAGATAAAGTCATCATTGAACCCATCAGCTCATTGCCCAGGTTGATGGCCGGATCTTTGGAAATCACCTTGTAGCTCGGCTTATCAAGGAATGCATTCACTTTTGCTTCAGTCGAAAGGAATGATCTTGCAAAGACGTCAGCCGCCATCGCTTTAAAATCGCCTTTATACTTGGCCACCAAATCTTTGAAGCCTTTTGGCTGCAAATCAGCGGGGACATCATTTGCATAGATTTCCATCATCCGGGCGAAGACTTTCTGATCGGTGGGAGCATTATAATCTTTAAAATGTTCTCTAGCTGCTTCTCTGAGTTCAGCGACAGATTCATCAATGGCACCCGTTTCATCTTTACTTTCAAGAAGGCCGCTGATGACGCCGAATGACTGGGCAAATCCCAGTATTTCGGGTGATGAGGCAGCGAGTGCAGAAGTAATGAACGGGAGGAACGATTTGCTTATATTTTCGTACCCGGTTTTAATCCCCGGAAGCACTTCGCTGTATTTATCCTTACGGGCCTGGTCACTGTTCATCCAACTCACAAAATCGGCTTCAATGGCTTCTTTCTGGCCTTTCACATTCAGTTTTTTCAAGCCTTTCAGTTCACCGATATAAAATTTCCATCCATTGGCGTTACCGGCATATTTGGAGGCATATTTAATCCCCACTTCGCGGTCGGCGCTCATGTCATCTTTCCAGATTGAAAGCTGTTCACCCAGGAGCCGAACGATATTCGGATCAAAATAGTTGATCTGGAAATCGACGCCATAGGATGACAGGTAACGGTCGGTGCTGCCCGGGTAACCCCAGATCATGGCGAAATCACCTTTTTCAACGCCATTAAGGCTGACGGGCAGGTGGTATTTCGGTTTCAGCGGCACATTTTCTTTGGCATATTCAGCCGGGCTTCCATCGGGAGCGGTATAGACCCTGAAAATGCTGAAATCACCGGTATGGCGCGGCCACATCCAGTTGTCGGTATCACCGCCGAATTTCCCGATGGATGACGGAGGAGCGCCAACCAGGCGGACATCGGTATAAACTTCATAGACAAACATGTAATATTCATTGCCATTGAAAAAGCTGGTGACGTTGATATGATATTTTTTATCCGGGTCAGCATTTTTCTTCAGCCTGCTGCTGATTTCCTTCACTTTGGCCGAACGATCGGAGGCCGACATTGTATCGGAAAGGAAAGGGATGATGGAATCGGTCACATTTTCCATGCGAACGAAAAATGTGGCGCTGAGGCCTTCGTTCGGAAGCTCTTCTTCCTTACTCATGGCCCAGAATCCGTCGGTCAGGTAATCGTGTTCGATGGAGCTGTGCTTCTGGATCACATCGTAACCGCAGTGGTGGTTGGTAAAAAGCAGGCCCTGGTCGGAGACCACTTCGGCCGTGCAGAAAAATCCGCCAGGTGTCGGGCCGTTACTCAGGCCGACAATAGCGTCTTTCATACTGGAGTGGTTGATGCTGTATATTTCTTCTGCAGTGAGATGGAGTCCCATTTTCTGCATATCGACATAATTCAGCCTCTCGACAAAGATTGGCAACCACATACCTTCATCTGCCCTCATCGAAATACCCGAGAACAGGAAAATAATTGCAAAAAGTAAATTTAAACGTTTCATTATTTGTAGGTTAGTTTATGTATTTTTTTGATTCACCACAGAGTACACGGAGTTACCCAGAGGAGACACAGAGTTATCAATACTTCCCGAATTTAAAATTCAAAATTTAAAATTTAAAATTTTATAGTCCTAATACTTTCTTGCCTTTTTCAAACACAACATCAACGGGGATGCCGGAGGCATTGATCCTGTCGAGGTCTTTCTGGAGGTCAGGTTTTACGACACCTTCGGTTTCAACCCAGTTCTTCGCCATTTCATAATCACCATCACCCTGGATGTAGATGATCTTCTGCACCAGTAATTCCATGGCCGCTTTTGATTTTTCAAAATTGACGGTATACGTTCCATCTTCATTTTTAGTAAAGGCGCCTTGTTCCTGGAAGAAGTTAAACCGCATCATGTTTGATTTTCCGTGGGCGGAGGCAGCGCCGAACCTTGAAGAACGGAAGGTGCCGGCAAAGAAAGTCACGAAGTTATCCATCACCTGGCCTTCGGTGAGTTCGCCCATCTCGTAAAGCCTGGTCACCAGGTATAATCCCATGATATCCGCCTTGCCTTCCTCGATGGAAGAGTACATTTCCTTCAGGGCTGTTCTGGCCGGTCCTTTACCATTGATCGTATTCTTAACGCCCATAGCGTGAGCCACTTCGTGGAACATCGTATTTTCGAAGAATGCATTGAAGGTCACGTGTTTGCGCTGGGCAGGATCGATAAGCAGATCGGCGATGGGCACCATGATCTTGTCGAATTTGGCCTGCATAGCGTTTTTCAATTGCAGTTTACGTGAGCCTTTCTGAAGCTGTACTTCTTCGTCATTGGGCAGGTTGATGGCGATCGTTTTGCTGCCGGCGTTGCAATCGCCTGCATAATAGACCACATCATAGGCATTCAGGTCGGCGTCGGCGCCGGGGATTTCAGTTTTGTACTCATCTTTCACCGGTAATCCGCGTTGCAGATCGGGAAGCATGGCGGCATATTTAACAAGCCGGGCGCTCCACACCGGGTCTTTGATGAGGATATAGCTTTCAAACGCGGCTTTATAGCCAAAGAGAGCATCTTCGTAGTTTTCAATCGGGCCAACAACGAAGTCGATATTTGAGTTTCTCATTTCCATCCAGGCGAAATCGCTGGGCTGATACTGGCTGTTGAGAAGGGCATCGGCACGAAGTTCCAGGTATTTTTTCAGACCGGCGTCTTCAGCCAGGGCAGCCGCTTGTTTGATAAGCCCGGAGGCTTTTTTCAGCTGGGTTTCATACGCCTGGTGATACCACACCGTGTAGAGCTTTCCTTCGGCATTCCTGCGAATCAGCGTGTACAGGCTTTTTTTATCCGGATCAACATAGGCTTCAAATTCTTCTTTGGTCATGTCAACCGGGTAGAAATTCGCGCCAAGCGGTTTGGGACCGATTTCAGCGATAAATGAGTTGTTGCCGTCGAGCCTGTCCCAGGGGCCATAATTGATCACGGCGAATTTTTTCGTGGTTTCATCCTGTATACGGGCCAGGAAGGGATCCCGTGGGCCAACGGCCTGGAGCCAGAACAATTCGTCCATAATATCAGCCACATCAAAAAGGATTGAGAGGATCTGTTTTTCACTGGCAGAAAGATGGCTGATATCAGAGGTCAGCGTAAATGGTGCAAAAGTGGCCAGGCGTTGCGCCACGTGTTCCGGTGAAGCTGGCGTCAGGGATTGTTGTCCGGGGACAGTACCCGGGTGTTCATCTTCCATCTGAGATACACTTTTTTGAGGTTGTTTGCATGAAATGACAAAAATCATTGTCATCGCCAGCATGATCAACGAAAAATACTTTTTTATCATGGTCTTGATTATTGGAATATTATGCTGCGAAAGTACTTAAAATCTGCATTTCTACAGATATTTTAAGACGTTTTCAGGTTCAACTGCCGGTTACTTTAATGATGCGCTGGGTTTTTTGATTTTATCATCCATTGATAACCCTGATTTCACTTCGACATTGATTCCATCGGAGAGGCCGGTTTTGATGAATCTTTTTTCAAATTGCTGCGGAGCGGTTTCGATTTCAACATAAGAAGAGTCATCTTCGAACTGCAGGATGCTTTCCGGGATGGCCATCACGCTGTCGGTGCGGTCGAGCACCACTTTTGCATTGGCGCTGTAGCCGGCACGGATAAACTGATCCTGTTTGAGGGTCACGTTGGCTTTGATCTCGAACTGGATCGCACCATTTTCCTCTACGCCTTTTGGCGAGATATGTTCCAGGGTCGCATCGAAGGATTGTTCGTCAATTGCGCCAATGGTGAGGATCAGCGGCATACCTTCCCTAATCTTGCCTACCTCGGTTTCATCGATTTTACCTTCGAATATCATATCGCCCATATCGGCCACCGAGGCAATGGTGGTACCGTCGTTGAACGTATTGCTTTCGATGACTGAAAAACCGACTTCCACCGGGACATCCAGGACCATTCCTTCGGCGGTTGACCGGACTATGGTGTTGGTAGGCTGTCCGCCCTTTTTGGTCTGACCTTCTTTGATCAGTTCCAGGTTATTTTCTGCAGCTTCCACTTCTTCAATCGCATTTTTATACGCCAGGTCAAACGCTTCAAATTCAGCTTTAGCAATGACACCCTGGTCGAGCAGGTCTTTCTGCCGGTCGTACTGCCGCTTCGCATCTTCATAACTGATCCGGGCCCTGTTCAGGCGTGATTGTGCATTATTCAGGCTGACCATATCCGGGATGATCTTGATCTTCGCCAGCAAATCACCTTTTTTGATCATGTCTCCCGGTTCAACATAAAGTTCTTCCACAATACCCGATACCTGCGGCTTGATCATGATCTCTTTACGGGGGACCACTGAGCCGGTAGCTACCGTACTTTTGATAATCTCGGTCCTGAACGCCTTGGTTGTTTCAAATTCAACCGGTTTTGCCTGTGATTTCTGGTAAAGGAAGTAAATCGTATAGACGAAAATCGAAATGACGACGACTCCTGCCAGTATTTTCAACGCTTTTTTCATAGTTTGTTATTATTATTTTTAAGATGTTGCATGCAACGTCTTTACACATTATTCATCACGTAGCGCATCGATTGGTTTGATGCTGATGGCTCTCCTCGCCGGTATCAGGCCGGCGAAAATGCCTGCAACAACGAGGATTCCCAGTGAAACCATCGCCATGTTGAAATTAATTTCCGGGTTGCGGAACATTTCGGATTCCACTCCGCTGGTGACCATTAAGTAATTGACCAATTCCAGCAGGCCGACACCGACCACCAGGCCGATATAACCGGCCAATGTGGTCAGGAATACCGATTCAACAATGATCTGGCTCATAATGGAAGACGGTGATGCGCCTAGTGCGCGCTGGATGCCTATTTCCTTTGTTCGTTCTTTCACCACGATAAGCATGATGTTGCTCACGCCGACCACACCGGCAAACAGTGTACCTGACCCGACGATCCATACCAGTATGGATATACCCATAAACAGGTTGCTGAATTTGTTAAATTCGTTTTCCATATTCCAGGAACCGATAGCCCGGTTGTCATCAGGATGGATGTAGTGCTGGGTTTTCAGGAAGTCCTTTGTTTTTTGTTCAGCGACCGAGGCAGGAATTCCTTTTTTGGCCGTGATTGAGAACCAGCCGATGATGTCACCGTAATTATACGTTTGCTGCAGGGTATTCAGTGGCATATACATCGATTTGTCCTGCTCTTCGGCGTTATGCCCGCGCTGCTTTGATTTGACCACCCCAACCACTTTGAAATAAACACCCTGGATCTGAAGGTACTCGCCGATTGGATTTTCATCCTTTTCAAACATTTCCAGATAGACCCTTTCCCCGATGACAATAACTTTTCTCCGTTCGTCCAGATCATTTTTATTGATCACCCGGCCCATTGTCAAATTCATCGGTTCAATCTGGAAGGCTTCGGGAGTAACACCGAAGGATGAAAATGTACCGGTACGTTCACCCCTGACCACAACACTTCCGCTACCCCTGAATCCTCCTGCCTGCATCCTGGGTGCCACGATATCGACTTCGGGGACATTCTGCCGGATGGCTTCGGCATCGGCGTTTTTAAAGTTGTACCATCTGCCCCGTTGAAAACCTTTATAAGGCATCGTCGTCCGCTGGCTCCACATAAAAAAGCTATTGGTGGCCATATTGCCGAATCCTTCGAGGGTGCTGTTTCTGAGTCCGTTTCCTGAGCCCATCATGATGACAAGCAGGAATATGCCCCAGAATACACCGAAGGCGGTAAAGAAGGTCCTGAGCTTGTTTTTTTTAATAACAATCACGATCTCCTGCCATTTGTCCAAATCAAGGAAACTCATATCATTTTTGTTTTTTAAAATAAGGCAGGGGGCATGTTTTGCATCCCTCAGTAACCCCCCGCCTGTTTGCAAGCATTAACCATTCTGCTGCAATTTCTTTATTCATACCTGAGCGCTTCAATCGGATTAATGGCTGCGGCCTTACGGGCAGGTATAAAACCTGCCAGGACGCCGGAGACGATCATCACGGCTGTTGCACCCAGCGCTGTAACAATATTCACTTCCGGGTTTTTAAAGAATGTATCGGCATTCTCAAAAAGCGGCGAAATGATTTCAAGCAGTCCTACACCCATGACCAGGCCGATATAACCGGCAAAAGACGTGATGAGTACTGATTCGAGCAGGATAAGGGTGATAATGGACCAGGGTGTTGCGCCCATGGATTTCCTGATGCCGATCTCCTGAGTCCTTTCCTTCACAACAATCATCATGATGTTGCTCACGCCGACAACGCCGGCTATTATCGTTCCGATGCCTATGATCCAGATAAAAAGCCTGATAGAAGCAAACAGGTTCATCAGTTTCAGGTATTCCTGGAGGTTGTTCCAGACGAATACTGCCCGCTGGTCTTCAGGGTCAAATTTATACTTTTGGGAAAGTATCTGCCTGACTCCATTTACCATTTCATTGCTCTCATCCAGGCCAATATCCTCCGTTACAATACCAATTGTAAATATCCTATTGCCGAAGTTGAAGACACGTTGTGCGGTTGAAATAGGTATATAGACGCGCTGCATATCCCGGTCACCTCCCGAATCTTTAAAGACCCCGGTAACCTTGAACGGTACCCCGCTCACCTGGATATATTTCCCGAGTGGGCTTTCTCCTTTAAAAAGCGCATCCCTGACCGGCATTCCAATGATCACCGATTTACGGAATTCGCTGACATCATCATCATTAATGAACCTCCCTTCAATAATATCAAGGGTTTCATAATACCCATAACCCGGATGGCAAGCAATGATGTCATAGTTTCCATATTCTTTTTTGTAAGAAATGGTGTTGTCCTGCCAGACATTCAGCCTTGCTGAGATTTTATCGATATACGGGATTTCCTGTTTTAACAGGTCATAATCCTCATTGGTGAACTGGATAATCCTTCCTTCTTTCATCCCTTTATAAGCCGTGGTGGTCTGACCTGGATTGATCCAAAGTGTATTGGCGGCATCACCTTCAAAGGCTTTCTTGACGCCATTTTCAAGGCCATAACCGGAACCGAGCAGGATGATCAGCATGAAAATTCCCCAAGCCACGCTGAATCCCGTGAGGAAAGTACGCAGCTTGTTTTTCTTCATGGTCTCGAAGATCTCCTGCCATTTATCCCAGTCAAAAATGCCCATGGTGCAGATATCTATTGTTGAGACGTTGCATGCAACGTCTTTACTATCTATTAGTTTACTATTCCGATATAGTGTTGTTTATTCTTACCGTTGATTTCGGTCCGTTCGATCAATCCGTCCTTCAGATGGATGATCCGGTCGGTGGAATGGGCGATGTCGTATTCATGCGTAACGATCAGGATTGTAATCCCGGTCTGGTTGATCTCTTTGAGCAGGTCCATCATTTCCATGGAAGTTTTGGAATCGAGGGCGCCGGTGGGCTCATCGGCCAGGATGATTCGCGGGTTGGAGACCAGGGCGCGGGCAATGGCAATACGCTGCTTCTGGCCACCGGACAATTCATTCGGCAAATGGTGCCACCATTCACCAAGGCCCATCTTTTCAAGCATTTCCATCGCGATCTTATTCCTTTTTTTCCGGCTGATCCCTTTATAATACAAAGGAAGCGCTACGTTTTCCATAGCATTTTTAAACGAGATCAGGTTGAATGATTGGAAGACAAAACCGATCATCTCATTGCGAAGCTGGGCCGCCTTCTTTTCTGTCAGGTTTTTAATGGTCAGCCCGTCCAGAATATACTCACCGACATCGTGATTATCAAGAATGCCGATAACATTCAGCAACGTTGACTTTCCTGAACCGGAAGAGCCCATGATTGACACAAGTTCACCCTTTTTGATATCCAGGTCGATTCCTTTCAGGACATGAAGGGAAGTCTTGCCCAAACCATAGGATTTGTTGATGTTCTTCAGCCGGATGATGTTTTCTTCCATGGCTTTATTTATTCAGGGTTAAAGGTTTACCCATATAAAAATCAAGCACTGTCGTCGTATAAATAAACCTATATTTAGCCTGCAGGAGATCGGATTCGGCAACGGTCAGATTTTTCTTGGTTTCATTGTATTCAACGGTGGTGACCAGTCCGACCCCAAGTTTCTGTTCTGAATATTTAAACGCTTCCTGCTGGGCATTGACTTTTTTCTCGGAAGCGTTATAGTTTTTCAAGGCGGCCACTGCATCGGCATAAGCCTGCTGGATTTTCTTATCCAGGTCAAGTTTAGCCTGCTGCAGGTTCAGGTCAGCCTCTTCCCTTGCAATTTTAGCCTGGCTGATGGCTGTCCGCACCTGCCATCCGTTGAAGATTGGTATACTCAGGGATAGTTGAAGGCTTTTGTTCTGGTTGTCGTTAAGCTGGTCTTCAAACGGGATTGTTTTATACCCGGCCGGTGACTGGTAGTCGGCCAGGACGATTTCCGACGGATTGCTCTGCAGGTAACCGATGGGACTGGTTGTAGTAATGATTTCCCCATTTTCCATCTGGGCTGCACCGGAATAACCGGTTGCCCAGGTACCGTTAAAGCTAAGGGTGGGGCTCAGATAGCCGCGTGCGATTGAGATTCCTTTCTCGGCACTATGAACCCGGATCTCGGCGCTTTTGATTTCAGGACGCTGGGCGAGTGCGACATCATAGACGTTTTTCGCCGTGAGGGCTACTTGTGGCGCTTCAATCGGCTTAAGCAGCGGAACTTCAATCTTGAAATCCGGCGAATAGGGATGATCGATCAGTTGCTGAATGCTGAGGTAGGAGATGGTCAGCAGGTTCTCGGCTTCGACGATCTGAAGTTCTTCCGTAGCCAGCTGGGCCTCCATATTCAGCAGGTCACCCTTGGCCAGCGTTCCTGCGTCGACCATCTTTTGCATCCGGTTAACCTGCTGCTGGGTGATATCCTTTTGTTCCCTCGCTACAGACAGCAATTCCTGGTTATACAGGATATCCAGGTAATAACCGGCTACGGCGATAGAAATGTCGTCCATCATCAGGTCCAGATCATACTGAATAGCTGCATAATTGAGCTTAGACTGGCTGACGGTGTTGATCTGCCGGAGTCCCTGGAAAAGATTCAACTGGGTACCCAGGTAGAAGTTGTTGGATTGAACGCGTGTGGTCGCAAACTGGTTGGTGTAACGGTCGATCGTCTGTCCCCAGTTATAACCGTGGGTGGCGCCTGCGTTAAGGTCAGGCAGCATGATCAGGTAATCCTGCAGCAACTGGGCCTTTTGGCTTTCCACCATCAGGACCTGTTTTTTGATGTTAATGTTGCTGTCGAGTGCAAAGTTGATGCAGTCTTCCAGTGTCCATAATTTCTGCTGGGAGGATGCGGCCAGGGAAATGAACAACGTAAGCGGAATCAGCAATGATCGCATAATCATTTTAGGGATGCTTTTTTGGTTAATGCTTTTAAAGTTCATAATTAATCTGAATTAGATTATTTTTTTAGGTAACGCAAGATTGCAGCGAAAAATATGCCATGATCATAATAAATTGAAAAAGAATATTTTGGAAGATGAAAAATGACAACATCTTATTAACTGCTGTTCATAACTTAACATGGAATGTTCGATTATGAACAATCAGGATGCAAAGATGAAACACAAAATGAGTTTTTATCCGTTCAAATCAACAGGATAACCATCAGAATTAACAAATGGTACGATCCGGCATCTCGATCATTTACCGGTATTGTCCATGGCTTTCCGCGCGGCGGCCAGTACAGGATCAATGGAGATACCCTGTCCGACGGCCTGCTTCATCCATACTTCAGGGGCCAGCAAGCCCAGGGTGTACATCCGGTATACTTCATCCGGCAGTTTTTTGTCTTCGATGTACTGTTCGACCTGGAACTGGATCAGGTGGCCGACCGGGTATGCGGAAAGATATAGCGGATTGTCGATCATGTGTGAATAAATGGCCAGGACAGGGGAGTCGTTAATCCCGAAAACCGGGGCATAATAACTGTTCCAAACTTCTGTGGCAATTTTGATGACGGCTTCTTTCAACTGTGGGACCGTGGCAGAAGGATTTTCATAGAGCCATTTCCACACCCTCATATCCACCAGCGAAACACCCATGATTTCATAGTTCGACCAGAGGCTTTCCAGGGCCATCATATCCATGGCCTGCGGATCAGGCTGACCGATCCCCAGCACTTCGAGGTCACGCTGCTGAAACACGAATGCAAGCGCTTCGGTAAACGCCGTATTCGGAACGCCGTGAAGTATGTAATGATCAATGTTATATAGGGAAACGGTTTGTTCGACATTATGGCCAAATTCATGCAACGCGATGTTATATCCTTTATAGTCCATTCCTTGCTGGCCGATGCGTGTGCGCAGGCGGGCGCGGTCAGTCCGCATTTCAGCGCCCCATGCATGGCCCGAGCCACGGGCCGGATCAACGGTAACCCTGGAGGCGATTGCACGGGCCGAATCTTTGTCAAAACCAAGCTTGACCAGGATATTCGGCAGATCAGCTTCAAATGCTTTGTTATCGGGGTATTTTTCCCTGGTGATCTTATTCAGCTCTTCTTCATTCAGCGAAGTTTTCGGTTTAAAACCATTGTACCAGATATCGAATGGTTCCAGCGGCCGGCCAAGCCTTTTACTGATGAGTTCGCCCAGTTGTTTCACTTCAGGTGAAGAAAGCAGGCCAATGAACAGCTTTTCAACCTGGTCCTGCGGGATCTCCATATCCTGATCAAAAGAACGGCTGATCACGGTGGGATAAAACGGCTGGTAGGCATCCGTAGCGCGAAGAACGTTGAAATTATCCAGCAGGACTTTATAGCGCGTATCCGGTTCAGGATCATTCGCCATTTTTTCATTTCCTTTAAAAACATCATTTGTGCCGGGATTCCAGGTCAATTCTTCATTGTTGATCACATCTGCCGGAATATCCTGGTTGATGATCCTGAGCATAACCTGGTAGATCATTTTTTGTTTTTCAAGACCATCCGTTTCACCATAATGTGATTTGAGCTCATCGCGGATACCCCAGTGGGAGATGAGTTTCAATCCATCCGGAAACAGCTGCCGCCCCTGGTCGTCCCGCAGTTTATCCATGCAAATGTTATACTCCGAGATGTAGCTGTCGGCATCGGTAAGGGTTTTGCTGATCTGCTGGTTCAGGGATGCCGGTACGCGGGAGGTAAACAGTTCGCCCATCCTGGCATAAGCCCATTGAAGGCGGCTCCAGTTGATGCCCTGTTGTGTTTTTTCATCCAAAGAATAAAAAGGAAAGTTCAGTAAAACAATAAATGCCAGTTTATTCTCGAACATATCATCGGTAAAATGAGCGCCGGGATTATATCCGCCCAGGATCTCATCAACCTGGTGAATATCGCCCAGGGGAAGATGCAATGGCAGTTTAAGGTCAACGCTGATTTTATTGTAACAACCGTTCAGGGATTCAAGCGCAGCTGAAAGCCTGTTGTAAACCAATTCCAGTTCCTGCGGGTTTCCGATAAATTTTTCAGTACAGAATGTTTTAAACTCTTCGGCAGTTCCATCTGTTTCATTCCAGAAGGCCGCAGCCTGCTTCACACCGGTTTCTATCCGTGAGGCTTCCTGCGCCCCGAATTTTTCTTTCAGGCTGCTGAGGGTGCTATTTCTGACTGCATCATCAATAATGCTGAGTTTCATGGCGTCTTGTTTATTTTCGGTTTTGACCGCCGGCGCTGTGCACCCGGCTAAGATCGTCACCGCAACGATTAAAATGCTGGTCTGGATTTTCATCTTGAATATGATTGGTTTGATTAAGTCACGAAATTAGCGATTTATTTGCCTTTTCTGAAATCCTGGAACAATCCGATTGGATTGATGCTTCTCTTTGGCGAAAACCTGAAAAAGCCTTCCTGGGCTGTTTTTACATCTTCGATTGTAACAAAGGCCTGCGGGTTATGTTCCTGGATGATCCCGAGCACTTCTTTGAGATCTTTTCGTTTAACGATAGTAAAGATCATTTTCAGTTTTCCAGTCATCCCCTCAATATCGACAAGTGAAGCCCCGAAACTTTGCTCCCTGAGGTGGTTGATCAGGTTTGTGGTATCCTTTCTTGGCACAACCCTGATCAGAATGGTACCCAGGGACAACTTTTCATCGAGATAAATTCCGATGTAATTGCCTGTTGCAAAACCCAGTCCGTAAGCCAGATAACAGATGATATTATCGAGGTGCTGCATGATCTGACCGATGGCGAGAAGCCAGATAACGACTTCGAAAAAACCCAGCAACGGCGCATAAAATTTATATCCTTTCGACACGAAAATGAGCCTGAGCGTGCCTATGCTGACATCCATGATACGGGCAAAGAAAATGAGCAATGGCAGGATCAGCCATGTGAACAGCGGTGAATCAGCTAAAAAAGTTGTTTCCATGTTGAATTGTATTTTTGCCGACGGCTATAGCTGTCGGTTCCATGATTTATTAACTCTTTTATTACTTTTGTTAAGATAATCAGTATAAGTCATCTACGGATTCAATAAAAGTATCAATCATCCGTTAAAAGAAAAATACTTTTCCGGTGCAAATTTACTACAAGAAAAAAAGATGGAAATGGTTATTGTTCGGCGCAGGGGTGCTGATCATCATTATTTCATTATGGTATACCAATATCCTGGTCAGGCATATTGCCGAAGATGAGCGGATGAGCATCCATATTTGGGCAAACGCCATTCAGCGTAAAGCAAACCTGGTCAATTACACCAAGAAATTTTTCGATCAGATCAAGGAAGAAGAATATAAACGGGCCTTGATCCTGGCGGAGGCTTATCGTAATTTCCGTTTTGAAGAATCGTCCAGGACCCTTGAATTTTACCGGCAGATGATGGAATATAACACCACCATTCCCATCATTCTCACCGATTCAAAAAACGAGATCAAGATCTTTAAAAACATTGCTGAAAAAGACCTTGCCGGTGTTACCGTAATGAACGACAGCCTGAAACGTGAATTTTCTTCTTTTGAGCCCATTAAAGTCACGCTGTCTGGAAATGAATACCAACTGCTTTATTTTAAAGAATCGACGATTTATACTGAACTCCGGGTGGTGCTCAACGACCTGGTCGAATCCTTTTTCTCGGAGGTTGTCGGAAGCTCAGCTTCGGTTCCGGTCATGATCACCGATAGTACCGGTATGAAGGTCATCGAGTCGGGGAACATTGATAAAAACAAGCTGAAAGATCCTGACTATGTAGCTGGTTTGATATCCAGCATGTCGTTTGAGAATGATCCGATCGAGATCGACCTGCCGGAATACGGGAAGAGCTATATTTATTACGCGAATTCGGTCTTGATGGAGCGGATCATGTACTATCCCTATGTTATGTTGACCATTATCGGGGTATTTCTGTTCATTGCTTATTTCCTGTTCAGCACGGCGCGTAAATCGGAGCAGAACCTGGTCTGGATCGGTATGTCGAAAGAGACCGCCCACCAGCTTGGCACACCGCTTTCTTCCATTATGGCCTGGCTGGAATTGTTGAAAATGAAAGGGGAAAATATGGAAGAGGTGACCGAAATTGAGAAAGACGTCAAGCGGCTGGAAGATATCACCGACCGGTTTTCCAAGATCGGATCAGCGGCAAAGCTGGAACCACTGAACCTCATCGATGTGCTTTACGAATCAGTGGCTTATCTTGAACCCCGTATTTCAAAGCGAGTTAAATTCAATATACTGGTTCCTCCCGACAGGCAGGTCATTATTCCGCTCAACAAGCAGCTTTTCGAATGGGTTGTCGAGAATATCTGTAAAAATGCCGTAGATGCCATGAACAGTGCCGGAAACATAAATATCAGCATTGAAGAAGTGAACCGGCATGTGAATATTGATTTCGAGGATACCGGAAAAGGGATGCACAAATCGGAATTCAAAGCGATTTTCAAACCTGGTTACACCAGCAAGAAAAGAGGATGGGGACTTGGATTATCGCTGTCAAAACGGATCATCAACGATTATCATAAAGGGAAGATCTTCGTGAAATCGTCGGTGGTTGATAAGGGCACGGTGATCAGGATTGTGCTTAAAAAGGGAACTCCTCTTTATAATCGATCTGTTCCTCAACCTTGATCTCTACGGGCTTTTCGGCGATGAGGTGCTCCGGATTGCCATCCACATAAATTGATTTCGGGTCGGTAGGACAGGCATACTCACAGGCTCCGCAACCCACACAAATTTTATTGTTGACTTCCGGGATGGTGAGCTTTTCTTTGTAAGGCACCATATTAACGGCTTTTGTGGGGCAGTGTTCCGAACAGGCGCCGCAAGCCGTATTTTTGGTGTATACGATGCAGTTTTCTTTGACAAAGTAAGATTTTCCAAGCTGAATGGTCTTTTTCTCTTCGGTTGTCACGGGGAGAATTGCTCCTGTCGGGCAAACTTCACTGCAAAGCGTACATTCGAAATTGCAGAAGTTGGTTATATAATCCATCCGGGGCTGAAGAAACCCGGTCAGGCCATATAGAAAGTATGTGGGCTGGAGAACCTGCGTCGGACAGGCGGAAACACAAAGATGACAGGCCGTGCACAACGAATTGAACCGCTCCTGGCTCTTTGCCCCGGGAGGTGTTACCGGGAAATTACGGATGATCGGCACCGTTGCCTGAATCACTTCTTTCTTCTTCTCCTGTTCCTGCGAAAACAACTTTCCGGCCATCAAAGTGCCGGCAACGACAAGGCCTGATTTCTTGAAAAATTCACGCTTTTCAGGATCATAACCAATGATCGCGGGTTTATCTTTTACCCAGAACGGACGGAATTTCACCCCCTTGTCCGGACAAGGTGAAAGGCAATTCATACAACCCACGCAACGGCTGAAATCGACGCTCTGGTCTTTAACATTGATGCATTCGGCTTTGCACACGGCCGAGCATTTCCCGCAACTGTTGCAATTGGTTTTATCCAGGGTGATGCGGAAGATGGAAAATCGCGCAAAAAGGCCGAGTAATGTGCCCACGGGGCAAAGGGTGTTGCAATAAAGCCTGCCGTGTTTCACCGACATGATCACCAGTATTATGATCCAGGTTAATGCCAGCAAAAGTGCGGCCCTGTTCACCACCACCCATTTTATCCTGGGAAGCCAGTAAATATCGGCATGTGAAAGGGCAATGGAGGTGAGGTTGTTGACAGCTACCAGCAAGGGCCGGAAAAAGTTGCCGAAAATCTTTCCAAATGTACTGTAAGGATCAAGCAGGTTGAGCAGGAGAATACTTCCTGTTAAAAGTGACAGGATTACCAGTGCAAGGATGCTGTAACGGAGCCAGGTGAGCGGCTTTTTATGCTTGAAAGTTTTTCTTCGGGGATTAAGTTTCCTGGAAAGAAAGCCGAAAAGATCCTGGAGCGTTCCCAGCGGGCAGAAGCTGGAGCAGTAGACTCTACCGAATAAAAGGGTGAGAAGGATGATCAGGATAAAACCAATTGCGGCTAGAGCGAGCGAGCTGGCAAACTGGATGGCAGAGGGCACAAATTGCAAGTGCAGAAACAGGTGCGAAGCATGGCCGTAAATGGTGCCTGTGAAATCAAGGAACAACAGGGCTATAGTGGCAAAAAACAATAGCGAAACAATGATCCTCAGTATTCTGAGTGTGCCGGTATGCATGCTCAGAGGATGATCCGGTGGACGTTCAGTTTATCGAGTGCGGTCGTTCCAACGCCTGACTCTTCCGCAAGGCCGATGTAAGGCACCTCATCGGGGCTGATCCCGAAAAGCTTGGTTGCTGCGGTATCGGCCGCCACCTGGTCGGGCGAGATGATCAGTGATTTCATCAGGCTGACGTCGGCCTCGGAAACTCCCCGTGGTCCATTCTTCGTCATCACGCGATAAGCGTCAACAATATTCAATTTGGGTTGTTTGATATAAGTCGCATAATCGGCGATGCACTGGTTGAGGTCGTTGCGGTGCCAGTAGCCGCGGTCCCACACAATGCCCATATGGTTTTTCAGGCACACCGTAAGCCGGGCTGAGCTATGGCTTTTCAGCACAGGCATGTTGATGAATACATCTGAACCCAGGATCAACTCATGGACTTTAGCCGATTTGAGTTTTTTCCCTTTCGGGATATCTACGGTTTGGTAATAATTTTCCGTGTTTCCCGGGGCCATCTTCCCGCCGGCTTCTTTTACTGCCTGCTCGATGCCGCTGGTGGCATAACATTTATCCCATTTGTCGCAGGTATTATCGAAAACGTACACTTCTTGGGCCCCGGCCTCAAGGCAATGCTGGATCACGCGTTTCACAAGCTTTGGATTGGTGTTGCCGGCCCTCTCCGGGCTAACGTCCCAGCCGATATTCGGTTTGATCACAACTTTCTGTCCTTTTTTCACGAATGCCTGCATACCACCCATGGCTTTGATGGCTTCATCGAACATCAGCTCGGGTTCACCTCCTTTGATAGCGACGAGATCGAAAGGGAGCGGGGAGGCATGGGGGCGGGGAGGCATGGAGGTGGGAGAGGACCAGAGTTTGCTGTAAGGCACGGCCATGGCGGCGCCGGTGAAAGCGGCGGCGGCAGCGCTTTTACGGATGAAATCGCGTCTTTTCATGGGGAACAGGATTTTTGTATGCTAAAGTAAATATATTTGTTAAAAGTTGTACTACCACTATAGTGGGACTACATGTTTAGCTGCATAATTTAGTTTTTAAACATAAAAGTTGTACTACCACTATAGTGGGACTACCAGTTTTTTTAATACCATGGCTGGAATCTATATCCATATCCCTTTCTGCAAGCAGAAATGCCATTACTGCAACTTCTTCTCCGTAGCTTCCGTGAAAGGGAGAGATGAATTTGTCCAAGCATTGCTGAAAGAAATCGAATTGAGGAAAGATTACCTGGAAGGAGAGAGGGTGAATACCGTTTATTTTGGTGGAGGTACTCCGTCGCTATTGCGCATTTCACATTTAACACAGCTCATTTCTCATTTAACAAAGCATTTTGATATAGATTCAAACGCAGAAATCACACTGGAAGCGAATCCGGATGATCTTAGCCCGGAGTATCTGAAGCAATTAAGAAAAACACCGGTGAACCGGTTGAGCATCGGGATACAGTCGTTTTTTGATGATGATTTGCAGTACCTGAACCGGGTGCACGATGCCGGCCAGGCGCTTCGGGCTGTTGACCTGGCGCGCAATGCCGGCTTTGACAATCTTACAATCGACCTGATCTACGGGATCCCTACACTCACAGATGAAAAGTGGACCCGCAACCTGGAAATCTTTTTTTCCCTTGATCTTCCCCATCTTTCGGCTTATTCGCTCACCGTAGAACAGAAAACGCCGCTGGCTTTGCTGATCGAAAAGGGAAAATACGCCCCGGTGGATGAAAACCTGTCGGTGGCGCATTTCAAGATGCTGCTTCAAGCAGCGAAAACCAATGACTTTATCCACTACGAGATCTCGAATTTCGCGAAAGAAGGATTTTATTCGAAGCATAACAGCATTTACTGGCTGGGCGGGCATTACCTGGGCCTGGGACCGTCGGCACATTCGTTTAACGGGGATTCAAGGCAATGGAATATTTCAAGCATCAGCAAGTACATCAAGCTTGACAATTTTTTGACTTCTGTGGAAGAAAAGGAAGTGCTGACCAAAGATCAGCGATATAACGAGTACGTGATGACTTCGCTACGGACAGTTTGGGGCTGTGATACGGTGCATATCCGGAATGTTTTCGGGGAGGAACAGGAGAAGTATTTTATTCGGAATGTTAATCCATTCCTGGAAAGAGGACATCTTTACCGTGAAGGTTCAAGGTATTTTTTAACGGATGAAGGGAAGCTATTCGCGGATGGGATTGCGGCGGGGTTGTTCTATTAAATGTTCTATGTTGTATGTTATAATTTCTATGTACTAAGGATTTTTAAGGGAAAATTCCTTAATAATTAGTACATAGTCATACCACATAGTACATCATTTTTTTTCCGATTGGTAAATCCTTCAGTTCCAGGATTTCAAATCATCTTTCCACAACAAACTTCCCTTTAATTGTCCTTTTCTTTGCATCCCTGCATGTGGCAA
>AMWB02009632.1_pt1 | contig 40652 bp, 34 predicted proteins | sample 200311 | NCBI WGS metagenome assembly AMWB02 (sample SAMN02737377, study PRJNA173069) | bioreactor metagenome | biome: anode biofilm in microbial fuel cells | place: USA: California | collected 2010-12-16
TGGGCCCGCTGAGATTCGAACTCAGGATCCCCGCCGTGTAAAGGCGATGTCATGACCGGCTAGACCACGGGCCCTTATTTTCTAACTGAGTAGTGTTGTGCGGTACCCTAAATGTAACTAGGGGTATATAGCCTTTTTTGATGAGTTGTGAACATTTGCCATAGAACAGTGTTTTAATATAAAGATGCAGATAATAGATACTATGCTTCACCGTGCACATCCTGAAGAAGAGGATGATATCGGGATAGTCGAGGAGTACATTGGTGACTATGCCAGCATCTCGTCGATAGTACGTGAAGCGTTGCCTTTTGAGATCATAGCGACCATGGGCGGGGTCATAGCAGGCATCATTTTGTCCGGCATGACAGAAGAACTGCAACTCATTCCCGGGTTGATAGTTATCTCGCCTGCCGTGCTTGGTATGCGCGGCAATATTTCCTGTACTCTGGGTTCACGTCTTGGAAGCGCCATACACATGGGTCTTATCACCAAGATCGAGAACAATCCCGAACTTACCAATAACATTGGAGGTTCATTGTTGCTGAGTTTTATCATTTCAGCTATCCTCGGGCTGCTGGGACATTTCGTGACCATTGCATTCGGTCTTGAAAGTGCCGGTGCGCTGACGCTCATGTTCATAGCTGTGCTGGCGGGGGTATCTTCAGGGCTTATACTGGCAGTAGTAGCCGTTTTCCTATCCCTTGGAATGTTCAGGTTCGGTTTCGATCCGGACAATGTGGTCACTCCGGCCATTGCGACCATCGGAGACATCGTTTCCATGTTAATGCTTTTCCTGGCTGCAAAGGCGGTGCTTCTCCTATGACCTATTACACAGTAAGGGGTATCGTAGGAAGAGGTTTCCCGATCCTGGTGACTACCTCGTTCATCGGGCTTATCACCGGGCAGATCCTTAACTACAGGCTTGACCAGCTTATTTCCATGCCCATCATTCTGTTGCTCATTCCCTCGCTCATCAAAATAGGGGGAGACACAGGCAGCATGCTGGGTGCCAGGATCTCCTCTGCCCTGCACATGGGTCTTGGTGGTCATATCACAAAGAACCCCGTCGTAAGGAACAGCGTGCTTGCGGCTCTGATAGTGGGTCTCACAGCGAGCGCGGTGTTAAGTTTCATAGTCTGGGTTACAGGACACCTGATGGGAATAGGAATTGGCATGTTCGTGCTATTCAAAATATGCATGATCGCAGGCGGCATTGAGCTTACAGTTGTGTTCTTTATGACCGTGTTGATATCCTTTATGTCCCACAGGTTCGGACTGGACCCCGACGATACTGTGATCCCTATCATTGCGACCCTGGGAGATCTGGTGGGTGTCGCAGGTATATTTATTACTCTGCGCATGTTCAGCATGCTATAATATAATAAACCGGAAAGCTATATTCTAAAATGAAAATAGATCAGAGCTGATAGAACATTATGAGTCCGAAAGAGATACGATATACTCCAAGAAACCTGAAGGATATGCTCATTGAGATGAAAGACACCTCGGAACTGATGGTGGACCTGGCATATTCTGCCATGATCTATGATAATGAGGACATTGCTGAAGAGGTAGTGCGTCTTGAAGACAAGATGGATACCCTCTATTATCACATGAAGATCACTGCCATGCTAAGTACAAGGCGTGTGGAAGAGGCCGAAGAGATGGCCGGTGTCCTGCAGGTTGCACAAGCCTCAGAAGGAATTGCAGATGCTGCCGGGGATATTGCAAAGATAGTGCTCATGGAAATGGGCATACCAATGGAGTTAAAGCTTGCTCTAAGAGAAGCAGCTGAGACCATAGTGAGAGCTACGGTCAATCCGGAGTCCAAAGTTGCAGGTCATACTCTGGGGGACATTGAACTCGATACCGAGACGGGTATGTGGGTGATAGCCATCCGCAGGCAGAATGACTGGATCTACAATCCAAATCATGAAACAAGGGTCAGAGCCGATGATGTGCTGTTTGCAAGAGGGCATGATGAAGGTGTTTTACTTTTCGCAGAGCTTGTGACCAATGATAAGTATATTCCAAAAGAAGTGAAACATGAAAAAATGTTGCAGGATCTTGAAAAGGCGGTAGATATCATTGTGGATATGAAGGATATGGCAGAAATGTCTGTAGGTCTTGCATATTCCGCATTGCTCTTCAATAATGAGGATATTGCCGAAGAGGTCAAGGCCATAGAATATAAGATGGATTGCATGAAGCACGAACTGCAGCATTGGGTCCTGGAGACCGCCAAGCATGTTTCCGATGTCAATCAGCTGCGTGGACTTTTGCACCTTGCGAATGCCTCCGAGTCCATCTCAGATGCAGCATATGCTATAGCTGACATTGTACTAAGGGATATAGAACTGCATCCGGTTGTAACTATAGCTGTACGTCAATCAGATGAAGTGATAACACGCCTGACTGTGGAAAGCTGCTCGCCCATTGTGGGAAAGACCTTCGGCCAGCTCAAACTTGAGACCGAGACAGGGGTCTATGTCATGGCTATAAAAAGAGGTGAAAAATGGCTGTACAGTCCTAAAAAGAACACGCAGGTGCAGGCTGGAGATATCCTTATAGCCCGTGGTTCACACACCGGCGAAGAAGCGCTTATAGAAATGTGTGCCTGCCCTCTTGATGTGAATAAATGATACCCTTTTTATCTAAGGGTATCCAGCCTTTTTACGGACCCATCCTTATTCCCGATGAACACCATATCTGTCACATCGGTGAAAATACCATGCTCAACCACCCCGGGACACATTGATAAGGAAATGGAAAGAGCTTCCACATTATCTATAGTTCCAAATGCTGCATCTATTACGAAATTCCCGTTATCAGTGATCACAGGTCCGTCTTTTCTGGATGCAAGGCGCAGTTGTGGCTCTCCGCCCAGTTCACGCACGCATCTCATGACCAGTTCCTTCGCGTAAGGCAGCACTTCTATTGGTACGAAATGGTCAAGTTGTTCCTTCATTTTCGAATCATCGACCACTACCACGAATTGATCAGAAGAGAATGCAACGACCTTTTCCCTTGTGTGCGCAGCCCCCCCTCCTTTGATGACATTCAGGTCCGTATCTACCTGATCAGCGCCATCAATGGCGATATCAAGTTCAGGGTGTTCGGCCAGTGTTGTAAGGGGTATGCCTGCTTCAATGGCCAGCATTTCAGACTGGTATGATGTGACAACGGCCAGCACTTCGAGCCCCTCGTCAACTCTTCTACCTATTGCTTTAATTGCAAAGGCAGTGGTAGAGCCTGTACCAAGACCTATCACGCTGCCGTCTTCCACAAGCCAGGCAGCAGCTTCTCCAGCTGCCTGTTTACCTGTACTTCCAGATGTAGCGTTCCTTTCCTGCATGTTATCACTCACCTCATGGGGATAATCTGCGCCTGTCCCTTGGGAACAGTACTACGTCACGTATATTCTCAACACCCAGCATTGTCATTACAAGACGTTCACAGCCTACACCCCATCCTGCGTGCGGAGGCATTCCATATCTGAACGCCTTCAGATAGAAATCAAAGCCTTCCGGGTCCAATCCCTGGGACTCGATCCTGTTCTTTAGCATATCATGGATGTGTATACGCTGTGCACCGGATGACAGCTCCATGGTCCTGTGCATCATGTCGAAGGACTTGCTGAACTCCGGCCTGTCCTCGTATGGCATTGCATAGAACGGCTTGATCTCAGTGGGCCAGTCGATAATGAAATAGTGGGACACGCCCATTTCTTTGAACACATGTGCGCCGATTGTATGTTCGGAAAGGGTGCTCAGGTCGTCTCCCCATTTAAGGGACTCTTCACCATGTGCATTCACTATTTCCAGTGCTTCATCGTAGGTGATCTTCGGGAATGGCACTGCAGGAACCTGCAGGTCTATGCCAAGCACTTCAAGTGACCTTGCTGCGTTCTCTTTTACATGAGCATAAACATATGCTATCATGTTCTCAAGGATCGCCATGACATCGAAATGGTCACAGAAGCTTGCCTCTATATCGATAGAAGTGGCCTCATTGAGATGTTTCCTGGTATCATGTTCCTCGGCCCTGAATATGGGGCCTATCTCAAAGACCCTGTCAAGCCCTCCTGACATGAGGATCTGCTTGAAAAGCTGAGGGCTCTGGTTAAGGAAAGCCTCTCTGTCAAAGTATGTTATGGGAAAAAGCGATGTTCCACCTTCAGTGGCAGTTGCCACGACCTTTGGGCTTGTCACATCGATGAATCCATTGTCGCTAAGATATTTTCGGACCGCTTGCAAGGTCTCATGGCGTATCTTGAAGATGGCAGTGGACCTGTCCCTTCGGAGGTCCATGAACCTCGAGTCCAGGCGTGTGTCCAGCTCTGCTTCCACTTTTCCGGTAGTGTCCATGGGCAGAGGGGAGTCTGCTTCGTTGAGCAGCATTATCTCTTTTGGTATGAGCTCATATCCTCCCGGGGCTTTTGCTTCGGCTTTGACCGTGGCAGTGACAGTGATCACGGATTCTCTCACAAGCTTTCTTGCAGTTTCAAGAAGTTCAGGGTCCGTTCTCTTTTTGACCAGGGTCACCTGTGCACGACCTTCGCGGTCACGCAGTACGACAAAACAAATGCCTCCAAGGTCTCTTACTTCGTACACCCAGCCAGCCAGTGTCACTTCCGCACCATTCATAGCTGCCGGGTCTATCTGGGACGTATAATGTGTCCTTAAGTTCAATGACATATATTCACCTGTATATGAGTAGTGATCTTTTTCCTCACTAACGATCCTTGCGGTATAAAAGTAATTACTTTTATATAACGATGTTTTATTCCGAACTTCTCTCGTTGATCTCAAATGCGATGTTCTGAGTCATCATTTTTTTCACAGTATCGGGGTCAACAGACAGTTTCAGCGCCCACATGAGCTTTACCAGGGCTACTTCAGGCAGCATATCTTCTCCCTCAATGGCCCCGGCTTTTAACATATCCCTGCCGGTATCATAAATGCGGTCACAGACCCGGCCATGAAGGCATTGGGACGTTATTACTACAGGGACGTTCATGGTTGTTGCGCGTTCTATCATAGGCACCCATTCGGATGACACATGCCCCAGTCCTGTACCCTCGATTACAATACCTTTGTATCCTGCATCAAGATAATATGAAATTATATCGGGACTTGCGCCGGGTGTGAACTTGACAAGTGCACATTTTGGCTCGAAGCCGCCTCTAAGTTCGAGTTGATGTGAGGACCTTTTAGTATATTCCAGGTGAGTGTGGATCTCCCCGGTAAGATAGTCCACAAAGCCTATAGGTTCCGAGTTAATGGATCTGAACGCATCTCTTCTGGAAGTGTGCATCTTTCTGACCTTGGTGGCTCTGTGTATATCGCATAGGTCATCCGATTCACTGCCATGCATCACCACACACACTTCGGCGATGTCGCTTACTGCGACTTTAGCTGCACATATCGCATTCATGGCATTGTCACTGCTTGGCCGGTCAGCACTGCGCTGTGAACCAACGAACACGATGGGCACAGGAGTGCGGACCATGAAGGCCAGTGCAGCAGCTGTATACATCATCGTGTCAGTACCATGTGCAATGATTATTCCATCTGCACCGTTCTTGATCTCTTCTGCCACCGCCCTGGAAAGCTTTTCCCAATATTCGGTCCTCATGTTCTCGGAAAGTATATTATAGATGGCTCTTCCGGAGAGATCTGCAATTTCCGTAAGTTCAGGGATCGCTTTTAATATGTCATCAGCGGAGAACCTCGCTGTAACTGCCCCGGTCCTGTAATCGATCTTGCTTGCAATGGTGCCGCCGGTGGAGAGGATGGAAACCTTAGGCAGTTTGTTTTTAGTTGCTTTTTTTGCCCCGGAGGTGCCGGTGTCACTAACATCCTCGGCCTTTACAGCTTTCTGAAGCAAGGTTATATTTGCGTTCTCAGGAGAGATACCCGCATTATAGCCATTAGACATCTTAAGGACAATATGGTGTGTAGTACTTGGCATCACTATACCCTCGTACTCTGCACCGTCCTTCTCTATCCTTATCCTGTCACCCTTTTTGAATTCCATGAAGATCACATCTGTTGATAACATTGATCATGCTTCGGTAATGTATCGTTCCACAAGTTCTACAAGAGCATTTAAAGAAGCTTCTGAGCCATTTCTCAAAGCACGTATCTCTTCCTCGGTCTGCTTCATAGTTTCTTTTCTTCTGATGATGGCCTGGTCCATTTCCTCGAACGCAGGACCACCTATGATCCTTCTCTTATTTATATTGGAGATCGGGTCCAGAGCCTCACATATCATCTCTTCTGTAAGTCCCTTGCTGCTGAGTTTAATACCCAGGACCTTATCCGCCACAGCATCTATCTGTTGCAGATGGATGTCTCCTTCTCCTCTTGCAAGTACTCCTACTATCTGATGGGCTGTCCTGAAGGGTATACCTGTTACCCTTACCAGCGTGTCTGCAAGCTCAGTGGCTGTGGTAAATCCCATTACGGACTTTGAAGCCATGACTTCCTTGTTGACCTTCATGGTCCTTACCATGCCTTCCATCATGCGTACCGAGCTTCTTGCAGTTTTCATTGCTTTCCACATGTTAGGAGTTGCTTCCTGCAGATCCCGGTTATAACTTAAGGGAAGGGCCTTGCAAGTGGTAATAAGGGCCATCAGTGATCCTGCCACCACACCGCTCTTTCCTCTCAGCAGTTCTGCAGTGTCTGGATTCTTCTTCTGTGGCATGATCGACGAAGTGGATGCATAGCGGTCATCCAGCTCGATGAAAGCGAATTCTGAGGTGGACCAGATAACAAGTTCTTCTGCCATCTTGCTTAAGTTAATGACGAGATTTGTAAGCACAGCAGTAACTTCTATCAGGAAATCCCTGCTGCTGACCGCATCCATGGAATTCTCAACAAGGTCTTCAAAGCCCAGCAGTTGTCGGGTACGTTCCCGGTCTATGTTAAAGCCAGTGGAAGCAAAAGCTGCGGCTCCCAGAGGACAGATGTTCACCCGTGAGTAGGCACTCCTGAGACGGTCTGTATCCCTTCCCAAAGCGTCCATGTGGGCTATAAGATGATGGGCCAGTGTAGTGGGCTGTGCATGCTGCAGGTGTGTGAAGCCTGGCATCAGGGTCTCGATGTTTTCAGATGCAAGTGAACATAAAGTGTTGCGAAGAACATGTAATTCTTCCATGAGTGCAAGCATTTCTTCACGCAGGGTCAGACGGATGCATGTTGCAACTTCATCATTACGCGACCTGCCGGAGTGCATCCTGCCCCCCACATCCTCGCCAACCATATCAATAAGCTTTGATTCCAGGGAAATGTGAATGTCTTCGTAAGTGTGGTCCAGTTGTCCTATACCATCTTCCCTGATGCGCAATAATCCCTTGAGGATCCTGGAACAATCCTGTTCCTTTATTATTCCCTGCTCCTTTAACATAATGGTGTGAGCAAAGTCCACCATTATGTCCGCATCGAATATCCATTTGTCCGACTTCATTGAAGAAGTGAACTCCATTATGTCCTCATCAGGCGTGCTGGCCAAACGCCCTCTGCGCAGAATGTTACTCATGTGGTACCTCTTTCATTTCATTGAGAATCAGGTTGTAGCGTGGTTACGGTCTGTACACTTAAAAAAGAATCGGTATTGATTTATGTACCACCTTGAAGGACAGGAAGCAGGATATGCACGGTAGTACCTTTTTTCTCCTCGCTTTCTATCCACATCTTTCCTTTATGTGCTTCCACGATGTTCTTGCAAATGAACAATCCAAGGCCTGTACCTCCATACTTGCGTCTTATGGATGGGTCGATCTGGTAGAATTTCTGAAACAAATGAGGCAGTAATTCTGGAGGTATGCCTATTCCGCTGTCTTCTATGCTGATATGTACCATTTTTCCCTCTTTTTTAGCAAAAATACTGATCTTACCTTGTGAAGGCGTGAATTTAACAGCATTGTCCAGCACATTGGTCAGCATATCCGTGATCTTTTTGGCATCGGCTTCTATCTGCGGAATGCCTTCCTGTACATGACGCAGTACATCTATTTTCTTCTCAGTGATCGGCATTGCCATGTCCGTCACAGCATTATCGATGACCTCAAGGATGTCGATCTTGCTAAACTCATATTTTATCTCCTCAACTTCAGCCATGCTTACATACAGCAGAGAATCAACGAGTCTCCGAAGTCTCTCTGTATTGCGGATGACAGTACTAACAGCTTTGAGCTGCTGATAGTTCATTTTCCCCAGGGTGCCTTCCATAAGGAGGTCACTGTATCCTTTGATGGAAGTGAGAGGCGTTCTTAGCTCGTGACTCACATTTGAGAGCAGTTCGTTCTTCATCCTGTCCACGGACTGCAATTCCTTGTTAGCTTTGCTAAGTTCATCGGCATATTCTCTCAATTTCTCTTCGGCGATCTTGCGCTCACCTATATCCTCAACGATGCCCACTCCGCCCAGCAACGTACCGTCATATGATGTGTTTGGACTGTAATCAACTTTTATAAATGCTGTTTTACCATTTCCCTGAGCCCGATATTCTCCCTCAAAGTGTCCCGGCCTTAGTAAGAGCACTTCGTTGAAGGCCGCTTTCATCTTTTCATCTCTCAAAGAAATATTCATGTTGAAACCTATTATCTCTTCTTTAGGTATGCCCAGGATTTCCGATATCTTATCGTTACAATGGGTAACAGTGCCATCCTTATCAAAGTTGAAAATGCCAAGCGGGGAATTCTCAAAAATCAGCCTGTATTTGTTTTCAGATTCCTTGAGTGCGATATCCATCTCTTTGATATGTGTGATATCAATAATGATACCCTGATAATAGCTAGGCCCTCCCACCTCATCTCTTGCCAGCATTGACCTTTCTGTGACCCATTTTATTTCTCCACTGTGCGTTAAGATGCGATATTCTCTGATAAAGTATGGTTGTCCATGCCTTTCGAAATCCGATACTTCGGCAGTAAGGCCACTGAGGTCTTCGGGATACACTATGTCGCTATAGAGCAGTTTACCGGATGTGAAATCCTCTGCCTGGTATCCGAACCTGGTTATATTCTCGGAGACAAAAACCACTGGCCATCCAGGTTCCGGTCTCCAGAGAAAAGCAACAACAGGACTATTCCTGTAGATAACATCCAGTTTCCTTTCTGAAGATCCGTCTCCTCCGACCGATGAACCTATTTTCTTTGTACTGAAGTGTTCCACAGTGCCAACCATACCATCATAGGCACCATTCTCATCCAAAAGAGGCAACAGCTGACCACTTTGTTCCATAAGTTCCCCCCTGGAGGTGATAATAGGCAGCAAGGAATAGTTTACTGGTGTCAGTTTTTCCCTGGCTTTATGGAACAGTTCCCTAAAATGCACTTCATCTATGATCTCCTGGTCGGGAAGTAATAGCATCAGGTCCTTATCCATCAGATCATCTGACCTCAGGCCGGAAATATCTTCCATTCCTCTATTGAAAAATGTGAACCGGTTCTCCCTGTCAACAGCCCAGACCCCCTTCCAGGCGCGTGCAAGAATATTTATGCAAATATTATCCACATGATTTTGTGGCTCATTATGGATTAAATATCTTTTCAGCCATTACAGGTAAAAGGTAGCATAATATAAAGAACAGAGTTTTTCCCGATAGGAAAAAAAGCTAATTATAATGATCTGCCCTTACTTTTTATTTCTTCAACTCTATGTATGGGGGAGCAGTATATGTACTGTAGTACCCTGACCTTCCTTGCTATTGATCCAGATCTTACCTTTATGCTCTTCGATTATGATCTTGCACATAAAGAGTCCCAATCCGTTACCTCCGTAATTACGGGTTGATGATCCATCTAACTGGAAAAACATCTGGAAAACTTTTTCCAGATTCGCCTCAGCTATACCAATACCTGTATCATTGATGATCAAATGGACAAATTCTTTTTCTTCCGCAACAGATACTGTTATCTTTCCGCCACTATTTGTGAACTTGATCGCATTATCCAGAATGTGAACAAAAACCCGGGGCAAATAATCTATGTCACCAATAATTTCAGGTAGCTCTGAGGGTATACCTTCTTCCAGTTCAAGACCTTTATGTTTCAGTTTCTCATTTACTATATTCAAAGAAATATGTAGCATATTGGCTATTGATAAATTTTCAAAATTATACTTGATAGCACCATGGGTTGCAGAACTGACGAACAGCAGGGAATCCAGGACCGTTTGTAGTTGTTTTGTTTTCTCAACAACTCTATTCATTGCTTTTTTCTGTTCGGTATTCAATGGTCCAAGATCTTCGTCATGTACAAGTTCACTGAAACCTTTGATACTTGTAAGGGGCGTATTGATCTCGTGCTGAAGATTAGAAAGGAATTCATTTTTGAGCCTGTCCAGGGATTTCAGGCTCTCATATGCATTTGCCAGCTCTTGATTGGCCTTCATGAGGTTTTCTTCCGAGCGTTTTATTTCAGTTATGTCCCTCAGATGTTCAACGATCATTATTGCCTCCCCGTCTTCATCGAAGATAGGATAAGCTTTCATCTCTTTGATGCTTCCATCTGCAGGATCTGTCCAAAATGCCTCTTTAGGAATACCTGTAGCAAAAGCTTCAAGTATATGGATACTTTCACACGAATCTGAGTTGGGTGTAAGGATCTTATTACGATAGGGGTGTTTTTGCCGTTCTTCTTCGGATATGTCCTCAAGACCTTTCCAGTTACTGCTCACGATCCTTAGGTCCCTGTCGAGGACCAGTATCAGATCATTGATCGCGTTAAAAGTATTGACCAGGAGTTTCTTTTGTTGCTGCTGGACATGTTCTGCTTCCTCTATCTTTGTTATGTCTTCTATTATTCCAAGGCCGCCCTTTAATTCACCTTCGGGTGTCAGTTCCGGCAGGTATATGGAACGAAGTTTTACAGGCCGTTTTTTCAGATCTACCTCGTACTCGGTTTTAACAGGTTCTGGAGACAGCTTATGTGAGGAGAACATTTTCCAGATTATTTCATTGTCAATTATATCAGTAACTTGAAGCCCTATTATCTTGTTTTCGGGCATGTCCAGTATTTGTGTAAGTTTATGGTTGCAATGAACAATATTACCTTTCTTGTCCGTGAAAAGCCCTACTGGACAATTATGGAAAAGTGCACTGTAGCGCCGGGTGCTTTCCAGAGATATTCTTTCAAGCTCTTTCTTTTCGATCAAATTGCTTAGAGACCCGGAGAGAATATTGAGAATTTCATGTGCCTGTGTCCATTGTTCAGAATTTTGCCTCTCTTTATTGTACAATGCTGATATGTAGCCACGGATCTTTCCATGTACTGCCACATCCACGGATATAGATGGGTACTGGCCGTTTTCCGGGTATCCGTAGATCTTTCCATCCATTTTTACAGTGATGCCGTATACCTGAAGAGATAGCATTGCTTCAGGTAACGACCTTACAAGCATACTTATAAGAGAATGTACCGGCAGGCTGGAGTTAAGTAAACTGATAATCTTCAGCAATGCAAACGAATTTTCTGTGGCGTTTTCCTGAATGTTCGGCGCACATTCTCCTAAGACGCAGGTGTCGTTTATCAAGGTCATTTATTATATTTATATAATTATAATATTTGTATAAAAGGATTTCCACAGATGCATGTGGCACGATAACCAATAGCCATATTTATTAAACATGCGCAAAGTATAACGTGCAGGTCCTTCAGAGGAACCTTCTTCAGGTGAAAAGATGTACGCAGACAGAATCAATGCTCTACCACCTTACCTCTTTGCAGCGATCGATGAATCCAAAGCCAGGATGTTGGCAAAAGGAGTAGATGTGATAGATCTTGGTATAGGTGATCCTGATCAGCCCACACCTTCGCATATAGTGGAATCCATGTGCCAGGCTGTCAGAGATCCTTCCACACACAGATACCCATCGTATACTGGTATGTTAGAGTTCAGGAAAGCTGCTGCCAGGTGGTGCCATGAAACAAAGGATATTAACATAGACCCTGTGAACCAGACACTTACACTTATAGGCTCCAAGGAAGGCGTTGCTCATATTCCTCTGGCTTTCATCGATCCGGGTGATGTGGTGCTGTGTCCTGATCCGGCTTATCCGGTATATAAGATAGGCACGCAGTTCGCAGGTGGGGAACCTTTTATAATGCCGCTTCTCGAAGAGAACGGTTTCCTGCCAGACCTTGATGCTATACCGGCGGATATGCTGGCAAGGGCAAAACTGATGTTCCTTAATTATCCGAACAATCCTACATCTGCAACAGCTGATAGGTCTTTCTTTGAAGAGGTTGTGGAATTTGCAAAGGAGAACGATCTCATTGTGGTACATGACAATGCATATTCCGAAATGGTCTATGAAGGATATCAGGCACCAAGCTTCCTGAGCGTGGATGGTGCCATGGATGTTGGTATTGAACTTTTTTCTCTTTCAAAGACTTATAATATGACCGGATGGCGTCTGGGTTTTGCAGTAGGTAACGAAAAACTCATTAAAGGGCTTGGAAAGGTTAAATCCAACATCGACTCCGGTGCATTTGATGCTATACAGATGGCAGGGATCACCGCACTTACAAGTTCCCAGCAGTGTGTAAGCGACATGAACCGGATATATGAAAAGAGAAGGGATGTGCTGCTCAAAGGCCTGCAGGGTATAGGCCTCGATGTTAAGCCTCCAAAGGCGACATTCTATATGTGGGCTCCGGTTCCGAAGGGTTACGATTCTATGGCATTCTCACAGCTGTTGCTTGAAAAGGCCGGGATAGTGGCTACTCCAGGAGTGGGTTTCGGGCAATACGGCGAAGGTTATATCAGGTTCGCCCTGACACAATCCGTGGAAAGGATCAATGAAGCAGTTGCAAGGATGGAAAAGCTCAGATTATAAAGTTGATCAGAAGAGACGAGTGTGGATCTTATTTTCCCCTGTCTCTTTCTGAGCTCATGTTAATGGACATTTCAGCTATATCGGCACTATATTCAGAAATCCTTTTGAGGCTCTCGATTATGGAGCCCATTTGCTCGGATGTGCAGCGTGATGTTCCCTGCTCATTGCGCATAATGGTGTAATCCTCGAACTTCCTCGCGTAATTGACGACCTTGTTCGAGTACTTGGTGTCCTTTTCTTCCAGGGCCTTTATGGAGTCAGCAAAAACCTTCTGAGCCAGGTTTCCCATCGCAAAGACGGCATCCTTTTCAGGGACCACGGTATCCATAATAATGATCTGGCGCGCTATTCTTTCCACATGGTCCCCTATGCGCTCGATGATCTTCGTAACAAGCCTGTACCCCAGGCACTGGCGGGGTCTTTCTATTCCGATTTTCTCGGCAAGTTTCGGATCTTCTACTGCAGATTTTAATTGCCTTACGGTCAGAAGATAGAATCTGTCCACTTCATTATCCCTGTTGACTATATCTCTGGCAAGTTCCAGATCATGTTCCCTCAGGGCAAGCATCACGTCCTCGAGCATTGAAGTGATGAGCCGGGACATGTTCTGCAAGGCTTTGTCCAGTGGTAGTTCCTGGTAGTTCATAAGGCTTTGTAGCACTATCTCATTTCTTGATTCCTCAATGACCTCAATACCAATGAGGCGCTGGCGGGTAACATCTTTGAAGAACTTACGATCCATTGCATGGAATCCTTTTTTTGTGACCAGTCGGATAATATCACGTCCTGCGAGATAATGGGACACGATTATCCTGAAATTATCTTCTTGTGTGTCCTCCTGAGATATCTCGATCACAGATTCCTGTTTCCTTTTATCCAGCTTTGAATCGGCAGATAACAAAAGAGTGCAATCACTTTGTGGAATAAGAGTTAAGGTGTCCCCAGAGTTAAGACCGCAGTCGCGTACCCATTTGATGGGTAAAGAAACAATATATGTGGAACCACCTGTCAACTGGATCTTTCTTTGCTCATAATTTATAACAACACACCCTATATTTTGGTACATTTGCATATACTTATTCAGAATACATAAATATGATGGATTTACCATATATCTATCTATATTCAATGTTGATACAATAATAGCATTGTATCGATCAATAAAAAGATTTTATTTATAAGCTACTATTAAACTATATAGCTTTCTCCTAATATACTTCTTCCAAGGAGGATATCATATCGATAAGTCAATAAAATGCTTATTCTACCTTCCCATGGGGAAAGGTACAGACAGTATCAACCATGCAATGCCCTCTTTTTTATAATATGGGCAGGAAAAAAAGATCTACATTTTCTTCTCATCAAAAAATCTCTGCATCAAATAGATGCCGGATCGATGAAACCGCTGCGCAGCATATGGTCTGCAAGCACGATCGCAACCATCGCCTCAGCCACAGGCACAAGTCTCGGAGGTATGGTGGGGTCATGTCTTCCATGGACCTCTATCTCGCATTCCTGGACCTTTTCCATATCCACTGTTCTCTGCTTCTTTGAGATGGATGGCGTAGGTTTGACCGCAACCCTGCATATAATAGGAAGCCCTGTGGATATGCCGCCAATTATACCGCCTGCGTTGTTGGTCGGACATGTGATCTGTCCGTCTTTTATTATGAACGGATCGTTCATCTGGCTGCCTTTCATGCGTGCACTTGCAAAACCTGCACCGATCTCCAATCCCTTTACAGCGCCTATGCTCATCAGTGCTTTTGCAATATCAGCGTCCAGTTTATCGAATACAGGTTCGCCAAGACCTCTGGGAACCCCTGTGGCAATGACCTCTACTATGCCTCCAAGGCTGTCACCTTCTTTGCGTGCATCTTCGACCGCTTGCATCATCCTTGAAGCTGTCCTGAGGTCAGCACAACGGACCGGTGTTTTCTCTACGTTATCCATCACTTCGGTAAAAGACAGTTCGGAAGCTACAATGCCCCCCAATTCGATCACATGTGCAACAACTGTGATGCTGTAGCAGGAAAGCAAATGTTTTGCAATGGCGCCTGCAGCCACTCTGCCAAGAGTTTCCCTCCCGGATGACCTGCCTCCGCCTCTGTGATCCCTGATCCCATATTTTTCCCTGTACAACAGATCTGCATGTCCTGGTCTTGGGATTGTCCGCAGATAATCATAGGCACTTGAGTTTGCATCCTTGTTGCGGACCATCATGGAAATTGGCATGCCAGTGGTCTTTCCTTCGAACACACCTGACAGTATCTCTACGGCGTCGGATTCGTTGCGTGATGTAGAGGCACTGCTTTGTCCGGGTCTTCGCCTGTCCAGTTCCTTCTGTATCACGGAGGCATCAAGAAGCAGACCTGCAGGAGTTCCATCCACCACTACCCCCAGGGCATTGCCATGTGATTCTCCCCAGGTCGTTACCTTAAAGGCAGTTCCAAAAGTGTTGCCAGACATCGTTAGTAAATCATCCTTACTTATCTTATAGTTTATCCCGCATTTCCGGGTCATGAAGCAGGTTCAAGTGAAGTGGGTTCTATGTGGATTATAACATCCTGGACACTTTCAAAATGTTGTTTCAGTTCATATTCCACAGTATCGGCAATGTCATGGGACCTGAGAGTAGGCATTGTGGGATGCACTTCCACATGCAGATCGATGTATATGTGACCTGCAGTCCCTCGGGTCCTGATATTATGACAGTCAATAACTCCATCCACCGCACATACTACGCTATGTATTTCTTCAGCGTTGAGCTGAGACGTATCACACAGAACGGAAGAGCTTTTCATGATTATCCTGATGCCTGTATAGATGATGATCCCTGAAATTATGATCGCTATGATCGGATCAAGTACAGGCAAACCTGCTTTTATGGCAATGAGTCCCAGGATGACAGAAAGGGATACATAGATATCACTTCTGGTGTGCATGGAATCGGCTATCAGCACTTCACTTTGCAATTTTACTCCGTTGTTGTGTTCATAGGTGGTTACCATGTAGTTGATTGTCATTGTACCGACCATGACCAGAAAACTAAATGTCGTTACTTCGGGCATGATCCCAGTTCCGAATCTATGTAAAGCTGAGTTCACTATATTAAAGCCGGCAAACATCAGCAGCACAGCGATAAAGACAGATGCCATTGTCTCGAACTTGCGATGCCCATAGGGATGTTCTGCGTCAGGAGGTTTGGAGGCTGCCTGGATGCCTATCAGGCCCACTATATTAGAGACACCATCGAACAGGGAATGATAACCATCAGATTGCATACTGAGTGTATTGGTCAATGAGCCATAGATTATCTTTGCAAAGGAAACCGCAAGGTTCAGGAATAGGACCTGGATCAGTATTTTCCGTACTTTTTTATAACGTGCATCCATCTGTAAAAGGTTAGTATAGTATTGTATAAAAGGTTATGATCCTCAGACCTGAACAATGGAGTTAGGATCAATTATTCCTATAGCTATCTTAATATCTGATCTCCAGCAAATGAATACGCATGAAAATATCTTCATCTTACAAAGTTTTCCTTTTTATGGGTGCCATGTTATCTGCTATCGTGGTTTCAGGTTGTCTTGAAGCTCCGGAAGCATCTGCTGCTCTTCTGGATAATGATCAGCTTACTATCCATGGATGGTTGCAGGTAGGAGACCCAGAGGTCTCTCAGATCGAACACAACATAACCAAGAATACTGTTCTTACCATGAGCCTAATAAAAGTTAAGTATCAGGATGAAGAAATCTCTTCTGTCGTGGGAGGAGGTATCCAGAACGTTACATCCAGGCTTCATATCGATAGCAAACAAGCGTTCCCTACGCCCACTATCATAACATACCGGATCACTATGCCGGGCGGAAAAAAACTGCCTCTGGAAACTTTTTCCTCTCTTATGTCTCCAAGCGTTGAGCGTACGAACAGAGATAATAATATTTCCAGTCTCAGATGGGGTAATACCACCGAATTGCAGCTGGACAATGGCAACAATGCAAATGCTTTTTTCTATAAAGGCAATTTCTCCGGGAATGGATCATATGTGGGCATATTGGGGATGGTGGTGACATACAATGATGAAAATTCAAGTACTATGATCATCGGATTTGTTCCCGATGGAAAGTTCGCCGTTCAGCTGGGGGATTCCAGAAAAGAACTGCTCTTCATCGATGGCAGGAAGGAATTAGAAGAAATGACAGACCTGATACAGACTGTGGAGTAACAGGATACCGGAAGGTATAATTTATATAATGACCCTGTTCAGTGCATGGTGAAAATTGCTGTCACAGGTAAAGGCGGTGTAGGTAAGACCACGCTTTCGGGGACTCTTGCGCGGATGCTTGCAAGGGATGGTTTTGATGTAGTGGCCATAGATGCTGATGCAGATATGAACCTCGCTTCATCCATCGGCATAAGCAATCCTCCGGATCCTCTCACTGACTATCAGGATATGATCGAAGAGCGGGCAGGGGAAAAAGGGGGCATGTTCAAGTTCAACCCCAAAGTTGACGATATCGTAGACAGGTTCGGGGTAGTTGGTCCTGACAATGTAAAGATGCTTGTGATGGGCACCATTGACACCGGAGGCAGTGGCTGCATGTGTCCTGCATCTTCTTTCCTTAAGGCATTCCTCAGGCATGTAGTACTGAAGGATAAAAGCGCAGTGATACTTGATATGGAAGCAGGGATCGAGCATCTGGGCAGAGGCACCACGAAGGGCATCGATCTTATGATAGTCGTTGTTGAACCGGGTAAACGTTCACTGGAAACCGCTGAAAGGATCAAGCACCTTTCCGAGGATATAGGTGTAAAACATCTGGCAGCGGTCATCAACAAGGGCAAGTCTGTGAACCTTAAACCGCAGCTTGAGGCACTGGGAATACCTGTGCTCGGTGAGATACCTTACGATGAAGACCTTGTCCGTGCAGATCTTGAAGGCGTTGCACCCATTGATGTGGGAGGCAAATGGGTGGATGCTGTGGCACAGATCAAGGATAACATGATGCAGATGATCAATGGTTTTGAGCAACAATAATATTCATTTTATAGGAAATACAGGATAACCGGCAGTAAGATCACACCCATGGCATTACTTTTTCTCACATGCATGAAAGATGGCAGCAGTCCTATGGATGCGGCCATGAGGAATATTATGATCCCGAATACCCCTGTGAATACAGCGACCATAACTACAAGACCTGTCAGTACTGTGATGCTCAGTTTCCTGTAGTCTATTTTTTCCATGAACAGGTGAATGGTATTTCCAATCTTGATAGTTGAATAATAGGAAAACATCGATGCAAGGATAACCACACATAACAGAATAAGGATAATGGGTATGCTAATTGCTGATGGTTCTAAGAAAGATGATATCGCCACAATTGCTCCATTACGGGCCCTGCCAATGAAGAAAAATACGAACAGTCCAAAAACCGCATTCGCAGTGTTGACACCTGACACTGATACGATGAACTCTCTGGCTTCGTTAAGAGGGTCATCTGTCATATTATATTTGGTATGATCCTTTTTGCCCTTTATCCTACCTAATTGTTCTGCGAGCAATGTGGCGACAGAAGATGATACCCCCGGCAGCCACGCTACAAAAGAACCTGCAAAACTTCCCGAAGCAATTGCTTTTATTGCCCTGTTAGCAGGCAGGGTGATCAGCGAAGTGCGCTGGGGTGGAATTACCGAACCTGTCGTCAGACTTACTATTAACTGGGAAGCTCCAAACAGGCCGCTTAACAGAGGAAGCAGTATAGATGGACTATCCGATTCAAACAGTGAGTTTGCCAAGTTTTCTTTCCCGAACGCAAAGATACCCAGCAGCCCACTCAGCACAAACACTACAAATGCATAAAAAATATGCCTGTAACGAACCAGGGATCCCTGACCAGGTACATACTCGCCTTTCTCTGTTATGATCATCAGCAAAGCTATGAAGAGGAGCATCCAGCCAATGTGGTCCTGTATCAGTGGGTATATTGTGTACAGCAGGACCCCGAAAGGCAAAAGCAGGATGATGGATACAATGACAGAACCCGCGCTTCCCATAGCTGAAAGGCGAATGGCTTCGGGCCCTCTGCCGTCGAGCAGTAACTGATGTCCCGGGAGTACTGCCAGTGCCATGTCCGAGTTAGGCACTCCCAGATAGATGGCAGGTATTATGTCGTGGAAGGTGTGAGTGATACAGTTTGCCAGGATCATGAAGATAATATATATGGCTGGTATGCCGCTCTCAATAAGCATAGGGGATACAGATACCAGTAACATCGCAAAATTATTGCTGTGCAATCCGGGTATCAATCCAGACACTACCCCCATCAGGCAACCTGCAAGTACAGACAGCAATAAAAGAAGCACGGATATATCTTCAGTGATCATAGGCATTGTTTCATCCATTTCGTTTTTAGAACAGTGAAAATTATACCCCAAAGATGATCTCTATCTTTATAAGTTTTTCCAGTTAGTTGTAATTCCGGGTAGTAACTGTAGCCAGCAAAGTCATCTGCTCACCACAACAATAAATAGGAAAATGCCTTTTTTGATGCAGGAATGAACCTATGAGTATCAAGTGTGATAAGTGCAAACATGATTCCATTATATACCAGAGATATTCCGGTATGCACCTGTGCAGGAAGCATTTCATGGAAGATGTGGAACGGAAGATAAAGCTCACCATACGCAAACATTATCCGGTGAAAAAGAATGAAACAATAGCCGTGGCTGTAAGCGGAGGCAAGGATAGCAGTGTACTGCTCTATATGCTCCATAAGATCCTGGGAGCACGTCCGGATATCCGACTCATTGCTCTTTCAGTTGACGAAGGCATAGCAGGATATCGGCACAATACCCTGGAACAGGCTAAAGGGCTTACCAGCCGGCTTGGTGTGGAGCATATTATTCTTTCTTTCAGGGAAGAATATGACAGAACAATGGATGAGATTGCTTCCTGGGACCGTGAAAAAGGGACCTGCAGTTATTGCGGTGTCCTGCGTAAATCCATTCTCAACCGCAAGGCGCTGGAATTAGGTGCCACTAAACTTGCGATCGGCCACAACCTCGACGATGAGGCCCAAACGATAATGCTGAACCATCTCAAAGGAGATGTGGCACGTATGGTACGTCTTGTTCCTCCCTGTGAGCTGGAAGGGCTGGTGCTCAGGATGAAACCCTTGCGTTACATTCCTGAAAAGGAGGTTGCAATGTATGCCTATCTCAATGGTCTGCCACTTAGTACCGGTGCCTGTCCCTATGCGCATGAAGCCATGAGGGGCGAAGTGAGGGAAATGCTGGATGATTTTGAGGATAAGCATCCGGGAACAAAATATGCTCTTCTGAGTGGTTTTGACAAGATAGCAGATGTCCTTGCCAGGGAAATGCCTATTGCAAAGCTTGCGAATTGCCGCATCTGCGGGCAGGCGTGCAGTGGTGAGCTATGTCAGGCCTGCAAGTTACTGGGAAAAGTCTGAAGGTCCTTTATTCAAAAGCGTACATGTCAAAGGAATAGAGTTCTTTTCCTGTACGGTCCATATACATGCGTGTGATCCAGATGGTTGTGAGGGGCCTGATCATAAGCACTGAAATGAAAAGGTAGACCAGGCTCCATACGTTTGCGAGCGCTTCCACTGAACTGATAGCACTTCCGAATATTTCCAGTGCCAGAGAGATCGCAACTATTATTCCGATAATAGTGATCACGCCGGTCTTGTTCTCCCTGAAGAACTCCAGGCTCTTTTCAAGTGCAGAGATGGGGTCCAGATCATCCACAACCAGAGCATACTCTACAAAGAAAAGTAATATGCTGCCAACCAGGGCGTACAGGAACCAGGCCATTGTCCCAAGTACTATCAGTACACTTCCTGTGGAGGCAGGATCGGTCGTTAATGTCTCAAGTCTGTCGGAACTGAGTACACCGGGTACGAGAAAGATCACACCGGCCATTATTATAAGGCCGACGAGCGTTTTAGCAAGCAGAAGGTTCAGGACATGTTGGCGCCCGGATACCCACATTTGACCTAAGGATGTATCGCCGCTAAGTAATGCAAGACTGCACATACCAATAGCTCCGGCCTCGAAAAATGATCCGATGAGTAAGAACAGTAGCAAGAGGAATAAAGTACCTGCTATGAAAAGCAGCAGGTTTTCTTTTAAGAGGGAACTTAATATTTCCAGATATACTTCCGGTGGTATGTTATCGGCTACAGTGGAAGAAGCTATTTCAGGCATTACAAAGACTATTACAAAAAGAGCTACAGCGAACAAGGAAAAGATTATCGTTGCCATCAGGTTCAGAATGAAAGGAACTGCTATCACCATGTTCCTTGTCCATGTCCCATAGCCCTTGTTCAGTAATGTGCCCATGTCTTCATACATGCTTCTGCTCCTGTAGCTACCTTATACATTTTAATATAAAAAATGTTCCTAAAAACTTAATAAAAGAGTGAGGCCCGATGGCCTCCTACATTCTTATCGTTTAAAGCAGTCCTTTGCCAATGAAAAGAGCTGAGAACAGGATGGCGATCATGTTGACCACCTTGATCAGAGCATTGAGGGCAGGACCGGAAGTGTCTTTGAAGGGATCACCTACGGTGTCACCTACAACTGCAGCCTTGTGTGCATCAGAGCCTTTTCCACCAAAGTTTCCATCCTCTATGTACTTCTTGGCATTATCCCAGGCTCCTCCGCCGTTATCCATTGTAAGTGCAAGCAGCAAACCTGCAACAATAAGGCCTATGAGCAGTCCGCCAAGAGCAGATGGACCAAGTAAAAGGCCTACTGCAAGCGGAACTACTATTGCAAGGAAACCAGGGATGGCCATTTCACGGATGGCTGCAGCGGTCACAATGTCCACACACTTCCCGTATTCCGGTTTTGCTGTCCCTTCCATGATACCGGGAATCTCTCTGAACTGACGGCGTACTTCATCGACTATCTTGACAGCTGCCTTACCTACTGCCTGCATAGTGACAGCTGTGAAAAGGAAAGGTAACAGTCCGCCAATGAAGAGACCTACGAGCACTACTGGCTCATCCAGGCTCAGGTTGAGGGAAGCACCAGCAGGTGAAACCTTGTGCTTGTAATCTGCGAACAAGGCAAGAGCACCCAAAGCCGCAGAACCGATCGCATAACCTTTTGTAACAGCCTTTGTGGTGTTACCTACTGCATCCAGGGCATCGGTGACCTTACGCACGCTTGAAGGCATGCCTGCCATTTCAGCTATACCGCCTGCATTATCGGTGATGGGGCCATAGGAGTCAAGTGCAACGATTATACCGGTCGTGGAGAGCATTGCTGCAGCTGCAATGGCTATACCATATAACCCGACTTCAGGATCTGCCATGCCTCCCACAACAAAGTAAGAAGCAAGTATACCGAGGACGATTGTTACCACAGGCAGAGCAGTACTCTCAAAACCAATGGCAAGGCCAGAGATAACGTTAGTTCCTGCACCGGTCTTTGAAGACTCGGCAATTGTCTTCACAGGGCGGAATTTCGTAGAAGTGTAATATTCGGTGATAACCACCATGAAGACCATGATCACTATGCCCACTACAGCAGCAAGATAGATCCTCATATCATTCATCAGTGAATTGGTGATGAAGTAGAAGAATACAAGACTGATGATAGCGGAGCCTGCAACACCTTTGTACAATGCTTTCATTATTTTGCCGTCAGCTCCTATCTTTACGAAGAAGACCGATATGATGGAAGCGATAATGGCGGACGAACCCAGCATAAGGGGATACAGGATAGCATTGGGATATTTGTCAATTACAAGTGAACCAAGCAGCATTGAAGCGAGCACAGTGACCACATAAGTTTCGAACAGGTCTGCTCCCATACCGGCACAGTCACCTACATTGTCTCCTACGTTGTCGGCAATAACAGCAGCGTTGCGAGGGTCATCTTCAGGGATACCTGCTTCGATCTTACCCACAAGGTCTGCACCTACATCAGCTGCCTTTGTGAATATACCGCCGCCAACCCTGGCGAACAGGCTGATAAGACTGGCACCGAAACCGAAACCTACTACAAGGTCTACATCGCCATAAAGTATGTAAAATCCGCTGGTACCGAGCAAGGCAAGTCCGACCACTGCAAGACCTGTGACAGCTCCACCACGAAATGCCACATGCATTGCTTTTTGCAGACCACCGGCAGCAGCATGAGCTGTTCTGACATTTGCTCTGACAGATACGTTCATCCCTATGTACCCTGCAATAGCAGAACTGATGGCACCCACCAGGAAACCGATGGCGATCTTATCTCCTTCCGGCAGCAGTGTGTATATAAGGGCTGCCAGAATTATTGCCACAATAGCTATTGTTTTGTACTGACGATTCAGATAAGCCATTGCACCTTCCTGTATGGCAGCTGATATTTTCTGCATCTCCTTTGATCCAGTGCCTTCTTTCAGGACACTGCTTGCAAAGAAGCCAGCGAATATCAGACTGACAAGACCGGCAAGAGGTGCCAGGTAATATAAAACATCCATTATGTAACTCCTCTATTTGTCTTTGGTTCTGATTTATGTATAAGTATCATATTAGATAAGCTGTGTTCACAGCTCATGTATAAATGAGACTGGCTGGGGCTAATATTCTTCAATACTATATAAAAAGTTGGTTATGATCTTAAGCTCCAGATAATATCTTGATCCACTTAAAGTTATGTTCCTCCACCCATCTGTATCATATCGAACTCAATGGAATCCGGGACTTCCACGGAGAATACAATAACATTACATCTTAATCTCCTTGCGACCGTAATGGCATTCTCCTGTTCATGTGTGAGTTTCCCATCATGGCTGGCAATACAGAACATTTTTCTTCCGCCTTCGTACTTCACCATAAAATCAAAATACTGTGCATAATCCCTCAGGAACTCTACCAGAAGCGATAGCTCCTCCCAGGTGTCACACATATGTATCCCTTTGGTGGCCGAATTCTCTACATACCAATCCTTGCTCATATATGGGTACTTGTCGTATTGTTCCTTTATTTCCTCAAAGGCTTTCATAACCTTTTGCAGATCTTTTTTCAGATTGACCCATTTCCATTTCTGCTCGGAAAAATGACGCGCAGCTACTATTGCAACTATGGCATCCTTATCTTCTTGTTGAAGTATCATGGTAACACCTAGAATTCATCATCCTGTGCATAACTCCTATTTAACTTTAAGGCGATCTCAGCTTTTTTAAGCTCCCTTCCGAGATAGCCGGCATGTTCCAGAGTAGATACAAGTTGCATATCAATAAGGGTATCCAGTACAGCTTTTGCATTGGTGCCCACTATCGCAGAAGTTTCATGCTCTGCAACTATCAAGCCTTTACTAGTTCTTTCTTCATCAGGCATGATCCCTATCCTCACACTTCCGGCCGGATCGATCTTCCACATCCTGCGCTCTTTAGCTTTCCTGAACTCGGAAGGCATAACTGCATCGGTCCGCCTCCTTTTTTCTTTAAGCTCTATGAGGTCTATGCCTAGGTCCTTTGGGGAACTCTGTCTTTCCGTGGCAAGTATCATCATTTGAGAGGCGACCTTTAATTCTCTTATCGATCCCTGGGCCTTGTAACTGTACTCAGGAGTGAAAAGTATGCTTGCACCCACTTCTGCTGCTATGCCGCAAAGGGTCGCATTTACTCCATGTGAGTCAACATCAAGAAGTTCAGTTACGTTCCCTGCTCCAAAGAAAACAGGAATTTCAGGGAACAATTTATGGAATTCATAGTATCGCACAATGGAACTGGCTATGCCGTGGCCAATGGGGTCAAGCACAGGGTCTGCAATGATCTTCCGGATACCCATTTCTTTTGTCTTTTTGATATTTTTAACAAGACTGTCCAGTCCTTCAGAGTTATCAGGTATGATCACAACAGGAACTTCTGCAAGTGCTGCGAGAGGACCGATCTCATCAAGATTGCTGCTATTAAGACTTAAGACCAAGTCCACACCTGTTTCTATTGCACAGGTGAGAAGAGCGTTTTCAAGTGTATCGATACTGATGGGCAATGTCGTCACTTTTCTGGCGGTGCGGATAGTACGCTCCACATCTTCTGGTGTGGCATTGAGGGATGCTCCCAGATCTATCATGTCCGCACCCCGGTGCACAAAAGTCAATATTTTCTTTTCAAGGGCAGTGGTTTCCATACCAGTGGCATCCACTATCTCGGCCAGTATTTTCATGCGGCTGCCCCCTCCAAGCTTGAGGTCCTTTATCCACATTAAAGGTTCACAGGAGGCTTCCAGCTGTTCCACTTTCTCCAGGGCTAATTTCTTTCTGACATCTGCAAGCAGTTCACAGGCAGGTACTTTGGTGGAGAATTCTATCTTTCCTACAAAATCCAGCACATATCCCAGGTCATAAGCATGTTTCGGACCGAGGTATATCTTAGTGCCAAGTTCTTCCGCAACTCTGGAAAAATCCCCGGATACCAGGCCAGGAACGAATATGATATCGTAATGTTTTTGCAGCTGTTGGTCTTTCAAGGCTTCAAGAAGCCTTCGCGGTGTTATAAATGCTGCGATGTCTATGTCCAGTACAATCGTATGCGCTTTTGAACCCACGGCTTTCCTTACAGTACCTTCTGCAAGTTTTGCCGTAGCAACCAGGATATCCATGTAACCTAATTGTACAGGTAGTTAAAAAGAATATCTGCTGTAAAAAAGAAAAGACCAGGTGCAGTGATGTCACCTGGATGATCTTCATTCAGTTTATTATATCGATAATTGATCCTCCATGCCTTCTCTGGCCAAGAGGTTCAACAATTGATTGGCGTGTCCTGCTATAGACAGATGAATTGTTAGCTACTGTCTGAGGCATTGCACTTGCTGTATTCTTCGGGCCAAGCACCTGTGCAGACTGGACACCTGTCATAATGGCCATCACACGCACCTTGCCTTCATAGTCTTCCCTTATCCTTGCACCCCATATGACATTTGCATTGGGTGAAAGTTCATAGGTAAGGGATGAAGCTATCTCTTCTGCTTCTTTCAGACTGAGGTCCGGGCCGCCTGTAATATGCACAAGGCTACCTGTCGCTCCTCTGTAGTCCACATCAAGTAAGGGGTGATTCAGTGCAGTGCGTACTACATCATTGCTCTTATCCTGGTTCTTGCTTTCCCCGACCAGCATTACAGCTACACCGCCACAACCCATGATCGCTCTTATGTCTGCGTAGTCCAGATTTATTAGAGATGGCTGTGTGATGGTCTCGGTGATGCCTTTTACGGTTTCCGCAATGAGCTGGTCCATTACTGAGAAAGCCTGCTCTATAGGCAGGTTTGGTACGTATTCCAGCAATCTGTTATTGTCAAGCACTATTACAGTATCAGCAGCTTTGCGCAGGTCCTCAAGTCCTTCTTCTGCCTTGACGGTCCTTGCTCTTTCCACCCTGAACGGACTGGAGACCATGCCTACTACTATGGCTCCTTGCTCCTTTGCGATCTCTGCTACAACAGGTGCGACACCGGTACCGGTTCCTCCGCCCATGCCTGCAGTGATGAATACAAGGTCTGTTTCCTTGAAAATGTCTTCAAGTGTACCGCGGGCCAGTTCTGCTGCCTTTGCGCCTACTTCAGGATATCCTCCGGCACCAAGCCCGCGGGTAAGTGTCTTACCCACAAGGATCTTCTTGTCGGCTCTGATATTGTCCAGATGCTGTTTGTCTGTATTGATGGCAATGGTCTCTGCACCGTCTATGCCGATATTGTATAGCCTGTTGACGGTATTGTTTCCTGCGCCACCACAACCTACGATCGTGATACGCGGCATTCCGAAGCCGTCAAGCTGATCATCCACTGCTACTGTTTTTCGATACTCTCTATCCTTTTCTGTGTGTTTTAATGCTTCCTGTACTATGGATTGCACGTTCATCCCCTCGTTGGATTACTGAGTACACTTGTGTAATGAATATGTGAATGACCACATAGCTGTAATATGTGGATTTCCACGGATTCCTTCTGTGTGGAATTGTATCATTACCCTACAGTGCTACTATATATTTCTACTTGTTTTTATACTTATGTATTTATATTTAAAGTTCGAGGTAAGCACACATACCTACAGTGCAGGACAGCTTGCCTCTCCCTTATCTCTCTTTATACCATCATGATGCCCAGCATGATGCGTGGCAGCAGATGGAAAATCAAGTCAGATCCTCTTTCAGAAGGTACTTGATCGTTGTTGTGGGAGTATGCTGATGTCAGACAGATCTCAGACTAAGGCGACAAGAATACCACCAACATCCGTCATCTATCATCTTCATACACAACTTTACCAGCCCTATATTTTACAGATTGCTGTATATATATGTGTTTGTCGAATACATTTCCATTGTTCAGAAAAACATGCTGGTAGATGCATGTGGTCACACATAGCACTAAAAGCAAAAACATATAACAATTGTCACACATGAATGCACTAAAAGGGACATGTCCATGAATCTTCATCTATCTCCTGAAAAATCGCCTCAGAAGATCTTTGTATGTTTGAGGCAATGGCTTCTCATTAGTATATGCCTGGCCCTATTGCTCCATGTGTGTGCAGCAGATAACACAGCCGCATCAACAGCCGGAAATGACACAGATCTTGCGGGCATGTCTTTTCAGCAGTATATCATTGATCTGGATATGAGCTATGCGGATGGGATACTTGTGCAGGAAACATGGACACTTCTGCCCGGTAACGCAAATGTTACTCTGGTAGGTCTCTCAGTTCCAGCAGATTCCACAATAATGCTCTTTCAAAAACAGGATATGTCTGATGCCACCTCTGCAATGGATATAGAATATGACCGGACAGGAGATATCCTCTATTTCAGTGAGAATATCACTTCTGTATCATCGGGGTTGCCGCAGTTGTACAGTCTGGTCTATCTCTTACCGCAAAGGTCCAATGGGCAGTTCACCAAAATGCTCACACTACCAGGATACCAGCCATCTTCGGTCCACTCTCTTGTGCTGAACGTGAAAACAGATCAGGGTTTTGATCCGGTGATAATTGACGGGAATGGGATGTCATTATCTTCTAATTCCAGGCGCGAGGGTAATATCACGACTTTCTTTTTCTCCCATCCGGCCTTCAATGAGATCACAGTGTCCACAACAAAGGTAAAGACATCAAATGGTCCCATGTACTTGTCTGCTTTGTTCTTCTTAGTTGGCCTGCTAGCTCTTGGAGGCGCCATCTATCTGAATAAAAAGAACAAAGGTAGGCTCGAGGATACAGACTTTCAGGAACTGGAATACAGGTACGCTGCAATACAGAAAGTCCTCTCAGCAATTGATTCGGACCTGAAGGACAAGATCATCGATGAAGATGTTCATAGTTCTATGTCCGTCAAATACAAAAAAGAGGCATCTGCAATAAAGAAGGAACTTGACAAAACATCGGATAAAAAGCAGAAACGTTGAACTGCGCCGGAATAAAGTGCTAACTGGAACATTTTTTGCAGCCTCATTTTGCCGGGTATGCTTCGCATTTGATCGGTTTCAGTTCTTTAATATCAAGCGTTATCCAGCCAATATCATAGCTTTGCCGCATGAAGGGCATATCAGCCCACTGCGTATTCTATTATCTAGCTAATGCTTATTTTTAAAACCTCAAAAGCCAATTGGATCAAATGGTAAGGGTCTGCATTATAAAATAAATTTTTCGGATATGTTTTAGAGTAAAGAAGAAACTGAATAAGTTAATCAAAATGTCAAATATGACTACGTATGTAATCATAAAACATTCCTAAGTAAAAGGATTATATACTATGAAAATAAATCAAATCTTTACTTCATATCTAAAATAATATGGAGAAAGCAACAGAGGTGATAAACTGAAGACATTGTCTATCTATCTATCTATTGTATTGCTAATTTTAGTATTACTTACAGGAACGTCTTTTGCAGATACAAGTGACGACGACTATCTCAAGAAAGTAAATTTTGACAACAATTCACTTGAGATAAGTACTAATCTTAAAAATTTTGATGTGGTGACACCCAACACTGAAGCTTTTATGAAAGCTGCAGAAAATGACAAGGTCAGATTAACTCTATTGGGAAAGGAGCTTGAGCTTGAACTAAAAGAAACAAATGTAATCAGTGAAAGTGCGAAAATAATCAAAGAGAATAAAACAGGCATCTATTTTGTAAATGCTCCATATGTAGATACCTATAGTGGATATGTAACTGGTAAGGATGATAGCAGGGTATCATTGACTGTAGCAGATGATGTTCTTATTGGAAGTATCAGGGTCGAGAATAAAACATATATCATTGACCAAACAAACCAAAAACAGGCTGGAAATGTCATTCATGTGGTTTATGATCTAGATGATTTTAAAGAACGGGAAATTAAAGAATATAATACTTGTGGCGTTGATGAAAAGGAAGAAGCTGTGAGCAATGAGATATTTGCAGAGAGCTTGTCTTCAGAAGGGGCGATTACATCTTCCATATTAAGTTACACTCAGATAGACATCCTGCCATGCTATGACCAGGATTTTGAAGATGATTATGCTAATCCAATAGCTGAGATTGTATCTATGGTTAATGAGGTAAATGGTGAATTAGCAAATGCGAATGCAGACTTGAATATTCATTTCTTTAAAAGATACGGCTATCTAAATGTTGGGGATGGTAGTGCAGATGCCACATTTGATTTTTTTGAAGACGATATAAAGCCCTATCGAAATATGACCGGCAGTGATTTGGCTATGTTGTTTTATGGAAAAGATTTCCCAGGTGATACAATAGGACTTGGCTGGAGTTTTAATGGAGACTCTGGAAGAGCCATTACTGTTGTTCAAATGGTATCTGCGGGTCTTTTTTCCAGTTATCAAGCTACATATAATGGCAGATGCGTCCTTATAACTCATGAATTCGGACACAACTTCGGTGCGAGTCATGAAGAAGCTTATAGATGGCCTGTTGGCCATGGTTGGCATTATACCTCTATGTGGTCTCCATTCGCAGGCACTTCATTCTTAGATGACTATATGGAAGTTGAATACTCGGATTTAAATCGTCACGGGAATGCATCGCACAACAACATATTGCATGTGGCAGCTAATAAAGAAATTATATCAGACTTTAGGGAATTACACTCTGATGTCGACACCGTTGGAGTTTACGACAATGCTGGTACTTGGGCCTTGTGGAACCTATCTTCCGGTTATCTGGACATTGTTGGATATGGATGGTCAGGGACAAAGCCGGTTGTAGGAGATTGGGACGGTGACGATGAAATAGAAGTTGGTATCTATGACCCGGTAAATTACAGGTTCTTGTTAAGATTAGATTCAGGCAGTTACCAAACAATTCCACTCGGATGGGCTGGTGTTACTCCGGTTATAGGCGATTGGGATGGAAATGGAAATGATGAACCAGGTGTATATGACAATGCTGGTACTTGGGCTCTCTGGAACCGTAACACTAATTCTGCAGATATTGTAGGATTTGGATGGTCAAACACAAAACCGGTTGTGGGCGATTGGGACAACGATGATGCAACTGAGGTTGGTATCTACAACACTGCTGGCAACAATTTCTTGCTTAAGACTGGATCTAGTTATCAAACAATAGGCCTTGGGTGGGCTGGCGTTACTCCGGTTATTGGTGACTGGAACGGAGATGGGACAGATGAACCAGGTGTATATAATAATGCTGGTACTTGGGCACTGTGGAACCGTAATACCAATTCGGCAGATATTGTAGGCTTCGGATGGTCTGGAACAACTCCTGTTGTAGGTCATTGGACTGGTGTTGACGGTAAAACTGGAGTTGGTATCTTTGAAGCTACCAACAATAGGTTCCTGTTGCGGGTAGATTCTACTTTAGATCCAGTATTCATAGATCTTGGATGGAGCGGAGTTACACCCGTAATAGGTCATTGGAATGAGTATTCAACGTTTGTTTAATTTCAATGAACGTAGTATGTTTAATTGAGAATAGAAGAGCTGGTTTCAGCTCTTTCTTATTTAAAATATCTGAAATCTATTTTAAAGAATAAACAGATGTTTGTAAGAATAAAGGATAAGGAAGAAATATGGGAAAGAAAATAGACACAATTACAGGCATTGTAGTTGTATTATTGTTAATTATTACAATTTATGCTTTTTCGCAACAGTATATTGAAGTGAAAGAACAACAAGATCGTTTAGATAATCCTCCACTTCATGTTCGAATATCCAATGATGATGATGAAGGGCATGAAGTAGCATTTGCAGTTTCAGATATAAACAATACTGTTATTTTTAATGAAGCATCTTTTCTGCCACCGGGAGAATATAAGCGGTATGGTGATTTGATCAGAGAAAAAGGCATCTATTCGGTAAAGGTTGTTTTAGATGGAAATTCTACCGCAGTGGAAAAAGTGAACTTGAACGAAGAAAAGACGTTGGTTGTTACCATATCTTCTAAAGGCTTAGATTTTGGATACATTCTTCCATGATTTGTTCAAACGATATCAATTTAGAAGAAGTGTCAAAGGAGTTTACTTTTTTCCACTTTAACCTTATTCAATATACCTTACTTTTAAGTCCACTCTCATGCACAAATATTTATCCGATACCCAGAGATGAAGGTGCATGTTAAAAGGTCTGATCTTTGATGTTGATGGGGTGCTTATGGATTCCATGCCCTATCATGCCGATGCGTGGGTGAAGGCATTCGGGGAAGTGGGTATCCATATAACGAATATGGATATATATGAAATAGAAGGCTCCAATCACAAAGGTGTAGTGGATCTCATTTTTCGTAAGGCAGGCATGGAGCCAAAAACATCGGATTACGAAGCATTTCTCAAAAAGAAGAGAGAATATTTCTTGCAGAACAACAGGGCAGAACCATTCAAGGGTATGCCGGCATGCCTGCAGGCGCTCAAAGAGAAGTACAAGCTTGCCGTTGCGTCGGGAGCGGACAGGACTATAGTCAACTCGCTCATGGATAGGTTTTATCCCGGCATCTTTGAGGCAATTGTTTCAGGAGAAGATGTTACCCGTGGAAAACCCGACCCTGAGCCTTACCTCACAGCAGCCCGTAAACTTGGGCTGGAACCGGAAGAATGCATGGTGATAGAGAATGCTCCTCTGGGAATAAAGTCAGCAAAAATGGCTGGTATCTACTGTGTGGCAGTCCCTACTTATCTCCCAAAGGAAAAATTAATGGATGCCGACATGGTACTTAGAGACCATGCCGAACTAATAGGTTATCTTTCCAGATTTGTCTGATGCCATCACACAAGACGAATGGTTTCGAGATTTGTGAGTGCTCTTGTTTCCATTTTGTTCTTTTTATGGATGGAAGTCGCAAGGTCGATGCAGGACCTTTCGTCTCCGTGTTCCGTGAATACGCGTTCGGGCCTTGGTTTCATCTTGCGCACGTATTCCATGAGCTGCCTGCGGTCTGAATGACCTGAGAAACCGTCAACGATCTCAACGTTCATATTCATGTTTATTATCTCTGTGCCCTTTCCGGTATTGAGAGGTATCTCTTTCCAGCCTTTCTGGATCCTGCGTCCCAGCGTACCGTCCGCCTGGTAGCCTACGAACACAAGCGTGTTCCTTTCATCTTCAGCAAAGGCTTTGAAATATTCCATCACAGGACCGGCGTTCATCATTCCCGATGTGGACAGGATGACACATGGCTCACGTTTGGATATGATCTCCTGCCGGAGTTCATTGGAATCTACAGGCTTGAAGCATTCTGAAAGGAATGGGTTCTCTCCTTTCTGGAAAATGAGCTTTCTCAGGTCGTTGTTAAGATATTCCGGATACGTAGCATGGATGGCCGTGGCTTCCCATATCATACCGTCAAGATACACTGGGACATTATCTATCAGTCCTTTGCGTATGGCATCTTCCAGGACGATCATAACTTCCTGGCTCCTTCCGACCGCAAAGGCAGGTATCAGTACGATTCCCTTGTTCTGGAGAGTATTTTTAATAACCTGTTGCAGATGGTTCTCTGCATCCTGCAGGGATGGCTGAAGCGCGTTCACCCCGCCGTAGGTGGATTCCATGATCACGCTTTCCACACGTGGGAACTTGTTAACGGCCGCATCGAAAAGTCTGGTCTTCTCGTATTTGAAATCGCCTGTAAAGACCACATTGTGCAGGCCATCGCCTATGTGAAAATGAGAAATGGCTGAGCCAAGTATATGTCCGGCATTGTGGAAGGTGAGCTTGATGTCAGGTGCAATATCTGTGACCTCTTCATAATCCAGGACAATGGTGTGCTTAAGCACTTCACGTACATCTGCCGAAGAATACGGGGGCCTTTTTCCTTCTTTGGAAGCCACATCAATATAGTCAAGTTGCAATAAAGCTGTCAGGTCTCTTGTAGGAGGTGTGCAATACACAGGCCCTTCAAAACCATACCTGTATAAAAGTGGCAATAGTCCCTGGTGATCCAGGTGAGCATGGGTGATGACCACTGCATCGAGCTTGCTAAATGGCGAAACCTCAGGAACATAGAGGTATGGTGTCATGTGTTCATCAGAGCCAACGTTAACACCGCAATCTATCATTACACAGGATTCAGGTGTGGATAACAAAAAACAGCTTCTTCCTACCTCCTTACAGCCGCCCAGTGATGTGACCCTGACCCATTGGTCCTTTGAGGTGCATTCTCTGTGTATCTTACGTCCCACTGTCTTGAGTATTTCTTTCCTTTCCTTGTGGTTTGTTTTCATGAATTCACGGATATTCTTTACTGTCCGTGAGGATATGGGCGGGGCACGTACCACTTTTGGTGTCCATCCGATCTTTTTTGTGATCTCTCTGAGGGTCTCTCCATGTTTCCCGATCACAAGGCCGGGTTTTTCTGCTTCGATAATAACTTCTCCCACATCGGGATCGAAATGATAGTTGGCTATGGCCGAATCTTCAGGTACTGTTTCAACGATCTTATTAACAGACTCTTCTGGTGGCAGCAAAACCTTTGGGTCAGGGCGGACAACTATACGTGTCCTAAGGATCTTCGCAAGGTTCCGTACAATATTACCATTGTCTGCAAAACTCCATGGGTTCTCAGTGTACATTACAAGCTGAGGACCCTCGAACTCTACGCTAGAAATAGTGGTGCCCTGCGGCAATTTTTCGTCTATTTTCTGTTTTAGATCAGCTAATACTTCATCTATTGCCATTAAAAGCCTTCCTTTGAGAAAAATAAAAAAATATAAAATTTTGATCTATGCAAGATAGAACAGATGTCAAATTAACGTCAACAAAGTTGACAGAATGTTATCAGTTCAATTTATCCCTGTACTGCTGAACCTCTTCCTCTTCCAGCCGATTAAATTTATCAGCTGTGATAACCACAACATCTATTCCATTGCCTGAGGCCGAGTCTCTCTTCATTGCGTTATGCAGGGCACGTATTGCCAGCTCTACTCCTTCCTCGATCGATATCCCATCCACGAACCGGTCCTCAAGTACCCCATAAGCCATGGGTGAGCCAGAACCAGTCGCTACAGCTTTTGTTTCTTCAATGGTGCCTCCAAGAGCATCAAGGGAGAATATTGCAGGGCCGTTCTTGTCCACGCCACCCACAAGCAGCTGCACCATCAGCGGATAGTAGCGCTGTCCGCTCAGGATGTTTGACAGGAGCGTAGTTATACCTTTGATAGTCATGGGCTCTTTACGCCTCATTTTGTAAAGGTGTGACTCAACGCTCATTATGCGCACGATCTGCTGAGCATCTCCTACTGATCCTGCAGTGGTCATACCCACAAGATCATCGATCTGATAAATTTTTTTGGCTGTCTTGCTGGCTATGAAATGACCCATAGTTGCACGTCTTTCGGTAGCAAGTACCACGCCTTTATCACAAACTATACCTACAGTAGTTGTACCTTTTAAATATTTATCATCGACCATCAGTATACCTCATCGTCGCAAAATGAGAAAACTTTAGCAAAAAGATAATATCTGTCACCCAGACACAGTATTGATTAATCAGAATATATATAAGGCTTTCCGTTAAAGATCGTTCCAATCGGCTAAAATAAAGCTTTATTCATAAGATCATAGTTCAATAGATACCTATCTCTTCTGCCAGTGTAATGATGCGTGCCATACTTTCCTCAGTGAAATGTCTTCTCTTCATCTTTTCAACTAGCTGGGTCATGGTCACCCTTGTATCGCCTGAAGTGAAGTTATCAGCATGCGCCACTATCTTCTCTTCAAGGGTGAATGGAATATAATCATCTTCCGGCAGGCCAAGTTCTTTTGCCTCTTCTATGGTAATACCTGCTCCTATATGCTTCCTGATTATATTGACTATCAAGGGATCAAGGCCCATTTCCATAGCAATACCCGCACCTATCACAGCATGGTCGATCCCATGGGTACGGCATCTGCCCAGATCATGGAGCAAACCCCCAATTTTCACCAGTTCTATATCCACCTGTTTTCCAGTTGTTGCCAGTCTTTCTGCAATTTCGGCAGCATGTTCAGAAACAGCTATGCAATGTGCAATGACCTTCTCAGAGCAGCCCTCATCTCTGAGTATTTGCAGTGCTCTGTCCGGCGTTATCATGTCATCTGCTTTCCAGGTTTTTGATCCTTTCCTTTATCAGCTGGATAAATGGCGAATTGTCCTCATGTATCATATCCTCGCCACAGTCAGGGCACATGAATACAGCATCTGCCGCCTGTTTAAAATCCATTCGGATACAGCCTTCGGGGCAAATATAAAATACATTACTTTCCTCAAATTCCTTGCGTACCTTCAGATTTTTTATCAATCTCTTCTTCTCTTTCACAAGCTGTTTTTCTATGTCAGACATATCGAGGGTCCAGAGATAGGTAAGCCATCCGCTACTGGCATCTCTTTCCCTTCTGCAAATAGCAAGCTTGTTCTCATTCAATATGAACAGAGTTCTCCTTACAATATTGAGAAGTATGCCTGTGGCCTGAGCTATTTGCTCGTCAGTGACCTCCCCCTCCGGCATTTTTTCGATCATGGCCAGCCCGTCTTCACCCACAAGACGAATTAGGTATCCCCGGATAACAAGATCATTCATATCTATCAAAAACACTCACCTCAAGAATGGAACTATAATCTGCTGTATTGTGATATTAATTTTTGCACATGATGCCCATATTCTGCATCAATAATGGGCTCATTTCTTAATTATTCGCTTTATGTTTTCAGAATCCCGCTTCAACGACTCAAAGACATTGCTACGGTTTATTCCAGTGTGCAGCACAGAGGTCACAGGGTAGTCTGCAAGTGCCACGTAATCAGGTTGAGGTATATCTGCTATTTTTTGTTTACGCATTTCGGCCAGCACCTGTGCGTCCATCTTTGTCTCCCTATCTGCATATATGATACATCTGCCGGCAGACCTTTGGATCCTTGCAGGCCTTTCGGGCAGTTTTCCCATAAACGCTTTCACATGTGCATCGAAAAGGTTAATTCCGGTAGCCAGTTCTACGGTATCCAGACTTCCCTGGAACCTGGGATTCACTTCAATAATCTTTGGTCCATCCTCCGTTACTATGAAGTCTATCCCTACGGATCCGAGGAGCCCCATTTCGCGGGTGAGCTTTTCTGAGACATTGCACATTCCCTCTGCATATTTTCCCTCATAAGGAGTGATATTGCCGCAATAGGCAAATTGCATCCTTGTCAGCCAGAAGATCCCGATCAGCTGTTCATTCACTGCCACAGCTACTGCTTTATCTTTACTGGCAATGAGTGATACACTTGCTGGTACACCCTTGACGAACTCCTGCATCATAAGGTCATTGCGGGAAAAGGACGGTTCAGTTCCCAGGATATCCTGTACCGCCTCTAAAAGTTCCTGTCCGTTGCAGGCTATTCTGTTAAATATCCCTCCTCCTGCTTTGCGGGGCTTGATCATTACAGGGAATTTATCCGGCTTATCATCAACATTCTCATAAACGTGCGGGTGAGGAAGGCCAAGTTCTGCGAGCTTGCGGGACAGAGTGAACTTATCCTGTACTGCCTGAATGCTTTCAGGGTCACTTGCAAGTACTGTCCAGGGAAGAGAACTAAAGTCCATTGCCTCAAATCCAGAACCCGGGACGATCGCATCAAAATCCACTTCAAAGCTTCGGACCATATCTATAATAATATCTGCCGCATCTTTGCTCCTGATGTCCAGTTCATGAGGCAGTTCCTTTGTGGCAATACAGCAACCTATTGTGTCCTGATCGCAAAATGTATCGATGGCATACATATTGTAACCTGCCCGGCTGCCTGAGCAGACAATATTACGGGTACTGAAACCAATTACAAGCACATTCAATAGATCAGTCCTTCAGTTATCGTTCTTTTTCCATTCAGGAGGTAAGATGAATAATGCATCTTCGATCCTTATCACCGGGATCTCTTCATCCTCAGGTACTGAAAATCCTGAAGGTTTCTTCACATTTACGGTCCTGAAAGTGAACGGGTCCAATATCATAAGTTCATGTTCTTCTTCAGAAACAAGCACCGCATTGACCGCATCCCTGATGTTTCCTACATGCTTGGCCAAGGCGATCTCATCTTCGGTGGCTATGAAGCGTGAACTATCCGCAAGGTCAGTACCGGTCAGCTTTTTTTCCATGTGCTTGACCACTATTTTCCTGTTCCTGATACTTATGATGTCACCGGGCGTAAAGCGTGGCAGTCTCATGGAAAAAGTTATCCTGTAGATCTCCCTGCCATCTTTCTGACCGAACAGGGAAGGAGACTCATTGAAAGTGCCGCCCATTTCTTCTATTATTGCTTTACAAATATGCCTGCCGGAATTGACCGATCCGATGTAGAGGTCCAGCCCCTCCTTTGATCTGATAGTTTCCGTGATGAATGCCAGACGGTCACCTTTGGCACGCATCCTGTCAATGGTCATATCCACAATTCTAAGGCATGTTGCAAGCTCGTTATCCGTAGGTGTTCTATCGGTAGCCCTTATCTGGAGTACACCTTCGAAATAACCTCCTGAAATCCGGCTGCACATCTCACATGATTCACGAATTATTCTTATTTCGGTTGATAGAACGGCATTGATCCTTTCTCCCTGTATTGACGCAACTACTTCCACTTCTGCCTTGTACATGTGCGGAGTTAACTGCCGGGGAGCTATGCATACTTCAATATCTTCTGCAGCTTCATGTATTGAAAGGTTATCTTCTATGGTTTTCAGGACCACAGTTTCAATTTCATCTTCATCGATCCATCTACCGCGTGCAAAACGTGCTCCACAGGTGGCACATAGCCTTGCCTGTATCACCTGGGGTAACTGGGCCAGAACGAAATTCTGAAAAAAACATTCTTTGCATACACCACTGAGCAATATAGTAGTGCCTTTTCCACATTTCGGGCAGATGGTAGAGGTCATTGCAATCCATAATGTGTGTGATTAGATAGGATTTTCGGTCGGGGTCTTTTTGAGGGGACTGGGAACTGTATAATAAAAAAGTAAAAAAAGAGTGAATTTCCTGTTATCCTTGCTTTGTCTGTGCTACATAGTCATAGAGGAAAGCTGCCACTAAAGCACCTGCTATAGGTCCTATAATATATATGGGGAACTGCCACCAAAGGTTACTTCCGCCTAACAGAAATTCTGCCAGATATGGACCAAACGTACGTGCGGGATTAAGGGATGAACCCGTGATATTACCCACTACGATTATATCCGCTGCGACCACAAGACCTATGGCAAGGCCAGCAAATCCTGCAGGTGCCCTTTTATCCACAGCTGTGCCCATGATCGTTAACATCAGGAAGAATGTGGCTATTGTTTCACAAAGTATGGCCTGAGTGTAACTTACCCCGGCAAACATGGAGGTTGCACCCAGGCCCGTTCCAACCGCTCTCTGACCTAGGATAGCTACAATACTAAAAGAAGCCAGGCTTGCACCTACAAGCTGAGCGATTATGTAGCTGATCATATCTGATGCAGGGAAACGTTTTGTTGCCCACAGTGCTATGCTAACTGCCGGATTTATATGGGTACCGGAGATATGGCCAAAAGCATATACCATAGCTATTATGGCTATCGCAAAGGCCATACCTATTGTCAGCCAGGCAGCGATGTCTATCCCTACATTGAAGTTGTTATCCGGATATGGTGTCCACCCCTGAAAAAGTAGCACAGTAGTAACTACGGAACCAGTTCCAAGAAAAACGAGAACATATGTTCCTATTAGTTCGGCTAGGGACCGTTTAAAAAGACCTATTTCTGCCATTTGATCACCCTCTTAAAAGGGTGTACCCATTGAAGGGTACACTGATCAGACGGCCTCCGTCCAGTTACAGTCTCCGCATTTATAATCGAAGTAGTTGGCTGCACAGAACTTGCAGACCCTTGCAGGGGAATGTGGTTCTTTCTTGTGGAGAGATATTATGTTAGTCATCATAGTTGCTGTCACTGGTTCACTGGTAAGCAGACATGGGAAATCAGCCAGTCTCATCAGGGCAGAGAACCTCACTGTGATGGCACATGCCGGATAAGTGTACCATTGTGGGTTATTGAGGACTGTATTTCTTTCTATGGGACTCAGGTCTATAGGTATTCCCTGAATTACACAACCAGCACCTCTTGGCTTGTGATCTATGATCCTTTCTCCTTTCTCTATCAGGTCGATGAAGTCAACGTTATGCAATTCTGCCGCAGCACCTCTTTTGGGATTGGTGAGTACTAGATTATGGAATCTCTTCACCAGCAGGTCCAGCACCATCATAGTGGTGAACCCATCCATCCACAGGATCTTTGTAGCCGCCGCAGCTGCTGCGTCCGTGGCTATGGTGAGCGGAGAATATTCGTTCCTGAATTTGCCTTTGGCTTTCTCCATTGTAGCTTCCATTACCTCAGTAACAGCATTGATCACAGCCATGACCACATCGTCCTTTGTCATGTTGAACATGGACTGGGATATGTGATGCGCCACATCACCTACTCCATAGGCAGGGACCGTGACTATGTTACCATAGAACACTTCATCATCCATTGCAGCCTTTACGGTGTTTCTCATCTTGTCCTTATACTGTGCCATATATTTACGCACGTCAAAGGACGTATGACCGGCTTCGTCCATGAGCCTGGCCTGGGCATCCGTGGGCGTATCATAGACCATCTTCAGCATGTCTATTTCTTCTTTCATAGCTTCGGATAGCGTCTTACCTTCCTCGATGGCCATCTGGAACTTTGCTCCCACTCCGTAAGAAGTGTTCATGCCCCATGATTTTGACGAAAGGATAGCACGCTTGTGATCCTGTGGTATATCCATTTTCTGCAGGATCCTGTTGACAACATTACTTGTACTTCCGGGTACAAATGCAAAGTCTACCACACAAGTGGGTCCATAGAACCCTCCATACCTGCGCACTGACTCTTTTCCAATAAGGGCTTCAGACCTTCCTATCTCATCCACGAACTTTTCAACGGATTTTCTGAAAGCAGGGTCTTCCTCATACAGGATCTCCATTATAGGCGGTGTCTGGTAATGTTCCACAAAAGGATCATCTTCTGGCCTGACAGTGTCAGTAAGCCCGGTAAGCACGTTGAAATGTGTGTTAACCGAATCCATATGAAGGGCAAAGACCGACTTGGCTTGTTCGCCCATGGGTTCCATTTTATTCACAGCATCGACATAAGGCTGTGCATCCTTTACCTTGAATGTGGTTCCCCTCTTTGCATTGATAGTATTCACTACAGCTCTCTGTGCACCCATGGCTTCTTTGGCCATTTTATCGTATAGTTCTTTCATTCACATACCTCTGTATTTTTTTGTAGCTGTTGCAACAGGAAGGTAGCAGTTCCACTCAATGAACAATTTGTAATGG
>AMWB02140659.1_pt2 | contig 40519 bp, 33 predicted proteins | sample 200311 | NCBI WGS metagenome assembly AMWB02 (sample SAMN02737377, study PRJNA173069) | bioreactor metagenome | biome: anode biofilm in microbial fuel cells | place: USA: California | collected 2010-12-16
GCCGATCTGCCCATGCCGCGCGAGATACTCGTCGCCGAGTTTACCGCCGGGCTATCCGTCCATGGCGGTACAGGACTGGTGGCCGCTGTGCTGGTCACCGAAGATTGAACTTTTTCTGATTACAAAAAACCCGCCTGGTTTACAGGTGGGTTCCATAATCAAATTCAATCTGATTTTCAAACGGCGATGTTGTCAGCCAGGCGAATTTGCACGGGTTTACCCTTGATGCGGTACGATTGTTTGCTGTGCTTGAGCACTGATTGCACGTGTTTTTCCATCACATCCACCAGCGAGTAATTGGGTTGAATGTTGATCTCCCCGATCGCTTTACCCGGGATGCCCGTCTCTCCGGCGATCGCCCCCACAATGTCCCCCGGCCGCAGCCCGCTGCGGTTGCCCAGGTTCATCCACAGGCGCACCATACCGGGTTCAACAAACGCATCTACTGCCTTGTCTTTGCCGTTGGTCCTGCCTGCCTTACCGGAACCCTTGCTCACGCCCTGCTTGCCGCTGGCTTCGGTTTTCCAATCAGCAGCATTGGACGCTTCCAAAAGCTCCTTGATCGGAATTTCCGCGCTGTTGGCTCGCAGCAACCGGATCAAGCCCACCGCAACCTCGTCACTGTTGAATCCGCTCATGCGTAATTTGTCCAGCAGCTGTTTCTCGGTGTGGTTGACACCAGCGAGCAACTGACCGCTCACCTGCTCGATCAAGCGCTCATCGCGTTTCTGCTGCACTTCTGCGGCGCCGGGCAACTGCGTTTCAGCCACCGGCTGCCGGGTGAATGCCTGGATCTGGTTCATGCGGCTGCGTTCACGCGGGGTGAGCAGGGTAATGGCAACGCCCTTTTTGCCTGCCCGTCCGGTCCGCCCGATGCGGTGCACGTAATCTTCCGCGTCCTGCGGCATATCATAATTGAAAACGTGTGACACGTCGTTGATGTCCAGTCCGCGCGCGGCAACATCCGTCGCCACCAGCTGTGTCACGATCCCCTTGCGGAAGCGGTTCAGTACCAGTTCACGGCGTGACTGGTTCAGGTCGCCATGCAGCGAATCTGCCGAAAAACCGCGGCGCATCAATTCATCTGCCAGGTCCTGTGCCTTCGCCTTGGTACGCACAAAGATCAGCGCGCTGGATACTTCATCGGTCTCCAGCAGGCAGCACAATGCGGGCAGCTTGGTTTCTTCACGGACACGGTAAAACTTCTGTTCCGTCTCTGCCACGGTCACCTGTTTCGGGTTTATGCTGACCTTGACCGGATCATTGAGGTATTTTGCCGCCAGTTTCTGGATCTGTGCCGGTAGCGTTGCGGAAAACAACGACATCTGCCTGGATTCCGGGAGTTCATCTAAAATGGTCTCGACATCATCGATAAAGCCCATTTCAAGCATTTCATCCGCTTCATCGAGCACCAGTACTTCCACCTGGCTGAGGTCAAGCTTGCCCTGCCGGATAAAGTCCAGCAAGCGCCCGGGTGTCCCCACCAGAATGTCCACTCCGCGGCTCAGTCCTCTGGTCTGTATCTCGTACGACTGGCCACCGTACACCGCCAGCACCTTGCTGCCTGAAACCCTGGCAAAACCTGCAGTCGCATCCGCGACCTGCTTGGCCAACTCGCGGGTAGGCGCAAGCACCAGCGCACGCGGTGTCCCGTTGCCCTGTCCCAAGCGTTGCAGGATCGGCAGCATGAAAGCCGCCGTTTTCCCCGTCCCGGTCTGTGACTGGGCCAACACGTCTCTGCCGCTCAACATCAGCGGGATCGTCTCCACCTGGATCGGTGTCGGTTGGTTGTAACCCAATTTTTCCACCGCCTGCAGATATTCTTCTTCTAAACCTAATTCTGAAAAACTTTTGTTCATTCAATTCCTTTTCGCATAAAAAAATACCCTCCGGTACCGGCTGGGTATTTGAACCTGGCACGATCTTATGGCGTTCTCGCAACGCGGCTGATAGTATATCATGGAACATCGATATTTGGAGGAATTGGAATGGTTTCCTCCAGAATCTTTAAGGATGGCTGGTTTACCTGCGGGCACAAAATTTCTCATCCACTGCCGTATAATATAGAAAATTCAGAACAAGGAGCGTGCGAATGGCAAAGCGACTAGTCCTGGTTGCGGGAAATATCGGGTCTGGCAAGACATCCCTTACCGAACGCATCGGTGAACGTCTCAAGTGGCACACGGCTTACGAGTCAGTGGTCGATAATCCTTATCTACCGGACTTTTATCAGAGCATGAAAGACTGGGCGTTTCATCTTCAGGTTTACTTCCTGGGTCACCGTGCCCAGCAGCACCTCGACATGTACAATGACCCGCGCCCTGCCATTATTGACCGCAGCATCTACGAAGACGCCTACATCTTTGCCCGCGCCTTGCACGAAATGGGCAACATCAATGAACGCGATTACGCTACCTACCGTAAGGTTTTTGACCTGGTTACCCGCAACCTGCCCAACCCCTCCCTCCTCGTTTACCTGAAAGCCCCGGTGGATACCCTCATCGAACGCATCCAATCCCGCGGGCGGGATATTGAAACAACCATCACCCGCGATTACCTTGCCCTTCTCGACAGCTTCTACACTGACTGGATCAGCAACTTTGACCTTTGCCCGGTATTGACCCTGCGCACTGATGACCTCGATTTTGTCCACGAACCCAGGCACCTTGATACAGTTGTTCAGAAGATCAAAGAGAAACTCTCCGGCCGGGAAGAGATCATATTCAAGTAACACCTGCAATTTTGGGAACTTGCCATGTCCCATATATTTTCGGCTGCAACTAAACTCATCTCTGTGCGTATATTAGCTAGACAAAATAAACTCGCGGGGCTACAGTGACGCAATTGGACCCTCAATGGATCGAAAAAGCCCGCCATGGAGATGATGAAGCCTTCACCATGTTGGTAAATACCTACCAGACTCCGGTTTACAACCTGTGCTACAGGATGCTTGGAGAATCCACCGCAGCGGAAGACGCCGCGCAGGAGACATTCTGGCGAGCTTATCAGAACCTCAAACGTTACGATCCACAGCGGTCTTTTACGACTTGGCTGCTATCCATCGCTGCACATTACTGCATCGATCAGCAGCGCAAGCAAAAAGCGGGCATCTTCGAACTGGATGAATACCCTGATTTTGACCTCGCCGACCCGGGAATCCCAAATCCTGAAGTTGAGGCGATCAACAATGATGAAGATGAAGCGCTGCACAGAATGATCAACGAGCTTAACCCTCCGGATCGTGCAGCAGTGATATTGAAATACTGGTATGGATGTTCAGAGGAAGAGATCAGCCAGATCCTCTCCCTTACGGTCAGTGCGGTAAAGAGCAGGTTGCATCGTGCCCGCCGCCAAATGGCCGCGACAATCGCGTCAAAGCAGTCAATACCGGTTAAGGAAGGATAAAAAATGGAACATCAACCCTTTAAAACCTGGATCCTGGATGACGAAAGCCTTTCAGATGAAGAAAAAGTGCGATTGAATGATCACCTGGCAGAATGTCCTGAATGTGCGCAATTGAGTGAAAATCTCAACGCCGCACTCCAGGCAATCCGTGTTGCTCCTGAAGTGGCAGCGCCGGTGGGCTTTACCCATCGCTGGTCTGCGTCACTGGCAGCCCGCAAACGGGAGGAGGAAAAACAGCAGGCTCGTTCTCTAGCGATTGCGCTATCTTCTTCAGCGCTGGTAATCGCTGTAGGCGCGTTGCTGATCTTTGTGCCAGAACTTTCTCTAATCTCCATGACAGCCGGCTTGATCACAACGGTGGTCAACGTTCTGAGTGCAACACAGACAGCCCTATCATTCGTCACAACGTTCTTCAAATCAATCAACCTCTCCACCACGATTCTACTGTTTACAATCCTGGGTGGTTGGTTACTGCTGGCCAGCTTTACGCTTGGGTTATCCGTATGGAAATTAGCAATTAAAAAGGTGGAAAACAAATGAAAAAATCACTGCTAATCTTACTTGTATTGATCCTGGCTTTAATGGTAGCTGCACCGATACCCGTGCTGGCCCAGGACGACAACCCGCCAACCGGCAGCACAATCACCGGCGATCAGATTGTCATAGGCAACACCTTCCGTCTGGCATCAGGTGACACGCTGGATGGCAGCATGCTCATCATTGGGGGTACAGCCACAACTGCGAACGGATCCGAAATCAATGGTGACCTGGTCCTGATCGGTGGCACGCTCGGCATCGATGGTTCTGTGAACGGTGACATCGTGTCGATCGGCGGGGCGGTAAACCTCGGCGATAGCGCAATTATCAATGGCAATCTATCCATGCTGGGTGCCAACCTGCAGCGTTCGTCCGGGGCGGTAATCAATGGAACGATCGAGGAGGAATCCCCAAACTTTATCGGTGAAGAGGCGGCAAACCAACGGATGCGCTGGATACCTTTTAGTGATTGGCGTGATCCATTGAGAGGACTCCTAACCACCATTTTTGAAGCACTCGCGATGGGAGTTCTGGCTGTTTTGGTTGGGCTGTTGTTACCCCACAATGTTAAGAATATTGCAGCAAACGTGGTGTGTGAACCGCTGGTCAGCGGTGGGATTGGACTCTTGACCATCATCGTCGCCCCGATCATGCTGCTACTGCTCGCGATCACGATTATCCTTATCCCGGTCAGTTTAGTCGCTTTCATCGCCCTGGGTCTTGCCCTGCTCCTGGGATTCATCGCTGTAGGTTACGAAGTCGGTCAACGACTTGCCACACTGTTCAAAACCACCTGGCACCCGTCAATCTCTGCCGGTGTCGGTACCCTTTTACTCAGCCTGGTAACCGGTATCGCGGGTCTGATCCCGTGTGTGGGATGGGTAATTGGCTTTATCGTGGGAATCGTCGGGCTTGGCGCAGTGATCACCAGCCGGGTTGGTTCAGAGAAGTATGTTAAAAAACTGTATCAGGCGGTGATTCAACCGGAAGCAGAGGTGACCCCGATAGATCCAATTGAATCCCCTGCCCCTCCCACACCAACGGAACCACCCACTCCACTTGAAAACCAGGAATAAAAAATTAACAGAGGTGTCACATGAAAATCATTAAAATCCTTACTTTATTGACCGCCGCGTTAGTTCTAATCGGTTGCTCCTTCACTGTCAATTTACCGACAGTAAAAACCGGCCCAACTCAAACGATAACAGTTGCTGAAGCACCAGAGGCTGGTGCAGATGTATCGAACGTGATTATTGAAATGGGTGCCGGCTCCCTTGATATTGATGGTGGTACTGACCAGCTTGTAGAAGGAACCATCACCTACAATTTTGAAGCCTGGAAACCCGTGATCACCCGTGACGGCAGCACAGTCACCCTATCCCAAAAGACCTCCTCTACTGTTTCACTGCCATCGGACATGAAGCTAATGAATGAATGGCAACTAAAACTTGGTGCCATGCCCATCTCCCTCAGCCTGTCCACAGGTGCATATGAAGGGAACCTGAACCTGGGCGGTCTCGCGATCACGAGTCTCTCAATTTCAGATGGTGCAAGTTCCTCCAAGGTCAGGTTTGATGAGCCGAACACAAGTGCGATGAGCAATTTCACCTATACAACCGGAGCTTCTAATGTGGAATTGTACGGCCTGGGAAACGCGAATGTCAGCCAGATCGAGTTCGGCAGCGGTGTCGGAGATTACACACTTGATTTCTCTGGTGAAAACTCCACTGATATAAACGTCAGCATTAAATCGGGCGTCAGCAGCATCAAGGTCATCATCCCGTCTAACGCGCGCGCTGAGGTGACCATTGACGGCGAATTGAGCAACGTTGACCTTAACGGCACATGGACTTCGGAAAACAATCACTATTTAGCTGGAACAGAAGGGGCATTGATCACAATCAATATCGATATGTCGGTAGGCGATCTTGAGTTGATCAAGGAGTGATTTTCTGTTACATTACAAAAACCGGCTGACCATTCAGCCGGTTTTTTTGTGATTTGCGTTTTTCCGGAAGATTGCTTATAGTAATTGTATGGGGAACTTCTCAACAATTGATCAATCACGACTCCCACCGATACTTGAAGTACGCGGATCGAATCGCGCGATGGGTCAACAGATCGGGGAATCCATCCGTTCAAAAGTGCAGCATGGGGTGGAAAACACGCGTGCCTATTTTGGTCACAATTTTTCTGCGTTGCAACTATCATGGGATGGCGCGGTGCTACAGGCGTTGAAATACATGTTTTTTGCACTACAAACTTACCCGCAATACATTGAAGAGATCCGTGGGATCGCAGAAGGTGCAAATGTTAACTACGTTGACCTGGCCGTGGTGAATGCCTTCGAGTGTGTGGCAGTTGACGCCCTGCACCTGCAAAAATGCACCAGCCTCGCCGCAGGCAGGTCACGTACAGCGGGGGCGGTCATCCTAGGACACAACGAGGACTGGTTGGCAGAAGATGAGCCGGATGTGTACTTCCTGATTGCCCACCCGGTGAACGAACCCGCATTCATCGCCATGTCCTACGGAGGGCTTTTGCCCAACATCGGTTTTAACGAGGCGGGTATCGCCCAAAGCTGCGATTCGGTATATCCGAACGACCTCAGGGTCGGAATTCCACGTGTAATTGTGTCCCGGGCAGTTTTAGCTGCACGAACGATGGAGGAAGCAGTGAATCGTACCCATCCACCGCTGAGGGCAGCAGGTTATAACCATCTCCTCGCTCAATCCGATGGCGAGATTTACAATGTGGAGGTTTCAGCGAGTACGTACCAGGTGATTCCCGCAGAAAATGGCTGTCTGGCGCATACCAACCATTACCTTTCGCCGAAAATGCAGCAGATGGAAAAAACGCGCACAGGACAGGAGAAGACTGACCGCCGCTATTCCCGGATCATTTCCTTGCTTTCTCAACATGAAACGCATTCAATGCAATCTTTCCATTCCATGCTCGCAGACCACGAAAATTACCCGGATTCGATCTGCCAACACCTTCCGGTCGAAAACCAGACTTCAACCCAATCGAAAACGATCGTCAGCTTGGTGATGGATTTGGGGGAAAGAAAAATGTCTTACAGCTGGGGAAATCCGTGTTCGAACACTTACCAAGAGATAATTCCCGGTTTTTAATAATCCGGAATTATTTATACATACCCATCTCAGTGATCGCCTGATAAACGGCATCTCGCAGGTAGTACCGGTAACCCATCCCTTCCTCAATCCTTTGGCGAATCTGTTTTGATGAAATTTCCAGGATAGGTGCTTCAACAATGTGGACCTTCGCAGTGATGCCCGGAAGAATTTTTTCCAGCGATTCGAGGTCCACCTGGTCAGCATGACGGCGCATCACGCCGATGCCGGAGCAAGTTTGGATAAAATCGTGCGGTTTATTCCAGGTGGGCAGATCGTGCAACGAGTCGCCTCCCATCAGGTAATAAATTTCAGTCCCTGGGTATTCCTCTTTTAATATGTTCACCGTATCAATGGCAAAATGCGGTCCAGGCCGGTCAATATCTACCCGTGATACCTCAAAGGAAGGATTACCGTGAATGGCTTTTTCAACCAACCTCACACGGTCCTCGATCGGGCTGACATTTGTGTATCTTTTATGCGGCGGATTATCTGTCACAACCCACAACAGCAGGTCAAGTGAGAGCTGCGTGCGGCACTCTTCCGCCAGGATCAGGTGGCCAACATGGGGAGGATCGAATGTACCGCCAAAAATACCCACACGCTCCACTTTTCGCATACTAATCCTGCCATTCCAGTTCATAATCGAGGATATAGACTGTGTTCCCATTCTGGATGCCCTTATTGCGCAAGGCTTCATCCACGCCGAGCTTCTCCATCAGATATTGAAACCGCCGGACAGATCCATCATGTTCCCAGTAGGTCATCTCCGCCGCCCGTTCGATCGCGGCGCCTCTCACCCGCCAGCCATGTCCTTCCTGCTCAAGGGTGAAATCTCTTGGATCCTCATCAGGTTTATAAACCGGCAGTTCCAGTGTGACCTCCTGGACGGGTGTAATCTGCAAGAGTTCGTACGCTTTCCAAAGTACCGGTTGCAGGTTTTCGCGGGTTAACGCGGAGATCGCGAAGGCTTCATAACCGTGTTTTTTTAACCCCTTGCGCAGATTCTCCCAATTGTCCTTTACTTCAGGCAGGTCGATCTTGTTCACCACCACCACCTGGGGTTTTTGTGCCAGTGCCGGGTCAAACAAAGCCAGTTCACTATTGATCTGGCTAAAATCCGCCAACGGGTCCTCTGCGCTGCCATCCACCACATGGATCAACACACGCGTGCGTTGAATGTGCTTGAGAAACGCATCACCCAGACCTACTCCCTCGTGTGCGCCTTCGATCAATCCGGGGATGTCTGCCAGGATCAGGTCAGTTTCAAGATCAAGCCGAACGACGCCCAGGTTGGGGTCAATGGTGGTAAATGGATAATCTGCGATGCGGGGTTTTGCATTGGATACCGCAGCCAGAAAACTCGATTTGCCTGCATTGGGGACTCCTACAATCCCAATGTCCGCCAATAGTTTTAATTCAAGGCGGATCGCGCGCTCTTCCGGGGGTTCTCCCTTTTCAGCGGTACGGGGCGCCTGATTGCGGGAGGTGGCAAAATGCTGGTTGCCGCGACCGCCCCTTCCACCCTTACAAACCGTCAGCTCCTGTCCATCATCAACCAGGTCACCCAGTAATTCACCAGTTGTGGCATCGTACACGATCGTGCCTGGCGGTACCGGAATGATAAGATCCGGAGCACTTTTTCCTGTCATATTACTGCCACCACCGTTGCTGCCATCCTGTGCAACGTATTTATGGTTGTAGCGGAAACTGGTTAGTGTGTTCAGTGTTTTGACTACGCGAAATATAACGTCGCCCCCCCTGCCCCCATCTCCACCATCAGGACCGCCGCGGGGTACGTATTTTTCACGGTGGAAATGCACCATCCCTGCTCCACCGCGCCCAGAACGGACAAATATCTTCGCTTCATCAATAAACATTATTTACTTCTTTCAAAAATGGCTCAGCGATCACGTTTTATCGCTGAGCCTTGGATTATCTGGTATTACCTGGCAAATTTCTTTTTCAGGACATCTTCGAGATCAGGCTTTCCGATCTCCTGCAACTCATAACGTACACGTTGCATCGGTTTATTAACCTTAATGATGCGGGTCAAGTCGATCGGGGTCGCAGAAACCACAAGGTCTACATCCGCATTATTGATCGTCTCTTCCAGGTCCTTCACCATCTGGTCACCGTATCCCATCGCCGGCAGGATCGCTCCGGTATTTGGATATTTGACATAGGTATCATGAATTGAACCGACCGCGAATGGACGCGGGTCAACGATCTCACCGGCACCAAAACGCTTGGCAGCCACCCAACCGGCGCCATAAGCCATTTCTCCATGGGTCAAGGTCGGACCATCTTCGACCACCAGAACGCGTTTGCCGCGAATGGCTTCAGGATCATCCACAAATAACGGGGAAGCGCCTTCAATTACAACTGCATTCGGGTTGAGTTCGTGCAGGGTGTTGCGTACATCGATTACCTTGGCTGGATCGGCGGTGTCAACTTTGTTGATCACGAAAACATCCGCCAGTTTCACGTTTGTTTCGCCTGGATGATAGGATTTTTCGTGGCCGGGTCGATGCGGGTCAGCCACAACGATAGCCAGGTCTGATTTATAGAAGGAGAAATCGTTGTTTCCACCATCCCATAAGACAATGTCAACTTCCTTCTCTGCTTCGCGCAGGATCGCTTCGTAGTCAACACCGGCATAGACAATAACACCGTTGTCGATATGTGGTTCGTATTCTTCGCGTTCCTCGATCGTGCACTCGTGCTTATCTAGGTCGGCGTAGGTCGCGAAGCGCTGCACCTTTTGTTTTACCAGGTCACCGTAAGGCATGGGGTGGCGGATAGCAGCCACACGATAGCCCATCGCGCGTAGGATTTCAGAAACCCGCCGGGTTGTCTGGCTCTTGCCAGAGCCGGTGCGTACAGCACAAACTGAAACAACCGGTTTTACCGACTTTACCTGAGTAGTTTCAACGCCCATCAGCCGGAAATCTGCTCCAGCTGCCAGAACTGTAGAGGCTTTGTGCATGACCACTTCGTGCGGTACATCACTGTACGCAAAGACAACCTGTTGCACATTGAACCGCTTGATCAAGTCAACCAGGTCGGATTCTGGAAAGATGGGGATCCCGGCAGGATACAACGATCCGGCTAATTCCGCTGGATACTTGCGTCCTTCAATATTCGGAATCTGTGTGGCGGTAAATGCGACGACTTCATAATCTTTGTTGTCGCGATAGAAAACATTGAAATTGTGGAAGTCGCGACCGGCTGCGCCCATAATGAGGGTCTTGATTGGTGTCATGTAATTCATACTCCTTTGGTTATAAGATTATTTTCACATCGCTTGTGGGGCTGTGATGCCCAGTAACGCCAGACTGTTCGCAATCGCCTGTCGGGCGGCTGCCACAAGACGGATCCGGGTCGAACGCTGAGGTTCTTCCACACCAAGCACAGGACATTGCGTATAAAAATCGTTGAAAGCGCGCGCAAGTTCATAAGCCTGGTTGGTGATAATCAATGGCTTAAGATCCCTGGCTGCTTTCTGGATATCATCGGACATTCGTGCAATGAGATCGATCAGGGTAATTTCTGATTTGCTCAATTCATAATCAGGTGCAAGATCTTCCGGAATGATATTGTCCACTTTGCGCAAGATCGAGTTCGCCCGTACGTAAGCATATTGAATGTAGGGCGCAGCTTGCCCATTGAAGTCAAGCGCGGATTCCCAATCAAAAGTAACTATTTTATTGCTGTCACGCGAAAGCATCGGAAATTTGATCGCACCGATCCCTACCGCTTTGGCAATTTCCTGTTGGTTTTCTTCAGCGAGTTCGCGGTTCTTCTCTTTGACAACGGTCAACGCACGCGCAGTCGCTTCGCGGATCAGATCCTCCAGCAGTACCACTGTACCCTCGCGAGAGGCCATTACAACATTACCGGGCAGGTTGACCAGCTCATAAGGCAGATGCTGGCAACGGGTAGCCCATTCATAACCTGCAAGCTCAAGGGTTTTGAATACCTGTTGGAAGTGTAAAGATTGGCGCACATCCACCACGTAAAAAGATTTCACCAGGTCGGGGTAATCCAGGAATTTCTGGCGTGCCAATGCCAGGTCTTCGGTCGCGTAAAGGGCAGTTCCATCCGAACGCAACACCACCATTACACGAAATTTTTCCTCCGGCAATCCAAGCATTTGATCAATCTTGACGATCACCGCTCCGCCGCTGGCGCGCTCATCTTCAGCAATCCCTTTAGCCAGCAACTCAGTAACGATCTCTTTGCCTGGTTTTTCAAACATGGAATTGAAATAATACCGGTCAAAATGAATATCCAACAGGTTGTACATTTCGTTGAAGCCATCGAGAGACCACTGGCGGGTTTCCTTCCAGCAATCCACGACCTCGGGGTCACGTTTGTCCCAGCGGGCATACATCTCGCGGATCTCTTCTTCAAGCGCGGCGTCCTGTTCAAGGCGTTTAATCGCCTCAGAATAAATTGTTCCCATCCAGCGGGTAATATCTTTATCAGGTTTCTCGCCTTTGTGGTACTTGAGATAGTTCCATAACCACTTGATCACATGCAATCCGATGTCCCCCGGGTAATTGGCGCGTATGACATCATACCCGGCAGCCTCCAAAATGCGTGCCAGAACATCGCCCAGGAACGCGCTGCGCAGGTGCCCCACGTGAAAAGCTTTGTGTGTGTTCGGATGAGAAAACTCGACCATCAAGCGCTGGTTCAGTCGTTGACCGTGCCCGTACCGTTCACCTTCTTCTAGCACACGGGCGATGATGCGCCGGGAGTAATCTGATGTCGAAAAAAACAGGTTGAGATACCCATTAACAGCTTCAATGCGATCAAATCCCTCAGTACCGCTCAGCCGCTCTGCAAGGGCAACAGCTATCTCATTAGCGCGCTGTGCCACATTTCCCCTGGAGCTGCCAAAAGACAATGCAGCAACTTGGAAGAAAGTGGTAGCGATCCCCCACTGCCCGTTGAAAGGAATCCAGGTCCATTTGACCTCAGTCAATGGAAGACCAGTCTCCCGGTAATATTGGTGGATCTGCGCTTCTGCTAGTCGCTGTTCGAACTCAAACATAGTATCCTGATTTCTTAAGATTTCCAGAAGGATTATATCACAGGCAATAATCAGCATATCCCGGAATAGCATAAGCGGGAGATATGCCTATCTCCCGCTTTTTTAACCTGAAAAAACGATTGTTACTTTGCCGCGTTAAGGCGTTTCATTAACCTGCTCTTGCGGCGTGCGGCGTTATTTTTGTGAATAACACCCTTCTGCGCAGCCTTGTCCAAAGCTGCAATGGCAGCCATGGTCGCAGCCTTCGCTGCTTCGAGATTCTCACCTTCGATCGCGACACGTGCCCGCGCAATGCGGGTGCGTGCAGAACCGCGGTAGACCCGATTCAAGAGCCTTCGTTTTTCATTCTGCTTGTTGCGTTTGATTGCCGATTTGATATTAGCCAACTCAATTTCTCCTAAAAACAACTGTCAGTGCGAGGGTCGAGGGTAAGCACTGTTTCAGGTGGCGAAAGAATTCTACCTTAACCTCTTTCTTCTGTCCAGATGTTTTTTTGGACTGTTTTTTTGGACTAAATGTTTTGGACTAATGTTTTGGACTAATTATCCTGCAAAGCCGCAACACCAGGTAATTCCAAACCTTCCAGCATTTCAAGTGATGCGCCACCGCCAGTGGAAATGTGCGTGATCTGATCAGCCAAGCCGGATTGTTGAATGGCGGCAACTGACTCACCGCCACCGATGATGCTCACCGCCTTGCTATCCGCAACCGCCTGGGCAACACCGAAAGTGCCTTTGGCAAATTGAGGAAATTCAAACACACCCATCGGTCCGTTCCAAACAACTGTGGCGGCTTCGCTGATAACCGCCCTGAACGCCTTGACCGTCTCAGATCCAATGTCCAGGATGCGCCAACCTTCCGGTACGTTACCCACCACCTCTGTGCGGCTGGCAGCTTCGGCATCAAACCGATCTGCCAATACCATGTCCACAGGCAGGTGCAATTTTCCGGTGGATTTATCCAGCAATTCCCTGGCTACAGGCACTGCGTCATCTTCCACCAGAGAATCAGCCATGAAATAACCTTGAGCCTTGAGGAAGGTGTTCGCCATCCCGCCGCCAATCAGTACGGCATCCGCTTTTGTCAATAGGTTATTGATAACGCCGATTTTGTCACTGATCTTAGCCCCGCCAAGGATCGCCACAAATGGCCGCCCGGGATCCGTCACTGCCTGGCCAAGATATTTGATTTCTTTTTCCAGCAGAAAGCCTGCCACACCCGGTTTGAAGTGGGTTACGCCTTCGGTTGAGGCATGGGCACGGTGGGCAGTACCAAATGCATCATTCACGAAAAGGTCTGCCAGGCTGGCTAATTGGGCAGCCATCTCCATACCGTTCTGCTCTTCTTCAGGATGGAAACGGGTGTTTTCCAGCACCAGAACCTCACCTGCCTGTAACGGTCCAGCAACCGCTTCAGCTTCCGGTCCAATACAGTCGGGAGCAAACTTTACAGTTTTTTTCAACAAGCCTGCCAGGTGTTCCGCAACCGGCTTGAGGGAGTACTTTGGATCAGGTCCACCCTTGGGACGCCCGAGATGCGAACACAGGATCACAGCAGCGCCGTTATCCAGCAAGTATTGGATGGTTGGCAAGGCAGCGCGAATGCGTGTGTCATCCCCCACGACTCCATCCTTCAGCGGGACATTGAAATCCACACGTACCAGGACCTTTTTTCCATTCACATCAATATCACGAATCGTCTTTTTATTAAACATGCTGCATCCTCCTGAGATAAATTGATGCGCAACCGTTCTTGTTTACAGGGTTGCGCATCGTGATTTTCAATAAACTCCTGGGTACTGAACCCGGTGGTAAATTAGAGGTTCTTCCCCATCATCGCCGCCAGGTCAGCTGTGCGGCAGGAGTAACCCCATTCATTGTCATACCAGGCAACCACCTTGATCATATTACCACCCATGACCATATTGGTCGGCAGATCAACAATGGAGGAGCGTGAGTCACCCTTGAAATCCATCGAAACTAAAGGATCACCGTATTGACCGGTGGTGAACCCAAGGATTCCCTTGAGCTTGCCATTCGCCGCTTCGATAAAAGCGTTATTTAAATCATCCTTGGTAAGAGTCTTTTCAACGACTGCAACAAAATCGACGATGGAGACTGTGGGCGTTGGCACGCGTAGTGAATAGCCATCAAACTTGCCATTAAGCTCCGGAATGACCAGCGCCAGCGCTTTGGCAGCCCCGGTTGTTGTGGGGATGATGTTCAAACCGGCAGCGCGGGAGCGGCGCATTTCCTTCTTGTGACCCTGATCGAGAATAACCTGATCGTTGGTGTAAGAGTGGATGGTGGTCATCATGCCGTGCACAATGCCGAAATTGTCGTGGACGACCTTGGCTGCGGGAGCCAGACAGTTGGTGGTGCAAGAGGCGTTTGAAATGACATGGTGGATCGTACCATCGTACTTGTCATCGTTGACGCCCAATACCAGGGTAATGTCCTCATTCTTGGCCGGTGCGGTGATGATCACCTTTTTTGCGCCGCCTTTATCAATGTGAACCCGTGCGCCGGCTTTCCCCTTGGCAGGGTCACCAATGGCATCGGTGAAAACGCCGGTGGATTCAATGACGATATCCACACCGAGGTCCTTCCAGGGCAACAGCGCCGGATCTTTTTCAGCAAATACTTTGATCGATTTGCCGTCAATGATCAGTTCGTTATCTCTGGCTTCCACCTGCCCGGGCACGATCCCATAGTTTGAGTCGTACTTGAACAGGTGCGCATTGGTTTTAGTGTCAAAGAGATCGTTGACTGCGACGACTTCAAGTTCAATCCCATGATGCTCATTGATGGCCTTCAACACCTGCCGACCGATTCGGCCGAATCCGTTAATTCCAACTTTAATTGCCATAACTAACCTCCATTCGAATATCCATAAATTTTACCATTACTGTTTGTACAGACAATGGTTAAATTGTGGATCCAATGTCCCTGGTGTTCAAAGGGCCAGTGCGTTCCATGTAGAGGTCAATGATCGTTTTCGCAACTTTTGCTGAGTTATGCCGCCAGGGGTTTTCTTTATCAATCAGGTCTGCTGCATAAACCTGGTAATGTTTGTCCACTTCTTCCACTTTCACCCAATCAACGCCATTCGGCATATTTCCGTCATAGCGGTTGTTGGCAACTACCATGTCAAATAAGCGTGAACCGGCATGCCGTTCAATCGTCCTGATGTGATCCTCGCAATTGTAACCATCCGTCTCACCCTTCTGCGTGGCGATGTTACAAATGTAGAATTTATACGCCCGGCTCGCTCGGATGGCATCCACCAGGTCAGGAACAAGCAGGTTGGCAATCAGGCTGGTGTATAGGCTGCCCGGACCTACCAGGATGAGGTCAGCGTTCAGAATAGCTTGTATTGTCGGCGGGAACGCCGCCGGATTGGCAGGGTCCAGCCACACACGATGCACCTTTCCTCCCATTTTGCTGATCTCGCTTTCCCCCTTAACATTGATCGTTACCTTACGTTCCGGCAATTCCACTTCAGCCACCAGGTTGATATTCTTCAACGTGGAGGGGAAAACATTCCCCTGCACCGAAAGCACGCGCGCCGATTCGGCGATGGCGGATTCAAAACTGCCGGTGATCTCCGTCAAGGCGGTGATCAACAGGTTGCCCAGTGAATGACCCCCCAACCCAGCGCTCTCGGCAAAGCGGTATTGGAAGATCTGGGTAATCATCTCTTCATCGTCAGATAAGGCTGCAAGGCAGTTGCGCAGGTCACCGGGAGGGAGGATGCCGACAGTCTTCCGGATCTCACCGGAAGATCCTCCGTCATCAGCAACTGTTACAACCGCTGTTATGTTCCTGGAATAAGCCTTCAATCCTCGCAGGATGGAGGTCAACCCCGTGCCACCGCCGATCACCACAATGCGCGGACCTTTGTCTTTACGCCTGTATTCTGCCACCGTATCGATCACGTCCTTACCCGGACGAAGGAAAGGCCTTAGCAGTGCACGGTTCAATCCAATAATTCCTACGATGATCAGTGCGATTCCGATGAGACCAAATATTAAGGCGCGCAACACACGATTGGTCACAAATTGAAGCGCTACCACCTTAATGAACGGGATCCACCAGCCTTCTGGCACCGTGTGATAAACGTCCAGCAGAAATACAGTCAGTCCTAATCCAAGAATGGTGGTGCCGATGAGAATGACCAAAACCCAGCGTTTTACGCCAATGCCAGGCAGCAACCAGCGCAGTTTGAGGATCGCTGATTGTAATAATCTGCGGAAATTTCGTGTTCTCTTGGAAACCATATTTTATTATCATAGCAGGGTTTATTTGCATCGTCAACGAATCGACTTGCATGCAGGGTGAACACGTCCCCGCCCTTGTAGCGATCAACGCAAAAATCCTCCATGATATAATGAGGAAAGTACGCGTAATAGCAAAAAACACCCCGGTTGACCTGCTATAAAACCGAAACCATCATCTACTTCAGGAGGATCGATTGGAACCACGCAACTTACCCGGACCTAATGCAAGCAGTCTCATCGAGCGTGATCACAAAGTGGTCTCACCGTCATACCCTAGAGGTTATCCATTTGTCATGGATCACGGAAAAGGGGTCTATGTTTGGGATGTGGACGGTAACAAGTTTCTTGATTTTGCCGCAGGCATCGCCGTAAATTCCACCGGTCACAGCCACCCCGCTGTTGTCAAGGCGATCCAGGAGCAGGCAGAAAAATTTATTCACATTTCCTCAGATTTTTATCATCCAAAATGGATCGAACTTTCTGAGTATCTCAACCGGATCGCACCTTTTGAAGAGGACGCGGTTATTTTTGTAACAAATTCCGGTACTGAAAGCGTTGAATCCGCGTTAAAACTGGCGCGTTATCACACCGGGCGTACTCAGTTCATCGGATTTTTAGGCGGTTTTCACGGTCGCACGCACGGATCGGTCACTCTTACAGCATCAAAACCGCATTATCACCGCGGTTTTTATCCGTTGATGAACGGAGTAACTCACATACCTTATCCTGACCCTTATCGCCCGGTTTTGAATATGCTCCCCGGTGAAGACACTGGTGACGCTGTCATTCGTTACCTGGAGGAGAATATCTTTGCGCATCTTGTACCCCCGCAGGATGTGGCAGGCATCATCATTGAACCGATCCAGGGTGAGGGTGGTTACGTGGTACCACCGGCCAACTTCCTTCCACGCTTACGTGAAGTGTGCACCCGGCACGGGATTCTTTTGATTGCAGATGAAGTGCAATCAGGTGTAGGCCGCACCGGTAAGTGGTGGGCAATAGAGAACTTCGGCGTCGAACCGGATATTGTCACAACAGCGAAAGGAATTGCTTCAGGTGTGCCATTTGGAGCGATGATCGCGCGAAAGAGCATTACCACATGGAAGAAGGGTGCTCATGGAAACACATTCGGCGGCAATCCCCTCGCCTGCGTTGCTGCACTGGAAACACTGAAGCTTGTCGAAAACGAGTTTATGGGGAATGCAGCCAGGGTTGGCAGCTATTGCCTGCAAAAGTTAAGTGAAATGCAATCCCGCCACCCGTCCATTGGTGTTGTCCGCGGTATCGGGTTAATGATCGGAATTGAGTTTGTAAATAACCGTGAAACCCGTGAACCGGAAGAAAAATTACGCGATAAAGTGGTGGACCTTGCATTTGAGCGCGGACTGCTCACGTTGGGTTGTGGGACCAGCACCATTCGCGTCTCACCGCCGCTTTGCATCACCGCGGAGGAAATAGACGAAGGCTTGGCAATCTTTGAGGAAGCGGTCACCCTGGCGGAAAAAGCCGGCTAATTCTTTTTGAGAGATGAATCGCTTGACAACCTGTGAGATAGAAAATGCTGCCTGATTTTCGTGTTCGCCAACGTGATTACTTACTGGAGATCTCCCGTGCCATCTCACAGGAACTGGACCTCGACAAACTGCTGGAGAGGATCCTGCAAATCTCTCTGGAAATGCTCGCCGGTCAGGCTGGATTGATCGCACTACGAAACTCAGAGGGGTGGCAGATCAGGGTTTCCTCTGGCTTGCCCCCTGCTTTTTTGCACTTCCTTGAACCCCAATTTGCCCAGATAACCGAGGAACAGGACCCTGAAGATTCTGAATTGAAAGAGATCAACCGGTTGCTGGGCAGCTACACCCAGGCGATCACGATGGGCCGCCTGAGCAGTGTAGGGCTTCCACTCATCACCGGTCAGCGTATCCTGGGAGTGATCTTCGTCTTCCGTGAATTTGCCGCTTTTTCCACGAATGACCGTACCCTGCTGTCCAGTTTTGCTGACCAGGCAGCAATTGCTGTTCAAAACGCACAGCTGTACACCCAGGTGGAAAATGACCGACGTAGGGTAACCGGTCTTCTCGATTCTGCCGCCGATGGTATTCTGATCCTCACCCAGGATCTGCATATTGAAAGCGCCAATAAATCGTTCTCATTCATTTATGGAGAACCTTCCAAATCCCTTATCGGAAAAGCACATGATGAGATCATACAATGGGAAAAGCCCCCCCATGGCATGACCCTGTCTGAAGCGATCGCCGACGGTTGGCCACTTACACCTCACGCATCTCTATACGTTGAAGGAGATCTCAAAAGGAAGGATAACCCCATTCCAATTCCGGTGGGCATTACCTACGCCCCGTTGATCTCACAGGAAGGCAAGCTGGTCAACATCATAACCACAATCCGGGATATCACGCGCTTCAGGCAAGCGGACGAGCTGAAAGCGACATTCATTTCGGTGATCAGCCATGAACTAAAAACACCGGTCGCTTTGATCAAGGGATATGCCGGCACGTTGCGCCGCGATGATGCCCGTTGGGATAAGGACGTGGTTAATGAAAGCCTTCAAGTTATCGAGGAGGAAGCTGATCGTCTCAGTGAGTATATAGAGAATCTACTCGATGTAACCCGGCTGCAAGCTGAGGGTTTCAGCCTCAAGCGTAATGACACGCAAATTGCGGATATCATCCAGCACGTGGCGGAAAGAATGCAAACCCAGACTAGCGGGCACAGAATTATTGTGGATATTCCGCAACCCCTGCCGATCATCATGGCGGATGACACCCGCATCAACCAGGTGATCACCAACCTTGTTTCCAATTCGATCAAATACTCACCGGATGGTGAGATTCGCATCAAGGCTGTATGCAGAGGAGAAAACCTCATTGTATGCGTAAGTGATGACGGTCCGGGTATCGATCCAAATGACGCGCCGTACATCTTTGATCGTTTCTATCGGTCTCCCAATGCGACCCGCCAGACAAAAGGGGCTGGACTCGGATTATTTCTGGCAAAATCCATTGTCCAGTCCCACGGAGGAAGGATCTGGATTGATTCAGATCACAGTAAAGGCACCCGCATCTGTTTTTGCCTGCCGATGACCACAGTGGATTGAACAACAAATTTTTCAAAAATCGACTGGGTGCTGGATGGTATAATCACCCTGTTAAAATTTAAAATCTGAGAGTGAAACCATGCCAAGAATTCAAACCGTGTGTCCACGCTGCAAACAACCTATCGTGACTGATGTTCAAATCCTCTTTGACATGACAACTGATCCAACCGCCAAACAGAAGCTGTTGAGTCGTGCTGGCAACACTGCCAGGTGCCAGTCCTGTGGTTACGAGGGATTGATCAGTTCGCCGGTTGTGTACCACGATCCCGAGAAAGAATTGCTGCTCACCTATTTTCCCCCGGAACTGGGTTTACCGATCAACGAACAGGAGAAACAGATCGGACCTTTGATCAACCAGATCGTCAATGCGCTACCGGCAGAAAAGCGGAGGGGATACCTCTTCCAACCAAGCACAATGTTCACCTTTCAGACCCTTATCGACAAGGTTCTGGAGGCTGATGGGATCACCAAGGAAATGATCGAAGCACAGCAGAAAAGGATCAACGTATTGCAGCGTTTATTAACCATTGCCAACCCCGAAGATCGCGTCACGGTTATCCACCAGGAAGCTGACCTGATTGACGGTGAAACCTTTACCCTGCTCTCTACTTTGATCCAAACCACTGCCATGCAGGGTGATGAAGAAGGCGCAAAAACCCTCGCTCAACTCCAATCCGATATGCTGCGCGAAACAGAATTCGGTCGCAAACTTCTGGCAGATAGCCAGGAAACACAAGCCGCGCTAAAAGAGCTGGAGCAAGCCAACAAAGAAGGATTGACGCGTGAAAAACTGCTCGATATCCTTTCATCTGTCAAATCGGATTCCAGCCTGACCACATTGGTCAGCCTCACCCGCAACGGACTGGATTACCAGTTCTTCCAGGTGATTAGCGAAAGGATCGAAAAAACTGACGGGGAATCAAAACAAGCACTGGTTGATTTACGTGCCAAGCTACTCGATCTGACCCGTAAGATCGATGCCGAAATGAAGGAAAGACTGGGTAAGGCCGTTGCACTGCTGGATAAAATAATTGCAGAAGAAAATACCGAGCAAGCCATAGAAAAACACGCTGCGGAAATTGACGAATTCTTCTCTCAGGCTGTGCAGGTGGAGTTCGAAAAAGCCCGGGAGAATAACGATCTCACCCGTATTGAAAAGGTCCAAAAAGTGGCCGCGGTTCTCGATAAATTATCAGCGCCTCCCCCTGAGGTTGAGTTCATCCAATCCCTGTTGGAAGCCGGTGATGATGCGCAGCGCAAGCAGTTATTGAGTGACAACCCGGACCAAGTGAATGAACAGTTCCTGCAAACAATCAATGCCATCATCACCGAAGGAGAATCGCGAAAGCAATCGCCGGAACTTATCGAAGCACTGCGCTCAATATACCGGATGGCACTACGTCAAAATATGGAAAAGAATCTGAACGCATAATCCTTCAGACACCAATTTACAAAATAACGGTTTTACCAGAACCGTTATTTTATTTAACTGTCATGAAACGGCGGATTATCCAACCGTGTGCCGTGACCGCGGACGGTCACGATGAACTGATGGGTATTGTCCATTTCCAGTAAGCGATCACGTAACCTTCGAATGAGTGCATCTAGGGCTTGCTCTGATACCCCTGAAGACTCCTCTTCTTCCCAAATCCTCCGTATCAGCTCCTCCCTGGGTACAACCTTTCCGACCTGCTCATACAGACAGAATAGCAGGCGGAATTGAGCAGCTGAAAGCGGGGGATTGATCTCGTTCCCTCTCACCCAAACTCTGCGTGATCTTTCATCCAATTGCAACGTGCCAACAGATCGAAATAGGGATTGGTCGAGATCGTCGATGGGCATGGTCGCATCAGAACTGTAAAAAGCAAATTTCTGGATCAATGCCACCTGGATGATGTCCCCATCGCTGAGACGAGTAGGTTGGGTAACAGTCTCACCAGCGAAAAAGGTGCCGTTCTTGCTGCCCAGGTCCTCCACGTAACATACTGCGTCTTTCAGGAATACTCGTGCATGATGTCGCGAAACCTGGCGGTCTTCGATCGTGATCGTACAGTCTTCATCCCTGCCGATCACTACGCCATCCTTTACGATCCAGCGCCTCCCCTCCAACGGACCTTGCAGGGCAACAATTACTGGGAATTCATTTGTAATGTGATCCTGTTCAGTTGCCTTGCTCATCACTTCCCTCACCTTTGGAAAAAATAGCAATATTCATCAAGTATAATATTACAAAATGGGATTTTTTACAAAATGATTGTTCGTGTCATCAAGGCAATTGCATGATTACACCACTTAAACCAGGCGATACGCTGCGTGGACGCTACCGCGTTGGCCAAATTATTGGTCAGGGAGGAATGGGCTGCATCTACCTGGCCGATGACCTTCGCCTGGAAGGCCGCCAGTGTGCGTTAAAAGAGGTGGAACACGACAAAACTATGCCCCAAAACCTGGTCAAGGAAGCCCGTGAGCAGTTTTTAAGAGAGGCTACTGTCCTGGCCCGCCTTGACCACCCCAACCTCCCGAAAGTGTCCGATTATTTTTCGATCGGTTTAAACGATTACCTGGTGATGGATTATGTTCCCGGAAAAGATTTGCGTACCGTTATGCTCGAAAAAAGGGAAAAAGGGGATTTCGTCGCAGAGAAGGATGTACTCAACTGGGCACATCAACTGGCTGATGCGTTAAGCTACATGCACAGCCAGGATCCGCCCATTCTTCACCGTGATATCAAACCAAGTAATCTGAAGATTACTCCTTCCGGACTGCTTAAACTGGTGGATTTTGGTCTTGTCAAATTACTCGCCCCCGGCGAAGTGACCATCACGATCCTGCAGGGACAGGGAACTGCCCTCTATACCCCACTTGAGCAATATGGCGGCGATATCGGTCACACGGATGCCCGCAGCGATATTTATGCCTTTGCGGCTACCCTGTACCACATGCTCACTGGAAAACCGCCTGCAGATGCCCGTCAGCGTTTTATCGATCCATCCTCCCTACAGCCAATACGAGAGATCAATCCTGCAATCACAATGAAAACTGAAAATGCCATACTGTGGGGAATGTCATTGCATCCCGATGACCGGCCGGAGACTGTGGAACATTTCCGAGAGGGATTGATCGGCAGCCGCCCGGTTGCCATTCCTTCCGGCAGTAACCGTATGTCAATAAAAACCCCCTCCCTGCTGCAGCGTCCGTTGTCAAAGCAATGGATCATACTGGCGGGTTTAAGCCTTTTATCTTTACTTGTCACGCTGCTTCGGTAAACTACCCCCGGCTCGGTTCCGCCAATAGAAGAAAAGACTAACAGCCAGTCCAACGACCATCCCTATCGTTACACTGATCAGGATGTAGATAGTACCTCGCGTATTTATCGGACCCTGTGAGCCCGGTAAGCCCAGGGCCAGGTACAGGTAAACCAGGTACCCTCCCAAACCCATCGCGAGGATTGTGATGTAATTCCACTTGCGGCTTAATTGTCTGTGCGCGAGCCAACTGAACATGAAACAGAATCCCCATATCAACAGGTTGGCCAGGAACCAATCAGAAAAGCCTGTTTTTCCTTCCTGATGGCGCTGCTCGATTGGTTTTTGAGGTGTTGGTGTAGGGGGCAACTCGGTGGCAGTGGGTACTGCTTCTTCTGTAACCGCAACAGTTGGTTCAAATGAAGTTACAACCCCGCCTGCATCAGTGATATCCAGCCGAAGAATTTGAGAGGTAAGCGCAGGATCGGCAGTCACGCGCAATTCCAGGCTGCCGATGCTTGGGATGACGTACATCACACGAGCATAACCGTCCACCGTTTCAGCTTGCAGCTGCTCCACACTGCCGCTGGTGGACATGGTATCAATTACAAAATTAACCCGGGTTCCATCCGGAACAGGATTACCATTGTGATCCAGGATCTCACCAGCCTTAACGGGGATCGTGTCACCCGCCTTGTAGAGTAATGGTTGGCTATACCCGGTCGGTGGTGTGCTGACAGGCGTGCCGATCTCGATCGGGGCTTCGATCACTAATGGAATAATCTGACCCGGATCAGGAGAAGTTTGCGTGGTTAACTCATAACCAATTCCGGGCATCGAAACCGGTAAATTTCCCATCGGAATCAACTCCTGCAGCAACACCCGGGCAGCGAGGTCATAGGATTCCGGCAACTTGTTGTAGAAAGAGTAATACGCAGAGAACTTGGAGATATCCGTCGCATCAAGATAATACGGTTCACTATAAGCTAACCCAATGATCTTTTTGTTGCGGACTAGATCAGGCCTTTCATCAAACAACCTTCTGAACACGGTGGTGTCCAATTTCTCAGTTCCAAAATCAGTGAAAGCAAAAATGATCCAGGTGGCAGAATTGAGGGTAACCTGAACCTCTTCGGTTCCCTCAGCCCTTTCGAGCAGCAATCTCAACCTCTCATACGAAAATGCATTGAGGTTCGAGCTCTGGATTGGATCGCCCGCCCCGGATCCGTATAATCGGATCAGTGCAGTGAGAATGGACTCTGCTGGAAATATTGATTGAGTGTCACAGGTGCTGCACTGAGAATATGTGAGCAGGTCCGAAATGATTACAATTCGATCTTCATAATCCGGCGGATTCGGCAACACAGATCCCAGGTCTTCAAAATCCGGGCTGATCAGGGTCACAGCAGTCTGGAGAATGTCAGTAGCTTCCTCCTGGCGCTGACCGATCGAACTGAGACGTTCCGGATTCGGGAGGATGCTACCCTCATCGAAACTCGGGTAAAGCTTCAGTTTTAGTGCAATGATATTAAGCGCAGCCTGGTCCACGCGAACCCGGAAAACGCTATCCTCCTGGTACTTTTGAACGAAATAGTCGATCGTCCTGACCACAGTTGTATACGAATCCTGGTCTCCGCTGGCGATGATGTTACCCAGGTAAAGCATGTCATTTCCAGCCATTAAAGCCGTTCTGGCCACCTGCCGGGCATCGTAACCCGTACCCAACGGGTCAACAAATTTTTTTATCGCATCACTGCTGAGATCGTCACTGATGATCACCCCGCCATTTTCCCTCCATGGGCTAAATTGCGTTAGCCCCATGATCATCTCGAGCGCATTTGAATCAAAGGAAACCGGTTTGGTGGAGGTAAGAATGTTTCCCTGAAAGCCCTGGTAGCGTGTGTGTGAAACCAGTAAGCCATCAACGATCTGCGATTGGTCCAGTTCCAGGTCGGTTACCGTGAAGAATGGTGCTAATTCAATTTGCTTTAGTTGTTCCAGCGATTTCCTGACGGTAGCAATCTCTTCCTCAGGCTTACGGTCCGAACTGCCGATGCCAGGGAAATGCGTGGCAACCACAGCGATGCGATTTCGGCTGCCCTTGTGAACCCCTTCGATGAATGCCTGCCCCATTTTGCCCACCCAATACGGATTTCCGCCAAATGTACTGGTACCCAAATCTTCTCCGCCATCTGTACGGATAACATCCAGCACATCAAGGGATGGGCCTAACAAAAGGTTCACCCCGAGGGCACTCAGGTCAGCCCCCAGTATCGAACCAGCAACCAGGGCATTATTCGTGTTCCAGGTCGCCCCGATCGTCATCGCGTTGGGTAAAACCGTAACACCGTTGAGAATCTGATCACCGGGATATAGATCACCGTCCTGTCTGATCCCGATCAGTAGAGGAGTATAAGAAAGCGTTCTGTTGTTGGCTGTCGCGGATTGCTTTTTCGTTTCCTGAAGTGTGATGATCAATTCCTGGAGAGCAACAGCAGTGTTTTCCGGTCCGGTGAGATTGTCATTGTCCCGCTGCAATACAACACCCCCAATGTGTTTCTGTTCCACCATATTCAGGATCTGGCTGCCCTCTTCAATTTTGGCACCATTAAACGAAACCAGGAAGACCTCTCCTACCTTTTCCTCAATGGACATTTGCTGCAAGATTCGCGAAGCCTGGTCTTTGTAATTAAATCCTTGCGCCTTAACGTCCACATTGGCTGCCATCTTTGGGGGGATAATGGCAGAAAGCATAATTAATAGCAATAATACATGGATCGCTTTCTTCAATGACTCACCAGATTCTAATTTCGGCGTATGATCGTGTTGAACAATTCGGGCTGTATGTTCCCACCCGTGATGATCGTCAACACCGGTGACAGATTTATTTTACCAGCAAGTCGGGCAGCCAGACCTACCGCAGCTGATCCTTCAATAATTTGCTGGTGGGTTTGCCAGGCATAGCGGATAGCCTCCCTGATTTCGTCTTCTGTTACCAGCACAATATCATCCACGTATTCCAGCATGAGCGGTATGGTGATGGATGCGTGGTCGATCTCACCCGCCAAACCGTCAGCAATACTATCCACCTCGACCACACCATTCTGACTGCCTGTACGGAAAAGTTGATGAGCAAAGGGTGAAGCTTCGGATTGCACACCGATAATCCTGACATTCCTGTCGAAGGCTCGCAAATAGGATGCCACTCCGGAGATCAATCCACCTCCGCCAACTGGTATGAGTAAACAGGACGCATCACTCTCAGTCCGTATCCAATCCCGTATCTCCAACCCAATCGTTCCCTGACCGGCAATTACGTCAGGATCGTTGTAGGGCGAAATGAAAGTCATACCGGTCTCACCAGCGCAAACAATGGCGGCTTTTTCAGCTTCTACGTAGCCGCCATTGACCAGGCGAACTTCTGCTCCCAGCTTGCGCATCGCATCAAGTTTGACCGGTGCGGCATGGTCAGAGGCATATACCACGCATTTGGTTTTGGTCTGGCGGGCTGCCACAGCCACACCCTGCCCATGATTTCCCGCTGAGGAAGTAACCAACCCATATGCCCGTTCTTCAGGCGTGAGAAACAGAACCTTATTTAAAGCACCGCGAATTTTGAAGGAGCCGGTTACCTGCTGGTTTTCCCACTTGTAATGGAGGTCGAGATTTTCATCAAAAGTAATGGGTGTGTGTGTGATCTGCCCGGCCATTCTGCGGCTGGCAGCCTCCACCCATTCTGCCGGGATCATTTTCCCCTCAGTACTCGCAATGCCGTGATCGGATCATCGGTGAAAACACCGTCCACGCCTAGGTCCTGCAGCCGCCTCATATCAACCTCGGCATTAACCGTCCAGACGTGCACACGCCTTCCGCGAAGTTGTTCGCGAGCCATTAACTCCGCATCGACATCTTTGAGATACGGATGAATGATCGCAGGTGAGAGTGATAGGAACAAAGATGACCTGTTCAGGGCACCAAGCAGACCATCCAGTGCCAATAAACCCACTGGCACCTCTGGCAATAGCTCTTTCATGCGTCGCAAGTTGATAGGCGCAAAAGAAGAGAACAGAATGCTCTTCTGCAATCCATGCCGCCTGACAATCTCCGCAACTTGCGCAACAAGTTGATCGCGGCGTGAGGCATAATTTGTCAATTCGACGTTTATAAAGATGCGTTTACCCACAGTTTCGAATACTTCATCCAGCGTCGGAATTTTTTCGCCGCGGAATTTTTCGTCAAAGAAACTCCCTGCATCCAATTCTTTAAGTTCCCGAAGGGTTAGCTGATTGACTTTACCTTTTCCATCAGTTGTGCGGTCGACAGTCTGGTCGTGGATAACCACCACTTGCTCGTCCAAGCTGAGTTTGACATCAAGTTCAATTGCATCCGCGCCCTGTTTTACAGCTAGGTCAAAAGAAGCCAGTGTATTCTCAGGGGCATATTTGCATGCACCACGGTGCGCAAATATCATTGGTCTGAGAAATGATTCAAGCACGCCTATAACTCCACAAAATAAGATGAAGCTGCCCGGTCTAGCAGGTTCTTGGACATCAACGGCTCCACCTGCAGATACCTGGAAATATCGATGATTTGATCACACAGATCACGCGGGTGTGAAGCGCGTAATTTTCGATCAGGTTTAATGTACCATTCCTGTAAAAGGTACGTTAACCCTTCCTCTGAATAGATCACTCCTTTTTGCGCGGCAACCTTCTTAAAGATCTCACGATAGTTATCAAAACTTGGATCAACAATTTCGATCTTGTGACGTAACCGCCGCAGGAAGGCTTCGTCAACCAGGTCCCTTGGAGGCAGGTTTGTTGAGAATATGACCAGCACATCAAAAGGAATTTCGATCTTCCTGCCGGTGTGCAACGATAAATAATCGATACGGTTTTCCAAAGGTACAATCCAACGGTTAAGCAGATCGCGCGGGCGAACCTGTTGACGGCCGAAATCATCGATCAGGAGAATGCCACCATTGGCTTTCACCTGGAACGGCGCTTCATAGAACTTCAACGTGTCATTGAAAACCAAGTCGAGACCGGCAAGTGTCAATTCTCCACCCACCATGATGAAAGGTCGTTTAATTTTCAGCCAGCGCTGGTCTTTTCTGCCTTTGAGCCGCGTACTGATCGAATTCTCAGTTTCCTCGGGGGCGATCAGATGGTTCACCGAATCGTACATGGTGATCACTTGTCCATCCACCAGGATCGCGTAAGGTATATACATGGTCTGCGATAGGACAAGGTTACCAACCGCCCTCGCCACACTGGTTTTACCATTCCCTGGAGGTCCGTAGATGAAAATGGATGTACCTGAATTCACTGCCGGACCCAATTTATGGAAGGTCTCTTCTCCGAAAACCAGGTCGCCCATTACGCTTCTCATGTGCTTGCTGGTAACCAGCAACCTGCTGCGGCTCTGTTTCCGAACTGAATCGTTATAAGCCTGTAAAGGTACCGGTGCAGGTCCTGCGTATTGACTGCGGTCGAGCGCTTCCCTGGCGTGTGTGATACCCGCGCCAGTAATGGCATACAGGTAAGCCCCCTCGCCCAATCCCATTTGAGAGGATTTCACCTCTACAAATTTTTCGCGCTTGAGTGCATCCAATATCTGATCCACCATTCCTGAGAACGGCAGGCAGAGCGCTTCAGCAATCTTGTATCCGGTCATGTAACCCTGAAAGTAAATGATCTTCAGGGCAAGGTCCTGCAGGAAGAGCAGCTCAAGACCAGTATCTTCAATAGTGTTGATGGGAGGAGGGCTAAAATGGCTCACGCTGGCAGCTCCTGCCAGTGGTCTGGAAGCAGGGGTATTCATCCTTTCGTCTGTCACAAAAAACCTCCAGGATAATAACGGAAATAAAAAAGTTACTTTACAATTTTAAAATTATAGCACGCCGACTGCAATTTCTGATCTGAGTTGTTCAGCCACGCGCTTTCCTTTCAATTCTGATATTAACGATTATCGCTCCAATCAATGCGAGAAATAAACCAATCACCCCTTTAAGTGATTGGGATTCGCCCAGGAAGATCCAGGAAAAAATTGTGATGAAAACCAGCATCATACCATTTATGATCGATGACTCCATAGCCGATAGCGTTTGAAGTGTGTAATTCCATGCGACAAAAGTAAACGCTGTATTAACAATTGCCAGAACAAGCAGGATGACCAGGCTTTGCATGCTAATGGGAGGCAAGCCCTGCCATAATAAGCCGATCCCGAGCATGAGTGTTGAACCGATCCCCAGGCTGACAAGTGTGACAGCGATCGGGTTCAACCTTCCCTGGTAATTAAGCTTGCGGCCAAGGATGGTGGCAACCCCGTTTGCCAGCAGGCAGATAATGCCAAAGATGAACCCTAATGGTGAATAACCCGTAAAACCTGCCGGGAAGAAAAAGATAAAAATTCCGATTATGTTTATCACCAGCCCAATGATTTGTATAGGGGTTGGCACTTCTTTGATCAGGAAGATGGCAGAAAAAGTCACAAACACCGAGGTCAGGTTAAGCATCAGGCTGAGTGTGGTGGCCGGCAGATAATCCAGGCTCAGGAATTGCGCACCCTGCGCAATAAAATACGATATTAGCCCCAATAGGATGACCAGCTTCCAATCACCCCGGCTGAACTCCCTGATTTGTTGTTTTACTTGTCGCTGCAAGAGGAACGGCAGCAGCACCAGGAAAGCCATGAAATAGCGCAATCCCGCAAAGGTAAGCGCGGGAATCTCCCGCAAACCAATTTTGATGAGCACCCAGGAACTGGACCAAATGACCACCACCAGCAGTGATACGAGAATGGCTTTTAGCCGATTGGGTGGTCTCATTTTTCCTTAAACAATGGCTGCAGAAATCTTCATGTCTCTGATGTTGATCTGCTGGGTGTCTTTACCCATATAGTGATTGATATCGATCATATATGCAATATCAAAGCGCGGTTTTTCTTCCTTCCATCTGTCAAACCATTGCGCCTGGTTGAAAGCCACCGCCCGACTGATCGGGCTATTGCGAATATTGAAACTGATGTGGTTTCCGTCCTTCCCCATCAGCCGCATTCCATCCACTTCTATCGCGCGTGAGATAAACACAGGTGTGGGATTTCCCATGCCGGTAGGCTGTAACTTTTCAAGCTCAACGAAATAACCCGGTTTTAATTTGCTGATCTCGATCTCAAGGTCAGCCTTCACAACCGGCCGTAAGTCCATCCCGTCAAGTTCCCGCGCTGCAATGGACTCCAGGCGTTGCTCGAGCAGATCCACATTTTCCTGCTTAACAGTAAAACCTGCCGCCATGGCATGTCCACCGTGCCGCACCAGCAGATCTGCGCACTCATCCAGTGCTGCCGTGATGTGAAACTCGCTGATGCTGCGGCAGGATGCCCGGATCACATTTTTCTCGATCTGCCCGATAATTGCGGGTCGGTAGAAATTTTCCACCAGCTTCGAAGCCACCAATCCAACGATACCTGAGCTATATTCTTCACTGAAAGAAAACAGGATCCTGCGTGCTGCCGGATCACCAATCTCCAACAGGGCCTTTTCCTGTGCTTTACGAGTAGCCTGCTGACGTTCTGCATTCTGGTTCTCCAGAACCTGGGCGCAATAACCAGCTTCCAGGATATTCTGACTGATTAAAAGATTGTAGGCTTGCAGAGCAGACTCCATCCGTCCCGCCGCGTTCAGGCGCGGACCCAGGATGAAACCGATATCAGTTGCGGTAATTTGCTGAATATTCTTCTGTGCCACACCGGTTAACGCACTCAAACCAAGGCGGCTGCCAGTTTTAATCCGTTTCAAACCTTTCTTGACCATCACACGGTTTTCACCGGTGAGAGGAACAATGTCCGCCACTGTTCCCAGCGCTACCAGGTCAAGCCACTCATCAGCTTTCTCGACATTCATGCCTTTATGCAGAAATAATCCCTGCAGGATCTTGAATGCTACTCCCACTCCCGCCAGATCCTTATCCGGGTAGAGATCCCCTTCCTGCTTGGGACAGATGACCGCGTACGCACGCGGTAAGTCTCCCTTGGGATGGTGATGGTCCGATATGATCAGATCAACACCAAGCGCTAAAGCCCGTTCTGCCTCGTACGGTGACCGGATGCCGCAATCGACGGTGAGGATAATCCTGGTGCCCTGCTGCGCCAGAAGTTCGATGGCTTCAGTATTGAGACCATAGCCTTCGTCAAAGCGATTGGGAATGTAACCTTCCACTTCTCCGCCAAATGACCGCAATGCTTCGACCATCATGACCGTGGCAGTCACCCCGTCCACATCATAATCCCCATAAACCACAATTTTTTCATGGTCCTCGATTGCCTTGAGGAGGCGCGCAACGGCTTTTTCCAGGTCGATCAACAGAAAAGGATTCCCGGGGATCCGATCTTCAAACAGGTACACTTCAGCTTCCTCTGCAGAGCGAATCCCTCTGTTGAATAGAATCTGCTGTAAAAAATCCGGGTAATGTTCCAGTTGCTTTTTGGTCTGATCGTCGATCTTGGGATAAACAAGCCAGCGCCTGCGTTGCGGGGGTGTGGTCAATTAGTCATCCTTGTTTAATTTTGTGATTTCGATAAAACTGCCGCTCTATTAACCAACGGCTGCCTTAGTATAAACGAGCCGGATTTTTGCTGCAAGCATTTCAAACCAACCTGATCTTTCTAGTAAAATAAGTGGAGAGAAGGAAGAATTATGTCGATTGAGCAATGGATCACCCTCATCATCATTCTTGGAGCAGTGGTTCTCCTCGTTTCAAACCGGCTCAGAGCGGATCTGGTCGCGTTGATGGTAATGGTGACACTGGGTTTGAGCGGTGTGATCTCCTCACAGGAAGCCTTTTCAGGTTTTAGCAGTTCGGCAGTGATGACGATCCTTGGCATCTCAATGATATCCGTTGCATTGCAGATGACCGGAGCAACCAACTCTCTTGGCAGGATCATGCTAAAGCTGGGTGCAGGTAGTGAGACCCGCCTTGTATTTATAGTGACCTCGATCTCTGCAATTCTCTCTCTGTTCATGAACAATATCGCGGCTGTCGGGGTACTCCTACCGGCCGTGATGTCCCTCTCCCGCCGCAGCCGCGTTTCCCCAACGCGTTTGCTCATGCCGCTTGCATTTGGCACCATACTTGGCGGAATGGCCACACTTCTTACGACTTCCAACATAATTGTCAGTGGAGCGCTGCGCGAAGCTGGTCTGCCTTCATTTGGACTGTTGGATTATTTTCCAGTGGGCGGGCCTGTAATGATCGCGGGAATTGTGTTCCTATCCCTGGTCGGCATCCGTCTGCTGCCATCAGGTAGCAAAACCAATAACATTGATGGCAAGCGTGAATTAACCGAGCGGTTGAGCGAACTTTACCAGGTCAGAAAAAATATTGTGCAGCTGGAAGTTCTTTCCGATTCCCCATTGGCAAATAAATCGATCGCAGAAGGCTGCTGGTCCAAAAACCTTCACCTGAACCTCCTGGCAGTACTTCGCGGCAAGGAAACCATTTTCTCTCCGGAACCTAACCTGCATATACTTCCCGGTGATATACTCATCGCCCGTGGTCAAATCTCCCCCGGGCTGGCAGAAACCAATCGATTGCAAGTCGAATCTATCAGCATACCTGAACTAAAGGTAACAGATGAATCGCATCCCCTTGCCGAAATTCTTGTCAGTCCGCATTCCCGCCTGATCGGAAAATCGATCCGCGAGATCAATTTTCGCGACCGTTATGGCCTAAGTGTGATCGGCATTTGGCGAAGTGGAAAACCGGTGGACATTGACCACGCTGACCTGCCCCTGCAGTTTGGAGACGCCTTACTTGTCACCGGGCATGCCTTGCAGATCCGTAACTTGCGCAACAATGAAGATCTGGTTGTCCTGGAAGAAGACCCTGATGCCGTTTTGTTGCCACGCAAAGGTCTGATCACCCTTATCATCACCCTTGCCACGCTGCTGGTCGCCGCCATCGGCTACCTGCCGGTTGCACTGGTTGCCATCGGCGGAGCGATTCTCCTTATCCTCACAGGCAGTATGAGCCTGAACGATGCCTTCCGTGGAATAGAGTGGAAAGCAATTTTCCTGATCGCCGGATTATGGCCGCTCAGCATCGCGCTGCAATCCAGCGGCCTCGCTGAAAAAGCAGTTTCATCCATGCTGGGTTTACTGGGACCAATACAACCGATCCTCTTGATTACACTTTTTCTCGCAATCTCTATGCTGCTCACCCTTCTCATGAGCGGGCAGGTATCCGCCATCGTGATGATTCCGCTCGCACTTACTGCTGCGCAGGCCCTTGGACTCGACGCAAGACCGTTTGCGATGGCGGTTGCCATGGGTTGCTCCCTCGCCTTCCTAACCCCACTTGGGCATCCTGTTAATATTATGGTCATGAGTCCTGGCGGTTACACATTTAAAGACTATGCGAAAGTCGGACTGCCTTTGACCATCATCGCCTTTGCCCTCATCATCCTGCTCATCCGAATTTATTGGGGCGTATAATTGCATTTCATGGAAGATCAACCATTCTCTTTTAGGCTTGAAAAACAGCTGGGCTCAGCCCGCGCGGGTGTTTTTACCACTCCCCACGGTGATATCCTGACCCCTGTATTCGCGCCCGTCGGGACACAGGCCACGGTAAAGGCTGTCTCACCAGCCCAGCTGGCAGAAACCGGAGCAAACCTGGTTCTGGCTAACACCTACCACCTGTACTTGCGCCCAGGACCAGACCTGGTGGCAGAGCACGGTGGATTACACACTTTTATGCAATGGCCGGGACCGATGCTTACTGATTCCGGCGGGTTCCAGGTTTTTTCACTCTCCGATACGCGCAAGGTGGATGATGAGGGCGTAACATTCAAAAGCCACATTGATGGTTCCATGCACCGGCTGACTCCTGAACTTTCGATTACAGTACAGGAAAAACTCGGCGCGGACATTATTATGGCATTTGATGAGTGTGCCGTCCCAGACGACCTGACGTACAACCGCAAATCGATGGCACGCACCCATGCCTGGATTGAACGCTGTATGCAGGTCAAGCAGCGCCCTGACCAGGCGCTTTTTGGCATTGTCCAGGGAGGTGTATTTCCTGAACTGCGGAGAGAATCTGCCTCCTTCATCGCATCACTCGGTTTACCTGGTAATGCAATTGGAGGTCTTTCGGTTGGCGAGACCAAAGCACAGATGCATGCCATCCTTGAAGTTGTCGATCCTATCCTGCCGGCTGACAAGCCGCGATACTTAATGGGTGTTGGATCACCAGAGGATTTGATCAACGGGATTCTGCGGGGGGTGGATATCTTTGACTGCGTTCTGCCCACCCGGCTAGCGCGCCACCAGGCAGCGTTCACCAGCGGCGGACGGGTGAATTTGATGAACAGTGCCAATGCCCGCCTGCTGCAACCAATCCAAGAAGACTGCCAATGCTACACCTGCCGAAATTTCACACGCGCTTACTTGCGTCACCTGATTATCGCCAGGGAAATGCTGGCTTCTACGCTCATTTCGATCCACAATATTCAGTTCCTCATCACCTTGATGAACAACGCTCGCCAGGCTATTTTAAACGGCAGGTTCAGTGACTTTTCCGCCGCGTTCCTGGCAGAGTACAAACCCAGCAGCCGCAAGGAGCAAGCATGAGTTTTCTTCAATCCCTTATTCTGGGAATCATCCAGGGGCTAACCGAGTTTCTGCCTGTATCCTCTTCCGCCCATCTCGTCCTGGTCCCCTATATTCTTGATTGGAAAATCCCGGAGAGCCAGGTTTTCCCGTTTGATGTGCTGGTTCAGATCGGTACGCTGCTTGCAGTGATCATATACTTCCGGAAGGATCTATGGTCGATCATCCGTGGCTTCGTCCTCGCCTTGATCAACCGCAAACCATTTGAAACTGCTGATGCGCGCATGGGATGGTATCTCGTCCTTGCCACAATCCCTGCTGGTCTTGCGGGTATTTTCTTAAAGGATAAAGTTGAAGCAGCCTTCAACAACCCGCGCATCACGGCGATCTTTTTGTTTGTGACCGCCGTCTTCCTGTTGGGCTCGGAATTCCTGGGCAGACAAAGTCGCAAGCTGGAAGACATGGGCTGGCGAGATGCATTGGTGACGGGCGTTTTCCAGGCGTTCTCGATTTTCCCGGGCATTTCCCGCTCCGGTTCCACGATCACGGGTGGTATGCTGCGGAATTTTGAACGCCCGGCGGCCGCCCGTTTTGCTTTTCTAATGTCCATCCCGGTGATGATCGCTGCAGGTATCTTCAGCATTCCGGACCTGCTCGATGTGCCGGACCTGGGTGGTTTCCTGCCCGTACTTATCGTTGGTTTCATAGCCGCAGCAATTGTCGGATACCTGGCGATCCATTGGCTGCTGCATTTCCTCAACAAAAGGTCGTTGATTTACTTCGCTGCTTACTGCGTTTTGCTTGGATCGCTGGTGCTGATCCTATCGCATGTTCGCCCAAACATGAACGCTACTCCAGTTGCATCCGGTGCAGCGCCTGTGGTTGAAAACGGCGAAGAGATCAACGAGGTGATCCAGCTCTCTCACTCAGCCTCAACGGATTGGCTGATAGCCAGTGCTGAGGATTGTGCCGCTGACTTACCGGGTCTTGCGCTGCTGACCGCCGATGAGGATACCAAAATTGACGGATTGGAAACGATCGATGTGACCCTACGCTGGGGGGAGCCGGAATCCTTAGCGGGTTATGCTGTGACGATCAGTGAAAGCGCATTTACATTCATCGTTAATTCTGAAAACCCGCTGGCTCGGCTACCTCTCGCCCGACTGGAGGAGATCACAGCGGGTTCCTTGAGTACCTGGCGGGACCTGTACACGAATTGCCAGAATTGCTACGAGGAAGAACCACCGTCAAAGGTTCTAGATCAGCCAATCCAAATGTATGTCTACCCTGACAGTGAAGATGCTCAGGATATTTTCGCAGATTTTTTTAACGAGGAAATCCTCCCTTCCCTGTCATCCGCGATCCTCGTACCATCTACCCGCGCGATGAACCAGGCAATTCTCGCCAATCCGGCCGGGCTGGGTTACCTGCCCTCACAGGCTGTTGATGCGAAGGTCTTGCCAGTGAATGTAACCCGGAACGGGAAAACGCTGGATCTCAATCGGCCAATGCTGGCAATAACCGGTGAAGAGCCGCAAGGCATCGGCAGGCGATGGCTGGCCTGTCTCACCCGTGAAGCAAATCCATAGTAATCCGTCTGAATTAAAACCAACACCCCCGATCAATCACACCGGGGGTGTTTTCGTTCAGCTGGTTTCCAGGTACCTGGCTAATTCCCAATCCATTACATTTAACCGGTAATCATCCCACTCTGCCCATTTTGCCCGCATAAATGCCTCGAAAATCTCTCTTCCCAGGGCATTTTTGAGCACTGTATCCCCTTCTAATTCGAAGAGCGCTTCGCGTAATGAAGCAGGCAACTCAACGATTTGCATGTCTTTGCGTTCTTCCCTGGTGAGTTCGTAAACATTCACATTGTTGAATGGTTCTGGCGGGATGATCTTGTTGTCAATCCCGTCCAGCGCAGAAGCCAACATGACGAGGTAAGCCAGGTAGGGGTTGCAGGAGGGATCAGGGCAGCGCAGTTCAGCGCGTACTGCTGTGGCCATTCCTGCAATCTTTTGTGGAATGCGAATTAACGCTGAGCGGTTTGTCTGAGCCCAACCCACATACACCGGAGCTTCATAACCCGGTACAAGCCGTTTGTAAGAATTGATTGTAGGGGCGGTTACCGCTGAGAAAGCCCGCGCATGTTGTAGCTGCCCGCCAATGAATCCATATGCCAAAGATGAGAGGTTAAAGGGATCTTCAGGCGCGTAAAACAGGTTGTGACCAGCCAGGTCAAACAACGATTGATGGCAGTGCATACCTGAGCCGGCGATTCCGAAGATCGGTTTGGGCATGAACGATGCAATCAGTCCGTGCTGAGCAGCGATAGCCTTTACGGTGTATTTTAAAGTAAGCACATTATCCGCCGAGCGCAGGGCGTTGCTGAAGTGAAAATCAATTTCATGCTGCCCCAGTGCGCATTCGTGGTGTCCTACCTCCACTTCCAACCCCATGGAATCCAGTGCTTGCATCAATTCTGTGCGGACACGCACTGCCTCATCATTGGGAGAAAAATCAAAATAGCCACCCACATCATGCGGCACCGGGTGTATGTCTGTGCCACCGTTGCGACGGAAAAGAAAGAACTCCGGCTCCGAGCCAACCATGTATTTCATTCCGCGTTTTTCAAGGTTCTCCAGTGCACGCCTAAGTGCCCCACGAGGATCACCCAGGAAAGCCGTACCATCCGGGTTGTAAATATCGCAGAAAAGCCGCGCACGACGCATGGTGTCCGGCGACCACGGTAATACAGCGTAAGTTTCCATGTCAGGAATCAGGCGCATATCACTTTCCTGAATGCGCGCAAAACCCTCCACAGATGACCCGTCAAACCAGATGCCCTGGTCAAGTGCTTCCGCCAGTCGGGAAATTGGCGCATCAAGGCTCTTCACCGTTCCGGTCACGTCGGTGAATTGGAAGGAGATAAACCGGACATTGTCCTCTGCAACTCGTTTCATTAATTCCTGTTTGTCCATTTTGCCGCTCCTTTAAAAAGAAATAAGGCATGCGATCGGGCATGCCTTATTAATAAGTTCACAGCATTCCCTTCCGCTTGACTGCACAGGCAGGCCGTTTTGCCTGGCCGTGTCAGGATTCTGTGCCGGTTGTCGCCAGCCGGTTTTGGCTTCTGACTTGTCTGGAAGGGAGATTGAAGCCCGGGCAGGGCTTCGGAGGCATCCGCTGATCGATCGATTTTCCCCTGTCCATCCCCCCAGGGTTAACATCCCTCTCGCGAAGGAGAACCTCCACCTCGTAATCTCGGCGCACCGAGATTCAGCCGCTGATTCTCTCTTTAATCAATTGTTAATTGTGTCTATCATACTGAGGTTGGGAGTAAAAGTCAATAGATATGGAAAAGATCAGTCAGATTAACTACCATATTATTATTTACTACTCTTTTCTTTCAGATCAGCAAGTATTTTCAACGGTTCCTGGTTATCAGGTTCTTCGATCACCGATCTTGCATAATGTGCATAAATGATCCTTCCTTTCTGATCAACCAGCAATACCGTGGGGGTACCGATCTTGAAAAACCGTTTCACCTGCATATACATCCCCGCTACAGCTGAACCTTTGTCACTCAGAATCGGGTAAGGTACAGCGTTTGTAGTCTTGTATCTTTCAATTGTCCTCGGTCCGTTCGGTACCATCACCAATACTTCTGTGTTAAGTTCCCTGAATTTTTTGTAGTCATGGCGCAACTGCGCCATATGGTTGGTGCAATGCGGTCAGGCAAAGCCGATGTTGAAAACCAGGAGCGCGTTGGTTTTATTTAATACTTCAGACAAGCCAATTCCCTTCCCTTTGTGGTCGGGAAGTTCAAAGTCAGGAGCGATGTCGCCAATCGAAAAATGGATCATATCCTGCAAGTATACCTGATGCTGGTAAATGGTGGGAAATTGATAAGTCTAAGGTGCAATTCCTATAGTCAGGTGCACTACAATGTGCCATTACCGAACACGAAAACGTGCAACGGGTTTACTTAGCCATTGGGGTATTGACCGATTCGCCCTACATCCCTACGGACTTGAACATTGAATACTAATCCTCAAGCACCAATCCCTAATCACTATTCACTATTCCCTGATCCCCAATCACTCTTCACTAATCACTGACTTTCTGACTTGCTTTACTTGAACAAATGTACTATAATAATCCTGGCAGGATTCATACTATAATTAATAAACCACTATACGAGGAGAACTCTCATGGCCAAGAAGTCTATAAATCCGAACGAATACAACCAGTTTGACCGCAACGAGCCGATGTCTGAAGCCAAGCGTGCTGTGCTCGATAAAGCCCTCGGCGACATCATTAAACGCTACGGCGAAGGCGCGATCATGCGCCTGGGCGAAGCGCACCAGCTCGCCGTTGAGGTGATCCCCTCCGGTTCGCTCTCACTTGATATCGCCCTCGGTGTGGGTGGCATCCCGCGTGGCCGCATCACCGAGATCTTTGGTCCTGAGTCTTCCGGCAAAACCACGCTCTGCCTCCATATCGCGGCTGAAGCCCAAAAACTTGGCGGTACAGTTGCCTTCATTGACATGGAACATGCCCTCGACCCTTCTTACGCCGCCAAATTGGGAGTGGATGTGGAAAGCCTGCTCATCTCACAACCAGACACGGGCGAGCAAGCCCTCGAAATTACCGAGACACTGGTAAGGTCAGGAGCAGTCGACCTGGTGATCATTGACTCAGTAGCCGCGCTGGTACCGCGGGCTGAGATCGAAGGTGATATGGGCGACGCGAGCATGGGTATGCAAGCCCGCCTGATGTCACAGGCGCTGCGCAAACTCTCCGGGGCGATCAACCAGACCAAAACAGCGGTCATCTTTACCAATCAGATGCGCCAGAAGATCGGTGTAATGTTTGGAAACCCCGAAACGACAACTGGCGGGCAGGCGCTGAAATTCTACGCTTCCATTCGCCTGGATACCCGCCGCATCCAATCGATCAAGTTGGGACCCGAGATCGTCGGCAATCGCACGCGCGTGCGCGTGATCAAGAACAAGGTCGCACCTCCCTTCCGCACCGCTGAATTTGACATCATGTATAACGAGGGCATTTCGAAAGAAGGCGATATCATCGATCTCGCCACTGCAATGGAAGTAATCACCAAACGGGGAGCTTTCTTCTCCTTTAATGACATTCGCCTCGGGCAAGGCCGCGAGAATGCCAAGGAATTTCTGCGACAGAATATCGAACTATGCAATGAGATCGAAACCATCGTCCGCCAGCGTGCCATGGGTGGTGAATTTGCATTCGACCTCTCTGATGCTGCCAGTGATGAAGACCAGGCAACCGAGGAATAATCCACAATACCTCATGACCAGGCTTTTTGCTGTTACGTCCGGAAAATTGTTACTTGGCATTGCTGTCGGGTTGTCTATGCTTCTTTCGGCTTGTGGATACCTTCCGCCAAGCCGTTCTCTTCCTCCTGAAAAGCAGGCACCTGTATTTAAAGCGCCAGCTCCGGTCAGCGAACCAACTGCTACCCAATATTCCGAAGTGAAATCCACCCCGGAACCAACCCAGATCCCGAATTGTACGAACGATCTCGAATTTGTCGCTGACCTGACCGTTCCTGATGGTACGCAATTCAATCCGGATGCTGTCATTGTAAAAGAGTGGAAGGTAAAGAACAACGGCACATGCAATTGGAACAATACCTACACGCTGCGCCTGGTCTCGGGATCCCCATTAGGGGTTGAAACAACTCAGGCTTTGATCCCGGCCCGCAATGGTACAGAAGCGATCGTGCAAATTGAGTTCATCACACCTCAAGAACCTGGCCGGTATGAAGCAACCTGGCAGGCATACGGACCGGATGGCGAAGCCTTCGGTGAGTGGCTTACGATTTCAATTGCCGTAATCACTCCCTGACACTCAATGGACTACTGGTGAGAACCGGGAAAACCAAACAACTCCTCATCGTCCTGCTGGCGTTCTTTGTTTGCGCGCTGTTTTTGTTGATCGGCGGGGTGGCTTTTCTCTCTTCCGGTCTGTCCGGATTCGATGCTTCGGCGTTTGGGATCGTTAGCAACACAATCGAGATAAAACGCCTGGACAATATATCACTCACCAATTCGCCTACCCCATTTCAGACTTTGCCGACCAATACG
>AMWB02063372.1_pt1 | contig 40498 bp, 26 predicted proteins | sample 200311 | NCBI WGS metagenome assembly AMWB02 (sample SAMN02737377, study PRJNA173069) | bioreactor metagenome | biome: anode biofilm in microbial fuel cells | place: USA: California | collected 2010-12-16
GGCGGCACCCTTTTTCTCGACGAGATCGGTGAGACGTCTCAGGCAATGCAGGTTAAACTGCTTCGCGTCCTTCAGGAGCAGGAGTTGCAGCGGGTGGGCGGTGAAGAGACGATCCATGTGGATGTTCGTATTATCGCCGCCACCAACAGAAACCTGGAAGAAGCGGTCGCCGGAAATAATTTCCGCGAGGATCTCTATTATCGATTGAATGTGGTCATGCTGACTGTTCCCCCGCTCAGGGAGAGGCGGGAAGATATCCCTTTGCTGGTTGAACATTTTGCCCGCAAGTTTGCCGACAAGAACAGGCGGGTTCTCGACAAGATAACTGTCGAATGTATGGACCTTCTCGTCCAGTATGATTGGCCCGGCAATGTCAGGGAGCTGGAGAATGCCATTGAACGGGGCATTATTCTTATGCGGGGAACGGAACTGACGGAAAAAAGCCTGCCCCTGCCCATCCAGAATCAAGCCATGAAATACACCGCTCCTCACCCCACCGAACCTGTATCTCTTTTTGATGCTGAAAAACAGCTCATCCTTAAAACACTTGCCGACACTGCCGGCAATAAGAGTGAGGCCTCAAGAAGATTGGGGATCACCCGTAAGACGCTGCAGAGCAAGTTGAACAGATATGGGAAACAATAGCCTGGTGGAATGCCGGACTGTCGCTTCTCTTGCTTGATCAGCTCTCATTTTTACTCCATTTTCCTTAGTTTCCCAAGACTTCCCCGCGTTTATTATTATTGGCTGGGGCTTACTTGACAATGAAAAAGCAGCTCCTTATTGTTGGACAAGTTTGAATTTGGGGTGGCTGCTGTCGATTATTCAGACACTCAGCACAACAATGCTAATTTGTAGAAAGAAGGGAGGAGTGGGTGAGCCAGGAAAAAGTAAATGTAGAGCCTTTGGATAATTCCGATGTTGAGGCTGATTTTGAAACCGGTCCAACCGGCCCCGGGGAAACCATGAACGGAGACGAGGCGGGGGCTGAGTTGGAACGTGATATAGAAAAAGAACTTGCTGATGCCCAGAAGGAAATCGCAGATCTTCGCGACAGAATGCTGCGGGCGGCGGCAGAAAATGAGAATTTCAAGAAGCGGGTGGAACGCGAGCGACAAATGAGCCTGAAGTACGCCGGGGAGACAATCTTCAGAGAGATGCTGCCTGTCGTGGATAATCTGCAAAGGGCTGTTGACCAGGGAATAACCAAAGGTGCCCCGGCAGAACAGAATCTCACGGCTTTGCTGGAGGGGGTTCAGTTGACGCTGAAGAGTCTCATTGCAACGCTGGAAAAGTTTGAAGTGAAGTCCATCGATAGTGTCGGCAAACCGTTTGATCCCACACATCAGGAAGCACTGACCATGGCTGAAAGCGACAGCGTCCCCGCCAATCACGTCGTTACCGAATTCGAAAAGGGATACAACTACAAGGACAAGCTGCTGCGAGCTGCCAAGGTTGTGGTCTCTTCAGGGAAAAAAAACGAGGAATCGAACGAAAAGGCATAACCGAGAAGTAATACCGAAAACCGTGACAATCCCTTGACAAACAGGGGAAGATGACAACTTTACAAGGGGTTGCCACGATAGGTAAAGTAATTAAAATAACATTTATGGAATGGTAGACGGATACAATATCCGCCGAGAATGATTTAAGGAGAAAAAAGATGGCTAAGATTATTGGAATTGACCTCGGTACCACCAACTCATGTGTGGCAATAATGGAAGGGGGCGAACCAAAGGTGATTGCCAACGTTGAAGGAAACAGAACAACTCCCTCGATTGTGGCCTTCACGGACAATGAAGAAAGATTAGTGGGCCAGGTTGCCAAGCGTCAGGCTGTAACCAATCCAACACGGACGCTGTATGCAATCAAACGTCTCATCGGCCGGAAGTTTTCCGACGCCGAGGTCAAACGTTCGATCGAGGTCAGTCCATTTAAAATTGTTGAGGGCAGCAACGGCAGTGTCTCTGTCGATGTCGACGGCAAGGTATACCGGCCGGCAGAAATTTCGGCGATGATTCTCACCAAAATGAAGCAGACTGCCGAGGAGTATCTGGGCGAAGAAGTGACCGACGCCGTGGTAACGGTCCCCGCTTACTTCAACGATTCCCAGCGCCAGGCAACCAAAGACGCCGGAAAGATTGCCGGCCTCAATGTTTTACGTATCATCAACGAGCCGACTGCTGCTTCGCTTGCCTATGGACTGGATAAGAAAGGCGAGGAGAAAATTGCCGTATTCGATCTTGGTGGCGGTACCTTTGATATATCCGTACTGGAAATCGGTGACGGCGTTTTTGAAGTTAAATCGACCAACGGTGATACCTTTCTTGGCGGGGAAGACTTCGACATGAGAATTGTCAACTGGCTGGCCGATGAATTCAAACGTCAGCAGGGAATCGATCTCAGGTCCGACAAGATGGCTCTGCAGCGCCTGAAAGAAGAGGCAGAGAAAGCCAAGATGGAGCTGTCGACTACCAAAGAGACTGACATCAATCTGCCGTTTATTACCGCAGACGCCACCGGTCCCAAGCATCTCAATTTAAAACTGAGTAGAGCCAAACTCGAGAGCCTGGTTGACGACCTGATTGAGCGTACGGTCGGTCCCTGTCGGACGGCGATAAAAGACGCCGGGCTGAAGGCCTCTGATATTGATGAGGTTATCCTCGTCGGGGGTATGACCCGGATGCCCAAAGTACAGGAAAAGGTTAAGGAAATATTTGGTAAAGAACCGCACAAAGGAGTCAATCCCGATGAGGTTGTGGCCATCGGTGCGGCAATCCAGGGCGGTGTGCTGGGCGGTGATGTAAAAGATGTGCTGTTGCTTGATGTTACACCGCTGTCTCTGGGCATTGAGACTCTCGGCGGGGTAACCACGAAACTGATCGAAAAGAACACTACGGTTCCGACCAAAAAGAGCCAGATCTTCTCCACCGCGGCCGACAACCAGCCGGCGGTTTCCATTCACGTACTGCAGGGTGAGCGTGGAATGGCTCAGGATAACAAGACCATCGGTCGATTTGAGCTGACAGATATTCCGACCGCGCCACGCGGGGTGCCACAGATTGAGGTTACCTTCGATCTTGATGCCAACGGTATCCTCAGTGTATCGGCCAAAGATCTAGGAACCGGCAAAGAGCAGTCCATTAAGATCACCGCGTCCTCCGGTTTGACCAAAGAAGAAATCGAGAAGATGACCAAGGATGCGGAACTCCATGCCGATGAAGACCGGAGGCGCAAGGAGCTGGTCGAGACCCGTAACTCTGCGGATGCACTCGTTCATGCCACAGAGAAAAGCCTGAAAGATCTTGGCGATAAGGTTGATGCGGAGACAAAGGCCAGTGTTGAAAAAGAGATGGAAAACCTCAAGAAGGTAAAAGATGGCGACGACCTTGACGCAATTAAAGCGGCAGTTGAAGCCCTGACCCAGGCTTCGCATAAGTTGGCCGAGCTGATGTATGCCCAGGCGGCAAAGGAAAATCCTGATGCTGCCCAAGGCGCTGAAGGCGGCAAAAAGCCTAAGAAAGATGACGATGACGATGTAGTCGATGCCGATTTTGAAGAGGTGAAGTAACTCTCAGGTTGTTTTAGTACCTTACAGATTATGATCTTGCACAAAGGCAGAGTCATAATCTGTCGCAAAGTACTTATCCCGGCTTAGTTTCCGTTTTCACCCCGGGGTTATTCGCACTGCTGATAAAGGGAGGGGAGAATGAGTAATTCTCTTCTCCCTTTTTTTTGTTTTTTACGTTATTGTATGCGGCTTACAGGTCGTTTATTCAGTTTTTATCAAATTTTTACCCTCTAAAGATACCCATGAAAATATTATCAGGCATTCAACCTTCAGGCCAGCTCCATATCGGCAACTACTTCGGTATGATGCAAACCATGATCGCCCATATGGAGAGCGATGACCTCTATGTGTTTATCGTCGACCTTCATGCCCTCACCTCCGTGCGTGATCCAGCCAGGCTCGCGATCGGGACCCTGGAAGCGGCCGCGGATTTTCTGGCACTGGGGCTTGATCCGGATAAATGTACTTTCTGGGTGCAATCCGATGTGCCGGAGGTGTGCGAATTGACCTGGGTGCTGTCAACATTGGCGCCCATGGGACTGATCGAACGCTGCCACTCATATAAAGATAAAGTAGCCAAGGGCATTGTTCCCAGCCACGGACTTTTTTCCTATCCGGTTCTGATGGCAGCCGATATCCTTCTGTATCAGGCGGACCAGGTACCGGTGGGCAAAGACCAGAAACAACATCTGGAGGTCGCCCGCGACCTGGCTATTAAATTCAATAACCAGTATGGCGACACCTTTGTCGTGCCGGAACCAGCGATCAGTGAAACCATGGCGATAGTACCCGGTCTCGACGGACAGAAGATGTCCAAATCCTATGGCAACACTATCCCTATTTTTATGGAGGGCAAGGAGCTGAAAAAAAGGGTTATGGCAATTGAGACCGATGCAACGCCCGTCGACGAGCCGAAAGACCCGGAGAAGTGTAATCTGTACAAGATTATGCAGCTTTTTGCCTCGCCGGCAAGAATGCAGGAAATACATGGACTGTATGTCAACGGTGGTGCAGCCTATGGCTATCTGAAACTTGAACTGCTGGATCTGCTCAACGACAAGTTCGGCCAGGCCAGAGAGAAAAAGCAGCAGTATCTGTCGGACCCGGCCATGCTGCGGGAGATTCTCGCCAAAGGTGCTGAAAAAGCCCGGGCGAAAGCCGTTGTGACGCTTGACCTGGTACGCAGTCGTGTTGGATTGAAATATTGATGGCGTGGTAAAAAGCTCAATTTTGAGGAGAAGATATGAGCTATGGTGTGATCCGTGACGAGGGCTTGAAACTCGTTCGTACCTACTTGAAAAATGACAATCTTGTCAACCATTCACTGGCAGCTGAGGCCGTGTTGCGCGCCATGGCCGAGCGGCTTGGCGAAGACCAGGAGAAGTGGGGACTGGCCGGGCTGCTTCACGACCTCGATAGTGAAACCCAGCCTGATCTGGCTACCCACACCTCAGAGGCGGCGGGGATCCTCGCCGCAAAGGGAGTCGATCCGGAGATAATTGAGGCCATAAAGCTGCATAATCTGGCCGCCTGGCCGGGGGAGCGGCGGACGACCGTTTTTCATCACGCTCTTGCCGCAGGAGAGACTATAACCGGATTGATCATAGCGTCTGCTCTGGTTAATCCCGCCAGGAAATTGTCTGCGGTCAAAGCGAAATCGGTGAAGAAGCGCTATAAGGAGAAGGCCTTTGCCCGCGGGGCCGACCGCGAGATCATCGCCGAGTGCGAAGAGGCGGGGATTCCGCTGGCCGAATTCTGTGAGATCAGTCTCGTTGCCATGCAGGCCATCGCTGAAGATATCGGTCTTTGACCTGCTTCCCGGCACAAAGTAACAAGGGGCTGATGGAAAATGTGTTCCATCAGCCCCTTGTCTTTTTCGGTATACTCGTGCTGCTTACTGGAAGTTTACCAGTTCAACATCAAAGATCATGGTCGCGTTCGGTGGGATCGGCCCGCGTCCGGATGGACCGTAACCAAGACTTGGCGGGATGATAAGAACACGTTTTTCGCCTTTTTTCATGCCGAGCAATGCCTCGTCCCAGCCTTTGATGACCTGACCTGCGCCAACGGGAAAGTCGATGGGCTGTTTGCGGTCATAGGAGCTGTCGAATTTTTGACCATTGAGCAGTTTTCCGGTGTAGTGAACGGTGACGACTGCGCCTTTTTTGGGAGTTTCACCTTCGCCTTCGGCAACAACCACGTATTGCAGACCGGATGGAGTCGTTATGGCTTTGGGCCACTGTTTTTTGATGAGGGCCTGTTCTTCTTCCATTGCCGCCAGTTCTTTGTCCCGTTTATTTTTGTCTACATTGGCCAACAGGGAATCAAAGGCTTTCTGGTCGCTCTGGAAAGCTTCGGCTGCACTGCCGACCCGGATGATCTCAACTGAATGGATGACGTCGTTGGCGACAATTTTATTCACTACATCCATCCCGGAGACGACATGACCAAAGACAGTGTGTTTGCCATCGAGCCAGGGGGTCGCCACATGGGTAATGAAAAACTGGCTGCCGTTGGTGCCCGGTCCGGCATTGGCCATGGACAGGATCCCGGGTCCGGAATGGGTCAGGCTCGGGTCAATCTCGTCAGGGAAGGTGTAGCCAGGGCCGCCGGTTCCGGTGCCCAGTGGACAGCCGCCCTGGATCATAAAGTCGGGGATGACCCGATGAAATTTCAGACCGTCGTAATACTTGTCGCCTTTGGCCTTGGCGCCGCCGCCGAGATCTTTCGTTCCTTCGGCAAGACCAACGAAGTTGGCCACGGTGAGGGGAGTTTTTTCAAATTCGAGCTTGCAGAGGATTTCTCCCTTCGAGGTGTCAAATTTTGCGTAAAGACCGTCTTTGAGCTTTGTTGTTGCCATTCCATATTCTCCAGATAAAAGTATAAAAGTAAAAATAAGTACAAACAGGGTGCAAACCTTATGCATGGATTCTCCTTTTGCAAAGTTTTAAGAGAAAAATAGTACCATTTTGCGGTATTAATTATCACCATCTTCCTGCCAGCCAGGTGATAAGCCAAACGTTCCCAGTCATTGGCGGGGAGATTTTTGTCTGCCACTATAACGGATGAACGCCACGAATTACAATGACTGATCGATGCCTGGTTTATTAAGGATGCGCTTGTCCAATCGGGGGGATGGTCAGTACTACCGGGAGAAGAAGTTCCCGCTCCTGGTTCCCCTCCAATCTCTTGATCCGTACATCGATCGTTTGCCCTTCGCGGGTGCCAAGCATGGCAATGCGCAGATCGGCCATGTCGGAAACAGCAAACCCATTGACTTCTGTTACAATATCTCCTTTAAGAAGGCCGGCGGCAGCGGCCTTGCCGTGGGGGCTGAGCTGACTGATCTTCAGAAAGCTCTGCTTCCTGTCGGTCTGTTCATCTACGACGATACCGATTTTGGGCGCTGCGGGGAGCTCTGCCGGTGCCGAAAGAAAGTAATAGTCAGCAAGCTGGGCCAGGTTGCCGGGTGCATTTTCATCAGAGATGTTGATAACCGAGACCTGCTGTACAGGGATCCTTCGCGCCACCCGCGGAGGAATGCCGGAGTCTTTGCGGGTATGCTGCGTACCGGCCAGAACCACCATCCGGTAATCGGGATGACTGGTCAGAAAAGTGGTGATATTTTTCGCCATCGTCTCGTCCCACAGCCCCTGGGCTTGAATAAAGCCGCTTGCCGCACCACTGCCATGGCTGCCCTGCATGTGGACGTCATGCATCATGAGCAGTCGCTCCTGGTAACCGGGCATATCGAGATCCCGGTCTTTTGGCAGCGAGTCCTGTACTTCCCTGGTCAGACTGTCGGTTCCGCCCGCACGAAAAACCTCGGAGACCACCTGCCGATCAAGGTTGAGACCGATGACCGGCAGGTGGTTTTTCCTCGCAAAATTCAGTATCTCCTGAAAAAACCGGTAGTCGAATCGCCAGACATTATAGTAATCCGATTCCTTTAAAAAAGTCCGCTCATCCATTGTCTCGACCCCGAGTGTGTATTTGTCGAGCGCTGGTTGTGATGACGCAGGGAACATCTCCATGCCGATGGCCAGGTGCGGATTTTTTGTATGCATTGCTTCGATAATGCGCAATTGCAGCAGGTGGTCGGCAAGCGAGGTATGGGTTTCTCCCACATACACCACCCGGGCATCGGCAAGCCTGGCGACTACCTGGGTAAAAGGAGATAAGGCGGATGTTGCTCCCCCGGGGGGGAGTTCTTCGACAACGAAGTGGAGATCGGACCGGGCTGGTTGTATCCTCTTTACCGCATTGCGGCCTTTTTTAAACTCCAGGTAGGAGTATTTTCCGTAATGGCTGAGTCGTCTTGCAACAGCCGCACTTTGATCCTTGCCGCTGCTCGAAACCAGCACGGCAACACGCTTGCCGTTTAAGGGATTGCGCCGGACATCAAGGGTAAAACCTTCGTCGGGATGGTTTGGCAGCGCAAAAAGGGCTCTGCTCGGAGCCTGGTTAAGTCCAAGAAAGAGCAGGTCGTTGTCGCTCAGCTCCAGGTTGCTGACCTGGGCGGCTGTTTTGACGGTCGGGTCAGTGTCTGCGAGGACGTCAAGCAGCGGTTGATACAGCTGCCGGTCGCTCTCATCTGCGAGAATGATCAGTTGTTTTTCCGCTCCCAGAAAACGCGACCAGACGGCGGGCAGTTCCTCCTCTGACAGTTGCCTGAGAAATGAGTAGTCCGGGTCGACGGTGAACTCTAAAGGCGCCGCCTCAAGGGGAATGGAGAGCCGGGTCTTTGGTCCGGTTATCTCGCCGATGCGATTGACAGTCGATGTCATGGTTTGAATACGGATGGGCACAACCAGCGAATACGGTTTTTCCTGGAGCTGGAGCACATCAAAAGCAAGCGTTGGTGTGCCGTTGGCATATTCGGTCCTGATGTCTTCAACTGCCAACGATGGAATATAATTTCTCTGTAGTCTTTCGGAAAAAAAATCACCAAGATTCTGTCCCGACGCCGTGGCAAAGCTTTTTTCTACGTCTTCCCAGCTGGCGTGTCGACCGACATTGTCTCTATATAACTGGTGCAACCCTCGGGCAAATGATTGGCGGCCGATTTTTTCCCGCAGCTCATAAAAAAGAAAGGCTCCCCGGTCATACCCAACCGCACGCCGCGCTTGGGCCATTGGCTGATTATGGCTGGCAGAGGTAAAAGCCGCCAGGGGAATAGCCGAATCCTTGTGCACATAGCTGAGGTATCTGGTAATACTTTCCAGTCGATCGGCGACACCTTCGCCCTTTTGTTCCCGGAAGGCATGGTCGGCCAGAAAGGAAGTCAGTCCCTCACACCAGTTTCCTGTGGTATAATCGACCTCCACGGCGTTGCCGAACCAGGAGTGGACAATCTCATGACCAAGGGAGGTCTCCTTTATAAAGGGGAGACGCAGAACTGCCTGGCCGAGCAGGGTGAAGGTCGGCATACCGTAGCCGGTGGGACGCCGGTTGGCGACGATGACATAATGATTGTAGGGATATGGGCCGATCTCCTGCTCGTAATGGCGCAGGTAATCGGTGGCCGCCTGCAGGAAGCCGCGGGCCAGGCCTTGATCTTCTTTAAAAAACATCGAATAGACCACGAGACCCTCGCGAACCTGTTGCTTGTCAAGGGCGTATGGTCCGGCGATGAGGTGGATAGCGGTTGCCGGCATGGAAAAAACTGCGCTGACCGTGTTGCCTTGTTGGGCCAGAGGAAAGCTGTCGGCTTCCACGATGGCTGAGAAATGATCGGGTAAGGTGGCCGTAACGTGGAATCGCATCGGTTGTGAGGGGGTAGGATACCAGTGACCGGTCAGGGCAATTCCCTGCGGACTGATCAGGTTGTCAAAATCATTTTTAGTCGTTTTCGTATACGAGATATAGAGAGTCCGGTGCACTTTTACAGGGGCGAGAACCAGCTCCTCCTGGACTGGCTGGATGCTCAGCTCGTTGCCGCTTTCGTCTTGCAGCAGCGACCCGGTAATCTCGAGCTCCGCCACATACAGACTGAGTTCCTGGCCTGGTTGGATGGTAATTCTGGCTGTCCCGATCAGCCGTCCTTCCTCAGGGACAAAGGACAGTGCGAGGTCATAGCTGTTCTGTTGCGGCGTTGTCGCCTCGGCAACCCTGCTGCAACATACGCAGGAGACGAGGACGAGGGCGAGGAAGAGGGACGCGGCCGGGAAGTGATGGGTATAATATGTCATTTGCGCTCTCTCATAAAATAGATGAATATGTCATACGTTTCTTGCTGTTATTTTAAAAACGCAGGTAAATTTCAAATCGCATGGGAAACAAAGTAAGATCAAAAGTCCCATTCCGCTAAAAATCTTTGTGCTCTCACAACCACTGCAAGGTACTCCCGGTGAACGATATACATAAACAGATCAAATTAGTCGGTATCAATGCCAGGTTTACCCATTCCTGCCTGGCACTTTTTTATGTCCGCAACGAACTCGAAAAAAACTGTCCTGCTGTGGCCATCGAACTGCTCCAGTTTACGATCAATGACAATTACTACGAGATGCTCCTCCGTCTGAGCGAGGGGAGCCCCGGCTATATATTTTTCTCAGCGGCAATCTGGAACAGCAGTCTTATTGCCAGATTAACGCTTGATCTGCGAGCCTGCCTTCCAGCCTGCCGGGTTGTCATCGGCGGACCTCAGGCCACGGTGCTGGGGGAGCGGCTCAACCATGCTGCACCTGGCGACAAGGACACCTGCACCGTGGTGCTGGGTGAGATCGAGGCGGTGGATCAGGCCTTTTATCGTGACCTGCTGGCCGGCAGAATGCAGCCTCGCTATGAAGGATCTTTTTTTGCCATGAAAGATCGCACCTTTGCCTATCCGTATCGGCCAACTGATTTTGCCGACCACCTCAAAAACCGGCATATCTACTATGAAAGCAGCAGGGGGTGTCCCTTCGGCTGCACCTATTGTCTGTCCGCTGCAGAAACAGGATTGTATCATAAAGACTTAGAGAGAGTGAAAAAGGAACTGGGCGATATTCTCAGTCATCAGCCCGGAGTGGTCCGGTTTATTGACCGCACCTTTAATGATGTGCCGGACAGATCCCTGGCCATCTGGAAATTTCTTGCGGCTCGGGGTGGTGCAACGCTTTTTCATTTTGAGATGGCCCCGGATCGTTTTACCGAGGAGATGTACGCTTTTCTGGCAACACTTGAACCGGGCCGCTTTCAGTTTGAGCTGGGGATTCAGTCAACCAATGAAAGAACACTTGCCGCTGTCAACCGGCGGGTCGATCCGGTCCAGGCCCATCAGACGATTTATCGGCTGGCCGGGCTTGGTACCATTCACCTCCATGTCGATCTCATTCTCGGCCTGCCCCATGAAACACAGGAAAGCTTTATGGCTTCTTTCGGGGATGTTTTCGCTATGGATGCCCACTATATCCAGATGGGCCTGCTGAAAATTCTGCCGGATACACCCATTTTTCACGAGGCGCAGGCTTCAGGGTACCTTTTCTGTCACGAGCCGCCCTATGCCGTCCTGCAAACCAACTGGATGGATCACGCAATTTTGCGTGGGTTGTTCTGGTTTTCTGAGCTTGTTGAAAAATTTCATAACAATCGATACTTCGTCTCACTGTGGCGCTATTTGCGCCGGCGGCAGGAAGATATTGCCCTGTTTTTCAAAGAACTCCTGGTGATCTGTCAAAGCAGCGGTTTCTTTCAGTTCGCTGCGACCCAGGAGCTGATGTGCACAAAGCTGGTCCAGCTCGCCGCCGGGCGAGATGACAGGGATCTGGTCGTTGAGCTGTTGCGCTATGACTGGCTGCGTTGTGGTTTTCGCTTTCTGCCCGACTGTCTCCAGGTGGAGGGAAGCCGGGAGGCGCCGGAACAGACCAAATCCATCCTCTATCAGAGCCTGCCTGCGGAGCTTGATGGCGTGTACCGTAAAAACAATCGCAACCAGTTTTTCCGGAAATCGTATTTTCTCCGGATTTCCCAGGCAATACTGCCGGAAATCGGGATGCCGGAACACTCCGGCCAACCATGTCTCTGTATTTTGCAGGAGCGGGAAATGTCTTTGCATAAATTTAATAAGATTTTGATATTTTGATATAAATAAATTGTGGAAAAAAGTTGATCTTCTCGATAGCCGTTTATATAGTGGACAGCTACTTTTATTCCAACCAATGCAGATTCCGAAAGAAATACTAAAAAGAGCCAGGGAGAGTTTGATGCCGGTTTATAAAATAAAGAAAATCAACAGCATTGCCAGGCAGGGTTTGAAACTGTTCAGTGACAGATTTACGGTTTCCGCAGAGGAAGAGGCTCCCGACGGCATTATCCTGCGCAGTTCTCCCTTAAATGTTGATGATTATCCGACCCTTCTGGTCGTTGCCCGGGCTGGAGCTGGCACCAATAACATAAATGTTGAAAGAGCCACAGAAAGAGGTATCTGTGTCCTCAATACTCCAGGAGCCAATGCCAATGCGGTCGTCGATCTGGTTTTTCCGATGATTGGGGTATGGAAAAGAAATATTTATCGAGGTATTGGATTTTGTAAATCCCTTGCGGCAATGGCCCCTGATAAGGTCGGTAAAGAAGTCGAGGCCCGCAAGGCCGCATATAAAGGCGAAGAAATCGCCGGAAAAACCCTGGGAGTTGTCGGGCTTGGCCAGATTGGTGTCCGCCTGGCCAACGGCGGGGTCTTTCGGCACATGAAGGTCAAGGGCTTTGACCCGGCTCCTTCCCTTGCCAATATTCATCAACTTTCTCCTGAAGTCCGGGTGTGTCGGAATCTTGGGGATGCCGTCGGGGATGCCGATATGGTGAGCCTGCATCTGCCGCTCATCGATCAAACCCGCAATCTGGTCAATGCCGAGTTTATTGCCAGAATGAAGAAAGGGGCCATCTTGATCAATTATTCCCGGGGGCCGATTGTCGATGAAAAAGCGGTTATCGAGGCGTTGGACAGCGGGTACCTGGAGGCTTATCTCTGTGATTTCCCAACACCGGCCCTGGTGAAACATGACAAAGTGCTGACAACGCCGCATCTGGGGGCGTCAACTTCGGAATCAGAAGAAAATTGTTCCGTCATGGCGGTCAAAGAAATCTCCAGCTATCTCAAATACGGCAATGTCACCCATAGCGTTAATTTTCCCAATATCGAATCGACTCCGAGTGACAAGGTGCATTCGAGGTTGATTGTTATCAACCGGGATGTTCCGGGCATGATTGCCTTTGTATCAAATATTTTTGCCAACAACGAGGTGAATATTGCCAGTTATTTGAACCAGTCCAACGGCAAGGTCGGGTATAATATTATCGATGTCGAGTCGGCAATTCCGTCAATAGTACTTGAGCAAATTGTGAAGAATTCCGATGTAATCCGTACCCGGGTCATTTCTTTCAAGTAAGAGTAAAAAAACGGTACAGGACGGTATAAAAAACTAGATAGCCTATTGTGCCGATATTACAGGAAAGAGACTTTGAGTTGGTGTTTTGAGAACAATTATAGTATAAAAAATTGTATAAAAGCCGGATGGAAATTGCCAACTCTGCGACCAATATCGGCTCTAACACCCCAAATGCAACGTTGTGAGATATTTACTGGAAGGTGGCATGTGATATGCAACACTTATTATGCTTTATCTCTTCTCTCTTTTCTCCTGGAAAAACCGGACTCCCCTGCTAGGGTCCGGTTTTTCTGTTTTCAGCCATCCTTTCCGGTCTCTTCATCTGCTCGTCCATGAATGACGCATTGCATCAAGTGGTATTGCAGAGCTGCACCTCCTACGACCCATTGACCATAGCAGCATGCACCGATAAAATCGGGGAGCATCTCGGTCTGTCTGGCTCGCTCCATGGTAAAGTTGTGCTGCTCAAGCCAAATTTCATCAGCAGCCACGGCCCGGCCCTTGCGTGCACTGACGGGCGTTTTATTGCCGCTGTTGCCGGTTGGTTTCTCGATCAGGGTGCCCGGGTGCTTGTTGGCGATTCTCCGGCCTTTGGTTCCGCGCAAAAGGTGTGTCGCACCTTTGGAATTGCTGAGGCCCTCTGTGGTCTGCATGTCAAAGTGATCAATTTTACCACTCCGGTACAAAGACGGCTTGCCGGCGGAGTGAGTGTATCGATAGCTCGTGAGGCACTGGAGTGTGATCTTCTTGTCGGGCTGCCCAAAATAAAGGCGCATAATCAAATGCTGGTGACCATGGCAGTCAAGAACATGTTTGGCATTGTAAAAGGTGTCAACAAAGCTATGTTGCACATGGTGCATGGCGATAGCCATGCTGAATTTTCCGAAATAATTCTTGATCTGCTGGCGCTTTTTCCGCACCAGATACATCTGGTGGACGGTATCGAGGTAATGCACGGCTCCGGTCCCCTTGACGGCAGCCCATTGATGCTGGGCTGTATCGCCGCGGCCCGTAGTCCGGTAGCACTGGATACCGCACTGCTCGACCTGCTGGAACTGGACCGGACCAGAAGCCCTCTCTGGCAGGCAGCAGCGAAGCGGGGGATGGATGGCAGCAATGCAGCCAGGCTTGACTATCCTCTTCTTGCCCCTCGGGATTTTTATGGCTCCGGATTTCTGGCGCCTTATAAATTGCAGGCTATCCGGTTTAATCCTTGGCGATTTGTACGAGGATTGGTAAAGAGAGTGGCTATAAAAATCGCTGGCTGAGGTGGTGTAGTGCACTATATTACAGGAAATAAAGATTATTAATCAGTACCTGAAAAGGATGCTTTACATGTTTAATTTGCAAGGGAAAATCGCTCTGATTACCGGAGGGTCCCGGGGTATCGGCCGGGCTATAGCCATTCGGTTAGCCGAACAGGGTGCGGATGTTATCGTAAATTATGTTCGTCATCGACGAGATGCCGAAGAAACGGCAGCAGAAGTGGAAAAAAACGGTCAGAAATGTCTTTTGGTCAAGGCCAACGTTGCCAATAGTGGTGATGTTCAAAAGATGTTTGCTGCCATAGTTGAACAATTCGGCTGTTTGGATATCCTGGTGAGTAATGCCGCTTCGGGGGTCTTGAAACCTGCACTTGAATTGACGGAACGCCACTGGAACTGGGCAATGGAGATAAATGCCAGGGCCCTGCTGACACTGGTGCAGCACGGATTGCCGCTGATGAACCGGGGGAGTCGAATTATGGCTGTCTCAAGCCTTGGATCCGTTAGGGCTATTGAAAATTATACGACGGTGGGAGCGTCAAAGGCGGCGCTGGAATCGCTCGTCCGGCATCTGGCCGTGGAGCTTGGTCCCCAGGGAATCAATGTCAATACCATCAGTGCCGGTGCCGTTGATACCGATGCACTCAAGCATTTCCCCAATCGGGACGAGATCCTCACTACGGCTATATCCAGAACCCCGCTCGGGCGTTTGACAACACCTCAGGATGTTGCTGATATTGCACTGTTTCTCTGCAGCAATCTGTCAGCCATGATTCAGGGCCAGGTGATTACCGTCGATGGCGGGTACGCCATCAGGGGATAAGCCCGGGTGGGGCCAGGCAGTGACTTTTACCTCCGCTTTATTTTACCTGGGCATAGCAAGCCCGTATTGCAAGATATCGTTGTTTGATAAATTTCGTGCATTACCAGCAAAAAATCCAGAAAAAGAGTATGTATCAAAATACAGAATCGATAATTCTCGCATCGGGCTCCCCGCGCCGACGGCAGTACCTGGTTGAAATGGGGATAAAATTTACCGTCCAGACCGCCTTGGTCGATGAACAACCGTTCGATAAGGAAAACCCTGAAAGCTTTGTCCTGAGGATGGCATTGGCGAAGGCGGCTGTGGTGAGCGCAGAGTTTCCGGATTCCTGGGTGATAAGTGGCGATACCGTGGTGTGTCTTGATGATAGAATTCTCGGTAAACCCGTTGATGAAGACGACGCCGTTGCCCTGCTCATGGCTCTTTCCGGGCGGGAGCATTGCGTCAAAACAGGTTTTTGTGTAGCGCATGAATTGCGTGGTGTCAAAACTCTGCAGGTCGTTTCAACGAAGGTGGTTTTTGCCGGATTTTCGAAGGAAGTCGCTCGCGCCTATGTTGCCGCGGGAGAATCCCTTGACAAGGCTGGAGCCTATGGCATACAGGGCAAAGGGATATTCCTTGTTAAGGCTATTGAAGGATCGTACTCCAATGTCGTCGGCCTGCCGCTTCATGAGCTGCTGACTGTTTTGCAGGCACATGGCGTTATTGCACCCACAGTGTTTGCAGGCTGAAAAAGGAATAGAAAATTTTCATAAATATTTTTGGTGTCTGATCCAATTTGCAATATACTGTTATCAAGGTTCATTCGTGACTGGGAAATACTTTTCTTGTGTTTTCTCCAGGAAAAGTATTTCGTGAAAAAACGTAGACCCGACAAGTGCGTACGGAAAGAAGTCCTGCTATGCTATTTGGCGGGGGTAGTTTTAAAAGAGATGAGATCATAACAATGCCGACATTGGTCAATAAATATTATCCGCTGCGAACGATCGTGTTCGTTTTGGGTGAAGGGGCACTGATCTTTTCATCGCTTCTTATCGTAGACTGGGTCATGTTGGGGCCGGGATTGTTCTTTCTTGATCTTCTGCCTAATTCCTTCAGGGCTATTCTCGTCACAATTATCTTTCAGCTTTGCCTCTACTTCTTTGATCAATATGATCTTAGAAATGAGGTGTCGCTTATCAATACTTTTACCCGGATGACCCTTGCCTTCGGCGTTGGTTGCATCCTGTTAGGCGGAGTCTATTATTCGATTCCGTTTATGATAATTTCCACCCGGATTTTCTGGCTAGGCTACCTGGTGATCTGCTTGTCGGTAGCTCTCTGGCGAGGCGCCTACAATCACATTCTGCGTAAGAGGCTTTTGGTTAAGAATATTCTGCTGGTCGGCACCGGCGCCCTGGCGTCCGATGTTGCCAGGGAGATTGAGGGGGTACAGGACTCTGTCTACCGGGTAAGAGGATTTGTCGGGGATACAAAACCCGCCTATAATCCGCACAATGCGCCGGTTCGTGCCTCTCTTGATGATTTCGAAGAGCTTCTCTCGACGCAGGATCTTGAACGAATCATCGTCGCACTTGATAATCCCCGGGGAGCAACACCGATAACCGCTCTCTTGAATGCCAAGCTGCGGGGAATAACCATCGAACAGAGTACCACTTTTTATGAACGGATCACCGGGAAGATTTTGGTGAAAAGGATTGCCCCGAGTTGGATAATTTTTTCCGATGGCTTCTCTCTCAGTCGCTGGAAATATCATGCGAAGAGGTTTATGGATATCTTATTATCCGCTGTTTTGTTGGTAATCACCCTGCCTGTCCTGCTGATAACAGCTATCCTTATCAAGGCGGAGTCCCCGGGCCCGGTTTTCTATTTACAGGAAAGAGTTGGACAGGGAAACCGGATCTTTAAAATAATTAAATTTCGTTCCATGCGTCAGGATGCGGAAAAAAATGGTGCAGTCTGGGCCAAGGTAAATGATGATCGGGTAACCAGGGTTGGTGAGATAATTCGACGTCTGAGAATTGACGAATTACCACAGCTCTGGAATGTTATGAAAGGGGAAATGAGTTTGGTTGGTCCACGGCCGGAGCGAAAAATCTTCGTTGATGAGTTGGAGAAAAAAATACCTTATTACTCCATCCGCCATACCCTCAAGCCGGGAGTAACGGGCTGGGCTCAGGTCTGTTATCCTTATGGCGCATCTGAGCTGGATGCGTTGAAAAAACTGGAGTATGATCTGTATTACTTGAAAAATGTATCAATCGCTTTAGACCTGCTGGTAATTTTCAAGACGGTTAAAACAGTCCTTTTTAAAAAAGGTTCCAGGTGATCTGGAAAAAGGCTGTTCTGATGCATAGCATCGAATGGCAGATATTTTGCAGAATGGTGTCGAACAATGAATCAGATTGAGTTGCTGGGTAAAAGTATTGACATACTGAAATCATTTAATAACACTATTGTCACCTGCCGCATTTATCCCCCAGAGGCCCCCCAGGCCGCAGCCGCAGTAGACCGCGGATACAAAAGTATCAAAAATTATCTCCGCGAGCACGGCCGTCTGACGTACTCCCTGCAAGAGGGGAATCCCTATTTGTGCGGGCAGCCTCTGCACCAGGAAATAGTCGAATCCTTTTCCAATCTTGTTATTTATCGGCAGTTGCGCCTGCTGGGTTTATCTGAACTGGATATCAGTGCGGAGATGGATCGTTTGGCTTTCAGCCAGCTTCTTTCGGTTTTTAACGCTTCAGTTGAAAAAATCAAAAACGAGGGAGGGGGACTCGAGTATATAACCAGTCTTGGTCTGGCTGGCTATTTCCCGGAAAAAATAGAAGAAACGGGAGAAAAGAGCGGTACAAAGGATAAGCCAGACGGCCTCAGGACCCGAAACCTGGTAAAGGTTCGGCCGGAAATTGTCGCCTGTCTTTTCGGTAAGGACAAAAGACCGGTCATCGTGGCTGAGCTGGAGAATAAGATGGCCAGCCCGACAATGGCAATCGAGATCCTGGCTGCGGGTACAGCGCACATACTGCAGGACATTCAGAAAAGAAAAATGATAGTTGCCTCACGATATTTCCCCTTGATGCTGAGCCGGGCCGAGACGCTTATTGCGCCGGGCAGCAGGCAGGAGGTCGCCCTGGGACTGGCAACAGTATATGTTGAAAGCCTCAAGGAACCTGCCTTGTGTGTTTTGGCTGCACAGGACTATCCTGCCGGCTGGGGCGGGGAGGTGTTTGAAGGGCTGCTTGTGGCTCTGACCCATGAAAAAATCTCCGGAATGATACTGCTCTTTAGAGAGCAACTGTCAAAAGCAAAGCGCATTGATGGAGAAAATTCACTTCAGGTGCAGTTTCTTGAAAGGGCGTTGACGAAGCTGACGGGCAGCAGGAAAGGAAAACATTTCCTCAGTACTGAAAAAGCCAGAAACCTTATGGATGAAGGCGAAAGAGAAAGGAAAAAACGTCGCCTGGAGGCAGGTATTAAAAGTTTTTTACAGGGCAATACCAGCCTGCTGCAAAGCGAGGAGTTGGTTGAGTATCTGCCTGCCGCGTTTCGCCGGATGCAGAAACATAACGATGGTGACCAGGCTTCTCAGCTGCTGAACGGGATGATTGCCTATCTTTCGGATGTGGGTAAAGAAGAGCAGGAACCATTGCTGAAAAGTATTATAGCTATTGGCGAAAACCTTCTGGCTACGGGGCAGTGGCGTCATCTCGATCTCGTTCTTTCTCCGCTCGTTGAAAAAATTCGACGATCCGGATGCCAGAAAGAACTGGCCGAACAAATTATCATTTTTTTGCAGCAGGTGATGCAAAAGAGCTGGCAGGCAGGAGATACCTCTCGCGGGGATAAGATTCTCACGTTGCTGCATCAGATCCGCTCCGGGCTGACAGCGCATTCCGCGTCAATAAAAGCCATTGCTGCCAAGGTGCAGGATCGTGGAATCCAAAGGGCCAGCCTGCCTGGCCTGCTCAGTCAGTGCCTTGCAGCGCCCCAGGATAAGAAGTTGAGCTTTCGGTTGATATACCAGGGACCGGTCGCTGGGCGTTTCCTCGTCGAATCCTTAATTAATGCCGACAATGCGGCCGATCGCCTGAAAATAATCGATCTGCTCACCGACAGCCCGGATTACGTGCCTTCCCTTGTTCATGAGCGCCTCCAGGAGCACATGGTCTGGTATGGCAAGCGCAATCTCATCAAACTGCTCGGCGAGACTGGAATGGAAGAGGATGCTGAAAGTATCCTTCCTTATCTGCAGCATGAGGATTTTCGGGTACAGCGTGAAACGTTTCTTACTCTGTACAAGATCGGTGGAAAAAACAGGAAACAACTTCTGCTGCGAGCATTAGACGAGTCATCTGAACAGATTAAAGTGCAGATTATCGATGCACTTGCCGCTTTTTGCGATCCTGAAATCGCTGATAAGCTTGTTGAACTGCTCGAATCCCATGAAAAATTCAGCCTCACCTTGAGGAATGGTCTTCTTCTCCAATTAATGGAGACTCTCGGACGTTGTCCCTGTCCGCAGGCATATAAAGGGGTGCAGACATTTCTCGAGACGCGGGGGCAGCGGGGATCGAAAAAAATTTCCGAGCAGGTCTGGGGTGCAGCGGAAAAGGCATTGAAGTTTTTGCAGAAAGAACTGCAGGAAACCCGGAAAAAACATGTCCAAGCCAGTCAGCTGCGCAAAAACGCCCTCAAACAAGCTTCAAAAATAAGCAAGACACCGATTTCCCAGTGGGTTGTCACCAGCTTACCGGAAGAACAGGCTGCACGAACGTTTCTTGCCCGCGGAGATAAAGAAGCAGCGGTGGAACAGCTGCTAATTCTCATCGAACGAGTCGCCCGTCAGCGCAATTTCATGCAGGCACAAAAATTGCGTGAATGGCTCATCGAGATTGACTCCACTGCTGTCAGTCACATACTGCGGGCAGCTGAGATCATTGATCGGGAAAAAGTTGCGGCGATAGATAAAGGTCATTTAGAGATATGGAGCGCACTGTATGATATCTTAAATACGGATGAATTCAGTGCGGTGTATCATGCCTTAAAACATAAAAAGTATCAGAATGGAGAGATTATCATCAAGCAGGGTGCTCTCCAGGAAACCCTTTTCTTTATAAATTCCGGACAGGTTAAACTTTATTTCGACGACAAGGGGAATGAAGTTTTAGTCAAAACCATGGGGAGAGGAGAAATATTCGGCGCGGAGGCTTTTTTTGAAGCTTCAGTGTCGACCATATCGGTTGCCTCCATCAGCAATGCGGACATATCGATTTTAAAGCTCGATGCGCTGCGTGAGTGGCGGGAAAATTTCCCTGGGCTCGAAGCAAAATTGCATACCTTTTGTCGAAAATTTCAAAGCATAGAAGATTTCATCAAGCTCAGCACAAATGATCGGCGGGAGTATCAGCGATACCGCATTTCAGGAACAGTCATAACCACCCTGATAAATAGCCGGGGGCGAAGTCTCGGCACTGACTTTAAGGTGGACCTCTGTGATATCTCCGAGGGAGGTCTTTCGTTTCTGGTCAGGATCGCCCAGAAAATCAATGGCCGTCTATTGCTCGGGAGAAAGATGCAGATTGTGATCCCGGCCGTTGGTGGTTCGGCGGAGGGAGTGGCGCTTACCGGCGATGTGCTCGCAGTTAAAATCAGCCAGGCTTCAGGAAATGACTATTCCCTCCATTTGAAATTCGATGCATTGATCAACCGGAAACTTCTTCACGAAATTGTTCTGACCATGCGTGAGATGCCACAGGTGATCAAATAAATGTCTTTGCCAATCAGAATCTCTTTCAAAACCTCATGTGGAGCAGGGAATGGCTGAAGGCAAAGATGCTGTTTCCCGGTTTTACCTCACCCATCTCAAGGGAAGATGGCAGGAAAAGTTCAGTGCCGATTGTCCCTTTTGTAAAGAACATGGCTCTGCCGACGGCAGGTTGAGCGTTGTTCTGAACACCGCCAGTTTCTTCCATGGTTACTTTCGTTGTGTGAACCGTTGTGTGCCAGGTGGTTTTCTTCTCTGGTTTGCGCGTCTTGCCGGCATCCCCCTCACTGAAGTGCCGGAGTATGATCCGGACCAGGAAATTATCACTGAACAGCGGCTGTACCCCGCAGAAAACATCAATGACGAGATACGTGGATACCGGGACAGGATCACCGATGCCATCTATAGCCTTTTCCAGCAGAGCACTGTCTCCCGGAGTGTTCTTGAAGAAATGCAGGTCGGATTCAACGGGCGCTATCTAGTTTACCCCTACATACAGGACGATGGCAATTGCTATTCTGCCCGTTGCGTTCACCCGGAGCGACCGGAAGACACTTTCTGGCACGGCATTGAACAATTCAGTAAAGAACCGCACAATATCTTTAATGTTCAGGACATCGCGCGTTGCGAGAACGGAGCATTGTTTATTTGCGAGGGTGAGGAAAATCTTCTTCCTCTGAAGCAACTCGGTTTTCCCGGGGTGGCTGTTTCACATTATGCTCAACTTGAGAGGATGCCAGGGCAGTTGTTCGATAAGGTAAAAACACTGTTTATCTGTGTCGCCAATAGCCTGGAGTCGGAGAATGCCGCCAGAAATCTGGCCTCGATTATCGGCTACAAGGCCAGAATCCTGGTCTGGCAAAAAAATAGTCCCCGGAAATATTCACTTTGGCAGCTGGCAAGAGACTCGGGTCGAGGGTTCGCTGAGGCTCTTGGTGAAATGGTCAAAAGCTCCCGTTCTTTCTCGCCTTTTTCTTCACCTGAACGTGAGTATCGTCATTTCCTCCAGTCTCTTGAGCAGGAACAGGGAGAGCAGTACCGGAACCTCTCGTCAGGATTCTCTCGTTTAGATGCCGCTCTTGGTGGAATACACGGCATTAATGTGATTGGGGGGGCTCCTAAAGTCGGCAAATCAACTTTTCTTATCCAGATTGGATCAGAGATGGCCCTGCGGCATATTCCTGTGCTGTATTATGATTTTGAAAATGGTCGACAGAAAATTTATCGGCGGACCTTGAGTCGATTGGCTCATTTGTCCACGGAGCAGCTAAGCGACGAGAGCCTGCCGGAACAGCAGAAAAGCAACTTCGAGGCAGCCCGGCGAAAACTGCAGAAAATGCTCTTTTTCTGGCGGGTGATCAACGACCGGAAGGTGACGCCTGAGTTGATGCGCAAACATATTGATTTTATCCGCCATGAGACACGAAGCGACTATACCGTCGTAGTGGTCGACAGCCTGCATAAACTGCCGTTTAATGAGTTTACCGAGAGGCGCACCGGCATTGATGCCTGGCTGCGGCAGATGGAATCTATCCGTGATGAACTGCAGGTGTCTTTTCTGGTCATCTCAGAACTGTCCAGAGGGCAGGCGGGCTCCTATCTTGAAGAGCCACACCTCGGCGTTTTCAAAGGATCCGGAGACATCGAGTACAGTGCGGATAACGCCATGGTGCTCTACCCGGCGTCTCCTCTAAGTGATGGCTCCGCCAAGGCAGCAGGAAACACCAACAGGCTCTTTTTAGTGGCAAGCAGGGAACATAGTCCCGGTCAGGTTGCTGAATATCGTCAGGATTTTCCTTACTGGGGTTTTACCGAGCATCCTGTATCGGAAAAAGACTGACGTTTTACTGGTTAAAGATTTACCGCAAGTTGCCATTTTTCAAGTGCTGCCAGTGATCTTTGCGCCCGCTCCTCTCCTCTGTATTTTTTCCTGATTTTCTTTTCCCATGCGGGAAAGAGACCGAAGTTAATGTTTGACGGCTGAAAACGAAGGGGATCGCTCTCGGTAAGGTGAAAGATGAGCGATCCGAGAGCCGTCTCACGGGGAGGGACAACCGGGGCGAGACCTTGTACCAGACGTGCGCCATTGATTCCGGCCAATAGGCCCATTGCCGCAGATTCAACATATCCCTCGACCCCGGAGAGTTGGCCGGCCAGCAGCAGATCCGGACGAATCTTGAACTGCAGGGTCGGCTGCAGTAATTCAGGCGAGAGGACAAAGGTATTGCGATGGATCGATCCGAGTCTGACAAATTCGGCCTTTGCCATGCCAGGGATAAGTCGAAAAATGCGCTGTTGTTCCGGGTAGGTCAATTTGGTTTGAAAACCGACCATGTTATAGGTAGTACCTTCCCGGTTTTCCTTGCGAAGCTGGACGACCGCGTACGGATCCTCTCCCGTCTTGGGATCGGCCAGGCCAACGGGTTTCATCGGGCCGAAACGCAGGGTGTCATCACCCCGGGAACGGATCACTTCCACCGGCAGACAGCCTTCAAAGTATTTGGCTTCCTCAAATTCTTGCAAGGGCATACATTCTGCCTTGCCGAGTGCATCGATAAATTTCAGGTAGGTATCCTTATCCATCGGACAGTTCAAATAATCGCCTGGGCCGTCATCGTAGCGTGATTTACAGTAGATAATGGACATATCCAACGAGTCGGCAGCAACAATCGGCGCAATGGCGTCATAAAAAGCCAGTCTTTTTCTGCCGGTCAGTTCGGCAAGGGATTCGGCTAAGGGATCGGAGGTGAGTGGTCCGGTCGCTAGAATTACCGGGGGATTGCCAGGCGTCGGCTGAGGGATGGCAAAAATCTCCTGTCGGGTAATCTCTATCAGGGGATGGTTTGCCATAATTTCCGTGATCCGGGCGGCAAATTTTTCCCTGTCGACTGCCAGAGCCTTGCCAGCAGGTACTTGTGTCTCATAGGCAATGCGCATCATCAGGGAGTTGCACCGATGCATCTCCTCTTTGAGCAGCCCGACCGCAGACGTTCGGTCATTTGATCGAAGCGAATTGGAGCAGACCAGCTCACCGAGTTTTTCCGAATGGTGGGCCGGGCTGAATCGCAGCGGTTTCATATCTATCAGGCAGACCTTGCAGCCTCTTTCGGCAATCTGCCATGCCGCCTCGCAGCCAGCCAGTCCGCCACCTATAATGGTGACTGTATTTTTCTCAGTCATGGGGAATTCTCGCAGTAAAAGTTTACAGGGGAGATGCGTCGTCCAACCTGGCTTATGGTAAGCATGTCTCAGGAGTGGTCAATTTGTTTTCGGCCGGCCAGGACATAATAGGCGATTCCCGCCAGCTCGAGCAGCAGCAACAGGGAAAATCCGGCGGTAAATCCAGTGGGAGAAAGAGTCGACTCTCCCCTGGTAAAAAAATCGATGATTCCTCCCAGAGCCCATTGTGCGACAAAGGCAGTGATGAAAACCAGCAGGTTGACGGCGGTGGTAACCCGGCCGGACAGATGGACAGGGAAAGACTGAGAAAGTGCGGAATAAGCAATAATACTGGAGGTACCCAGAAATCCAAAGGCAAGCCAGACGGGAACACACCAGGCTGGTGGGCCGAGGATGAGCAGTACCTGGACGATCATAAACAAAAACATGCAGGTGACAGCGGTAGCGCCAACGGAGACACCACGTTTACTCAACCGCTCGGCAATGGTGCCAAGTACGATAAAGCCGGCGATCATGGCCACGGCGACCCAGAACAGCAGGCGGGCTACCTGGGTGCGCTCAAAGCCGGCGACATGGGTAAGCCATGGGCCGGCCCAGAGACCCTGAATGGCAAGAAACGTCGCCTGCGACACGGTGGTGAGCGGTGCCGTTCGCCAGAATTTTCGGCTGGTAAACACCTCGTGGATACCACGCATCTGGTTATGCAGACTTTCTCCGGTGCCTTCGATTGTTTTTTCCGGGACGATGAAAAAAATCGACCCGGCGATTATCAGGGTAAGGAGGGCGAGTCCGATAAATACGCCGCGCCAGTCGGTGAATTGCAGGGCTGCCTCCACCGGAGAAGTCGCAGCGAGTGCGCCGAGCCCACCTGCAGCCATTTGGAATCCGTTGACCAGCGGCCATTTTTCTCTGGAAAACCAGAGGGTGTAGGCTTTGAACGCTGCCATAAGACAGGCGGATACTCCAAACCCGATAAAAGCCCGGCCGGTGATAAGGCCGGCGAGACTTTCAGCCCGGGCAAAAATGAAGGCCCCGAGAGCGGCAAAAAAAAGCAGGCCGGCTTCAACTTTTCTGGGGCCGAAGCGGTCGAGCAGAACTCCCAGTGGCAGTTGAAAGGAGGCAAAAGAAATAAAATATGTCGCGGTGAGCAGGCCGAGAGCAGAAGGGCCGACGCCTATATCGGCGACGAGATCGGGGGCAATTACCGCATTCACTACCCGGTAGATATAGGATATAAAATAACCGGCGGCAAAGGGCAGAAAGACACGCAAGAGAGTCATGGGGTGGATTTTCATAAGCTGTTTTGCCAATTAAGGTCCATTGACCCTCAGGGAATTATCGGGGATATTCGATGGTAACTCGAACCTTTTTCCTGCCCCAGGCGAGTGCATCACTGTGCGAATCGAAATAAAGGTCGATCCGGTTGGGCCCTTTAATCGCGCCGCCACGGTCTTCGACAACGCCTTGGCCATACCCCGGAACGTACATCCGGGTTCCGAAAGGGTAATATTTGGTGTCTGCGGCAATGGTACCGTCATGCGGCAGCAGGTACCAGGGGAACAGGATAAGGCGAATCGGTATCATCCAGGGGCGGTAGATGGAGTCTACGGAAAGCAGCCCCTCTTCGGGCTCGTAAGGGACCGTACCACTGGCGGTGAGACCGCTGTACGGCCTGCCGGCATTCGGGCCGGCACTTACATAGCGGTTCCAGAAATCAAGCTTCAGCATGGCCCAGCTCCCTCTTTCCCAACTGCAGCAGGAGGAGCAGCCGCAATAGGCAGTCGTCTCCATAATTTTGGCGACCGGAGGTTTGGCGCAGCCGCTCTGCAGCAGAACCGCCAGCAGAGCCAGGAAAAGGAGTGCACGGCCTGAAAAGCTGCTTGTTTCCCAGACCCATACGGTGTCTCTCCGTCCATCCCTGCCTGGCGATTCAGGGGTACGCGCTGCCGTTCTCAGGTGCGGTAGAACCATTTTTTCACCTCATCTCTGGTGAACAGTTTGACCACCGGCCGTCCATGGGGACAGTGGGAAAATAAATCTGCCCTGGTCATCTCATTGAGAAGCGTATCTATTTCCGGATTGGAAAGTTTCGTCCCGGCCTTCACTGCCGCTTTACAGGCCATGGTCGCGAGAATCGTATCGAGGTACCCGCCGGTATCCCCCTTACTGCTTTCGCTGCCGAACTGTTCGAGAATATCGAGAAAGAGTTCGCGACCATTGGCCAGACCGGCAAGGGCCGGAACTGCAGATATTATATACGTGTTGCCGCCAAATTCCCGAATGGAAAAACCGATCCGGTCGATCTCCTCCTCGTTTTTTTCCACCAGCTGCGCCTGGAAAATCGACAACTCGACCGTCTCCGGAAACATCAGGGTCTGGCGGACGACCGTATTGGCCAGATACTGCTTGCGTAGTTTTTCATAGAGCAATCGCTCGTGGGCGGCGTGTTGATCAATGACCAGCAGTCCTTCGCTTGTTTTACAGAAAATATAGAGATCGTCATACTGACCGACAATAATCAGGTTGTGCCCGACTGCCCTCTTTTCCTGCTGATGATTGTCCCGTTGAACGGGTACCGTTTCTGGCTCGGACGATAATCGCTGCATCGGCTCGGCGGTGACAAAGAGTGGTTGAACCGGGTCCGGTGCATGTACGTTCGAGGAGAGCGATTTTTCCCGAACCGGAGTACTCCGGCGCGTATTGACCGCGCCGGAGGGGCTGTCTTGTCTATTCTGGCTCAAATGGTCATCCGGCAGCTCGGTAGAATAATCGGGCGAGGCGAAAGAGGGGGGATGTTCCGGCTTTGAGTCTGAGGGAAATCGAGTCCTTTCCTGTATTCGATCCGGACCGAAGATTGCTGTTTTGATTGCCAGCTGATGGGCCCGCATGGCGTCGGTGACCGATTGACTGAGCAGGGTGTGGATGTCACGGGAATTGCGAAATCGGACCTCATGCTTGGCCGGATGCACATTGACATCAACCTCCTCCGGGGGCAGGGTGAGATGTATCAGACCGGATGGATTCTTGCCTTTCATCAGGAAGCCGCGTAAACCTTCGGTAACCGCATGCAGTATCATTCTGTCCCGCACCGCCCGGCCATTGACAAAGAGGCGCATTCTGGAAGGTCCTGCGGTTACCTTCTCCGGGGGCACCAAAAAACCGGATACCCGGCGTAGCGCCTGGGTGTGTTCAGGTTTGCCGACGGGAATAAAAGGGCCGTCATAGTGCATGATATTGGCAAGACGCTGCTCTATTGATAGAGAATTATCCAGATAAATTGCGTCTCTGCCGTCAAGACGGAGAATAAAGGTGACAGCAGGGGAGCCGAGGGCGTAATTTTTTACCACTTCCTCGATATGGCCAAGTTCGGTGCGCGCGGTTCGCAGAAATTTTCGCCGGGCCGGAGTATTGCCAAAAAGGTTACGCACTTCAACGGTCGTGCCGAAACTGCAGCCGCTTTCATGCACTTTGCTTAATTTGCCGAAGTGCAGCACCACGCATGTGCCGAGTTCAGCCTGCTCAGGGCGGGAGGTTATGGTCATTTGCGAAACCGACCCAATAGACGGAACCGCCTCTCCGCGAAAACCAAGCGTGCCGATGGCCCCCAGGTCTTCCTGGGTCTGGATCTTGGAGGTGCCGTGGCGTTCCAGGCTGAGCAGCAGGTCGTCCTCATCCATTCCTTCGCCGTTATCGATGATGCGGATCAACCTGGTGCCGCCACCCTCGATTTCAATTTCAACACGATCTGCCCCCGCATCCAGACTATTTTCCAGGAGTTCTTTAACGACCGAGGCGGGACGTTCAACGACTTCGCCGGCCGCGATCTGATTGGCAAGTTGTTCGGGAAGTATACGTATTTTTGACATGGTACCGACTTTCCTGTTGATAGTTCATAGGCAGATGTTACATTGCTCCAGATTGGCAAAAAAAACCCAAGTGAGCAGTTGAATATTACCATGAGTGTCCGGAAAGTGTCACCCCCAAAACCACAGAACACAAGCAAGAGGCCGACTCGAAAACCCGCGCCACGACGAAACGTCTATACTGAAAAACATATCTATACTTTTCTTATTATTATCTGTCTGCTGCAGACAGCCTTCCTCGGCAGCCTGCTGTATCTCCTCATCAGCTTGAACATGCCTGATATCCGGTCGGTGACCAGGTATCGACCGGCGCAGGCAACTATCATTTACGACAGTAAGGGCATGATTGTCGAGCGGATGTTTACCGAAAACAGAACGGTGATACCGCTTGCAGCCATGTCGCCTTTTCTGCCGAAAGCCTTTGTCGCGGCCGAGGACGGGCGCTTTTATGAGCATCCGGGGCTCGATTTTATTTCGGTATTTCGAGCGGCAATGCATAATTTTCAAGATGGGGCAAAGAGTCAGGGGGGATCGACCATTACCCAGCAGGTCGCCAAATCGTTGCTGCTGACTCCGGAAAAAACCTACGTCCGTAAATTTAAAGAGGCCATTCTCGCCTGGCGCATTGATAAGCTGCTCAGCAAAGATGAAATCCTCTATATTTATCTCAACCAGATCTATCTTGGTGAAGGGGCTCACGGGATAGAGGCGGCGGCACAGGTATATTTTGATAAAAGCGCCGCCAGCCTCACCTTAGGTGAATGTGCTCTGCTTGCCGGTCTGCCCCAGGCACCGAGCAGATACTCGCTTTTTGACCATCTTGATCGTGCGGTTGAACGACAGAAGTATGTTCTCAATCGCATGGCGGCCGATGGCTTTGTCACCCCGGAGGCGGCCCAGAAAGCCTATGATGAGGTGATTGCCCTCAATCCGCGAAAGCAGCAGGCAACTGACGAAAACGGATATTACCTGGAACTGGTGAAGAAGCAGGCACGGGATATTCTGCAAGGCGCGCTGCAGACCGCCGGAGCCCGAATTTATACCAATCTCGATACAAAAATGCAGGCCCAGGCGCTCAGTGCGGTGCGACGCGGGGTGAGGGCGGGGCTCAGTCGAAAAACCCTGGCGGGAGATAAAATTGAGGCTGTGCCGCAGGGGAGCCTGGTCTGCATTGAAACAGCATCTTCGCGAGTAAGGGCTCTGGTCGGGGGCACTTCGTTTAGCAAATCGCCCTTTGACCGGGCAAGTCAGGCAAAAAGACCGGCAGGATCGACCTTTAAGCCCTTTGTCTTTACAGCGGCATTGAACCAGGGCTGGTCTTCTCAATCGAGTATCGATGACAGTCCGCTATCGATATCCGGCCGAGATGGTCGAAGCTGGAGCCCGAAGAATTACTCCGGGAAGTACCATGGGCAGACCACCCTCGCCGATGCCCTGGCTCATTCCCTCAATGCGGCAACGGTGCGGCTGATGCAGCAGATCGGCTATAAAGAGGTTCATAAAATTGCCAGAAAGGTAGGTTTTACCTGCAAACTGCAGCCGGATCTCTCGCTCGCACTCGGGGCGGCGGATGTGTCCCTTCTGGAACTGACCGCCGCCTATACACCTTTTGCCGGCGATGGAAGTTTTACCGAGCCCTCGTTCATCAGCAAAATCATCGCAGCAGACGGGACCATCCTGTTACCTGAGAAGAGCAGAAGCAAACAGGTTATTGCCAGCGCACCGGTAATGGGACAGATGCGGACTATGCTGCGGGGGGTTGTAACCGGCGGGACAGGCAGTAAAGTAGCCGACGTCCCCGGTGTAAGGGGTGGTAAAACAGGGACGTCCGATGACAATCGCGATGCCTGGTTTGTCGGCTACGATGGGCGGTATACTGCGGGGGTCTGGGTGGGCAACGACCATAACCAGTCGATGGGCAACAAGGAGAGCGGCGGTACCACCGCTGCACCCATCTGGCGTGACTTTATGCTCGCGGCCCGAACTGAATGATAGTGCTCCTCGTGAATCTGCCAGGCCATCAGCCGAAGATGCCTTTCAGGGTAAAGAAAAAGAGCATCGCCATAAGTGCTCCGGCAGGCAGGGTTACCAGCCAGGAGATGACAATGTTCAGGACAACTCGCAGATCAAGGGCGCCAATGCCTCTCGCCAGCCCTACGCCAAGCACGGCACCAACCAGAATATGAGTAGTGGAGACGGGAAGACCGGTCCTTGAGGCGATGACCACCGTGGTAGCTGCGGCAAGTTCCGCACAGAAGCCGCGGGAAGGGGTCAGTTCGGTGATTTTTTTGCCGACAGTTAACATCACCCGGTAACCAAGGGTTATCAGGCCGAGGACTATGCCTCCGCCACCGAGCAGCAGAATCCATAAAGGAAGCGCCGACGATTGCATCACCTGCCCCCCGGAACTGATAATACTGTATATGGCAGCCAGGGGCCCGATACCGTTGGCAACATCGTTGGAACCATGGGCAAAAGCCATGGAGCATGCGGTGAAAAGCATCATCGGGGTGAATACTTTTTCCACACTGGCATAGCTGAAGGATTTGTTCGCCCGAGGATCGTCTTTAACCTTACGGATGAAAGACCAGCCAATGGTAGCAGTTATCAGCCCGAAAACAGTTGCGGCCGCAAAACTTTCCAGGGTGGTGAGTTTCAGATGGAGGTGAGTGAGCCCTTTAAAGAGGGTGACCAACGAGATGACAAAGCCGACTAAAAAGATATATCCCGGGGCGTATTTCTTGGCATTTTTTAGAGGTTCGTCGGTATTGAAAATCAGTTTTCTGGTACTCATCACCAACAAAAACGAGATGGTCCCCCCAACCACCGGAGAAACAATCCAGCTCATGACCACGCTTCCGACCTTGCTCCACTTGACGGCATCGGGACCGATGCCGACAAGGGCGAAGCCGATAAGTGCACCGATGATCGAGTGGGTGGTCGAGACCGGCCAGCCCTTGGCTGAGGCAATCATCAGCCATACCGCCGAAGCCAGCAGCGAGGCCAGCATGCCATAAACAAGAATCTCGGGATTGTTGATGATTCCCGTTGGATCGATGATCTCTTTCCGGATGGTTTCAGTAACGTGGCCGCCGGCCAGGACGGCACCCAGGAATTCAAAAATCATGGCAATAAAGATAGCCTGTTTCACTGATACCGCACCGGCACCAACCGATGTTCCCATCGCGTTAGCAAGATCGTTTGCCCCGATACCCCAGGTCATATAGAGGCCGAAGATAACTGCCAGAATCATCATGGCCGTTCCATATGCAGCTATAATTTCCATAGAAAGCCTCTTGTAGTTTATTTAGAAAGAAAAAGAAGCAGCCGATCTGCCAGATTTTCCGACTGATCGGAAATGATCCCCACCAGATCGATCATCTGGTACCAGAACATGGCGGAAACGGGATCCAGGTTTTTTTCGATGGAAAAAAGTTTCTTTTTGATGCGATGCATTATCTCGTCGATGTTGTGCTCGCTTCGACGAACTCCGGCAATCATCAGCGAAACTTTGTCCAGCTCCCGTCCGGCAAAACCTACCTCAAGCAGTTCGTCGAGCTGTTCGATCATGTCTTTGGCGGCAGCGGCAATCTCCATCGTCCCTTCCAGCAGTTCGTCCAACAGCGCTTTTATCTCGGTCGGCACGGTCATCTCTCTGAAAAGGAAGATCTTGCCTATATCTTCTGTGATGTCGGCGATTTTATCCTGATCGCCGATAAGGCTGAGAAGATCTTTGCGATCGACGGGCAGAAAAAGGGATCTCGGCATGTTCAGCCGGAAGGTCGATTTCAGCTTGTCCGCCTCTGTTTCCAGTAGTTTGATCTGTTCGGCAAAATCGGCAACCGATGCGCTGTCTTCGCGGTAGACCGCGTCAAACAGCGGTGGTATCAGGCATACACAGGAAAAAACAATTCGCATATGCTCCTGGATAGGTTTGAATGGCGAACCGCGAAGAAGGCCGGACAAGTGACGATTAGACATGATTGGCATGATACGGCAACCTCCTGAGCACAAAATGCTCTTTTCGAGCTGTCGATAAAACGCGCCGGCGTGACGGTGAAACCGTCGGCGGTTTAAAGAGTAGAACTATATTACAAGGGTGTTAAATTTGATCGATTCATTACTAAGTTCTGCAGGAATGTCAATTGTTTTATTGCCAGTTCTGGTAAAGCGCCGGGGCGCAAACTCCACGGCTGGCGAGTTGTATTTCTTTTTTCTACAGCAATAGCCCCAACCTTTCAGAAAAATACGCTGTTGCCTGTTGCCTGTTGGCAAGGGGGGCAGGAACAGGCAACAAATCATTGCAGATCGTTTATCAGATCGGTGAGCGGTTCAGCCGGGAAACTGATCGGCATAAAGTTCGCGCCACTCTGGATGAAGACACTCGGTCCCTCGATCTGGGCACTGTAAATTATATGGTGATTTTTAATGGCACCGGCGTGCAGCCAGAAACTGCCAAAAGGATCAAGGGGGGTGTGGCCGACAATAAACCTGGTTTTCGGCGGTCGATTAAGGCATTTCCGCAAATTTTTCACATCTCTTTTGGAATAGCCCGCTGGATAATTTGTCCGCTGGAGTCTATTGTTGGTCAATTGTCCCGCCAGTTTTCTGTCTTCGGCGATATTGATAAGATTTTCTTTGCTGATCTCATTGCGGGGTGCCCCCGCATGGCAGGCGATGAAGGTATCGGAACAGATGATATAGGGGAGTCGGTCATAGTAGATCTGCATCTGCTCAACATATTCTGCGCCCCGAATTTCAAGGAGCTTCTCCCGGTACAGGGCCCCCTGGAGAAATCCGTTTTTATTGATTTCCGGATCAAAACTGTCGTGGTTGCCCCGTAGATAAAAGAAGTTGTCGGGGAACCTGAGATTAAATCGAAAAATAAGATCCATAATGAGCATGGAAGTGTCGAATTTGTCCATCTCGTCGATATTTTCCGAATGGATGGCATCACCGAGAATAATAAGCGTCGCAGTTTTCATGCGCAGACAGTCGAGCAGGCAGTTCTCGCTGAGAATTTTCAGAAAATTATCTACCTGGGCGTGTAGATCCCCGATAATGACCGGGACTGTACTGCCGGTAATTTCCACCAGCCCGCCAGGATCGCCCAACCTGTTTTTCGGCCGATACGCATCGTGTTGCATTGCATTGACGGCTTTTATGGTTTGCAGTGCTTTTTCCGCGGGGAGAGGCTCAATTTTCTGACCATAAATACGGCGAATCTCGACAAGCGCATGATATCTGCCGCGTTCCAACTGTTCACGATAATCAAGATTGTCGTATCTGACAATTTGCGTTTCCCGGTCAGGTGCCAAAGGCGCGAGGATGAGATCCCCCCGGCGATTGGTGACACTCACGTGCCGTTTGGCGACTGAATCATTGAAATGGAACAGCTCGTCCAACTCATTATTCGATTGCCCGATAATAATCGTTTCGCCTAAGCGAACCCGGATGAAGCCGTTGATTTTTCGCGTAGAACAGCCTTGCTCCGTGTTAATAATCCAGTTTTTATGTGCGGCTTTCTTTTTTACGCCCAGGGCAATTTCCGGCAGGAACCGCAAATGCACGTCACCAACTATGAGTTCGAAGCCTCTGCCATCATGGGCAATTCTCCCTTCGCGCGTCAGAGTCAGCGGGCTGTTCCCCAGGGTCAGCCACTGGATCGGGTAGCGCCTGCGGATGAGCCATTTCCATCCCGCCGCACTTTTTAAGCTGGGCCGAGCGGGTTTCGGGTCCAGGATCCAGCTGGGCACATTGGCTATTCCTTTTTCCGCGATGCGCATCGGCTGCTTATCAAGACTCTTGCGCACATAGACATTGACTCCTGCCCGGTGCAGATAGAGGGCTACTTCCCGGTATACTTCGACCTGTCGTTTTACCATGTCGAGGCTGAGCTTTTCGTCGACCGGGAAATAGCCCTTGCTTTGTCGGTCAAGTCGTTGCTGGTAGATGATTGATGGACTTGGAATCAAAAATTCAAAGATATATCGGTTCAACCAATTGGTCTGGAGAAAGTTTTTCTTGCGAGGCGGAATCCTGATTCGATTAAGCTCTAGTTCGAGGGGAACAGTGCTCTCCAGCCATTCTTTATCAAAGACTGTCAGTGCCTCTTTATAGCCATGGAACGGCAAACCGAGATGGACTTCACGGGGGCGGTAAATAAGTGACTGATCCTTCCACCAGCCATTGAGGGACAGGTCAAGATATCCTTCATTGGGCCATCCTCGTATCTGTTCGATATAGTAAGATTTGCCGGCCCCTGGCGGTCCTGTTACCACCAGCTGCAGAAACTCCATGCCGATAGGCAGTTCAATGCCACGGATGTTTTGCAGCTTCTTGATCGGTTCGAGGATTTTTTTTAAAGGATCAGTCATTGTCCTGGTAGATTTCGCAAAGATTGTTGAGTTACCTGCCGTTATCGGTAAAGATAAATCATTATGACTACATTGCCGCCTGTCTGGTTCAGTTGTGGAAAAAAACAGGTGAGCTAAATATACACTCGAATTTCCAATATGATATGGTTTTTTGATATAATTGGCTAGACGAGGGTTGACTGCATCCTGATAGCAAGAGGGTATTATGAAAATAATTATCGGTTCCGTTCCCCCATTGAAAGCGCAGAGTCAAAAGGTGACCCAGGGAAATAATTCTTTCATTGCGGCGCAATTGCTTCATGTCAGACCGCCGAGAAAAGGCATTTCCGGTCCGTCAGGAATGGAGCGGCGAAATAAACCGGTAAACGACCCTCTGATAGGTCGGGTACTGACGCTTATGGTGGCGGATGGTCGACAGTTGCCGGCTGATATTGACAGTGGACGGTATGAGGTTTCTCTGCGGTTTGTTCGCCGGTAGGTATGGTTGGTTGGATGGCAGGTGGGGTATTCGTTTAAAAGCTGGAGACTGAATGGATTGGGGGACTTATCACGCCTAAAAGCGTCGCGGGATTTTTTCAATACTCGCTTGTCGGGTGCTCTTTTCAGTCCCCCCTTGAGGGGTGCTCTTTTCAGTCCCCCCTTGAGGGGGATAAGTTCCTTCACGAAATTTTCGTCTTGGAAGAGTCAATCAATGGCTATAATAGCTCACTAATCCCGCCCAAAAGCGCTGCGGGATAAGTTCCTTCACGAAATAATTTTCTTGTAAAAAGCACAAGAAAATTATTTCTAAGTCACTAATACACATTCATCGTCCAAATTCCGCAAGGGCACGTATCGGCACAAAATCCGCAGGCGATGCATTTTTTATCGTCTGACACATATTCGTAGCTTGCTTCCAAGCCAAACTGATAGCCGCTTTTCGAACCGAACTCCAGTTCTCGCCGGCTTATGGCGCCGGTGGGACAAATCGTCTCGCAGAGGTGACAGTCGCGGCAAGAGGCACAGGAAAGACAACGGTTGGCCTGATCGGTTTCGGTACTGCCGGTTTCCATCGGGATGTAGTGGGTGATAGTCAAGGCCTTTTGCGGAATGACTGGTTTGTCAAAAGGTTTCCAGGTGATCCCTTTGCAATCGGCAATAATATATTCTGCCGCAGATTTTCCAGCCCCCAGAGCGTGAGTGGCAAGCCCGGGCCTTTCCACATCGCCTACCGCGAGAACCTGGGCATCCGAGGTACGGTGGGCCTTGTCGGTAGTAACCCAGGCTGCTCCGCCGACGGTTATGGTCTCGACTGATTTCGGTAGAAAAGACAGGGCGGGGATATCGCCGATGGAGATGATGACGGTCTGGGCGGGAATGAGCTCGTTTTCATCGGTGAGCAGCCCGCTGCCGGTCACTTTTTTGGTGACAACCGGCCATTTGAATCTGGCCCCAAGTGCTTCAGCGGCCTCTTTTTCCTTACCGAAAGCGAGAGGTTTTTGGATATCCACCAGGGTAACATTTTCGGCCCCAAGGCGGTATGCCTCACAGGCGACATCGCAACCGACGTTACCGGCACCGATGACGACCACCTCCTTGCCTACCGGCAGAGGAGATGCACTTTTGGCCTTTTTCAGAAATTCCAGGGCAGTCAACACCTTGTCACTGCCGGGAAAATTTAATTTTCGGGGGACATGGGTCCCGACAGCTACCACGACATAATCAAATTCTTTTTTGAGGGCGATAAATTTTTCCTGGGTCATGGTAACGCCCGTATTGATAAAAATGTTGGGCATTTCGGTAAACCGTTTTATTTCCTGGTCCCAGATGGCCTGAGAAAGGCGTTCCCAGGGAATAACCTGGGCAAGTTTGCCGCCGATTTTGTCGTCCTGCTCGAAGATATGTGCTTCAATTCCGGCCAGGGCCAGTTGCCAGGCGACGTTCATTCCGGCAGGGCCTCCACCGATGATGGCCACCTTCCTGTCAAGAGAGTCAGCTACAGCCGGTGCAGCAATATGATTGACCGACCTGCCGAGCACCTGTACATCAATGGAGTCGTCTACTCCCCGCCGGGAACAGTTTTCCATGCAGAGATTAGGGCAGACTGCACCACAGACCGACGCCGGCAACGGCGTATAGCGTAGGAGCATTTCATAGGCTTCATCAATCCGACCCTCGCGTATCAGCCGCAGGCGGTCAACCGTCGGGATATGTACCGGACAGTAGTAGGTGCACGGGGCAGCTGATTCACAGTTGGCCCAATACGGTTTTTTTCGGCGCAGTTCGCCGGTAACAATGGTGTCGATGACGCTGCGGTCAAGGCCCGGTGCCAGATCGCGCAAGGGATCACCGCCGAAGGCTTTGTTCCAGTGCTCGTTTCTGAATTCTGCCATGGGCATGGGGCCGGCAAACATCAGCGCTCTTTCCTGCGGGGTTATCGGTAAGAGCATCTGCCATTCATCGCGCTTGGTGAGGGTCTCGAGAAGCTTGGGCTGGCGGATCTTGTCCAGGAAGTTGCCGATATTGGACTGGAGCCACTGCCATTGTTCATCATCTGGAACTGTCAGTTTGGCGTTGGTTTTAGAAAACGAGTTATCGATTTTGCCGCGGAAATAGATAGTGCCGCCAACCATGCCGACACAGGGACGGTAGCCGAGGATATTATCGGGGCTTTTGGGATTAATGCCGCAAACAACGGCAATGCCGCCGCAGTTGAACTCGGCAAACGAGTCGCCGGTGGAGCCCAGAACCCACAACTCAGGTCGTTCATATTCAGGGTTCCATTTGGTCATGGTCAACCCGCGTGCGCCGATGGAGCCGCCGATGAATACTTTTCCATTGGCCATGGCGTTGCAGACACCGTTGGTTGCATCGCCGAGCACGGCAATTTCCGCACCAATGTTGAGATATCCGACATCATCGGAACTTGACCCTTCACAAACGATGGTCGTGCCGGGCATGCCCATGCAGCCGAGACGCTGTCCGGAAGGACCTTTGACGGTAATTTTCAGTCCTTCTTCCCGTTGGAGTCTGATGCCTATATTGTGCTGGCCATATGTTTCGAGGGTAAGGTCGACCGACGATGACGCAGCGTGTCGCACCATTTTCTCGAATACCATTGAGCCGATGCGCTCACCTTTTTCATTGAGACCTTTTACAACCGTAGTAGCCACTGGAAACTCCTTAGTGCAGGGGTGTCGGAGGGAGTACCCTCATGAAACACCGCCTCTTTTAATTCACTTATAATCTGATAGTTCAATAAAAACCCTAATCAGAGATGGCTAAGTAAAAAGCTTCATCTGCGAGGCGTAACAACGACCCAGATGAAGAGTTTTTACGACGCCATCAACAGACATATCTTATCTGTAATCTGTCGGCAGCGTCTTTGTCGGGAATACTAATAGCATCAGACATGCCGATCGGCAGACTCTGGGATCTCCCCAGCGGTGCCATTATTTTTTTGACCTCGGTGTTAATCGACATGAAAACGTCCCCGACCCTTTCGGCCACCTTGTCGGGATCGAGCCGCCGATACAGTTTGGCATTCTGGCTGGTGATTCCTTTCGGACAGATGCCAAGATTACAGACGTTGCAGCGATTTTTTTCGTTCCCCAGGCAACCGGCGGCGGCCTGCATGATATATTTGCCGATATGGACACCGGAGGCGCCCAGCATGATCATCGCCATACCATTCTGGGCGACGTTGCCGTTTTTGCCGATACCACCAGCGGCAAAGATGGGAATTTCATTCTGTTTGCCCTGAGCCGCAAGATCCAGATAGCAATCCCGCACACAGGAGGCAATCGGATGTCCGGTGGCGTCCATGGAGACGTTATAAGCTGCCCCGGTGCCGCCGTCTATGCCATCGATCATCAGTCCACCGGCATACGGGTTGCGGACCAGGTTGTTCAAGACTGATTTGGCCGATGTCGAGGCGGAGATCTTCGGATAAATTGGCACTTTATGCTGGAAAGCGGTGGAAAGCGTCTGGATCATCTTCATAACGCTTTCTTCTATGGAGTATAGGGTCTGGTGGACCGGCGGGGACGGCAGGTCTACTCCTTCGGGGACACCGCGCAGGCGGGCAATGAGCTTGGAAACCTTGTACCACATGAGCAGGCCGCCATCGCCAGGTTTTGCTCCCTGGCCGTATTTTATTTCAATCGCCGCCGGGTCACATTGCATTTCCGGAATGGCACGGATAATCTCATCCCAGCCGAAATAGCCGGAGGCAATCTGCAAAATGATATATTTCAGATACGGGCTCCTGAGGACCCAGGGAGGACATCCGCCTTCTCCTGTACCCATGACAACGGGAATTCCAAGGACCTCGTTGCAGTAGGCGACCCCCTGCAGCAGACCAAGCCACATGTTCGGGGAGAGGGCCCCAAAGGACATTGATCCAATAATAAACGGGAAAACTTCCCTGGAGGGTGGAATCCATCCACCATTTAAGGTGCGTTCGAGAAAATCTTCGGGGGAGAGTATTCGGCCGAGGGTTGTCGTGGTCGTAAATTCATGTCTGCCTGCATCAAGCGCTGGATCGGTGAGCATGGAAATCCGGTTGAACATGATCCGGTCAAGAAGGGTTGGGCCTGTTGTATTACGACGGCCGCCCCGCTTCATTGGCTCGCCTTTCTGATTTTGAAAGAAGGCGGTACGGTTTTCGTTGGTGCCGGGTACGGGAGCTATCGCTTCATTGGGACAGACCATGGAACACATGCCGCAGCCGATACACAGTTTCGCCGGATCGGTCTCTTGACGGATGCCGGTAAAGGTTCGGTAGTCGTTACCCCTGTTTTTGTTAAAGACATCCAGTTTCGGGACTCTCTGCCGCATATGGGCCAGCCGGATGGCCCCTTTCGGGCATACCGCGGTGCATTGGCCACAGAGGGTACATCGGTCTTCCCGGTGCTCAATAATCCAGGGTAGATCTGCAGGGGTCAGGCTGCTAGGGGTAATGGAAACGGATCGTACTGAGACCATATTTCTAATTCCTTTCTATGGGGGGGGATGATAACTGTATGTTCACGCATCGGTTGAAAATCGAGGGACGGATCTCGATCCGGGATCATCGCATCGACGCCACAGAGTTCGGAGGCAATCGCCCATACCCCATCTCGACCACCAACGGTTGCCGGGCGGAGCTTTTTCTGATCCATGACCAGCATGCAGGTTTCGTCGGGCAAACTGCCGATTACGGCATTAGGGCCGTCGATGATGAGCCGTTTGCAGACCTGGCGCAGCCCGGCAAGGAATTCTCCCTGGGGATGCTCGGCCAGCTCCGTAGGATTGAGCGGGGTGATGATGTGTTTGTATGCCTGAAGCGGCAGCTTCAGTTTTTTCAGGGTATAGTGGAGGATGTGGGTGAACACTTCACTGTCGCTTTGATAGCCGGTATACCCGGAAAACTTCTTGCCGACCAGCCAGTCACGGATGGGCACAAAAGCTGTGTTTTCGCCGTTGGTCATGGTAGAAATACCCTGAATAAAAAAGGGATGGCAGGCGTAAAGGTTGATGCCGTAATTGGTGTTCTGACGCCCCTGGGCCATACATACCCGGGATTTTATCTGGCCGTCGTGCAGGCAGAGCGCGTTGCCGATCTGCATTGGCCAGCCGACTTCCTTGATCATGGCGACATCCGGATAAAAAGAAAAGATAGTAACCTTGTCGACCTCATCGGTCAGATTTCTGAGTGCCAGGCGGGTGCGCAACAGCTCAGCTTCTCGTATGTCGTCACTTTGATCCCGGAAGGCAACCGGCATACGGTAAGCCCGAAGGAAATAGCGAAAACGGTCGTCGGCTTCAATGAGGTCCGGTTCCATGTGGAAACGGTGGTCATATTTCAGCTCGTAACCGCGTTTTTCCATATATTCAGTAACTCTTTTCCATGCTGTTTCCGTATGGGCGATTCCAGACAGAATAGGAAATCGGGGATTATATTTGAAATCTTCAAACTCCATACCCCGGAGCAACAGACCTAGTCCAGATCCATCGTACCCTTCCTGCATAGCTTCCATTGCCGTAAGAACCTCGTAAGGTGAAAACGGTTCATTGGCGGTTTTCAGGGCTAAACGACACATACCTCTCTCCTGATGCTTGGCTTAATTGGTAGTCGGTTGCGGTAAACGTCTGTCGGATGCAGATCTGCTGGGGGATTCCTGCTGGATAAACAAAGACAAAAACGTATGACTGATTGGTTTTTTTATCCAGTAACGACAAAAAAGTCAAGAGTATTGCAAAGAGGGAGGGCTGGTGATTCCGGGGCAGGGTTTACCTGCCGATCTCTCGGCGTAATTGCCGGG
>AMWB02097762.1_pt1 | contig 40483 bp, 37 predicted proteins | sample 200311 | NCBI WGS metagenome assembly AMWB02 (sample SAMN02737377, study PRJNA173069) | bioreactor metagenome | biome: anode biofilm in microbial fuel cells | place: USA: California | collected 2010-12-16
AAACACAAGAAAATTATTTCTAAGTCACTAAATAGGCAGAATATGGTATTCTTCAACAGTAGCGTGCATGCCGTTTATGACCTGCCCGTTTCTCCCATCTATTGACACCGGATCGCCAAAACCTATGCGCACCCCGGCAATTTCACAGTATTGATCAGCTTCGTAAACCTTCAGGCTGCTGCATCCGACGACACAGGTCTTCTCAAGCCGGACGGCTACTACCGAGGCATGAGAAGTTTGTCCTCCTCTTGAAGTCAACAGCCCATCCGACTGACTGACCACCTTGATGTCTTCCGGTACGGTGTCCTGACGAATGAGAATGAGCGGGGTGCCAGGATCGGTTTTTCTGAGCATGCGAATATTGTCCTCGGTGAAAACGGCCCGCCCGGAGAGCGCCGATCCCGAAACCCCAACGCCCTTGCCAAGATGAGCGGTGGCCAGTGTCGGGCTTTCGATAAAGACGTTGAGATGTTCTTTTTTCTTAATGGTAATCATATCCCGAGTCTGCAGGAGATAGAGTTCCTCCGGCTCCGGTCCCTCAAAGGTAAACTCGATTTCCTGCGGATTCCACCGCTTGTCGTAGACCAGCTCCCGGGAGATCTCCAGCAGTTTTTTATAAATTTTCGGAAACCGCACCTCCATGGTTTCATCCACTGGCCGGCCATCGAGTTTTGCCTGCTCCACCGAGACAGCACAGCTGGATACCAGGCCGGAAACGATATCCTCCCCCTGGTCGCCGTAGGCGTAATCGCCCCACAGCGCCACCCGCTGCACCTTGCGGTAGGGGTGCGCAGTAAAGACTACCCCGGCCCCTGAATTGCCACTTTTGTTGCCAAACACCATGGCCTGGACAATAACTGCAGTGCCCCAGGAATCCGACACATCCATTATTTTACGATATTCAACGGCCTTCTGGGTTACCCAGGAGGCGAGAACCAGCTGGATAGCATTAACCAACTGCAACCACGGATCATCGGGAATACCGTGCCCTCTCTGACGGATCAGCCGTTGATAGGACAGCGCGAGTTCCTTCATCTGTTCCGGTGAAAAATGCCGCTTGAGGCTCACTTTATGTTTGGCCTTGGCATTGTTCATCAGAATCTGAAACTCCTCCCTGCCGATACCGGAAATCATCGCCCATGACTGTAAGAATCGGCGATAATTATCCCAGGCAAGATAGGCGTTGCCGTTATTGGCAATGAATTCGGCGATCAGTTCTTCATTAACGCCGACGTTACTGACGGTGGCCATCATCCCCGGCATGGAAATCGCGCCACCGCTGCGCACCGACAAAAGCAGAGGAGACTCCGGCGAGCCAAAGACCTTACCCGTGAGCTGTTCAATTTCCGTCAGAGCCCGACGTATCCCCAGCATGAACTCTTCACGTGTTTTGGCATAGCCAAAGACTATCTCCTGGCAGCGAAAAATCTCGGTGGTGATAACGAAAGCCGGTGGTACCCTTTTCCCGTCTTCAGTGAGGGTGGCCAGATTATATCCCTTATTGCCCAGATGAATCAGGTTATTGGTGAAAGGATTGGGCTTATGCAGCAGAGACAAGGCCCGTTCCGGATTATAGGTCATCAACAGGTCGAGTTTTCTCTGATCAAGAAGATCCTTTTGATTCTCGAGGGTCTGCAGGATCCGCATGATAAAATTATCAAGATGCTGCAGGCCGAAGGTAGAAGAAATCAATTCCCGTAAAAAAACCTCTGACAAACGCTGTACCGTCGTGCCGATTTCGGATTCATCATACAGGTTGCTATATTTATCAAGAATATTCTCACGGCCGATCTGGGGAATGATGATTGACAGGTTATTCTGGTGAATATTGGTATAGAAGGCATAAATTATATCTTTGACGCCTTCGGACATCCCACGAAAAATATCCAGGTACTGGGTGTAAGAAAAGCGCCTCACCTTGAGCGAATTCTCCAATAGCGCAAGATAGGTGAAAAGCTTGCGGGAGGTGATGCCGTCGACAACCAGAGCCCGCAGGAACAGCTTGATACAACGGACGATATTATAAAAAGTGGCTTGAGTAATGATGGACAGATTCACCGTTTCCGGCAACTTCTCGAGATAAAGATTGGCCAGATTCTCAAGACGAAAGGTAAGACTGAGAGCGTCGAATTTACGCTCTTTATATCTGCCGTACACCGAAGGAATATCGACAGCGATATGTCTTTTGTAATAAATATCTTCCTGTGCTTCGAAAGTTTCGTCCGACAGGATAATCTCCTGCAACCCCTCGAGAGCAGTCAATAAGGCGTCCAGGCAATGCTCCGTATCAGAATGGTTAAGGCCCGCCAGCAGCCCCTCCATCTCCGGAAAACCATCGTTTACGGCCCTGGCAATTTCCGAATGGAGCTGGAGAAAACCAAGCTTGTATTTTTTATGGAGGAGCTTGTACATCCGAAGCAGCAGTTCAAAGCGGCGCACCTCATGGGAGTTCAGATCTATCTGGCGGCCGAGAAAGGTGGCAATCTGTTCATCGTCCCGCAACAGGATATCCTCGACCCGATCAATCCCCATCTCTTTCCAGAGCCTGTCGCTCAGAATGCACTGATCATCAATATATTCACCTTTGGTCTTTACCTGGACATACACTTCCTCGGGAATAAATGGAAAAAGGAGGGTCTTATCCCGAGTCTTCCAGAAAAGGACAATGGCCTGAATGAAATCAACGATGAGGTTCGAGCTTTCGACATGCCCCTGTTTGCGTAAAAAGTGAATCAGGATATCTTTTCGTTTATGGATTTCGTCAAGTTCTGTGGAAACATCGCGCAATTCACCTTCTGATCCAATTTCATTGAAGAACACCGGCATCAGTTTGGCAAATTGCTTCGACAGATTGTAAATCGGCTCAATGGGATGATTGAGCAGCTGGGTAATGTCCCGCTGGAACAGATCGGTGTCTTTTATACAGGTTCCCGACAATTTCAGGTTAATGATAAGGGCGGAAAAGAGCGTTGAACACCACTTGGGTTCTCGCATAATCAGATAGAGCCACACCCTGATATTGGCCAGATGGGCTGGATTGGTCAAAGGCTGCCAGTTTTCATCAACGCCGACGACACTTGCATGTTGAAAACCAAAACGCACCACCCCCCATAAAAAGGCCTCCACCATCTGGCTGTTGCTGCGATCGAAAACCTCGGCGCCAAGGACCTGAATGCATTGCAGGGAGGTATGCGGATACTTGCGGACATTGGCCTTGAGCAGTTTAAAGGTGGTCAGCAGAAACTCTTCAATTTCTTCAAACGACTGTTCTCTGATGAGTTGCACCAGGCTGCGGTTGATTTCCCGCAGCGTTTCCTCATGAATCAGATACAAGCCCTGGGTATCCATGATCTTGAACAGGAAAAGCAGTTTCCTGTTCTCGTTAAAATAATGAACAAAAGCCCTGCCTTTCTGCTCCAACTGCCGGAAGACCTCTTCAGCCTCCACCAGTTTATTAGGCATATCGCGGTAATACTTGACAATATCGATATGGTCGGGCAACTCAAGCATGGCCTGCAGGCCGGATCTGGGATTTTTTTCCAGATCCAGGCCCTTAAGCACCGCCAGGTGCTCTTGCATCACCTCGTGTGAGATGACCTGAAATAACTGAGAGGAGTGGAAATCTGCGGCCGGAATGGAGCAGCGATCGAGAAACCAGGCGAGGGGGTCATCCTCCTGTAACCAATATCCATAGCAGCGGTGCAGTATAGCCTGCACGAGCCTGGCCAGGGGAAGAAAATCAAAATGACTCTGGTTTTCATCGGTTATCTCCAGCAATTTCGCGGCTATCTTATTGAGCGGATGCTGACCGTGAACAATCTGCACCATAATTGGTCGATCTGTCCTGTCGAGTGCGGCAATGTTGTCAAAAACAACATTTAATTCCACCTCGTATCGTTGCAAATCCGCCGCGGTCAAGCTGCTAACCACCTTATCAAGCCATATGGTCAGCGCTCCGACGGCCTGGGACAGGAGTGCGGCATCCCGTTGCGTCTCTTGCAGGGCTTCCATAAAAAGAGCGGCAAACAATCGAAACGCAGTCGGCCCTTTCTCGTGCACTCTATAATGATTGATGTTTTTTAAAACGAAGCTGCGCAACTGCGGCAGGACGATTTTCCAATTACGGAACGGATGGCAGACCTCGTAGAGCAGTTTTTCAAGAGTGGAGTGCAATCCTTTGAAATTTTCGACGACCTCCAGCAGGACATGGAGCTCCGGGTCGATTATCACATGCCCCGCCGTCTCAAGCAGATTGGCTTTCAGTGCATCCGACTCAATTGCTGCATCGCTCTTTATGTTTGTCATATCCGTTTATTATCCCTTCACAAAGTTGATCGCCCCATGGGAATCGATACCTGACTATAATGAATACCCCCCTCCATTCGCAAGAGATAAAAAAAAGCGCCTTTGAAGTGACCCCCCAATGACGCTTTTTTCTGCATGCTTATTTGCTGCACGTTATCAGAGTGCCTTATTGACCTCCATATGCAGGATGAGATCAAGCATTCTGTTTGAATACCCCCATTCGTTATCGTACCAGCTCATCACCTTGACCGAAGTCCCGATAACTTTGGTTGACTGGGCATCAATGATTGAAGAGCGGGGATCTCCCTGAAAATCAATGGAGACAAGCGGTAAATCGGTATAGCCGAGATATCTGTTCGCTGCCGCTTTGAGGGCCTGGTTCACCTCGTCTACGGTTGTTTCTCTTTCAACTTCCATTACCGCATCGACAAGGGATACGGTTGGCGTCGGCACCCTGACGGCCAGACCGTCAAATTTGTTTTTCAGCTCAGGGATAACAAGTGACACTGCTGCCGCGGCACCTGTTTTGGTTGGAATCATCGATAAAGCTGCGGCCCTTGCCCGGCGTGGATCGGAATGGGGAAAATCGAGCAGGCGCTGGTCACCCGTATAGGCATGAATGGTCGTCATCAGGCCCCGTTTTATACCAAACTTGTCGAGGATCACCTTGGCAAAAGGGGCCAGACAGTTGGTCGTGCACGACGCATTAGAGACCACATGATGGATGGTCGCATCATATTCATCCTCATTGACACCCATCACAAAGGTTTTAACATTGCCTTTTGCAGGTGCAGAAATGATAACCTTACAGGCACCGCCGTCTATGTGGCCATGGGCGGATTCCCCGTCACGGAAAATTCCTGTACATTCTGCAACATATTCAGCACCCAGATCCCCCCAGGGAATATCGGCAGGGTTCCGGTGGCTGGAGACGGCGATTTCCCGACCATCGACGATGATACCTTTTTCATTGCTCTGGACATCTCTTGGAAAAATCCCCATAACCGAATCGTATTTCAGAAGGTGGGCCAGGGTTGCATTGTCGGTCAAATCGTTGATGGCCACAACTTCAATATCGGCAAAAGCCGGATCTTTATCGATCGCCCTGAACATATTTCTGCCGATCCGGCCAAAACCGTTAATAGCTATTCTTACTGTCATATCCTTCTCCTCTTAGCTGTCCTGTCGCTCCGCCCATGCGGATCATTTGTTATCTCCGGCCAGAATACTGCACACTTACTGACCCAGTTCTCCATTCCTTTGTAGAAGCCACACAATCGCCACTTCACCTGCAGACCTGCCTCCTTCTCGCCTCTCGGTACAGCTCCAGATATTTTTGCATAACATTCGTCCAGGTGTATTTCTGTTCGATCTCCTGTATTGCCTGAAGCTGCATGGTACGCTTTGCCGCCAGGTCATCGTACAGGATCAAGGCCCTTTCAAGAGCCTCAAGCAGATCATCCGGGGCATCTCCCCGATACGCGATGCCGGTGACCTTATCCCGCACCTTTACCAGTCCGCCGACATGGTGCACCACTGGAATATTGCCGAACAGCTGGGCAATAAAGTCTGTCAACCCGCAGGGTTCATATTTTGAGGGAATAACAAAAAAATCACCGGCAGCGAATACTCTATTGGCCAGGTGCGGACTAAAACCTTGCAGAAAACACATTCTGCCCTGCAGCCGACCACTTTCGGTCAGCGCAATCAGCCGGGATTCAAAGCTGCTGTCGCCATTGCCAAGAACCAGCAACTGGCAGTGTGCATTTTTTTCCAGAAAGACCTCCATCACCTCCAGCAGGACATCTATCCCTTTTTGTTCACTGAGACGGCCGATAAACGTAAAAAGAGGATACCCCGCACTGTTCTGCAGGGTGCCGTAGCGGTGTATTTCGGGTATTGCGCCACCGCCGGCGATTTCAGCCAGCAGTGCAGCTTTACAGCACAATTTACCAGAGAGTGTATCGTGCGGAGCACCGGGGTCAAAGAGCATCTCCCTATTATCCCCGGCAATGACAGCAGAGGAAAAGGCGGCGGGGTCAATTCCATTGGTTACCCCCTCTAATATGATATTGCGTCTTTTTAATTCATGCCCCAACCAGCCCGTCAGCCTGTCGTTGGCAGTTTCCTGCAGTTCCCTGGCATAGTTTTCACTGACCGTATTGAGAACCGCGTATCCTCCAGCCACCAGAAAAGGATCGAATTTATCATCAAGCAGGTTGGCATTAATAATCTGATTCGGCAAATCAGTAATGGAAGTGGCGTAGGGAATATCCGCCACTTCCTGATGATAGCCAATACCCGCATTGTGTATGGTTACCAGAAAACCCGTCGCTCTGAAATAACTGTGATAGCCTGTTTTTTCACGGATAAGTGCCGGCAATATTGCGGTATGTCCATCATGGCAGTGGATGATATCCGGTTTTGCATCAAGACATACCATGAGCTCCAGCGCCGCTTTCTGGTGCAGAAGATTCATGGCAAAATAATCATGGTGGCCCATGGCTTTTTGTTGCCAGGACGCAATCTTTTCATCATCTTCGGTGTAGGTGTAGACCGCTGATTTCTGGCGAAAACGCTCAGCATCGACCAGGTAGACATGCACTCGGTTGATCTTTTGATAATAATAGCCTACTTCCTCCAGGACGTAGGCATCTGGCAGATGCATGGCGATCTGCAGACGAAAAAGTCGGTCCGGGCATAAAGGATCTGTTACCGGCTGAAAGCCCAGGGCTGGAGGATCGAGAAAACCATAAGAGGGCAGCACGACATTGACGGATCGTCCCGTCCAGCGAGCAAGACTTTCCGCCAACTGACAGGCAACATCCTTGACACCGCCTGCCCCGGCAAGATTTCCATATTCCCTGCTGAGCATCCAGATATGTTTTATCTGTTGTTCCTGCTTCGCCATTATGGTTCGAATCCCTCACTTTTCTTGCATGTTCCCATCTTTCACAATGTCATTTTCACTACATACAGGTAAGTATAGTATTCGTAAAAAGACCGATGTCAAGCGTGTGAAATGACCAATCCCCCCCTTTCGTTTGCGGTTGTTGCTCGTGATTGACCTACCAGTAAAAAGATCCTATAGTTGACGCAATATGCATTACATGACTATTCAGTGGACTATTATCTTGGATTTTCAGGAAATAATGCCTTATTCTAGTGCAGGCCAGATAGAGCTGAGGATCAGTTCCGGTCTTTATTGTGCCTTGAGGAGAGAAATAAATGGTTACTGGAACCTTGAAAATCACGACATCAGCGCAAATGGAACTGGTCAGTATCACTGCAGAAATTGAGAATATTATCCGCAATCTTTCAGTTTTTTCAGGGATACTCTATCTTTTCAATCCGCATACCACCGCTGGTCTGACCATCAATGAAGGTGCGGACCCCGATGTTTGCCGTGATATTATTATGGGTCTTCAGCATATTGTTCCCAATAATCTGCCGTACAAACATGGAGAGGGCAATTCTCCGGCGCATCTGATGACCCTGCTCACCGGCAGTGCGCTGACCCTGCATATTGACAAAGGCAGGCTCCAGCTCGGCACCTGGCAGAAGATCTTTTTTTGTGAATACGATGGACCACGGACCCGTTCAGTACACTGGAAAATTATCCCGGACCCGGTACAACCTACATCCTGATCCCGTAATAAACGGGAGTAACGCCTATTTGAATACTCATGACAAAGCCCGATCCAGCAAAAATATGTTTTGGCCTGACCGAGGAAATTGATCGCCAATCGCTTGCCGATTTTCTCAGGCTTGGCGGACAGGAGGAATTTTCCAGGATATTTGCCGCACGACTCTCCCGCGAAGAGATCATCGGTTTTGTTGATCATTTTATGGACCTGTTAAGAAAACATCTGAACGAGAATGAGTATCATCGTTTGTTTCTTGGCGACGACCACCACCACGAGCACAAGGAGTAAGCCGTGCCAATGACCAAACTCCACGACCTTCGCAGTTACCTCGAAGTACTTAAAAAAGAGCATCAGTTGCTGGTCATCGATGACGAAGTCGATCCTTACCTGGAAATCGCCGAAATCCATCGCCGCATTATCGCCATTGGTGGGCCGGCCCTGCTGTTCACCAACGTTAAAGGCTCAGATTTTCCGGTTACCACAAATCTCTTTGGAACCCACAAAAGATTAGAGTTGGCATTTGGCAGCAAGCCACAGCAATTTGTCCGTGACGTAGTCCGGCTCACTGAATCGATCATGCCACTTTCGCTCAGCAAAATCTGGGACAGCCGGAGCCTTTTTCTCGATGGGCTGAAAATAGGCCTGAAGACTGAAAAAAAAGGCCCTGTTCTAGAAAACTGCCAGATGCCAGCCAAACTGAGCGCTCTCCCCATGCTCACCTCCTGGCACAGCGACGGCGGGCCATTTGTCACCCTGCCCCTCGTCTACACCGAGCATCCCGACGGCAAAGGCCATAATCTCGGCATGTACCGAATCCACAAATATGACGACGTGACAACCGGCATACACTGGCAGATCCATAAGGGAGGGGGCTACCACTACTTTGCGGCGGAAAAACAGAATCGCCCTCTGCCGCTGACTCTTTTTATCGGCGGGCCTCCAGCACTCATGCTTGCGGCCATTGCCCCGCTGCCCGAAGATTTGCCGGAGCTGATACTCACCTCTCTGCTGATCGGCGACAAACTGCGAATGACCGATGATCCTTTAGGCGGGCACCGACTGGTCGCCCATGCCGAATTTGCTATCAAAGGCCAGGTACCACCGCATGTACGTCATCCCGAGGGTCCATTCGGCGATCACTATGGCTACAATTCTCTCCAGCACGATTATCCGGTTTTCCAGGTGAGTCATCTTTATCACCGCAACAAGGCGATCTATCCCGCCACGGTTGTTGGCCGGCCCAGGCAGGAGGATTTCTTTATCGGTGATTTTCTCCAGGATCTGCTCTCGCCGCTCTTCCCTCTGGTGATGAAAGGAGTCAAACAGCTGAAGACCTTTGGCGAAACCGGTTTTCACTGTCTGGCCGCAGCCAGGGTTGCCAATCGATACCCCCGAGAAGCTTTTGCCTGCGGCTTACGGGTGCTTGGCGAAGGACAGCTGTCCCTGACGAAATTTCTCATTGTCACCGATGGTGACATAGACATCACCGATTTCGCCAAATTATGGGTCCACGTCCTCGAACGGATACAATGGCAGCAGGACCTGTTCGTTTTCGCCAATGTTTCCCAGGACACCCTTGACTATACGGGACCTTCGGTCAACAAAGGATCTAAAGCCATGCTCCTTGGACTGGGCAAAGAGAAAAAGCGGGATTTACCAAAAACATTTTCCGGCTCCCTTCCCGCCGGTTGCATAAAACCAATCGTGTTTTTGCCCGGCACACTGGTCGTCCAGGGATGTCCATACGACGAAAATCCAAACCTGGCACAGCAACTCTCGGAAAGCAACGAATTACAGGAGTGGCCTGTGGTTATGCTGGTGGATAATTGTGACGAATCGACAGTTTCGATCCAGGAATTTCTCTGGTCTATTTTCACCCGCTTTGAGCCGGCAGCGGATATTTATGGCAAAACCACCTCGGTCAACCGATTTCATGTGGGCTTGCAGGCCCCTGTTACCATAGATTGTCGGATGAAACCATGGTACACGGAAATTCTCGGAGTAGACACAGCCACGAAAGAGCTGGTAGACAGTAAATTTTCCAAAATAATACCTGCTGAATGGCGATGAACAATTCAATACGGCTCCAAAAGTATATCGCCCAGTGCGGCATTGCGTCCAGACGCAAGGCTGAAGAATTTATCAGTGCCGGCCGAGTTGCCATAGATGGTGTGATAACAAGAGAAATGGGCGTCCGGGTCATTCCCGGCGAACACACCATAACTTTTGACGGCAAAAAGGTTGAGGCGGAGGAGGAGCTTGTATATTACCTGCTGAATAAACCGAAGGGCTATGTCACAACCCTTGCCGATCCTCAGGGCCGGCCGATAGTCACCACCCTTATCAAAACGAGCAAAGCTCGTCTGTTTCCCGTCGGCAGATTAGATCTGGATACTGAAGGGGCGCTGATTCTCACCAACGATGGAGATTTTGCCCAGAAACTTCAGCATCCGAGCCATGAAATAAATAAAACCTATGAGGCACTGGTGAAAGGATGTCCGCCACGGGACAAACTCACAATGCTGGAACGCGGCATTTTCCTTGAAGGTAAAATGACCGCTCCGGCCTCAGTCTTGGTCAAGGCCAAAATCGGCGGGAACTGCCTTATGCAGATTACCATTCACGAAGGGAGAAAACGGCAGGTCAAAAAAATGTTCGCCTTCATCGGTAATCCTGTCCTTCAGCTTAAGCGAACAGCTTATGGCAAACTGACTCTTGGGCGGATTGCTCTTGGGGACTACAGACAACTTAACCCTTCAGAATTAAATAAAATATTTTTATAGAATTTTCTTTACAAATCTCCAAATAGCTGATTAAATCTAAATAGTTAGCTTGGCGGGTCCGACTTAAAATATTATTTCCCACACATAACATATTGTTTTTTTATGTTTTTTAGCCATCGAGCCATCTGACAAAGACACAAGCTTCACGACTACTCACCAATATTATTGTACAAATGCAGATCAATGAAGTCCCTTAATTTGATTTCCGGAAACAGGAGCAATGTATGAATAAATCAGAACTCATCGAAGCATTGGCACAGGACATTAATGTACCGCATCGTGAAGCCGCTGCAATAACCAACACTGTCATCGAAACTATGACCGAGGCCCTCGCCAGAGGCGAGAGTATCGAGATCCGCGGCTTTGGCAGCTTTGTGATAAAGACATATGATTCATACGAAGGCAGGAATCCTAAAACAGGAAAGAAGATTCAAGTTAAACCCAAGAGACTGCCCTTCTTCAAGGTCGGCAAAGAACTGCGCGAGAAAGTTAACAGCGGGAAATAGCCTGCCCGCAAGTACCGGATCCGTTCATCAAGCCCCGGTGACAAAAAGCCGTTACTTTTTTAAGACCCTTCAGGACAAAAAAATAATATAACAGGCTATACGTACTCACAATGCCCGGAAGCTTGCTTTGCATGCTGGGCGTTGTTTGTGCACAGGGGGTCGTTTTTTGTCGCTGTATAGGTGGCCTGCTGCTTCAATACGGGGCGCCGCGCTTCCTCCCTTTTTTACCTTGTGACAATCCCGCCGACCAGATCATATATCTGCGTTTCGGTTATCCGTACCTGAACTATATCACCAGGATTGGCAACCCCATCGTTGATATAGACACAACCATCAACTTCGGGAGCCTGGTATCTTGTTCTTCCCTCCAGCAATAAATCGGTTTCCCTGCTCAACCCTTCGACCAGGACCGGCTCAATCCTGCCTATGTACTTCTTCTGGATTAATGCGGATAAGTCGGACTGAATATCAAGGAGATAGTCGCGTCGCTCCAGTTTCACTTCCTCCGGCAGCTGGCCGGCAAAGGTCTCCGAGGGACAGCCTTCTTCATTGGCATATGGAAATACACCGACATGATCAAGGTTGGTATTTTTTAAAAACGTTTCAATCTCAAGAAAATCGGATTCGGTTTCCCCGGGAAACCCAACAAGAAAAGTGGTTCTCAGGGCTATATCGGGAAGAATATTCCTGATGGTACTGACTGTTGCGTACAGCTGCTCTGAAGTGTAGCGCCGGTTCATAGAACGGAGAATCCTGTCGCTGACATGTTGCATCGGAATATCAAGATATGGCACGATACGGGAATTGTTCGCCATCAGCTGCAGCAATTCCTCACTGATACCAGTTGGGTAGAGATAGAGAAGACGCAGCCATGGGATTGACGTTTGAGTTAACAGCTGGTCCATAAGCCTGACAATATTCTGTCCCCTGCCTAAATCATTGCCATAAGCGGTACTATCCTGGGCAATGATCGAGAGCTCCTTCACCCCATAGTGCTGAAGCTTCTGCGCTTCAATCACCAGATCATCAATGGTCCGACTGCGCAACGGGCCACGGATTGCCGGAATCATACAATAGGAACATCTATTGTCACAGCCTTCGGTTATTTTCATCCATGCGCGAAATACCGGGGTGGAGATGATACGGGGTGTGGTACTGGACATAAGGATACGGTCTGGCAGCACAACCCTGCTCTGCAGATCACCATGGTCCAGTTGCGCCACATACTCTGCAATATCGGCGGCCGCCTCCGTACCGAGAAACAGGTCAACTTCCGGGAGATCCTCTGTCAACTTCTCCTGGTACCGTTGTACCAGACAGCCAACAACCACAATTTTTTTTTCAGGTGCGTCTTCTTTAATCCTGACAAGTTCAAAGATTTCGGTTATGGCCTCTTCCACGGCGGGCTGAATAAAACCGCAGGTGTTAAGAATCAGGAGGTCCGCGTCATGTGGGTCATCCACCAGATCCCAGCCGCCGGCAGCCATTGAACCTAGCATAACCTCCGAATCAACGAGATTTTTGGCGCAACCAAGACTGATGAGATGAAAACGGGCCATTATTTGTCTCCAATATGTCCAAGATGAGCAAGCAGCAACTTGAGGGCGGCTTGTTTCTGTTCCATAAATAATTTTTTAGAAAAACCAGGCCGCCAGGAATCGCCCCAGAGTTCGTCTGAAACGGTAAGAATGGCGGTAAATTCAATCCCCCTGAATGCCGCCACGGTGCAGAGAGCTGAAAATTCCATATCCACTGCCCCCACCCCTTGTTCCCGGTGCAGCCCATACAACATCCTCCTGTCCTCGCGGTACACCGCATCCGTTGACCAGACACAGTCCCGATGAACGGCGATGTTATTATCAGCCAAGATTTTAACTATCTGGCTGCTCAGGTGTAAATCAGGGCCTGGCGTTGCATCCGTTATATAATATTGAGATGTCCCTTCACCGGAGAGAGCCCTGGCAGGGACAATGATATCACCGACTTGTAAATTGGGGGCAATTGCGCCGCACCAGCCAAAAAGAATAACCTTCTTTGCCCCGAGAGCAATCAATTTCTCCAGGGTGAGTACCGCCATGGGTGCCCCGATTGCAGGTCCTGCGGCAAAATATGGTGGATCGTGCGCAACAACCAGACCAGAATTGAACAAGAACCGACTCGCCCCACCGCATTGCTTCATCCGGCCGAGACACTCAGACGCCTCCGATGGATTGACCAGCAAGAGGCCATTTTCCGGGAGTAACTGCTCTTTTTTATTTCTACGTGGATGAATGACGATATGCTGATCAGAATCGCTGGTCACCGGGAGTCTCCGTACTTTTTCATCACATTCAAAGGTCATGAAAATAGAAACGGGCGGCAGAATTTTCTGCAGCCCGTTTCTACGATCATCCAACAATCGTTATGTTCTCGACAGTCTTATCCCAACAATGGATTCGCATACAGAAGAATCAGAGAAATAACCAGTCCGTAAATAGCTACAGACTCAGCAAGTGCCATACCGAGAATCATGAAAACCATCAGCTTGGGCTGTACTTCAGGATTTCTGGCAAGACCCTGACATGCGCCGTTACCAACAGAACCAATACCTATACCAGCGCCCAGTCCGGCAAGACCGATTGACAGTGCAGCTCCTACGCAAATCAAAGCTAATTGAAGATTTCCTTCCATTGTTTTCTCCTTAAAAAAGTTGAGTTGTTTGGCCTTCTTCTTTATTTTTTACTTCTTAAATATTTGAAATATTTTTTTTGGTTTGCTTTACAATCTAACTCAGTTGCTCAAGATTTCAGTATTTAACCAGGCGTTTCGCACTAATCCCGCCCAAAGGCGCGGGGCAAGTTCCTTCACCTCATTCCCTTCTTGTTGAAAGCCAGGAAAGGAATTTCTAAGTCACTAATGAGCGTGCTCTTTCGCCTGCGCAAAATAGACCACGGTAAGAAGTACAAAAACCATCGCCTGCACCACAGAAACAAGAACACCGAGGATCATAATCGGTAGAGGTGCAAAAAAACCGCCGGCCAGCATGAACAGAATCGCCAGCAGCGTTTCCTTGGCCATGATGTTTCCGAAAAGACGGATGGAGAGAGAGAGCAGTCGCGCCAGGTTACTGATAATCTCGATCGGCAGCAACAGGGGAACGAGCCACCAGACAGGCCCCATGAAATGCTTGTAATAGCTGAGTCCATGCTCCCGAAATCCGATCAGGTGATGACTGAACCAGACAATCAAGGTCAGGGCCAGAGTAGTGTTGAGACTTGAAGTTGGCGACATAAATCCGGGGATAAGTCCGATGAGATTGGCAACCGCAATATAAAGCGCGAAAGTTGCAATCATCGGGAAAAATTTATCGGCCATCTCTCTGCCCATGTTATCGGCGAAGAAGTCATCCATGCCGCCGATTACCAGTTCCCAGAAGTTTTGGCCCTTTCCTGGAATCATTTCCAGATTGCCAAGGGTGAGTCGTGCGACCAGGAAAAGAAAGGCCATTACCAGCCAGGTGTAGGTCATATACGGTTCACACAACTTTTCCAGAAACGTGTGCCCTACAGGACCGTGGGGGACCGGCAGTCCCAGCTTTTCAAGGATGATTGAAATAAATAGTATCGGATGTTCCATAACTCCTCTTACCTCCTCCCTCTGAAGAAATAGTGCCCGGCCATATTCAACGAGATGAACGTGATGGCAACCACTACCGTTGACAACCCTAAAATCAAGCCAAAGATATTGACCACTTTGCCCTTAATCAGGAAAAGCAAGACAATACCTATAAGTGCAATGCGTATCCAGAATTTCAGCAGGTATCCTTTTTGTCCCTGCTGAGCCTGAGCCTTCCGATCATCCAGGGATGACAGCGAAGAAATCGAGCCAATCATCCGCAGCACATCCTTACTCGATACCCAGAAGCTTACTATAGACAGAACTCCCCCGGCAAAAACCGACCAGGCAAACCACCAAGAAACCAGAATCGCGGAAGCGATTGTCATTACAGCCAGCAAAATCCAGCTTATTACCTGCATCTTCTGCAGGTCCTTCCCATTTTTGGTCACTCAATCCTCTAGTCTTCGTGGTCTTTTTCGGCATCAGCCTTTTGTTGGTCTGCGGCCTTCTTATCACGCCAGATAACCTCAAACAAGGTTTTGTAGCCGGCGGCAATACCAAGAGCCAGACCGATAAAAGTAAACCACGGCGAGGTACGTCCGTCAAAAACTTTCTGATCAAGATAAATACCGCCACCCATACCGATGACAATGGCAGCAACAAAGGTGAATCCGATATGTCCGTAATTAGCCAGCAGTTGAACAAATTCCTTCTTTACATCTCCCATTTTGTTCACCTACTTTTTATGAGCTGCTACGTACAATACAATATAAACGAGTTTGGTAGCATGACTCCATCTCAAAGTCAATAATTTTTCACTTTTCGAGCAATTTTTTGAATGACCATTCAGTCATTTTCAATGTCTTTTCGAGGTCCTTTTCACTCTGCGCGGCAGAGATAAAAGCTACTTCGAATTGTGAAGGTGCAAGGTAAATCCCCCGCCCCAGCATCTGTCGATAGTGTTGTCCATATCTGGCGGCATCCGCCTGCATGGCTGAGTCAAAATCGGTTACCGGTTTTTCAGTAAAAAATCCGGTCATCATACTGCCGACACGGTTGAGCTGAACCGCAATCCCCGTTGCGGAAGCAATACGTTTGAGCGCATCTGCATAATCCGCCGCTTTTTCTTCGAGCTGTTTATAGAAACGGGGCTGCTGCAACAGCTTCAGCGTGGCGATTCCTGCAGTCATAGCCAGAGGATTACCCGACAGCGTTCCTGCCTGATACACTGGACCATCAGGGGCGACGCAGTTCATGATTTCCGCCTTGCCGCCATAGGCACCTACTGGCAGGCCGCCACCGATAATCTTGCCGAGACAGGTGAGATCCGGCAATATGTTGTAATATTGTTGCGCCCCACCATAACTGAGCCTGAAACCGGTAATAACCTCGTCAAATATCAGGACGATACCCATCTCGCGGGTGAGCTCTCTCAGCTTTTCAAGAAACCCGGGTTTTGGCGGTACACACCCCATATTGCCGGCCACCGGCTCCACGATAACACAGGCGATCTGCAGATCCTCATCACGCAGGGTCCGCTCCAGAGTATCTACATCATTATAGGGGATAGAAAGGGTATTCTTGACGATTTCTTCTGGCACCCCGGGGCTTCCCGGGATCCCCAGGGTAATCAGCCCGGAGCCCGCTTTCACCAGGAATGAGTCGGCATGGCCATGATAGCAGCCATCAAACTTAACGACCACCTTTTTACCGGTGTAGCCCCTGGCAAGCCGCACAGCACTCATGGTTGCCTCGGTTCCGGAATTGACGAATCTGACTTTTTCCACAGAGGGCACCGCCTCAACCACCATGCGGGCCAAGTCGATCTCCGTAGGTGTCGGTGCGCCAAAGCTGGTTCCTGAGGCCGCGGCTTGCTGTACCGCATCAACAATGTGGGGATGCGCGTGCCCGACTATCATTGGTCCCCAGGAACATACAAAGTCAACATACTCATTCCCATCTGCATCGGTAAGCGTGGCGCCGGTTGCCTTGGTAATAAACACAGGGTCGCATCCTACGGAGCGACAAGCCCTTACCGGACTGTTTACTCCTCCTGGAATATATTCCTTTGCCTGTTTAAACAAATCTGCCGAAGCTGTATAGTCCATGCTTTATTCCTCTATATATTGTAATAGTTCAAATTATTTATGGTTCTTATGATTGCCGTATACCGGGGTCAGATCATCCATTCAACCGAAAATATTCTTCAGCTGTACAATTCCATTTTTATGGGAATGCACTATAGCACGGTGGATATTTTTCTGCCAATTTTCCACCCTTGATTTTTTATTATTGATGCGCAAAGTAAAAACGCATGTTATCCACCTTCTTGCTCCAAAAGGAGAGAATTGGCAGCAACTTTTTTCTACTTGTCAGCCATTGAAGCAAAAGGTAAAGTAGACGGAGGTGTGTTCCTTACCCAGGGATCCTTCTTATCTATGCATTCAGACTTAATTTAATCTCATTAGTAAAGGAGAAAATAATGGCAAGTGATAAAGTCCAAGAACTAACCGATGCAGGGTTTGATGCGGTGGTTAAATCAGAGCAGCCCACCCTGGTTGACTTCTGGGCTCCGTGGTGTGGTCCCTGCAAAGCTATTGGGCCGGTCATCGAGGATCTCGCCGCTGAGTATGAAGGGAAAGTGACCATTGCGAAAATGAATGTGGACGACAACCCTGCCACGCCGGGTAAATTCGGGATTCGTGCAATACCAACACTTATCCTGTTCAAAGGCGGTCAAGTTGTCGACCAAATCACTGGTTCTGTAGGAAAAACACAGCTCATAGCGCTGATTGACAAAGCAAAGTAACCACAGGTTTTCTGGCTGTCTTCTCTGTCGGATAGTTTTATATCTGCTGAAAAGACAGTTTTTTACTATCTAGGATACCTACGGGAAAAATGAAAGATCACTATGAACTGGTCATTTTAGGAGGCGGGCCGGCTGGCTTGTCAGCGGGGCTTTATGCAGCGCGGGCAAGACTTGACCATGTGCTCATCGAAAAAGGAGCTCCGGGGGGGCAGGTCCTGCTCACTGACTGGGTCGACAATTATCCTGGATTTCCCGAAGGTTTAACGGGTTTTGACCTCGTCGAAAAGATGACCCAGCATGCAAGAAGATTCGACCTGAACATCGAGCTGGGAAGTGTCACTAAAGTTGATCCAAACGATGGCATGCGCAAAATCCTTCATCTCGAAAGCGGCGATAAAATTACCTGCGATACGTTAATCCTTTGCAATGGCGCAAGCGCCAACAGTCTTGGCATACCGGGCGAAATGGCCCTGCGGGGCAAAGGTGTGTCGTATTGCGGGACCTGCGATGCACCTTTTTATCGAAACATGCATGTCGCGGTTATCGGCGGTGGCAATACGGCTATTCAGGAGGCCGAATACCTGACTAAATTCGCCAGCAAAGTGACGGTCATTCATCGTCGGGAAGAACTCCGGGCGACCAAAATCATTCAGGAAATCGCCTTTGCCAATGACAAGATCGAATTTATCTGGAATACAAGGGTAAGCTCAATCGAGGGCGAAAACGAGGTAGAACACCTCAACCTCCTGCACAACGATGGAACCACGTCAACTCTTGACGTTCAAGGGGTTTTTATCCTTATCGGAGTCACCCCCAACAACAGCGGCTTACCTCTGCAACAGCTGAACGCTGACAAGTGGGGATTTATTCCCATTGACAAAGAATCGCAAACGACTATACCTGGAGTCATGGCTGCAGGTGACATCTGCAGCAAGGAAGTCCGGCAGATTATCAACGCTGCCGGCGAAGGAGCTGTGGCGGTACTCGCTGCGGAAAGATACCTACAAAATTTGAAAAAATCCAAATAGTAATACCTATAATGACACTGCGCATACAACATCTCACTCGCAATTTTCTGCCAATGCTGCTGGCTCTGCTCCTGCTCCTTTCTTTCAGTGGCTGTGCCGATTTAAAAAAGACATTTAATTATACGTCGATTGACGAAGAAGGAAATGAGGTACAAGGCGCAGACATCAATCTACCAGCCAAGGACCTGCTGGTAAAAGGCATGGATGACTATAACGTCGGCAAATATTTTACCGCCGTAGAGTTTTTCAACGATATACTCAACCGTTTTCCGTTCAGTCCTGAAGCAACTCTTGCTGAACTCAAGGCAGCCGATTGCAGCTATTACCTGGAACGTTACGTGGAAGCATTGGCTCTGTACGAGGAGTTTGAGAATCGTCACCCCACCAATGAAAGCATCCCGTACGTGATGTACCAGAAGGCAATGTGCAATTACAAGCAGATTGATAGGGTTGATCGGGACAGTGCTGGAGCGATCAAGTCAATTGAGCAGTTCAATCAACTACTCAAGGCGTACCCGAACTCCCCCTACACCAGCGAAGCAAAAGCACGAATAAAAACAGCCACCGAGTTTTTAGCCAATCATGAGTATTTTGTTGTCGAATATTATGTACGAACTGAAAAATTCGACCAGGCCAAAGTTCGCCTGAAGTATTTACTGGCAATGTATCCAGACAGCAATATTACCGGAAAGGCAAAACAGCTGCTGGCTCGCATTGAAGCAGGAGATCCTCCAAGGTCGCGTCTGACCTCCTGGTTTCCCAAACTGAATATGCCCAACTGGACAATTATGGGTGGGGGCGACAAAGAAGACACCACGGTTACTCCCCAGTATTAAAGCCGGCTGCGGTTAGCAAATACACGGAGCCGTTTTAAACCATATATTTTTCCGACAAAATCCAGTCATCGTCGAGCGAAACTTCCATAGCCCGCACGGGGCAAATAGGTACACAAAGGCTGCATCCGGTACATTTTTCAGCATCAAAAATGATCGACATCTCCGGACGGTGTATAAACAGCGCACCAGGTGAACATACACTGGTGCATGCCCCGCACTGGAAACAGTTTTCCTCATCCCGGCGAATTCTGGCAGCCATCCGCTCAACCTTCACCCCCAGGTTCCGTAAATAGTCGAGTCCCGCCTTTACATTCGTTTTGCTGCTCCCTTTAAGTTCAATAATCATCAGCCCTTCTCGCTGCAAAAGGATATCTGCCTTGAGAATGTTAAATTCAATATCATACTCTTTCACCAACCGGTATATAAACGGCTGGTCACTGGTATCCTTTGGAAATCGCAAAATATAAATCTGAGTGTACACCTTTTGCCCTCGCTCTTAAAATTAACCTCAGGTCGTTATCTGAAAAAAATGATCATAACGCAGACCTGCACAAAAAACAATTTTTCACATGACAGCTATTGCAGATACGCTTGAGAATTTCTCTGGCGTAAAAAAAACTGAAACCAACCGAGTTGTCCCGGAATTTCTGCCTGAACCTTGCAAGATTGATTCATTTGGGTATAATCGACGAGTTTATGTCAATATATTACGCAGCCCACCCATGAATAAGCACAACTCTACACAATATTTCAAGGATATTCATGAATACCGCACTTAAGTTAAAACTTGCCTTTCTGATATCGATCATCCTCCTGTCATTTGTCACCGTTATTCCTTCCTTTTACCAGAATACCCCCAAATGGTGGAAAACATATATGGCGCCGGAAGGGCTGCGCCTGGGCCTTGATCTGCAGGGCGGGATGCATCTTATCTTGAAAGTCAACCTGCAAAAAGCGGCAGAAAATGCACTGGAACTTGCGGCCAATGATCTAAAAGACACTCTCACAGATGAGTCGATCAGTGCGGTCAGGAGTCCCTCGTCGTCGGCGGATACGATTATCTTTACTTTGCCCAACGCCAGTACCGTCGACAAGGTAAAAAACCTTATCAACGAAGATTTCCCCGATATCGATGCCCGAATCGAAACGAAAAAAAGCAGTTTTCCCCGTCTGTTCCTGAACCTGAAAACTGATAAAATTGCCTATATAAAGACCCATGCCGTTGACCAGTCGCTTGAGATACTTCGTAACCGGATCGATCAATTCGGTGTTGCCGAGCCAGTCATCATCCGCCAGGGCGACGATGAAATCGTCATCCAGTTACCCGGAATTAAAGATTCGAAACGTGCCCTGAAACTGCTTGGCGACACCGCCCAGCTGGAGTTCAGAATTGTCGCCGACTCTGCAGGGCTGAATCTCAATGAGCTGATTGCCCAGGCCATAAGTGCCAAAGAGTGGCGAGACGGGGAGAGCATTAGCAAGCTGAACCGTGCCCTGCAGGGAAGACTGCCGGAAAACACCTCGCTCTACTTTGAAAAAGAAGTCAATAAGCAGACCAAGCAAGAAACGCTGGTGCCTCTGCTTCTTGAGAACAAGATCCTCATGACCGGCGATATGGTCAAAGACGCCCAGGTGAGAATTGGCGGTAATTTTAATGAACCGTATGTCAGTATCGACCTGACCGGCCGGGGAGGCAAGGTTTTTGCCCATATAACCGAAAAAAATGTTGGCCGGCGCATGGCCATTGTGCTGGATGGTGTCGTTCGCTCAGCGCCGGTTATACGCGAACGTATCCTTGGCGGCTCCGCCCAGATCAGCGGGAGCTTTACCCATGAGGAAGCAGCTGACCTGGCAATTGTCCTGAGAGTCGGCGCCTTGCCCGCACCGGTGGATATCATCCAGAATATGACGGTCGGCTCAACCCTCGGCCAGGATTCCATCAGCAAAGGTATCACCTCCGGCGCCTTCGGCGCCATTATGGTAGTGGCCTTTATGCTCATCTATTACCGGCTTTCCGGCGTTATTGCCAATTGTGCGCTGGTCCTCAATATCCTCCTGCTGTTTTCCGGCCTGGCCATACTCAACGCCACCCTGACCCTGCCGGGTATTGCCGGTATTATCCTGTCTATCGGTATGGCGGTTGATGCCAATGTTCTGATCTTCGAAAGGATGCGCGAAGAATATGCTCTTGGTAAATCAGTCAGATCCAGTATCGATGGAGGATACAGCAATGCCTTCTCCACTATCGTCGACTCCCAGGTAACCACGCTGATCACCGCAGTCGCGCTGTTCATGTTCGGGACCGGTCCGATTAAAGGATTTGCGGTCACTCTCTCTTTAGGCATTATATTCAACCTCTTTGCCTCCCTGTTCTTTTCCCGGCTGATGTTCGACACAATCAATGCCGTCCGCCCCATGCAGCGGCTTAATTTTATGCTCATCGCGAAAAAGCCAAATCTTGATTATCTGCAAATAAAGAACATCACCTACGCTTTCTCCGCTGTCATGGTGATTATTGGCTTTGTTGCCTTTATCCAGATCGCCCGGGGCCATGCCAATTTGGGTGTCGATTTTTCCGGCGGCTCGCTGCTGCAATACAAAGCCGATCAGGATTTCACCATGGCGGAAGTACGTAATGCATTCAGCAAAAACGAGATGCAGGACATCAACCTGCAAGAGGTCGAGAATGAACATCGACTGATCATCAAGGTAAAAAAATCTGAGGCGGTGGTGGCAAACCTCGGCGATAAGGTAAGCAGCATTCTATCAAGCGAATTGCCCGACAAGCATTTCTATCTGGAAAGTCAGTCGGAGATTGGTTCCTCAGTCAGCTCGGTCCTCCGCAACAAAGCTATTCAGGCGATCTTCATCTCCCTGGCCGGCGTTATTGTTTACCTGGCCGTCCGTTTCGACATTCGCTTTGGCCTTGCCGGGGCTGCGGCCACCTTCCATGACGTAATGGTCGTGCTGGGGATATGCTGGTTGATGGATATCGAAATCACCCTGCTGCTGGTGACGGCACTGCTCACCCTGGCAGGTTATTCACTCAACGATTCAGTTATTGTCTTTGATCGAATCAGGGAGAACATGCACAAATCCGACAGCCATTCCCTGACCCGGGTTATCAACGACAGCATCAACCAGACACTCAGCCGGACGATCGTCACCTCAGGAACAACAGTCATTGTGCTGATTGCCCTGTTTCTCGGCGGCGGTGCAGTCATTCATGACTTTGCCTTTGCCCTGCTCATCGGCATAATTGTCGGCACCTATTCGTCTATTTTTATCGCCAGCCCGCTTCTTACTTTATGGCAGAAAAAAACGGTTTGAGACAAAAAGACGAAAAAAAAGGACAACATATGACTCAACCACCAATACTCCCACGACATATGACCAAACTTGGCCGGTCGGAAACGTTTACGTTTTCCTGTCATAAGAACGTGAAGTGCTTTACTGAATGCTGCCGCATGCTCGAGCTCGCCCTGACGCCGTATGATGTCCTGCGGTTGCGATGGGCAACCGGGCTCACCTCGAGACAATTGCTCGATGATTATATTATTATTGAACAGGATCCAGGCGAGCCGTTTCCACGGTTCTACCTGACGATGGTCGATGATGGCAGAGCGAGCTGTGTCTTCGTTTCGGAACAGGGCTGCACTGTGTATCCCCATCGGCCGTCAGCCTGCCGCGCCTATCCGCTTGGCCGCGCAGTCGTGCGGTGCGAAAACGGCACGAAGGAAGAGCATTTCGTCCTCCTGAAAGAAGCACACTGTCAAGGTTTTGCCGAACCGACACCACACAATGCGGTACAATACAGTGCAGAACAAGAGCTTGTGACGTATAACCGGTTCAACGATGCCATAACAACAATTGTTCAGCACGATTCGATACGTAAGGGGCGTAAGCCCTCGCAAGAAGATATCGATCTTTATATTCTTGCGCTTTATAATATTGACACATTCAGGGAAAAGGTGGTCGCGGATCGCCTCGATACTATCAAACGCAATGAATCGGAGAAAAATTGTTTGATCCAGGATGATGAAAAGCTGTTATTGTTTGGCATTGACTGGCTGCATCAGCAGCTCTTTGACCGCTCTTAAGGCTGTCTTCTGCCCTCAACTTTTTTTGAATTATTTTTGCCATGCTGAAACTTTTAGTCTTTGACTGTGACGGAGTCATGTTCGATTCCAAAAAAGCCAATTGTATGTACTACAACCACCTGCTCAGTCACTTCGGTTTACCCCCGATGAACACGAGTGAAGAAGAATTTGCCCACATGAGCAGTGTCACCGACTCGGTGCAGCATATTTTCCGTCATTATGCATCGCCGACTCTGGACGAAGTACATGCATTCCGAAGGTTGTGTGCATACACACCATTTCTGCAGTACATGGAGATTGAAGCTGACCTTGTTGATTTTCTCAAGATCACCAGCAAGTCGATTCATCTGGCGATCTCAACCAATCGCACGGACACAATGATTCCACTGCTCAAGAGTTATGCGCTGGAAGAGTATTTTGGCAAGGTAGTCACTGCAGCAACCGCCCGACGCCCAAAACCCGCACCGGATGGGCTTCTGGAAATCCTGGCCCATTATCAGTGCAGCCCTGAAGAAGCTCTTTTTATTGGCGATTCGATTCTGGATGAGAAACAGGCCGCAAGTTGCCGGGTACCGCTGATCGCTTTCAAAAATCCGGAGCTTCGGGCCGACTACCACGTCACCAGTTTTATGGAGATTCTTCGACTGCCGCCTGTTCAGGCAACGATAGCCTAACGTTCCTGCCCCTCGTCAACCCTCTTGACACCCTCCATAAGGAGCATCATAAAATCACCAATCTCTGCCGCCTTCATCTCCTTGGGGGTGAGGCCGGTGGTGAATCGGTAGAAACCTTGTTTTTCGGCGAGAATCTTAAATATCGCCTCTTCATTGACCAGTTCACCATAGCCGGCATTGATAATGCAGCCTTCACGGAAAGAAACCTTCGCCCGGCCATCCGGCAGATCCAAAACCAGCACCCCGGTTTTCTGGTGCATGTGAAAAATCTGAAAAAGTTCGGCAGGAACGATCTCATCAATTCTGCCACTCATACACGATTCAAAATCACGGGCTCGCGCCGCATTGGTCTGTCGCAACCTTCCGGCAAGCAACTGCGCCATAAATGACTGAATCTCGCCATTACTGCCAAGCAGACTGCCAAAGAGATCTCCGGCTATAGCCAAAACCCTGGCCTTTTTTTTGGCTTTCACAGTTGATACAGCAACGTCGGCTCCCAGGTAACTCATTTCTCCGCAAATTTCACCCTGGCCAAGTATAGCTAACTGCACCCCGCCGCTTTCGACAAGGAGTTCACCTTCAACAACTATATAGAGATTATGATTCTTTTCTCCTTTGCGAATAAGCGTTGTCCCCTCACTCAATTCAATCTCTTGAAAAAGACCAAGCACACTCTCCAGCTGGTCTGGTGGAAGAACCTGCAGTAATGAGCAATTGACAACGTTTCCATACGCCTTGAGAAGAGAAGAATGAATCCGGGCAACAGCATCAGCCCCGCCGCAGTCATTTCGGCCATCTGTCGTGGCCTCCGGCTGCAACAGAGTAAATTTTATTAACCCGGTACAGCCACTGCAGTTAAAAACTTTTCCGGCATAACGCTTCACATCAAAGGGTTGCTCTTGTAAGAATTTGAACAACAACTCAGTCAGGTCACGCACGAGGATCAGACACATCTCCTTTCCCTTTGGACAGGAAAGCGTCTTATCCGAAAGGAACAACCTTTCATCCACTCTATATAACGGGCAATTATTTTCTTTGCCGATTGTGAAAATTACGCTAATATTTCTCATTCACATTTGCGTAGTGGACAATACCTGCCAACTACCTTCCCTCATCCCGAAGCGCACTCTTTCGAGTACAAATTATAGCCCTGTCAAAGTTTCTTTTGGTGTTGCGTAAATAAGTTGCTATACTGAAAAAAATGGTAATCAATTTAACCACTATTACAATATATATTCATGTCTGCTTCTCCCAGCCAGTTAGATGAAATCTATAGACAGATAAGGGAACATTTCGTTTCTCATCCGGTGATTTCCGTTCAACCGACAAAGGGAGACCCTCCGGATCAGTATGAAATCACCTACACGATCACTGGCATGTCCAAGAAGAATGGGGGGCAAATTGTCGAGTCGATTGATCACGTGGTGGAACTCACAATTCCATTTGGTTTTCCACATTTCCCACCAAGTTGCAAGCCGAAAAGTGATATTTTCCACCCGGATTTCGATCCTGCCGCCATATGTCTTGGCGATTTCTGGGAACAGAGTCGAACCCTGACCGATCTTATCGTCCATATCGGTAAAATGATCAATGGGGAAATATATTCAACGACCAACGCCTTTAATGAAGAAGCCGCCGAGTGGTATCTGGACAATGCAGTCAAATTCCCGCTGGCCCATATCAGTTGGGGCAATGGCAGTGGTTCCTCCTCAGCACCTCATCGTCGCCACGAAGTTGACACCCTGGACGATTCTGATTTAGCCCCCGAATTTGACTTTCTCGCCTTGGAAGTAGGAAAAGATGATGAGGACATTACCCTGAATACATCTTTCCCGGAGGTCGGCATTCCCCCTAAAGTTGATCTTCAACCCTTCACCCAGCTGCAAAGGCAGAAAAAATATTATACCCTGCTGAATACGGCTGCAGATATCAAGACTCCATCCCATGAACTGGCCACCTTATGTGCTCAGGCCAGAGAAGAGATTGAGAGGGTGGAGAAACTGCACCGTGACGGGAAAAAGTTCGAAAACAAGGGTGAAGCTCAGATCGCTCTTGAAAAATATCAACAGATTATTTCGACTGTCGCCGACTTTCCAACCATTGATTCTGATATTCACCGGGTTAAACAGACTCTTACTCTTCTCGCCGATATCAGCCCGGGTAAAACTCTCGACTTTTCTGCCCCACAGCCTTCCAACAAATCAGAAGCCCCTGCCAAGCCTGCTAATGGAACAACGCCAGGCAAAACGGGCTCTTCGAAAGCAGCTAAAAACGGCACGATAGTCAAGCCACCAACGCCCCACGATCTCTTTTTACCCAAAGAATATAAAAAGAGCAGAAAGCCCTTATTCCTGCTCCTTGGTTTTATGACTCTCGTCATCGCAGCCGGTGGCTATCTCTGGTATTCCTTTACCAACAAACTCAGTAGTGCCGAGATAGCCTATGCCGCATGTTCTACAGCCATTGCCAACAACCAGTTCAAAGAGGCCAAGAATTCGTGTGATAAAGCGCTTCGACTGGTTGGAGAGGTAAAATTCATCCATCAGGACTTCGCCCGCCAGCTTGAAAAATTTATCCAGGAGATCTTAACCTCCGAGAAGCTGACCAAGGGCCTGGCCGGATATATTCTTCTTGACGGCAAATACGTTCCCATAAACGAAACCAAAGCCCTCCTGTCAATCAAACAACAGCTCAGTGAAGCCGAGTCACTCTTCAAGGCGAGCAAATGGCAGCCGGCCATGCAGCAGTACGATACGCTTTTGGCACAGATTGAAGGAAAAGGCTATGTTGAACCGTCAATTATTGAGGGACTGCATCGCAAACGACAGATAGCCAAGTTCAGGATGTTCTATGATCCCGCCCAGATGGCAATACAGAAGAAAGAATGGGAAACCGCCATTGAAAAGCTGTTGCAGGCCCAGAAAGTGTTAGTAGATCTTCCTGAATCGGATCGTGAACAATATTCCGTCGAGCTCCAGAATGAACTGCAGAAAAGCCAGTTTGCCAATCTTAAAGAACAAGGTGACCTTTCTTTTACCGGGACGGACTGGCTCAGCGCGATAGAATCTTATAATCTCGCGCTGGCCAGCGGCCGGAAGACGGCTCTACCTCCCGAGTCAATCGACGCAATCAAAAACAACATGAAACGGGCGGAACTCTACAACTCCATCAACAAGGGCAACAAATCTTTCGCTGCAGCCTCCTGGGATGAGGCTATTAAAGCCTACAGCACTGCAAGATCCTTACTCATCGGGACTAAAGCTATGCCGAAAGAAGTTGACACCGACGTTAATATCCAGAAGCTCGACAGAATTATCCTCCAGGCAAAAATAATTCGCGATCGTCAAATTCTCGAGGCGCAATTGAAGGATAATGCTTTAGCCAAAGCACGACGAACATATCAGCAAATTCTAACCAATATTGCCAAGAGTTCCTTGAAGGGAGAAGAAGAGTTCAGGAACACTTCAGCCGAGACCAGCAAAGCTATGCAGGCACTCGATAAAAAGATATTTCTGCAGAGCAAGGAAGCATATCTGCAAAACAATTACCAGACACTCTTTGTCGCTAACTATCCAAATGCTACCGCTGAAAATCTTTCCAACCCGGTCATTACCTTCACCAAGGAAACAGCCTTCAAACTCGTGTTTAAGATGCAGTGTACAGAAAACGACGGGGGTCGCCCGCTTAACATGGTCATGTTTTACAGCTACGATAAAAACACGGGCCGGTGGAGTTTTTACTCGGAAAAATAAGAGTATCCCTGTTGGCGGTATTCTTAATCCATAGCCATTACTGAGCAATTATACCAGAAAGCGGAACTCGCCTTTGCCAAGAAGATTGTGGAGATGCAGCAAGCCAACGAGCTTTCCGGCACCATCAGCAATCGGCAGAGCAGTGATCTCGTATTTCTGCATGATACTGAGGGCATCAGCCGCAAGTTGATCGCCGTTGATGCTGATTGGATTCCTGGTCATCAACTGTGCGGCAGTAAGCGTCTTGAACCCCTGTAAATTGACAACTGCCCGGCGCACATCACCATCGGTAATAATACCAAGAATTTCGTTATCCGGGCCGACGACCAGAACTGCACCATTGTTTTTTTCGTTCAGCACCCGAATTGCATCGGTCGCGGAATCGGCCGGAAAGACAACCGGGATATTTTCCCCCGCGATCATAACCTCTGTCACTTTCACCTTCAATCGCTGCCCCAGGCTGCCTCCTGGGTGATTTAACCGGAAATCTTCGGCCTGAAATTTTTTACGGTTCAACAGAACAACGGAGAGGGCGTCTCCCATAGCCAGGGTAGCCGTTGTGCTGGCGGTTGGGGCAAGACCCAGCGGACAGGCTTCTTTCGGAACCTTGATATCCAGCACAATATCGGCAGCAGCAGCCAGCGAGGAGTACTTCCCACCGGTCATTGCTATAACCTTATTGCCTCTTTCCTTGAGACTGACCAGCAAACCATTCAATTCGGCGGTCTCTCCCGAATACGAAATTGCCAGAATCACATCTCCGGGCATGACCATACCGAGATCTCCGTGCATGGCTTCAACCGGGTGCAGAAAGAACGATGGTGTACCGGTACTGTTCAATGTTGCCGATATCTTTTGCCCGACAATGCCGGATTTGCCGATGCCGGTTATCACCAAACGGCCCGGACAAGACAATACTGTTTCAACGGCCCGGACAAACTCTTCACCAATACGCTCACGCACTGCGGCCAACCCTTGTTCTTCAATTCGTAAAACTTCTTTTGCTGCTTCAATAGACATCCGTCTTTATCCTCTTTAAAAAAAACCATTCATCTTTATATATAATACCAAGAGCACCAACTATCTGGGCGCCAGACGAATCATCGTAATCATTATTTGACTACCGGGCAAGAACCATAGGTCAGCCCAACCGCGTTCACTTTGAGTCTGGTAGCAGTTGCCCATCCTTTCGACGAAGCGAGGAAGCAATTTTATTTGCAATTTTCCTCGATATCATGCGACTTTTTACCGCATTTTACGACAAGACTGTGTATAGTGTCCTTTTTTTGAGCAGTGGCGTTTTTTTTTAGAAGTTGATTTAATAACAATTGGAGTTGCTATGTCAGATTATCTCTTTACCTCCGAATCTGTGTCCGAAGGTCACCCGGATAAAGTGGCCGACCAAATATCAGATGCCATCCTCGATTCAATTCTTGAGCAGGATCCCCATGCCCGAGTTGCCTGTGAAACACTGGTTACTACCGGCATGGCCATAATTGCCGGGGAAATAACAACCACTGCCTGGGTGGATATGCCGGAAGTCGTCCGCCAAACAATCAAGGAAATCGGTTATAATTCTTCAGATATGGGGTTTGACTGGCAGTCATGTGCCGTGCTGACCTCCATTGATAAACAATCACCGGACATTGCCCAGGGCGTCAACGAGGGTTCCGGCCTGGATCTCGACCAGGGTGCAGGGGACCAGGGGTTAATGTTTGGTTATGCCTGCCATGAAACCGATGTGCTGATGCCAATGCCTATTTATTACGCGCATCTTCTTACCAAGAAACAAGCGCAAATCCGCAAAGCCGGCATCCTGCCCTGGCTCAGGCCGGACGCGAAAAGTCAGGTAACTATACAGTACATCGATCATAAGCCGAGCAGAATCGAGGCAGTGGTCCTCTCCACGCAGCACGATACGACGATTTCTTACAATGATCTGAAAGAAGGTGTTATGGAAGAAATCATCAAACCGGTACTTCCAGTGCATATGATCGATAAGGATACCAAGTTTTTTATCAACCCCACCGGTCGTTTTGTCATTGGCGGCCCCGTTGGTGACTGCGGGGTCACCGGACGGAAAATAATTGTCGATACCTACGGCGGCAAGGGGTCGCATGGCGGCGGTGCGTTTTCCGGTAAAGATCCATCCAAAGTAGACCGTTCAAGCTCCTATTATGGACGCTATGTTGCAAAAAATCTCGTTGCAGCGGGGATCGCCAGTGAAATGGAGGTGCAGGTAGCCTATGCCATCGGTATCTCTCAGCCGGTATCTATTAATGTTAACAGTTTTGGGACCGGAAAGATCTCCGATACCGCGATAAAAAAGCTTATCAGCGAGCATTTTGATCTCCGGCCAAAGGCTATTGTTCAGCAACTCGATTTGTTGCGACCTATCTATTTAAAGACCGCGTCATATGGCCATTTTGGTCGGGAACTCCCTAACTTTACCTGGGAAAAAACCGATAAAGCCGATATCCTCCGTGAGGCCGCCGGGCTTCGTTGATTGAGACGCCGTCTAGCCAGCAGCACCCGTTGTAGGAAAAATAAATTAAAACCATAATTGGAATATAGATATGACTGAAAATTTTAAAGATTACAAAGTAGCAGATATGAGCCTTGCCGACTGGGGGCGTAAAGAGGTCGCCATTGCCGAGACGGAAATGCCAGGCCTTATGGCCCTGCGCGAGGAATACCGGGACAAAGCGCCCTTGAAAGGTGCCCGAATTGCCGGTTGCCTGCATATGACCATCCAGACCGCTGTACTGATGGAGACTCTCGTGGCTCTGGGTGCGGAAGTGCGCTGGTCCAGCTGCAATATTTTCTCAACCCAGGACCATGCTGCGGCGGCTATGGCAGCCGCAGGAATACCCACCTTTGCCTGGAAAGGTGAATCAGAAAAGGACTTCTGGTGGTGCATTGATCAGACAATTTTCGGCCCGAACAACTGGCATCCTAACATGGTTCTTGACGACGGTGGAGACCTGACCCTTGTGCTCCATGAAAAATACCATAAAGAACTGGCCAATATTCGTGGCATCAGCGAAGAAACCACGACAGGAGTGCACAGACTCAGTGAAATGGCCAAAGCCGGCACCCTTGCCTGTCCCGCCTTCAACGTCAACGACTCGGTTACCAAATCCAAGTTCGACAACCTGTACGGCTGTCGGGAATCCCTGATCGACGGCATAAAAAGGGCCACCGATGTGATGATCGCCGGCAAAAATGCAGTGGTCGTCGGTTTTGGCGATGTAGGCAAAGGGTGTGCGCAGGCCCTGAAAGGTATGGGAGCTATTGTACACATTACCGAAATAGACCCGATCTGTGCCCTCCAGGCAGCGATGGAAGGCTATCGTGTTGTGACTATGGATCAAGTGGCCTCGACCGGCAATATCTTTGTTACCTGTACCGGCAACCTGAAGGTCATTACCCGCAAACACATGGAACAAATGCCGGATGAGGCGATTGTCTGCAACATTGGTCACTTTGACTCGGAAATCGACATCGCCGGTATCAGAGACCTCCAATGGGATACGATTAAGCCACAAGTCGACCATGTCATTTTCCCTGATGGAAAGAAGATAATAATCCTGGCGGAAGGTCGGCTGGTAAACCTTGGCTGCGCTACAGGTCACCCAAGTTTTGTCATGAGTAATTCTTTCACCAATCAGGTCCTGGCTCAGATAGAACTCTGGCAGAACCCGGAAAAATACGAGAACAAGGTGTATTTCCTGCCAAAAGCTCTCGACGAAATGGTAGCCCGTCTGCATTTAAAGAAGATTGGCGTGCAACTGACTGAGCTGACCAAGGAGCAGGCCGACTATATTGGGGTATCAATAAACGGGCCCTATAAACCCGAGTATTATCGATACTAACAGCAACGGCCTGATATGCTGCAAGCCGGTAGGGTGGAAAAGCTCTATCGGCTTTTGTTTATTTGAGCAAGTCTTATATCTCCAGACAGAACCGTATGAATTCTTCCATCCGTTGCCTTCACATGCAGTTGCCCTTCAGCATCCGGCCCTAAAGACACCCCGGTAACGATCTCGCCTTCGGAGGATACACATTCCATTTCCTTACCCAAGATGAAATCCCGAGTTTTCCAGGATGCAAGAATGGGCTGGAATCCATCCTTGTAAAAGACATCAAGCTGCCGCAGGACTTCATCGCGAATATCCGTAAAAACGCGCTGGCTATCGTAGTTTTTTCCTGTCTCAATAAAAAGAGACGTTGCCAGCTCACGCAGATCCACAGGAAAATCCTCTAAAGCCGATCCGAGGTTTAAGCCGATGCCAATTACCGCATAACGTCGCTCTAGCGGCTCGTTCAGGGCTGAGGATTCTGTCAATATTCCTCCACACTTTTTTCCGCCAATAAAAATATCATTAGGCCATTTCAACTGTGACCAGACTCCCAGGCGATCCAGCGCTAAGGCCACGCCAAGTCCTGCCGCTAAAGTGATTTTAGGGTAATCCTCAACTGCGAGTCTCGTTCTAACTATTATCGAACAATAGAGGCCTTTACCAGCAGCTGAGAACCAGCTCTTCCCGAGCCGGCCACGGCCTTCGGTCTGGTCGGCGGCGATAACAGCGGTGCCGTGAATAGCACCATCTTCGGCCAACTTCTTGGCAAGGATATTGGTGGATGGAGTGGAGTTAAAGAAATGGATTGGATACATGGCAAAAAAGAAAAAGCATAAAGAAACGAATTCTTTATGCTTTTTAATAAACAACTAACTTCATTATTACTCGTTGCCGATGCCTTCTGAGCCTTCTTCATTCTTAATACGGCTGGGAACAGCATACATGGTAGTAGATCCGGAAGACCAGAACATCAGTTTTCCTTCCCGTACCATCTCGTTGGCAATATTCTTGATAACCCGCGGCTTGGAATCAGGATCACATGCATAGAAATCCTTGATATAGAGCTGTGGCTTGGGAGACGTAAGAGCCTTCTCTTCGATGGCTTTTTTTAAATCTTCTGTACTGAGTGCCATAATAATACTCCTGGTATAGTTTTTGTGGAAGAATGCATCTAACGATCAGACGGCTCTATACCGCCTGATCATTAAATACTACTCTTACCTTACTATTTGATATGGCTGGTGTACTTGAACTGTGTGGTAGTGCGCCAGGTGTCATAAGCAAGACGATAATCGTCGATGCTCTTCATAGTAAATGGAATATCACATTTTTCAAAGAACTTCTCCCAACCAATTCTCTCTGCCCACTCACCAACGCGCTCATATTTCTTCGCATCGGCAGCATACGCTTCAAGGATTTGCTTGACAGCCTGAACGGTTTCAGGCCAACGAGGAGTAGTATTCGGCAAAAATGGGATAACCAGCTTGGAAAACTTCGGTGCGCTGATCCTGTTGGAAACCTTTCCACCAACCAGAATAGCGATACCGTCACCTTCCGGATCCGCCAATGGCATTGCAGGACACATGGTGTAGCAGTTACCGCAGAACATACAACGTTCAACGTTTACCTTGACAGTCTTGATCTCTTTTCCGTCAACCTCGGCTTTCGCAGGCTTAACAGCACCAAGCGGACAAGAGGCAATCGCCAGCGGCAGCTCACAGACACCAGTGATACGACTATGGTCGATCATCGGCGGCTTACGGTGAATACCGAGGATCGCGATATCGGATGCATGCACCGCGCCACACATATTCAGACAACAAGCCAGAGCAATACGCACCTGTGCCGGCAGTTTCATGGAGGTAAAGTAGTCGAACAACTCATCCATAACCGCCTTGACAACACCTGAGGCGTCGGTTGCCGGGGTATGACAGTGAACCCAGCCCTGAGTATGGACGATATTGGTCAGACCCGCTCCGGTTCCACCAACAGGGAATCTGTTCCCCAGACCGGCAAGAGTATCGAGCAGAGGCTGAACTTTCTCTTTAGAGTCAACCATGAACTCGACGTTATTACGGGTCGTGAAACGCAGGAATCCGTCACAATGCTTATCAGCGATATCGCACACTTCGCGGATAAACTCGACTGAGACGAGACGACAGGTACCGCAACGTACGGTATACACCTCATCGCCGGTTTCGGATTTGTGCATCAGAACGCCAGGCTGAAGAATTTCGTGCCACAACCATTTGCCTTTGTTTGCTTTGATGACCGGTGGAAAAAACTGTTCGTAATTTGGTGGACCAAGATCTGAAATACGGCCTTCCATTGGTTTAGTCGGATCATAACCCATGGTGTAAATCTCCTTAAATTTAATATGAATTTTTAGCTCAGATTAAAAAACATTAATTAGGCAGCATGCTTTGCGCGGAACTCAACGATATCACGCTCAAAACCACCCTCAACCTCTTCTTCCTTCCAGAAAACATAAGGATTGGATCGAGGTTCTTTGACATGCTGTGGAATTGGGTCGATCCCCATAACCTGCAGGAAGGTAGGAAGACCTACACGCTGCATGGTCTCACCAACACGCTCACGGTTCTTGCCAACTTCCATCCACCAGTCCCAGATAGTCTCAATAAACTCAATGAGTTCTTCGAATTCATTGTCTTTGGAAATTTTCATGAAAGGGACGATAAGGGTTGAGAACTGAGCACCATCCAGGATCGGGGCTTTTGCACCAACACAGATGGTAGCGCCTTGATCAGCACCGGGGCGAAGTGCGCGAGGCATGACATTAATGCAATGCATGCAGCGGGTACACTCTTTATCGTCAATTTTCAGTTCATCGCCTTCCATCCACATACATTCGGTAGGACAGAGATCGATAACTTCTTTCTGAAGATCAAACTTACCCCAGTCCCGTCCGGAATGAGCACCACCATTTGGTGGGTAGTTACCGGCAACATACTCTTTTACGGCAGCCTGGTCGATACGGATATTATCTCTCCAGGTGCCGATAACGCTGACATCTGAGCGGGCAATAGCTGCAACACAGTCATTGGGACAACCGGAAAATTTGAACTTGAATTTATACGGGAAAGCCGGACGATGGATCTCGTCCTGATAATGCATGGTCAGATGATAACAGACTTCTTCCGTATCATAGCAGGACCATTCACAACGTGACTGGCCAACACAGTTGGCAGGAGTACGCAGATTGGAACCGGAACCACCCAGATCCTGGCCCATATCATGAGTCAGATCCCAGAAAAAAGGTTCGAGGTTTTCGGTACGGGTACCAAGGAGAATGATATCACCGGTCGAACCGTGAAAGTTGGTCATACCGGAACCATGTTTTTCCCAAAGATCCATCAACTGACGAAGATTTGCAGTAGAATAGTACTTTGATGACGGCTGAGCAACACGAATAGTATGAAAATGCTCAACGCCAGGAAACTGCTTCGGTAGATCAACGTATCGTCCAACGATACCACCACCGTAACCAAAAACACCTACGATTCCGCCGTGCTTCCAGTGGGTGATCCTGTCTTTATAGGATAACTCCAGGACACCAAGAATATCCCAACACTGAGGCGATTTTTCCGCTTGGCGCTTAAGGTCGGACACGAAGCTTGGCCACGGGCCACTCTCCAATTGGTCCAACAAGGGCGTCTCATGCTTTGCCATGATTTCCTCCTTTGAATTTCTGTTTATACTGCAACCTTAACCAAACTCTTTTATCCAAACTCTTACTCTAAACAAAAAACTGAGAACAAGCTTTCCTGTTTATTATTTTGAGTGTACGGACTGCAACAACCTTTCTGACAATTTTAATGCGTGCGAAGAACAGCATACCGCGATTATGAATTTTCATTCAGCGTGTGAGAATATCTTTGCTGCGCGCTTTTGTCAACAAAAATCCAATAGAATCGAGCTATCAACTGAACCGTCATTCAGGCCCAAAACACCTATACTTTGCTTTATCAACCAATTGTTTCAGCATTATCTTCAGGCCAGTCAGACCGGGCAAAAACCTATGCCGCCCGGCTCCAGCACCAGACAGTAGAGCCGACACGATCACTTTCCATTATCGATACCGTACGGCGGCGGCCTCGGCCTTCTTTCTCAGCGAAGCAATGGTCTGTTTATAGTCGTTACTGCCGTATATTGCCGAGCCGGCGACAAAGATATTGGCGCCCGCTTCAGCGACATCGGCGATCGTCGTCTCACTTATTCCGCCATCCACCTCAATTTCGACCTCAAGCCCCAAGGCATCAATCCGCTGCCTGAGCTGCCATATTTTGCCAAGGGTTGAAGGAATAAACGACTGCCCCCCAAATCCCGGATTCACCGACATCAACATGACCAGATCCACATCTTCGAGAATATAATCGAGGGTGGCAAGCGATGTCGCTGGATTCACAACCACCCCGGCTTTTTTGCCCAGTTCCTTGATTCTGGAAACGGTTCTATGCAGATGAGGGCAGGCTTCCACATGCACGGTTATCCAGTCAGCCCCTGCTGAGGCAAACGCATCAACATACTTGTCAGCATCTGCGATCATCAGATGGACATCCAGTTCCTTACCGGTAACAGCCCTGGCGGCTTGCACAACCAGGGGACCGATGGTGATGTTCGGCACAAAGTGGCCATCCATCACATCAATATGAATAATATCGCAACCGGCACTGGCAACAGCTCGTATCTCATCGCCCAATCGACTGAAATCAGCAGACAATATTGAAGGTGCAATCTGTATCCTTTTGCTCATACTGCTCCTTTACAGCAATCTGTTTATCTGGGAAAAAACTCTTCGGACAGGGAAAAAATCCAGGGATTATGAGTCGATTTTTCTCAGCTTATCCCCGGGAAGCATTTCAATGAGCCCATCCAGCTCGAGCAACAACAAAAGCTCACTCAGACGCGCCGGAGTAAAACCGGACTTTTCCAGCAAGACATCCCGCGACAGTGGATAGGGTTCAATATAATTCAACAAAATCAAGGCATCAGGTTCAATGTCCTTCATGCTCCCCTGTGGCAAAGCCTTCGTTGTGGATTGATTTGTTGTGTCTGGCACAGCTAATTCGACAACTATATCCTCAACCCTCTGCACCAGTTTTGCTCCCTGCTGCAACAGCCAGTGCGTCCCCTCACTCTTGCAGGAATCAACCTGACCGGGAACTGCAAATACCTCACGGCCATAGTCGAGAGCCATCTGAGCGGTGATGAGAGATCCTGATCTCCGGGCCGCTTCGACAACAATGACGCCCTGACTGAGACCGGCTATAATACGGTTTCTTGCCGGAAAACGAAAGCCTTCCGGCCTCGTTCCCAGAGGATATTCGGTTACCAGGGCACCACGTTCGGCAATTTGCGCATAAAGAGATTTATTCTGCTGCGGATAGACCACATCCAGACCGCAGCCTAGTACCGCAACAGTATTCCCCCCGCATGCCAAGGCACCTGCATGGGATTCGGCATCGATTCCCAGAGCAAGCCCGGAAACAATCGTCACCGACATAGCGGCCAGGCTGCGGCTTAGGTTAAAAGCCGTCCTCCGACCATAGCTGGTGGCCGCGCGCGAGCCAACCACAGCGACACAGGGGGTGCGCAAAAGTTCACTCTGGCCGAGAAGATAGAGCACCGGCGGAGGGTCTACAAGTTGTTGCAGCAAGGTTGGATACGCCTCGTCTGCGAAAGAAACGGCAACCCCGCCAAGAACGGACAACCTTTCAAGCTCCTGCTCGGCTCGACTTCGGATGTCTATTGCCGAAAAAAGACCGGCTATCTGGCGATCTTTGATCCCCTTGACGCGCAGCACCTCTTTTTCTGAGGCACGAAGTACTTCTGCCGGGGAATGGAAATGTTTGACGAGGCGCCAAAATCCACCCAGCCCCAGGCCGGGGACAAGACTTAGGTTTATCCAGTCGAGGATGGAGGTCACGACCTCTTCCTCACCGCATATCCAGTGGGAAGAGTTAACTTGCGGACTATGTTTAAGCGGAAAAGCATTAACAAACTCGTAAAGACATAAGATTGGCGCCGGCATAGCAAAAAGCTGCCCATGCGAGGCACACTGTTTCAATTAATTCTGCATCCGGCAAGACGGCTCTGCAAAATCAAGCTGGAAGCCTTGCCCATACTATCGTGGCACTTTAATCGGTCATGAACACTCGCAACTCCTCAATGCGTGACGGATGCTTCAGTTTCATGATGGCCTGAGCTTCAATCTGTCGGATCCGTTCTCTGGTCACCGCAAAGCATTGCCCCACCTCTTCCAAAGTATGATCGCAATCCACATCTATACCATAGCGCATCTTCAGGACCTTGGCCTCACGCGGGGACAGCGATGACAGCACCTGGTTAAGGCATTGCCGGAGACTTGCTACCATGGAAATTTCATCCGGACCAAGCTTTTCCTGATCTTCAATAAAATCACCTAAAAAGGTCTCTCCATCGTCACCGACCGGCGTATCGAGCGACACAGCATCCTTGGCAATTTTGAGCGCTGACTTGACCTTGGCAACATCCGTGCCCAACAGCTCAGACATCTCTTCGGGGCTCGGCTCGCGATGTTCTTCCAGCATGAAATCCTTTGACACCCGAAGCAGTCGGTTAATCGTTTCAATCATGTGCACTGGCAGACGGATAGTCCGGCCCTGATCGGCAATACCTCGAGTAATCGCCTGCCTGATCCACCATGTGGCATAGGTACTGAATTTATAGCCCCGGTGGTAGTCGAATTTTTCAACAGCCTTCATTAACCCGATATTTCCTTCCTGAATGAGGTCGGAAAATTGCAAACCGCGATTGACAAATTTCTTTGATACCGAAATCACCAGGCGAAGATTCGCCCGCACCAGACCTTCTTTTCCCTGTTTATACTGCTCCCAACCTATATCAACTTCCTGCAGAATGTGCCGCAGCTGTCTCTCATCGATACCAGATTCTTCGAGCATCTGACGATTCACCTGCAGTTCAATAAGCTCCGGAACAACTTCAGTGGAAGAGTCGGTCGCTCGCCCCACATGCTCACCCATCACCTCGACAAAAACCTTGCGAAACCGCTTCGAAAGTTCCTCAAGGCCGGCAGCTATAGCTTTGATACAGTCTGCACAGATATCCTTATCAGCAAACAGCTGGGCGATCGCTGCACCTTTTTGTTCTATTTCCGCCAATTGGCTTTCGGCCTCGGCGGTTTTGGCATTTAATTGTAAATAACGCGCCAGCAGTCCTTGCCGTTCTTTATCCAACCCGACGGCCTTGTCGATGCGAAGAAGAAAATCCTTACTTTCCTTCTTCATAATATCAGTAGTATTATCGGCTATTCCGGAAATGATCTGACATATTTTTTCGGCATTAGCGTCCAGGCCTCTGACAACTTCAAGGAGAGCGGGAATAGCCAGAGGGGTTTTCAAGACGACATCCTGCACCCGACGTTTCCCTTCCTCCATCATCTTCGCCAGCTTTAATTCTTCTTCATGACTCAGAAGAGTAAGTGTCCCCATCTCCCGGAGGTAAATGTTCATTGGATCGACGAACGCATCCGACTTGGAAGCTCTTTCCGAATCATCTGTATGCCGGGAAGCCCTTCGCCTGTCTGCCTTTCTTCGGTCGCCAAAAGGACTGTTTCGGCGCTCTTGCCGGCCACTTCGCCGGTCAAAGTTCAAATCGGAAAAATCCACGGGGGACGGTATATCGTCATCAGAAGTCTCAGACAGGTCACTAAACGATGCGTCTTCTTCCATATCATAATTTGTCATCGACTCGTCAAAATCTCTTCCCATTTCGTCTCTACTCCCTGCCGAAGTCATACCTTCGCCTCACTGCAGCAAAATGGTGTATACGCTGCACGACAAACATCAATACCACGCCATATCCGCTCATCGTATCGGCCAATTATTCTGCTATTACAATCACTAACCATCCGGGCCACTCTCTCCAATCAAACGAAACGGAAGCAAATGTCAAGTAAATTCATTCAACAACGGCCAAAAACATGGATTATCAGTACCGGGCAATTGTTTGCAAAAAAGAACGTTTACTCCTCGTGCAGCTTCCGGGTAATTTCCATTTTCTGCATCATCAGCTCCTGCAATAATCCTGCATTCCCATCCTGTTGCGCGCGTTGCATTCGTGCCATGAGCTCTTCCGATCTTTTTTTAAGACGATATCTGCGAAGATATAAAAGAAGATCGGCAAATTCCTCCCGGCTGTCATCTTCACTTGTTCCCTGGGCATGAATGGGGGCCCGCTGCAGCAGTTCCGCGACCAGATTTCGTTCAGCACCTTCAGGAAGTATGGTCAACAGTTCCTCAGGCTCTGCATCGTTTTTTCTGGCCAGCAAACTTTTAAGCTGTAAAAAAAGAATCTCCCCTACGCCATCCGCCAGACAGTCCCGGAGCCCTCCCTCTTCCAGCTGGGAAAAAAATTGTGGTTGGAGAATCATGAACTCAACCAGCTGCCGTTGCGATATCGACAGGGGCACGACCCGTTCAACGCGACGCTTTTTATCAGGAACAGCCGGGCCAGCAGCGGGAGCGACTGGAGCTGCGGCAGGTGGCCCGGCAAGCTGTTCCG
>AMWB02095202.1_pt1 | contig 40385 bp, 39 predicted proteins | sample 200311 | NCBI WGS metagenome assembly AMWB02 (sample SAMN02737377, study PRJNA173069) | bioreactor metagenome | biome: anode biofilm in microbial fuel cells | place: USA: California | collected 2010-12-16
TCGGATCTTCCGTGATATTGATAATGATGACCGGTTTAACGGCTGGAGCCGGTGGAAGTGGCTTGTCCTGCCTGGTATTTAATGGAAGTAAATCTTCAATTTCAGTCCAGCCCGACACATATTTTTCATAGACACGGGAATCGTAGGAGCGCCATTCGAAAGCGAGCAGGGAAATTCCAAGAGCTGTGATCATTCCGATCTGCAAGAAAATAAACTTCTTATTTTCAAGGTTTGCGCGATTTGTTTTCTTGTTTTCCATAATTATAAGATTTTCGGGGTTATCTTTACCTTTGGATGCAACAGGCTGAATAATTCCATAAAACCGGGAATATTTTTTCAGAAAGGTTTATTAAAGTCAATGATCTTTAATCTGGGAAGAAATAAGAATAGGTCTGATTTGCATGATCTTCCGGATCATGAACTCATTTTATCCTATAAAAAAAATACAGATCCTGAAATCATTGCAGAAATGTTTACCAGGTATACGCATCTTGTCTATGGGGTTTGCCTGAAATACCTGGATGATAAAGACGATGCAAAGGATGCTGTTCTCGAGATTTTTGAGGGCTTGATGGATTCCATTCCCGAACACGAAATCCGGAATTTTAAGAACTGGTTGTTCAGTGTGACGCGCAATCATTGCCTGATGCAATTGCGAAAGGAAAAATCAGTGTTGCGGTTGATCGAGCAGGAACCTGAGAAAATTCATGCAATGTTTATGGAATCTGATGTGGAGCTGCATCAAAATCCTGGATTTGATGAAGATTCACTTAAAGCGCTTGAGTTTGCCTTGCAGGAACTAAAGGAACCTCAGCGTATTTGCCTGGAACTGGTTTATTTAAAGAATAAATCTTACCAGGAAGTCAGTGAAATAACAGGTTTTTCGATGATGGAAGTCAAAAGCCATGTACAGAATGGTAAGCGAAACCTGAAAATAAGACTTGGATCTGCATATGCTAAAGAAGACTGACATATCATCATTGTTTGATCGTTCGGGCAATCTGACTGCAGAGACGATGGTAAGGTACCTGCAGGGAAAGCTTAATCAACAGGAATACCCTGCTGTGGCCAGGCATCTTGAAGAATCTCCCTTCGACAGGGAGGCCCTGGAAGGATTTCAAAAACATCGTATGGATCATTTACCGGAAGATGTTTCATTATTAAATGAAAAAATAGAAAGGAAGTTCCGAAATTCTACCGGTGGTTCAAAGAGCAGGCCACTGCAAAAAAAATATTGGATAGCCGCGGCTTCTTTTATTATAATCACCGGGATCTCTATTTTGCTTATTATAATCAGCAAACAACCAATAGAAAGTAATCAACTCGCGGTAATTCCTCCGGATACTGCTGAAAATTCAAAAGCTGATCCCATTCAGAAGGAAGTGAAGGTTATTGTGAAGGAAAATGTGAATCCGCCGGTCATCAAGCCTGTTAAAAAGATAACAATCGTTGAAGATGATGCGGACATTGTTGCGGAAGAGTTAATTGTAATCCATGAAGAAATGGGCGACGTCAAGGATTTTAATGATTCCATACTGGATGAGTTTCCAATAGAGCAGGAAATGGTTCAGGAAGAAATCCAGATCTTCTTGGTGGTTGAAAAAATGCCTGAGTTTCCGGGAGGCGAAGAGAAATTTAACCAATTCCTGGCTGACAGTCTAAAATATCCTGAATTAGCCAGGGAAAGCGGAATCCAGGGAAGGGTTTTCGTGACTTTTGTTGTCGAGAAGGACGGTTCGGTTTCCGATGCGCGTGTCCTGCGCGGAATTGGCGGAGGGTGCGATGAGGAAGCTTTACGGGTCATCAACCTGATGCCCAGATGGAATCCTGGAAGGCAAAGAGGTCAACCGGTCAGGGTTCAGTATAATTTACCAATAAAATTTACCCTGGAATAAATTTCGTTAAGACTCTCTGAGTCTTATTGGATGCTGATCTCAAACGGCATCCTGGCCTGAACACCCTGGTAATCCCTGACCTGCTTCAGGTACTGGTAATACGTGTAATATTCACCCAGTTCTTTTTCTATCCGGGTTGAAGTGACATTTCCGGTCAATTCATCGATGATCTGCTGCAATGTTTCCTTCTGGGCAGGCAATGACATCAAATTGTACTCCGACACCTGGGCTAATTCGGCAGCAAGTTTTATCGCATCGTTGAGCCCGCCGAACTCGTCGATCAAGCCTATTGTTCGGGCATCTGTACCGCTCCATACACGCCCCTGGCCGATTTCATCCACTTTATTGATGTCCATTTTTCTTCCTTTTGAAACCAGGCCTAAAAACTGGGTGTAAATTTTATCAACCTGGCGTTCGAACATCAGTGTTTCATATTCGGTCAGCGGCCTTGTGGTATTTGGAAAATCGGAATATTTATTTGTGAGCGTCTGGTCGAATGTGATGCCGAGCTTATCATTGAAAAATCCCTGCATATTGGGGACCAGGCCGAATACACCGATTGAGCCGGTCAATGTGGAAGGATCAGCCAGGATTTTGGTGGCCGAGGCCGAGATCCAATAACCGCCCGATGCGGCTACATCGCCCATCGAAACCACGACAGGTTTATCTTGAACGGCCAGTTCGACTTCCCGGCGGATCACTTCAGAAGCGGTTGCGCTGCCTCCGGGTGAATTTACGCGCAGGACAATGGCTTTAACTTTATCATTCAGCCTGGCTTGCCTGATGGCTTCGGAAATATTGATCGAGCCGATCGTCCGGTCATCTCCCTTTCCATCAACCACATTTCCCATGGCATAAACAACGGCGATTTTATTCTTTGATGCTTTTTCAGTAACGGCAGGTGGAACCAGGGTGTATTTTCCCAGTGAGACGGTTTTAATTTTATCTTTTTCTCCAAGGCCCATCAAATTTTTAAGTTCTGCGTCGAGCTCATCCTTATAATACAAACCATCGACCATTTTATGTGCTTTAGCTTTTTCCGGATCGTACGACGCCAATTCGTCGGCTGCCATATTTAACTGATCTTTCGCGATATTTCTGCTGGCCGAGATATCATCCAGCATAGTTGCCCAGATATCCGTCACCATGGCACTCATTTGCTCTTTGCTGGCTTCGCTCATCTTGTCGAGGGTGAAGATCTCAATCGCACTCTTGTATTTGCCGTGCCTGATTACCTGCATATCAATGTCGAGTTTTTCAAGTGTACCTTTCAGAAAAAAGGACTGGGCTGCCAGCCCCCTGAAATCAATAGCGCCGTTGGGGTGCAGGTATACTTTATCGGCTACACTGGCCAGAAAATAAGCCAGCTGGGTGTAGACCTCACCATAAGCGATAATAAATTTTCCGGATGTCTTGAAATCAACCAGCGCCTGTCGAATTTCCCTGATCGTGGTCAATCCGGTCGGTATATAACCCATATCCAGGTAAATTCCTTTAATATTGACATCATTTTTTGCCTTCTCAATATTTTTCAAAATGTCATTCAGACCCGGACTTTGATTTAAATCCCAACCTTCAGGTGAGAATAATGCCATCGGGTCTTTCGGAGCCCTGTCATACACCGGTTTATCCAGCTTGATTGTCAGAAGGGTGTTGGGTTCAAGAGTAACTTCTTTTTTATCGGCAAATGAGGCCAATGAAGCGACCAATCCTACGAAAATAAAAAACAGGATCACTGAGATTAAAATAAATCCCAGCATGGAAGCGAGCATGAACTTAAAAAAGTCTTTCATATCAATTCGTTTTTAAAATATTTCAGGTAAATGTTGTTTCCATCAAATTCCGCATAGGTAAAATGTGTAAGCCAGTCGCCAAGGATGATCATCCGGCATTGTTCATTCAATTTAATATCCACGGGCCTATGGCGATGGCCAAAAACAAAATAATCGACATCCATTGTGTTTTGCACCAGGCCGGAGGCGTATTTATATAACATTTCATCTTCAATACTGTTCAGGTATTCAGGTTTATTTTCTTTGACCATATTGGCCAGACGGCTTTTCCGGCTGAAATACAAACCCATTTTTGCGCCCAGGTCCGGGTGCAGCCAGCGGAACAGGAACTGGTTGAAGCGGTTGCTGAAAACTTTTTTCAGGAATTTGTAGCCATTATCTCCGGGGCCCAATCCGTCGCCATGGGCCAGGTAAAAGGTCTTCCCCAGCAGGCTGGTGATTTCCGGGCCGCGGTGCAATTCGATGTTCATCTCTTTGCGCAGGTATTCAAAAGCCCAGATATCATGATTGCCGGTAAACAAATGCACCGGAATTCCTTCATCCGTTATTTCGGCAAGTTTACCGAAAAGCCTCGTAAAGCCTTTTGGGATTACGGTTTTATACTCAAACCAAAAGTCGAATAAGTCACCCATGAGAAAAATCCCTGCAGCATCTCTTTGCACACGATCAAGCCAATTGACCAGCATTTTTTCCCTGAGCAGACTGCTTTCATAATCAGGGATCCCCAGGTGAAAATCAGAGGCAAAATATATTCGGGCTTTATCCTGAATGATTTTAGTTTCCAAATGATTTGTCTTTCTTGAAATAATGTTGATTGATAAACGGATTAAAGTTATGAAGATATTGCATTACCTGTTGATTTCTTTGGCCAGTTCTTCCAAATTATTTCCTTTATAGCGGATAATAAGATCCTTGTCGAGATAAATGAAGTATGGCAATTTTTCCGGGATATTGAACAGCGATCTGGCCGAGGAATAGATGTTCAGGTAGTCGGTGACATGGATCCAATCCTGGATGTTATCAGCCCGGATGGCTTCTGTCCAGGGCTCTTTATAGCTTTCCAGGCCGACCGCATACACCGCTGGTTTTGAATTATCTGCTTTTTCCAATATTTCACGCAGGTCCTTGTTCGCTTTCCTGCTCTTTACGTCCCAGGAAGCCCAAAAATAGAGGATAACCGGCCGGCCAGTAAGTGAACTCAGTTGCACGGTTTGACCGGAAGCATTTTGCATGCCGAAATCCGGGGCCTTATTTCCAACAGCAAGGCGTCGTTCAGCCTTTTCCGCGATCATTCTATCCTGCCTGAAAACATCCAGCCTTTTCTTATAATCAAGGAGATGTTTATTGTCCGGGTATTTTAATGTCAAACATGAATCCACCAGGTTATAATATTCAAAATCATTAATTTCCGTGAGGATTTTTCTTTCTCCGAACCGCCTGCTGACAACGAGTAGCGATGAAAGTGAATTGCAGTGGTTTCTAAGGAATTGCATCGAATACCTGCGTTGATTTTCAAAAACAGACTGGTAAGTTTTATCGAGGTCAAGTTTAATCGAAGTAAAACCGGATGACCGTTGATAATCACTATATGATTTACTCAGAGAATCAACTTTTTCCCGGTTTATTTCCAGGAACATCTCAAACTGGCGGTAAAGTTCTGAATCAAGGGAACCCTTCACCGAATAACCTTTCCGGATAGCCTGCTGATCGGAAAATATTTCAATGCTGGATTCTTTATCCAGAATTAGCGTCAGGTAATTACGATTATCGATTTTAATCAGAAAAAAGCCAGGGCTTTTACGGCGAAATGTAAATTTAAATGTTCCATCTTCAGAAATTTTTGTGGTATCCAGCGGTATCGCGCTATTGATATCAAATTCGCTTAATGTGACTGTTTTGTTCTTAAGGGCTGGGAATGATCCTTTAATCCTGGTTTTCATTCCTTTTTCGAATCCCCCTGAACATCCTGACAGGATAAAAATTGCCAGGATGACCACATAATGAAAAGGGGAATTTTTGCGTTGAATGAACATAGGCAGCCAAAAATTTGATTAATTTGGACAAAAATACGACCTTATATCAATTACCGGAAATTCCTGTAAACTTTTGAAAAGGGCTATTATTCTATTCTTATTTTGTTGTTTGTCAGTTGTCAGCTTTTCCCAGAAAATCCTGCTCGCTGAAAACTGCAAATCGCTGAAAAATTTCAAATTTTGCCAGGGCGATGCCATCATTCTTAAAATTGACGGGGGTTCAGAACGTATTTTTGATGAAATTCTGGATATGAATGATTCCAGCATTGTTCTGATCAATTTCGGCATAGTCCGGCTTGACGAAATCTCGGGGATTTACTTTGAAAACTGGCTCATACAGATCACAAGAGGGTTAAGTTTGCTGGGTGGGGCAGCGTATTTCGGGCTTGATAGTTTTAACAGGCTGATTAACAATGATAGTCCGGTGATCCTTGCTGAGACAGCGATAATTTCGGGCAGTTTAGTCGCTTTGTCTTTTGCATTGACCCCGCTCAGGTACAGAAAATACGATACGCATGGAAAATGGAAGCTGCGGACGATTGACCTCAACGATTTCCAGTTAGGGCTATAGCTTCACTTCGGAAAGCATGACTTTGATAAGCCGGGTCATTTTAGGTTCGGCCAAGCTGGCTGCGTCGATCACTTCTTTATGCGTTATCTCAACAATTTTACCTTCAACGCCCAAATCGGAGATAACGGAAATGGCAAACACGGGCAGGCCCATCTGGCAGGCGGCAATCGTTTCCGGCACTGTGGACATGCCCACCGCATCGGCTCCCATAAATCGCATATACCTGTATTCTGATGGGGTTTCAAAGGTAGGACCGGTTACGCCCGCATAGACGCCTTTGCGGTAGTTAATTCCAAGCCGGTTGGCAATATCTTCGGCCAACCTGAGCAACCCCGGGTGATAGGGCTGGTTCATGTCGGGGAAATGCGGTCCGAAAGCCTCGTTATATTTACCTTTTAAAGGATTTTCATTCATCAGGTTCATCATATTGATATGATCTTCAAGAAACATCATATCACCGACCTTAAAATCCGGATTCAACCCGCCGCTTGCATTTGAAAGGATCAGGTATTTGATGCCCAGGAACTTCATGACACGGACCGGGAAAACGACTTCCTGGAGGCTATAGCCTTCATAGAAATGAAACCGTCCTTTCATGGCAATAACACGGCAATTATTCAGCAAACCGATAATCAGTTCTCCGGCGTGCCCTTCCACAGTCGATGCGGGAAAATGCGGGATATCTTCGTATGGAATGACCGTTGCTTCTTTTATTTCGGCAGCGAGTCCGCCAAGGCCCGTACCCAGGACAATGCCGGCTTCCGGCTGGATATTAATCCGGCTCCTGATAAATTCAACGGCTTCCGATACTTTTTTGAACATAATCCAGGATCACCTTATCAAATTTGACCTCATCACAATCATGAAATTTTATCCTGATTGGAATGTAATACACAGGTAACTCCGCAAGAAAAGAGGAAAATTCTTCCCTGTCCAGACGCTGTGCATCTTTTTCGGTCGTGAAGATAACCTTATCTTTTGATATGATGCTATGGAATTCCTTTGAAATTTTTTCAAAGTCCTGGACCGTATACTCATGGTGATCTTTGAAGTCGATGACGGTCAAATCGTTGCACAGGCTTTTCAGGTACTCCTGAAAGGGATAGGAGTTCGCTACACCTGCGACCATAATGATGTAATTGTATTTTGCCGCAGCGGGTTTAAGACCAGGGCAATAATTCAGGGGGACAGGTTCGTCATAACCGACATAGGAATAAAAAATCCGCTGATGATTTAATGGACTGAGTTCGCTCTCAATGCTTCTTCTTGTGATCGGTGAAAGGATTTTAGGGGTTTTGGTCACCACAATAATATGGGCACGTTTGGCGCCACTAGCCCTTTCTCTTAGTAATCCCGTCGGCAATAAATAGTCCTGGGTGTAAAGATGATGATAATCAGTCAGCAGGATCGATAACCCGGGCTTCACATAGCGATGCTGAAAGGCATCATCAAGAAGAATTACTTCGGTTTCGGGCTTTTCGGTAAGTATCTTTTTTATGCCTCTCTTACGGTCCTCGTCGACGGCTATAATGATATCCTGGAATTTTTTAACGTATTGAGATGGCTCGTCGCCGACATCACCGGATTGATTTTCCGGGGAAGCTAAGATAAAACCTTTGGTTTTGCGGCCATATCCCCTACTCAGGATAGCCACCTTGTACAGGCTTTTTAAGAGTGCGGCAAGATATTCAGTATGGGGTGTTTTACCGGTTCCGCCGGCGCTTAAATTCCCGACTGAAATGACCGGAATACCAAAGCTTTTTGAACGGATAAGTTTCCAGTCAAAAAGCTTGTTCCTGATCGCTGCGCCCAGTCCGTAAAGGCAAGCAAAAGGAAAAAGTATTATTTTTACAATTACCATCGAATAAATATACAAATTAATAACATGTTTGTGCGGCAACCATGTTATTAAAAGGTTAATCCGGTATTATCTTTATACGGAGAAAAAATAAAAAGTCATACTTTTTACAATAAAATCTTTTTAAATATTTTCCTTACATATGAAGAGCATAAAGATAAAAAAAATATTGAATGTTCTGGAAACCCTCGCTCCACTTGAATTGCAGGAAGATTATGATAATGCTGGGCTTGTCACTGGTAATCCTGAAAAAGAAGTGACCGGTTGCCTGGTGTGCCTGGATGTCAATGAGGAAGTCATTGATGAAGCCATCCGTAAGAATTGTAACCTTGTGATCAGCCATCACCCGGTCATTTTCAAAGGAATAAAAAGACTGACCGGACAGAATATGGTTGAACGGACGCTTATAAAAGCCATTAAGGCTGATGTTGCTATTTGTTCAATGCATACTAACCTGGATAATGTTCACCTGGGTGTGAACCGTATCCTCGGCGAAAAGCTTGGCCTGGTTGATATGACCATTTTAAGAAAAACCTCTGGTATTTTACGAAAAATAGTCACTTTTTGTCCTGCGGATCATGTTGAACAGGTCAGAAATGCCATTTTTCATGCGGGTGCAGGGCATATCGGGGAATATGACCAGTGCAGTTTCAATGCCGAAGGACTTGGAACCTTTCGGGCCGGCGAAAAAGCGGATCCATTTGTCGGGAAGGTCGGTGAAATGCATTTTGAGAAAGAGATACGCATTGAAACTGTTTTTCCGGCATACCGGCAGAAAAGTGTGATTGACGCATTGATTGAAACTCATCCTTATGAAGAAGTAGCCTATGACATTTATGTGATGCAAAATGAATTTGACCGGGTCGGCGCAGGAATGATCGGAGTGTTGAAGAACAAAGTACCTGAAAAAGACTTTATGATGATGATCAAAGAAGTGCTCAAAATCCCTCATATCAGGCATTCTTCTTTAGCAGGCAAGATGGTTGAAAAAGTAGCCATTTGTGGCGGATCAGGCAGCTTTTTAATCCCTGACGCGATCAGGCAAGGGGCTGATTTTTTTATCACGGCCGATATTAAATACCACCAGTTTGCTGAAGCAGAAGGGAAACTTGTTATTGTGGACGCAGGACATTATGAGACTGAACAATTTACTTGCAATTTATTGGCAGATTATTTGAACAAAAATTTTGCTAACTTTGCAGTCCTAATTTCGGAAACACCGGTCAATCCGGTTAATTACTTTTAAATCAATATTTTATGAAGGAAGATAAAGCAAAAAAGACGACTGGTCAGGCTGATTTGTTATCGGATGAAGGTATCCAAAAGAAAATTGAAGATACGTTGCTCGCTTTGTATCAGTTACAGCAGCATGATTCTCAGGCCGATAAGATCAGGATGATCCGGGGCGAACTACCATTGGAAGTCCAGGATCTTGAAGATGAAATCGTCGGTTTGCAAACCAGGATTGAAAATTTCCATACAGAAATCAAATCACTCGACAAACTGATTGCTGAGAAAAAGCAGGCGATCAAGGACAGTGAGTCGCTGATCAAGAAATATGAAGAGCAGAAATTAAATGTCAGGAACAATCGTGAGTATGACTCGTTGACCAAGGAAATAGAGTTTCAGACGTTAGAGATGCAATTGGCTGAGAAAAGGATCAGGGAGTACACAGATGGATTGAACAGCAAAAAGCTGCAGATCGAAGAGTCGGAGGCTATTTTGAATGAAAGAAAATCCGATCTGGAAGTGAAGAAAAGCGAGCTGAATGATATCGTCGAAGAGACTGAAATTGAGGAAAAAGATTTACTGAAACGTGCAGAGGAAATCCAGGGCAGGATCGAGGACCGTCTGCTTGTTGCTTATCAACGGATTCGCCGCAATGCTCGCAACGGGCTGGCCATTGTCCAGATTGAAAGGGATGCCTGCGGAGGTTGTTTCAATAAAATTCCGCCACAGCACCAGCTTGATATCCGCATGCACAAAAAAATCATTGTTTGTGAATATTGCGGAAGGATCCTGGTTGATTCCGACATCACAGATATGTTGAAAAAATAACCTGATTATCCATATCGTCGAAAAGAGGGCCTACAAGCCCTCTTTTTTTGTGCCATGAAATGTAACACCGGGAATATTTGCACGTCTAAGATTTGTAGATTTGTATAAATAATTGAAAATATGCAAAGACAAGGACTTTACCGCAGCCGTAAAGACAAGGTTTTTGGCGGCGTGGCAGGGGGCATTGCCCGCTCACTTAATGCAGATCCAGCCATAGTCAGGCTGATCTTTGCTTTACTGGTCATACTGGGAGGCGGAGGATTACTGCTCTACCTGATCCTCTGGATCGCTATCCCGGAAGAGCCGTTTGAATTTTACCAGGAATCGGCTCAAACAGGGGAATCAGCGATGGATGCAGAAGCCGGCAAGGAATCTGCACCATACACCCAGCCGGTCTATCCCCCAAAACGGAATAACGGAGCATTGATCGCCGGGCTCATCCTGATCGGTGTCGGAGCCATATTTCTTCTCGACCGGGTGCTTCCCAATCTTAATATTCATTTGCGCGATTTCTGGCCTGTCGTTATTGTTATCGCAGGGCTCGCCCTTATTTTCAGCAGTTTTACAGGAATTAATAAAAATCAGCAGCCATGAAAGCTAAAAATATAATCTGGGGTTTAGTGTTGGTGATTATCGGGGTATTATTTATCCTGAAAAACCTTGACATCATCTATTTCAGCTGGCATAGCATCTGGAGGCTCTGGCCGCTGGTACTGGTATTGATCGGTGTAACCATCCTCCCGGTCAAGGATGCTGTAAAAGTTGTTCTTACCGTCATAGTCCTGATCATCGGGGCTTTATTCCTTATTTATTACCCGAAAGGGGATAACTGGAATGATAACTGGTCTTTTAATCACGACCGGCATATGTTTGACGATCCCAATGGAATGGACATTGACCAGAAGATATTTGAGGCCTATGATTCGACCATTCATATGGCCGATCTGGATTTTGATGCAGCTGCAGGAAATTTCAAGATCGATCAATCGACCGGTGAACTGTTTGAATTTGAGCGATTAGGTAATCTTGGCCGATATACTTATTCCATCAAGGAACTGGGTGAACGAAGGGAAATTAATATTGGCCTGGAAGAGGGCCACATCATTAAAGGTGACCTGAGAAACCAGGTCATCATGAAGCTCAATCCGAATCCTGTCTGGAATCTTAAAGTCGATGTCGGCGCGGCGAATATAGACCTGGATTTGACATCATTCAAAGTCAGTGAACTGGATATTGACGGTGGAGCCTCCTCCATCAATATAAAACTTGGAAATCTTCAGGATAATTGTCAGTTGGGGATCAATTCCGGGGCCTCTTCAATACTGATAAGGATACCGCAGGAGTTTGCCTGTGAGGTAAATACAAATACCGTATTATCGTCGAAGGACCTGCCCGGCTTTAACAAGGTCAGCAGCGGGACTTACGTGACCCCTGATTTTTCGGAAAAGACAAAAAATATCACCATAAAAGTTGAAGCGGCTGTTTCGAGCCTTACCGTCGAAAGATATTAATGGTGAAAATTATTGAAAGTGCATGTATTTAACCCTGCCTGTCGGGATTATATATATTTTTGCTCTTCTTATAACCTGAGAGGTCAGTAACTTTATGAAACGCGCTTCACTTATCTCATTATTACTCTTTCTCGCTGCATTTACTTTTAGCCAGAATACAGGCTCGATCAAGGGATTTGTTTATGATAAATCAAACGGGGAGCCCATCATTTTCACGAATGTATATCTTTATAAGACCACATATGGCTCCTCCACGGATGTCAACGGGTATTTTATCATCACGAAAGTTCCTGCCGGGGATTATACACTGGTCGTGACCTACCTGGGTTATGATACGATCAATATTCCGATTACGCTGGAACCGGGGGCAGTGATCTCCAAGCAGCTATACATGCAGGAAAGTGCAATCAACCTGCAAACCATCAACATTTCTGCCGAATACCAGGAAGCCCGGACCGAAACCAAAACTTCCGTAGTAAAAATAACACCGAAAGATATTAACCAGATACCATCCATCGGAGGCCAGCCCGATCTTGCGCAATACCTGCAGGTGATGCCGGGTGTTGTGTTTACCGGTGACCAGGGAGGAGAATTATACATCCGTGGCGGTTCGCCGATCCAGAATAAAGTCTTGCTGGATGGTGTCACCATTTATAAAGCTTTTCATTCCATCGGATTATTCAGCGTGTTCGAGACCGATATTATCCGAAATGCCGATATATATACCGGGGGATTTGGCGCTGAATACGGCGGCAGAATTTCGTCGGTCATGGATATCACCACCCGCGACGGTAACCGTCAGCGTGTTGCTGGTAAGGTCGGGATCAGTACTTTCGGGGCCAACCTTTTACTTGAAGGCCCTTTTAAAAAACCTACCCCGGAGAAGGGCGGAAGTATCGGTTTTATCCTTTCCGCCAAAGGATCATTCCTGGAACAAAGTTCGCAGATCTTTTACAATTACATAGACACAGCCGGGCTTCCTTTCAATTTCCTGGACTTGTACGGTAAAATCTCCATGCAGGCCGCCAATGGAAGCAAGGTGAATTTCTATGGATTTCATTACCGCGATAAGGTGAACGAGTATAAAGCCCTTTCTGATTTTAACTGGTTCAGTACGGGTATCGGAACCAATTTCCTGGTCATACCCGGTAAATCTGACTTTATCATGGAAGGTCATGTCGCTTACTCGGATTATACAATTTCTCTTGAAGAAGAAACCAATCCGGAAAGAACAAGCAAAATCACGGGTTTTGATGTAGGCCTGGATTTCACATACTTTCTGGGTAAGGATGAGTTGAAATTCGGACTGGAGCAGGTGGGATCGAATACGGATTACTATTTCATCAATTCAGCTGGCATGGAGATTGAACAGGCTGAGAACACTACAGAAATTGGAGTTTTCGCCAAGTACAAGCTTACGGCCGGCAAATTCCTGATTGAACCCAGTTTCAGGCTCCAGTGGTATGCTTCACTGTCTGAAGTTTCACCGGAACCACGACTGGCTGTGAAATATAACCTGACCAACCATTTCAGGCTGAAATTTGCCGGCGGGCTATATTCTCAGAACCTCATTGCAGCCAGGTCTGAAAAGGATGTGGTTAATCTGTTTTACGCGATAATTTCAGGTCCTGATAATTTACCCGATTATTTTGATGGTGAAGAAAGGACTTCCGCTTTGCAAAAGGCATCTCATCTTATTCTCGGCGCAGAACTGGACATCAATGGGAAAATAACAACCAACCTGGAAGTTTATTACAAGTACTTCAGCCAGTTGACGAACCTTAACAGGAATAAAGTATATGATGAAGATAAAAACCCGGAACAACCCGCATTGCTGAAAGAGGATTTTATTCTTGAAAAAGGTGATGCTTATGGATTTGATTTCACATTAAAATATGACCAGCGGAATTATTATTTCTGGTTTGTTTATTCTTACGCATTTGTTAACCGGTATTATGAAGATGTCGACACGGTCATGCAGCAATATTATCCTCATTTTGACCGCCGTCATAACCTTAACCTTGTGGGTACTTATAAGTTTGGATCACAACTGGGCTGGGAGGTAAGTGCACGGTGGAATTTCGGTTCCGGATTTCCTTTTACCCAAACGCAGGGATATTATGAAATGGTCAACTTTGATAATGGCATATATTCAGATTATACGACTGATAACGGCGAACTCGGCATCATATATGCGGAGTTGAATGAAGGGCGGTTACCGACATATCACAGGCTGGATTTTAACATGAAGAAAAGGTTTTTCCTTTCGGAAAATTCAAAGATTGATATTGACTTAAGCCTTGTCAATGTGTATAACAGAAAAAATGTTTTTTACCGTGACCGCATTACGGGCGAAATCGTTTACCAGTTGCCATTTATGCCCAGCCTGGGTATTACCTGGGCGTTTTGATCCATGGACGCACCCAAAGCAAGCATTCGAAAAAAAGAGCTGACTCTTCACGGCCATACCCGCCAGGATGACTATTATTGGTTAAATGAACGGGAAAATCCTGATGTTATCGCTTACCTTGAAGCGGAGAATGCTTATACAAAAGCTATGATGGGCCATACAGAGGCTTTTCAGGAGAAATTGTTCAATGAAATGGTCGCCCGGATTAAACAGACGGATATCTCTGTTCCCTGTCTCGACAACGGGTATTACTATTACACCAGGTTTGAAGAAGGCAAAGAATACCCGGTTTATTGCAGGAAAAAGGGTGGCCTGGATGCTGAAGAAGAGATCATTCTTGACGTCAATGAAATGGCTCATGGCTATGCTTACTTTGATGTCGGGAGTTACCGGGTCAGTGAAGATAACCGGCTGCTGACCTATTCAGTTGATCATGTCAGCCGCCGGATCTACACCATCTATTTCAAAGACCTGACAACGGGTGAAATTCTGGAAGAGAAGATTGCCAATACATCAGGGAACATGGCCTGGGCCAATGATAACAGAACATTATTTTATTCCACGAAGGACGAATCGCTGAGGAGTGACAAGATATGGAAACACCGCCTGGGCGATGCGATAAATACGGATGTGCTGGTTTACCATGAAACTGATGTCACATACAACACGAGCATTTATAAAAGCAAAAGCAGGAAGTACCTGATTATCGGATCAGGAAGTACACTTTCGGATGAATGCCGGATTCTCTGGGCCGGAAACCCGGATGGCGACTTTAAAGTATTTCAGCCGAGGCAAAAAGGCCTTGAATATGACATTGCGCATGTGGAGGGTAAATTCTATATCCGAACGAATCATCTTGCCGTTAATTTCAGACTGATGGAAACGCCGGAACATCTGACCGGCATTGAGAACTGGACCGAAGTCATTCCTCACCGGGAGGAAACGCTCGTTGAGGATTTTGATGTATTTAATGATTTCCTCGTCATTCAGGAGCGCAAAGATGGCATGAAAACCCTGAGGATGTTTTATGAAAATGGTCCTGATTTTTATCTTGATTTTGACGAACAGGCATATACTGTGACTATAGGTGAGAATGCGGAGATGGATAGTCATGTTGTAAGATATAATTATACTTCACTGACCACACCCATGTCGGTTTATGACTTCAATTTAAAAACCAAGCAGCATACGCTGAAAAAGAGGCAGGAGGTTATGGGTGGTTATAACCCTGCGGATTATTATACCGAGCGGCTCAAGGCCACGGCCAGTGATGGGGCCAGGATCGCTATATCCCTGGTTCGAAGGAAAGACATCGATATGTCAGGGAAAGTTCCATTGTTGCTTTACGGATATGGATCTTACGGCTACAGCATGGACCCTTACTTCAGCTCCATCAGGCTGAGCCTGCTGGATCGCGGATTTATATTCGCCATCGCGCATATCAGGGGAGGAGAGGAGATGGGCAGGAAGTGGTATGAAGAGGGCAAATTGCTGAATAAGAAAAATACATTCACGGATTTTATTGCGTGCGGTGAATTTCTGGTTGAAAAAGGTTATACCACACCGGGTCAATTGTACGCCATGGGCGGCAGTGCAGGCGGATTGCTTGTTGGCGCTGTGATCAATATGCGTCCTGATCTGTTCAACGGGGTCATCGCCGCAGTACCTTTTGTTGATGTGGTCACAACCATGCTGGACGAGAGTATTCCACTAACGACCGGTGAGTATGATGAATGGGGTAATCCAAATGATCCGGTTTATTATGATTATATGTTGTCGTATTCGCCATATGATAATGTTAAGCCGGTAAATTATCCTGCCTTACTGGTTACGACCGGATTGCACGATTCACAGGTACAATATTGGGAACCGGCCAAGTGGGTTGCAAAAATACGGGAAACAAAAACGGGCGGAGAATCGTTGTATTTATGGACAAATATGGACTATGGGCACGGAGGTGCTTCAGGCCGATTTGAAAGGTACAGGGAAACAGCACTGGAATATGCTTTCCTGCTTGACCTGGAAGGCATTATGGAGTGATTTCCTTGATTTCCAATTTAAACCCGGTCCCATGGACATTTGTGATCAGAATGGTCGGATCATCCTGCAGATATTTCCTGAGTTTAGCGATAAAAACGTCCATACTGCGGCCAATAAAATAGTCGTCATTGCCCCAGACTGATTTTAAGGCGGTTTCACGCGTCAGCAATTTATTCCGGTTTTCATAGAGAAGTTTCAACAGTGCATTTTCTTTGCGCGTGAGCACCCTTTCTTTATTCCCGATCCGGAGGATCATATTTTGATGATCAAACTGAAATTTGCCGATTTCGTATACAGGCGCTTCTTCTTTTGCTTTGTTTTCGACCTGAGCCATGCACCGTTTCAGGATCGCCTGTATTCTGAGGCTAAGCTCTTCTGTGCTGAAGGGCTTCATGATATAGTCGTCGCAACCTAGCCTGAATCCTTTGATGCGATCTTCTTTCAGCGATTTTGCAGTAAGGAATACGATGGGAACGACTTCATCCATTTTTTTAATTTCTTCGGCCAGTGTAAAACCATCCATGACCGGCATCATAATATCGAGAATGCACAAATTAAATTTGCTGTTCCTGAACATATCCAGACCTTCTTTGCCATTCCTGCAAAGTGTAATGTCATAATTCATCATCTCCAGATAATCCTGTAGTACAAGACTCAAGTTCGGATCATCTTCGACAAGAAGGATTTTAGGCTTGGTTATATTGCTCATCTCTGGTTGATTTGTAATCAAAAGGTAAATATACATCAAATCTGCTCCCCTTGTTCAGTTCGCTCTTTAAATTTATATGTCCGCCGTGAGCTTCAACAATCGTTTTTACATAGTATAACCCTATTCCAAATCCCTTTACATTGTAAATATTACCAGTTGGGACCCGGTAAAGGTTTTTAAATACCTGCCGCTGGTTTTCAAGGCTTATCCCGATCCCGTGATCTTCGATAATGATCGTTAGGCCATTCTCGGTGCTCTGAGTTCCGATACTGATCCATGGCTCTGAAACCGAATACTTGTTGGCATTATCCAGAAGATTGTTGATCACATTAGTAAGGTGAGATTTATCGACATTCACAATAAAGCGTTTAGCAATCAGGTGCGTTTTTATCGTTCCATTTCTCTCCCTGATGGTCAGGCTGAAGTTTTCAACCACTTCCCGGATTAAAAGATGGATATCTGTTTCCCTTTTTTTAAGTTTGAAAAGTCCTCTTTCAAGCCGGGACACGCTTAAAATCTGCTCTACATGGTTTTGAAGCCTTGTATTTTCATCATTGATGATCCTGGCATAACGTCTTAGCTTCTCAGGATCTTCGCTGACCGGTTTCTTCAGCAGCATTTCACTGGCCAGGGAGATCGTTGCAATAGGCGTTTTAAATTCATGTGTCATGTTATTGATAAAATCAGACTTCATCCCTGAAAGCCTTTTTTGTCGGTTGAAAATATAAATTGAAACCGGGAATCCAATGATAAGCACGGTGACGAAAACGACCCAAACAATGATCCATCGGGCAAGTTCCTCAACGATGATCTTTTTCTGGCTGGGGAACCAGGCCGCCAGAATGTATTTATCGCAATTTTTAAAACCTACCAGGTTGACATTGTGCGCAGAATTAACAAGTGCTTGCTTATGGCCGAATTTGCCGAAAATCAATGAATCTGTCCGTGTATCAATGATGGCATATTCATATGGCCGATTGATATTCATCCTTAAAAGTTCTTCTTTGATTTTCTTTTCCAGGATTTCTGAATTAATATTCATGATATCAGGCTGATAAGAGATCATAATATCCTGTGATGCAGCATTTGAAGTAATTAATGATTCAACATCATGGATTTGGTTAACCACACTTTTCAAAGCAACCCTAACCGAACCTGCAAACTGCTCGTCAAGCATCCTGTAAGCAGAACCAATCCAGAACAATTGGGTGACAATAATGCCAGCCAGCGCAAGGGAATTGATGACCACAATCCAGAGGAAAACATTTTTTTTCATGGGATCAAAAGTACGGGGTAGTAAAATCCTGACTTTCATGTTAACATTTCATTAACAGTATTTAACATCCGTTTAACAGCTTTGGCCGTTGAATGGGATTATTTTTGTTTCAATAAGTAATTATTAATCTGTTAAATTCAAAAGTATGAAAAAACTCGTTTTAACACTCGCAATTGTAGGTTTCGTAACGTTTGGTGCACTTAGCATACAGAATCTTATCGCTTCTTCTTTCACCACTGAAATGGTAAACTATGACAAGGATCCGAAGAAAGAAGATACCAAGAAGGCTGCGGATACGAAGGAAGTAAAATCCGATACCAAGGAAGTTAAGTCTGTTGATGCTAAATCCAGCGGATCATGTGCATCAAGCTGTGCTGACAAATCAGCTTCATCAAAATCATGTTGCAGCGGTGAAAAGTCAGGTTGCAGCACGACCTGCACTCCCGATAAAAAGTAAGATTTTTCTTTAATTAATTTGGTTTTTGGCCTTCTGCAGCGATGCAGGAGGCTTTTTTTTTGTGAAGATGATTATTTTTGATGAAAAATAAAACAATGGCCACTTCAAAAGTTAAATACCTGGGCGACTTACGTACTGAAGCATTGCATCTTTATTCAGGCGTTAAATTAATCACCGATGCTCCGCTGGATAATCAGGGCAAAGCCGAATATTTTTCACCGACAGATCTTGCGGCCACTTCGCTGGCCACCTGCGGGCTCACAATCATGGGTATCGCTGCGCGCACACATGGTTTCAATATTGATGGGACAGAAGCGACGGTTACTAAAGTCATGTACAGTAATCCGCGAAGGATCGGGGAGGTGCATATTGAATATCAGTTACCGGATATCGATTATACCGATAAACAAAAGAAGATCATTGAGCTAGCCGGTACGACCTGCCCGGTAGCCTTAAGTTTGCACCCGGATTTGAAACAAGTGATCACTTTCCACTTTAAAAATTAGTTAAACCTGACAGCGTCATTATATCTACTCCCTATTTTTGGAATCGATGATGATGGTAACCGGTCCGTCATTGACCAGTTCAACATCCATCATGGCACCGAATTCGCCGGTCTGGATTTCATTCCCGGTATCGCGACTTAGCTGGTCAATGAATGTTTCGTAAAGTGGGATTGCAATTTCAGGCCTGGCTGCGCGGATATAAGAAGGCCGGTTGCCCTTTTTTGTACTGGCGTGGAGGGTGAACTGGCTCACCACAAGGCATTCTCCGTCGATTTCAGTCACGGCCAGGTTCATGATCCCTTGTTGATCATCAAAAATCCTCAGCCGGGAAATTTTTCCGCAAAGCCATTCGATATCTTCCTGGCTGTCGGCTTCTTCTATGCCGAGCAGGATCAGCATGCCTTGTCTGATCTGGCTTTTCAATGTGCCATCGATGGTCACACTGGCCCTGGAAACTCGCTGAATAACTGCTCTCATGGGTGGAAAGATTGTTTTAGCTTTGTAAAACTAAATTATAAAGAAAAATGACCCGCTTAAGTGTCAACATCAACAAAATAGCAACACTGCGAAATGCCCGGGGCGGTAATATGCCTGATGTGCTGAAGGCTGCTGTGGATTGTGAAAGGTTCGGAGCCCAGGGCATAACGGTCCATCCCAGGCCGGATGAACGCCATATCCGCTTCCGGGATGCCCGCGACCTGAAAACACTGGTAAAAACGGAGTTCAACATTGAAGGCAATCCGACACCCGAATTCATCAGCCTTGTGCTGGAAATTGTCCCAGCCCAGGTAACCCTGGTCCCTGACGATCCGGGCCAGCTCACTTCCGACCATGGCTGGGATACCATTAAACACCAGGAAAAACTTCGGAAGATTGTCGCTGATTTCCATGCAGCAGGGATCAGGACTTCCATCTTTATCGATGCTGACCCTGTGATGATCGGGCACGCGAAAACAACAGGAACAGACAGGGTAGAACTTTATACAGAGAGTTATGCCAGGGAATATCATGCCAACAGGGAAAAAGCGATAGAGCCTTTTATAAAAGCCGCCATGACAGCGCAAAAGCTTGGAATTGGCCTGAATGCCGGCCACGACCTCAACCTGGATAACCTGAAGTATTTTGCGGAAAATATCCCCGGCTTGCTTGAAGTTTCCATAGGCCATGCACTGATCTGCGATGCGCTTTATCTGGGTCTGGAAAATGCCATCCGGCTTTATCTTCGTCAGCTAAAACCGTAGATCGATGGAACTCTTTTACAGGGAATACGGTGAAGGAAAACCCATGGTGATCCTGCATGGTTTGCTGGGGATCTCCGATAACTGGGTTGCGTTTTCACGCAGGATTGCCGGAGAAGGCTACCGGGTATTTATCCCCGATCAACGGAACCACGGTCATTCGCCTCATCATCCGATCATGAATTATTATGCACTGACGGATGATCTTTCGGAATTCATTGAACATCATCATCTGGAAAAACCTGTTATCCTGGGCCATTCGATGGGTGGTAAAGTAGCTATGCGCTATACGCTTGAGAATCCCGGTGCTGTCGACCGTCTTATTGTCGTGGATACAAGCCTGCGGACATATTACCGGTTCAATTACCACCTGAAGCTGATCGATGCCATGCTTTCCGTGGATTTCAACCAGGCACGCACCCGGCAGGAAACAGAACAGATTCTGATGGATAAGATTCAGAATGGAAGGTTGGTGCAGTTCCTCTTAAAAAATCTTTTCTGGAAGGAGAAAGGTAAACTGGGCTGGCGGCCGGATCTTCAAGCCATCAGCCAGCAAATCGATTCCATGTACGATGGAGTATTTTATTCCGTGAAATTTAACCGTCCGGCTTTATTTGTCCGCGGAGGTCTGTCGGATTATATCCTGGAAGAAGATGTACCGGCTATTCTTCAGAATTTTCCGGAAGCGGAAATAAAAACGATTGAACAAGGAACCCACTGGGTACATGCTGATGAACCGGAAATCTTTTTTCAGTTTGTTTCGGATTTTCTTAAATCCGGCAAGGGTTAACCCGCCAGTTCTGCCGCTTTCTGCCGCACCACGTTTGCCGAAATGAAAATGCTGAGTTCATAAAGCAGCATAAGCGGGATGGTGACAAGTATCTGGCTGAATATGTCAGGCGGCGTGATAATTGCGGCAATGGTCAGAAGAATAACGAGCACATATTTCCGGCTTTTCTTCATAAAAGCCGGGGTCAATAACCCGATTTTTGTCAGGAAAAAAACGATAATGGGCAGTTCAAACACGAGGCCTGTTGCCAGGGTCAGTGAAACTACCGTGCTGATGTAGGAATTGAGTGTAATGGTGTTGTTGACCGTTTCAGAGACCTGGTACGAGGAAAAAAAGTTAATGGTCAGCGGAACGATCAGGTAATAGCTGAATAACATTCCGATGATGAAAAGCACGGTGCTGAAAAAAACAAGTCCACGCGAATATTTTTTCTCTTTGGGCAGAAGTGCAGGCCTGACAAAGCTCCAGATTTCCCATAACAGGTAAGGAAAAGCAACCACTAAAGCGGCCATCATCGAAATATACAGGTGAACCATAAACTGCCCTGACATCTGGATGTTGATGATCTGCAGCGGTTCAGTGCTAATGCACAGGGCATCGGTTGAAATCAGTTTACCCAGCGCACACAAGGCCCTGTATGAGATAAAGTTTGGATCCTTTGGAGCCAGGACAATAACGTCGAAAATGAATTCCCTCATTATAAAAGCGGAGATGGCAAGCACAAGCAGCACAACCACCGCCCGGACCAGATGCCATCGCAACTCTTCAAGGTGCTCCCAAAAACTCATCTCTTTTTCGGGAGTCGGGTGGCCTTTCTTTTTATTTGAGGTTATTTCTGCCATGACTTGTTAGATAAAGCAAAAATAGGAAAGAAAAGCATTGAACAGAAAAAGGATAAGGATGATGATTGAGCCACTAATAAATTAGCAGCCTCCTTCAGCCTGGGATTTTTTTTCACGCTTAATTAGCTGAACAGGTTCAGTTTTTCCCGGACTTGCAACCGCAGAAGGCTGGTCACCGCTTAAACTGTCGAGAATTGCCGGGAAATCATACGTTGGTTTTTCCATTGTGAATCCCCGGACTTCATTTAAATTGTTCAGGTCAGTGTTCATCGAGGAATAATATTGAAATCCGCCAGGCATCACGTTAATATGATCAAATCCAATTTGCTTCAATATTATCCAAACGCTGTTGGACTGAACCTGGTCCTGGCTATACAGTATTACGGTTTTGGATTGCTCCGCCAGTTTTTTCAACAGTGATTGATTATCCGGATCGAGAATATTTTGAGCGGGAATATTGACCGCATCAGGAATATGTGATTTGTGAAATTCGATGGGGCTTCTCAAATCAATGATATAGTATGCAGCATCACCTGTTCCGGCGAGCTTGGCCACTTTTTCCGGAGAGATGAGGTCCTGTCCGGCCGTGATAAGTGGTATGCTTTCCCGGACAGTTCTTGTAAACCTGACATCAGGTGTTCTGAGCGTAAAATATCCAATGGCCAGAACGGCGACAACCAGTATTGAGATAATGGTCAGACGGTCGGTTCTTTTCAGTTCTTTCATCTTCTTTCTTTTTTAGATATGATTAACAACCTCCTTCGGCGGCCGACTTCTTTGTTTTCGGCTGAACCTGTATGGTTTCCGTCTGATTGACCGGGGCTGTATTGACTTCTCCTCCGGTAAAGAATTGCCGCACGCCCAGCCTGAACTGGTATAGTTCAAGATCAGATTCTGATTGAGTTTGCGCCGGAACCTGAGTCATGAAAAAATTATCAAACCATTGATTGATTCCGCCCTGCATGACAAACAAATTCCCGAGTCCAAGTCTTTTTCCAAGGATCCAGGCCTGGTCGGCGAGAATATTATCATTAGAGAACAGAACCCAGTCAATGCCTTCCTGACCCAGGATGTCTAAAGTTGTTGAATCGGCCAGGCTGCTCAACGGAATGTTCATGGAACCCGGCAAAGAATATTTGATGTATTCTTCCGGACTTCTTACATCAACCAGTATCATGGCAGGATCTTTTTTAATGATCCGGTCAGCGACAATATCCGGTGTGATAAACCTCGACGTGCTGTTGATCTGCATTAGAAGCTCTTCAGGCGCCATTTCCTTATTGAATTTCTTTTCAGGCAATAATAAAAGGGCCAATGATAGTCCGATCAGCACAATAATCGGGATAATGTAATTTTTGTTCATAGCCTGAAGACTTAGTATTCGACTTTTTTAACTTTTCGCTGAATGAATGTTGCGGCAAAGAACATTCCCAATGCGATCAGGACCATGATAAAGGCGAAAAGATAAGCATTGAGGCCGAGAACTTCAGGAGCCGTAAGATATCCCAGGAAATTACCATTATATAATCCTTCCATCCATGGAAAAATAAACGTAAAAAGATAGATCCCCAGGAAAAGACCGATGGAATAAACCAGTGCGTCAAGCTTTCCGATCGCAACTGCACAATAGCTGGTGCCGGGGCAGTACCCACCCAGTGCAAAACCAAATCCCATGATCAGTCCGCCGACAATGGCTGATGAAACATAAGTCGGGTGGATGTAAAGCTGCCCGAAATCGACCCATCCCAGGTAATCCATGAAAAGAATTCCAACCATTGAAGTTACAGCAGCGGTAAAGAAAACGCGCAGAACGACAAAGTCATAGCCAAAAAAAGTGCCCATGATTTTACGGGAAGAAGAGAAGCCTGAGGCTTCCAGAACAAAACCGAAGCCCATGCCGATGAGTAACGCGATGACGTTATTCCAGTCGGCCGGTATAATATTGTTAGGAATCAGTGGTCCCATAATCGATAGTTTTAAATCCAGAGTTTTTTAAATATCCAACCAAATAAGTAAGCTGAACCGAAAATGGACAGCATTGTAATAAATCCGCCGAGTGACATCACCGCCATTCCTGATAGCGCTGCACCGCTGGTGCATCCTCTTGCCACCTGGGATCCGAAGCCAAAAAGCGCACCACCCAACAAGGCGACGATGAGGCGTTTTTTTGTCGTGATTTTCGGTGAATGTTCCACTCTTGGTTTTAGTCGTCCGTATAAGATACCGGAAAGAAACGCTCCCGCAAAGACACCCAGTACTTCAAAAACGAGCCAGTTATTCATCGGGTGGTTATCATCGCTGATAAATTGCGACACATAATGTGATTTTTTGGCATAATCAGGAGCAACTGACTGAATGGTCGTTACCACCGTGCTTTTTGCAGCTCCGCTGGCCCCAAGGCCTCTTCCTGTAATATAAAACGTCAGGATGAGCACCAAACCCAGCAAAAATCCACCTAAATATGGATTTAAGTAGGTTTTACTATAATCTTGTTTAATTTTCTCACTCATATTTCTTCATTTTAACTAGTAAAGATAACGTGTGATCTGTCCAGCTTCCACCATAATAAACCTGAAAACCAATCCTCCAAAAAGAACCAGTAAAGCGGGGATCATGACCGGAATTTTATATCCTGATAATTCCAGCACTTCCAGCACGGCCGGGAATACTAATCCGAGAATGATAACAAATACCCAGAAAGATACGGTAAACTGTCCACCCAGAAACAACTCTGCAGCCGCAATCTGGACGGAAGAGCCGGCCAGCATTCCCATGATCATGTGTGTGATAAAAAACAATTCTACGATGATCAGCACCAGGTCGATCCGGCTCATGATCTTCCTTTCGCGGTGATCTTTTGTCATCCACATAATGACTGCAGTACCGGTTGAAAGTCCGGACACCAGGAATAGTGGCCCCAGGATCGAATTATTCCAGAGCGGTCTGGCATTGAATGCCGAAAGCAGGATGCCGGTATAAATGCCCAGCACAATGGAAAGGATGATCATGGCCCACGCCATGACTTTCCTGTTTTGAATGGCGAATTTTTCAAAATTTTCAAGTAACTTAAATCGCCAGTTCCATGAAGGTCTGAGTTCTTTAAGGTATGTTGCAGCCCAGATAAACGACAGCGGGGTAATGATCATCAGCACCCATGCACCCCACGACATAGGAGACTCGAACCTTACCGTTGTATATAATCTCCAGAAAAAGAGCTGGTGCTTCAGGTCAAGGAACAGCATAAACAGGCCGATGACCAGTGCGGCGGGCACAAGAAGCGGCGCCCATTTTACCGTGGTGGACATTTCTTTGTCTTTACCCATAATGGTAAATATTCCGGCAAAGAACAGGATACCTGCCGCAAGTCCGCCCAGGTATAAATAAATCGGGATCTGCCAGTGCCAGATATTCAGGAAGGGATCGATATTCGGGATATCGCGACCGCTGATAAATAATTCTTCTTTCATAATGATCAGTTTAACAGTAATCACATGAGATAATAGATCTGTGGATTTGTCCCGGCTTCCGGTGCGAGTACTTTGTACTTCCTGTTCTTCAGTGCATTGGAAACACTGCTGTTCGGATCGTCCAGGTCGCCGAAATACATGCATTTGGTCGGACAGACCGAAACGCAGGCAGGTAGTTCACCTTTGGAAACCCTGTGGTGACAGAAGGTGCATTTGTCGACATATCCTTCCGGATGTGAATAACGGGCATCATAAGGACAGGATTGAATACATGCCCCGCAACCGATGCATTTTTTGCCGTTCACCAGGACGATCCCGCCTTCAACAATATGGCTGGCAGCCGTTGGACAGCATCTCACACAGGGCGCGTTTTCGCAATGGTTGCATCGTTCCGACCTGATTTCCAGCTCAACGTTGGGATAGCTCCCATGAACGGATTCTGTGACCCAGTCCCTGCAAAAACCAACAGGAACATTGTTCTCCGTCTGGCATGCCACCACACAATCGCTGCACCCGACACATTTCCGGGTGTCTATGGCCATAGCGTATCTCATTGTTTATCCTCCTTTCCCGGATCATCCGTAAGTATGGTGACAAAATTTCCCCTCATGCCGGTTCCACCCATGATCGGATCCATCATGACATTGGTGATCAAATCTGAGTCGTTTGCACCACGCCCGTAAGCAAGGCTGAGTTTTTTATCCCGGTGCCCGAAACCATGGACCATGTAAACCGAATCCCATCGTATCCTTTCGGTTATTCTCACTTTGACCGGAAAATGTGATGCGATACCATCCTGGTTTTTAAGCCAGATGTATTGATCTTTTTTTAAGCCCCAGATATCGGCCACACTTGGGTGAATCCAAACAGAATTTTCTTTCATCAGGTCGACAAGGTTTGGATTGTTGGCAGTCCGGCTGAAGGTATGCATAGGAGCCCTTCCATATATGAGCCGGTAGAATCCCTGCGGTGGTTCGGGATGCGGCGTATAAACAGGCATCGGATCGAATCCGTAAGCTGCAAGCTCGGTCGAATAAAACTCGATTTTGCCTGAATTCGTATTGAATTCCTTTGGCTGACCTTCCGTCAGATATAGGTTTCCATGGGTGCGCTCATATTTTTTCACCCCGATTTCCTGCATTTCTTCCAGCGAAGTGCCCAGCTTGTCGAGCTGCCATTGGATCACCTCTTTATAATCTTTATAATTAAAATAGACGCCCAGGCCCAGCCGTTCACCGATTTCTTTAGCAATCCACCAGGCAGGTTTGCTTTCATACATCGGATTGGCCGCCGGCATCCTTAAAGCCAGGAAAGGCTCCCTGCCGGGAGATTCACGAAGTTCATCGTACCTTTCCAGGTAGGTGCATTCCGGGAGTACCACATCGGCATAGCCGGTAATTTCCATGGGCATGGTATCGACCACGACCAGGAAATCAAGTGACTGCATGGCTTTAAAAAGCTGATCTTTTTGCGGCATGGTCATGGGCAGGTTGGTGCCACTGACGATCCATCCCCTGATCACGTGTTCTATACCCGCCTCAGGTATAGAGGCGTCCACCATGGCATTGGCGACAGAAAGCCTGGCGAAAGGGTACTTACCGTTATGTGCTTCTTTCCACGACCATGCGGGTTCCGGGAACGGAGGGTGAGGGTAATCCGGAACCGACAGGCTTTCTTTGAAATAAAAACCGCCCCTGCGTCCCCATGAGCCTAATAATGCATTCAGTATGGCAATGGCTCTCGATCGCTGCGTATCATCACCGTACCAGGTCACATGGCGGCCCGGGTGAACAATGACGGCCGGCGCTGCGTTAGCCATAGCCCTGGCGGTTTCACGGATGATGTGTGGCTTAATGGTTGTAATCCCATAAGCCCATTCCGGGGTCATTTTAGCCACATGGCTCTTTAACTGATCAAAACCGCTTGTATATCTTCCTACATAATCTTTATCGTAAAGCTCCTCATTGATGATCACATGAATCCAGGCCAGCAACAAGGCCATATCCGTCGATGGTTTGATGGGAAGCCAGTATTTTGATTTGCTGGCAGCCGTTGAAAACCTCGGATCGACCGTGATTATTGTAGCACCGCGGTCAATAGCGTCCGACATTTCCTGCACCTGGCTGTTATGCATATTCTCGCCGATATGTGAGCCAATGAGCACCAAACAACGGGTATCGCGAATATCGGTAGGCTCCGGTGAGCCAAGTCCATTGCCGAAGGTCAGCTCGAACCCTACCTCGCGTGGCCCCCTGCATTGGGCATAGGACGGCGCGGTGATATTTGACGAACCAAACGCTTTTAACAGGTGACCGAAATAGGTCCCGGATGACCCGTGATTAAATAGCGCCATGCTTTCCGGGCCATACTTCGCACCGATCTCTTTCATTTTTCCGGCAATCAGTTCAAGAGCCTCACCCCAGGAAGCTTCCCGGAAGGTTTGCTTGCCGCCTTCTTCAACACGGATCAAAGGAGTTTTTAACCGGTCATGATCGTGGTACATACCGACACCTCCGGTTCCTCTCGGACATAACCTTCCGTTACAATGGGGATCAAGGTCATTGCCAATGACTTTCTGTATTTGGCCTTCTTCATTCAGGTACACCCATCCGGCACATTTCCAGAAACATACTTCGCAGTATGTGGGATACCTTGAAAGCTGAGGCAGGCTGGAGGAATCTGCTGCACCAGACTGACCGGGGCCTGCTCCCCAAACCCATTTAAAAGTACCACTGGCCAGGGTTGCAGCACCTATTCCTAATGCTGAAATTTTGATGAAATCTCTCCTGGTTTTCATTTTGTTTTTATTATCAAATGCTCTTGGGATTTATTCAGAAAAGCGAATTAAGTTAGTTAATAATCAGTACAAATTTATATTTTTAATTATATTCGAATAGCGACATCTAAATATAATTCTTGTTTCATTGGAAATTGTCATGATAAAAAGGTGCGCCGCTAATTTATCCGGGTTTATATTGATTTCTTTCGGAATTTAGCGCTATGGAAAATCAATTCAACAAAGGATTTACCAGGCGGCGGGTGATTGGCGCAATGGGCTGGTTGTTAGTACTGCCGGTCGCTGGACTTTGGTGGTCGATGGTTAAAAGGCAACAGTTGCGTGAAGGTTTTAGCATTTTAAAGATCGACCGGATGAGTATCCCGGAAGGAATTTCTTATCATGGGGATTGCTTAATTTCAAAGAAGAATGATGTGCTGACCGTATACTCAACCCGTTGTACCCATCTGGGTTGCCGGGTAAAGCTTACGGGCAATGGGATCCTCGCCTGCCCGTGCCACGGCTCGGAGTTTGACCCCGCTTCCGGGCTAGCCCTGAAAGGACCGGCTGGAAAACATTTGCAGATGCTTGATTACATGGTTAAGGATGATTTTATCGAGATCGTGTTGAGGTGAGCTTGAAAAAGATATTTAATATATTACAAAAATTCGCATTTCAAACCGTTGGAGGGATTGCTACTTCAAGCTTATTGATCTGTGCTTTTTCCGGTATATTTCTCGCTGTTCCATACCATGTAAAAGAATCTTTTGATTCCATCAGCCTGATGCTGCTCGATAATCCGGCTGCCGCCTATATTCGTGATATCCATTACTGGAGTGCGCAGTTCTTCCTGGTTTTTTCAATACTTCATATGGTTGATCATTTCCTCCAAAAAACGGAAAACAACCTGTCGGCCGGTGTCTGGTTCCGGTTGACCATTTCCGTTCCCGCAATGTTGTTCGTGATGATCAGCGGATTTATACTGAAAGGAGATGAAGATGCTTTCTCAGCGTTCAGCATACTGGCTTCCCTCACCGAAAAGATTCCTTTAGCGGGTGGTTTGTTGAAAGTTATGTTTTTAGGAAATGAAAATAGCCTGGAGCTGATTTATGTTCATCACATAGCCACCGGTACCATTTTTATTTTCATTGTAATCCATGAACATAGCCGAAAACTTTGGCCCGTTCCGGTTGGATTTGTGCTGTTGCTTTTTATCATTTTACTGCTCAGCTTTTTTTTACATGCCCCAGCAGGCGGTGCTACTGGAAAAGGTCCGTGGTACTTTGTCGGTTTGCAGGAAATTCTTCACTGGATTTCCAGGCCGGGATGGGCCTGGTTCATCCTACTTTTCCCCTTTGTCATCATCTGGCTGATTCCGCGCATGCATTCAAAGGGAAATCTAAAGTTGAAATACGTGTTGCTTGTTCTTTTGGCCATCTATTCCATGGCAACAATTACAGGCTTATTTTTTAGGGGTGAAAACTGGAGATGGGTGACGCCCTGGGATGAAGGAAAGAAAACCCTCCATGGGGTTGCTTATTATCCATTACATGGTAAAACCGCTGAAAATTTCGGATTTGAACAACAAATACCAAAAATTAACGGACAGCGCGAAGGTTGCCTGGTGTGCCATGATAACGTCATAGGATTTGAAGAATCGCACCAACCTGAAGCTTTGGGATGCAGTTCCTGCCATGGCGGAAATCCGTTGAGCCTTGAAAAAAATGTAGCGCACAAAGGGATGGACCTGATCCCAGGTAATTTGTCGAATGCTGAAAAAAGATGCGGTACGACCAACTGTCATCAGGATATTTTTCGCAGGGTATCAAATTCCATCATGACGACAATGAGCGGCGTGATATCGGTCGACCGGTTTGTATTCGGAGAGAATGATTCTCCGGATACACCGGCCCATGTGAAAAATATCGGTCATAGCGCCGCCGATCAGCATTTGCGGGATCTTTGTGCCAATTGCCATCTTGGGAATCCGAAAAATGAGACTGGCCCGGTTACACAGCTTACCCGGGGAGGCGGATGTAATGCCTGCCACCTGAATTATTCCGATTCAGCCCTTGTGAGTTTAACGCTCGCTGACGCGAGGTTAAATAGTGGGATTTATTTTCATCCGCAGCTCAATATCAAGATGTCTGACGATCATTGTTTTGGCTGCCATAGCCGGTCGGGAAGAATTTCACTCAGCTATGGTGGATGGCACGAGACCCTTTATGCGGAGGGTAATATACCGGCAGAAGGCCGGTTCAGGATCATTGAAGATAAAAGGATACTTGAATATATAGGTGAAGATATCCATCATAAAGCGGGTATGTTGTGCATCGATTGTCATCTTTCTGTTGAACTGATGGGTGATGCCCATCATTATGCACATAAAGAATTACAGACTAAGCTTCGTTGCGGGGACTGTCATTTAGATGGAAAGCCGGAATTGATTGCCTACCCGAATCTGGATGCGGAATCGAAAAAGATCGTTGCCCTACGGAAATGGTCAGCTCCCGAACACGGGTACTTGATCGGCCCTGAAAGTGGACTGCCACTGATCAATGCGCTGATCAACGATCAGGGACAGTTTCTCCTGAGGACCAAATCCGGTGATTCAATGCTGATGATGAATGCCCCGGCACTCATTTGTTCGCGGGGGAAGGCTCACCAATCATTGAGTTGTGAGAGCTGCCATGCCTCATGGGTGCCCCAATGCATTGGTTGTCATAATACTTATGACAAAGATGCTGCAGGCTATGATATGCTTGAAAACAGGCTTAAAAAAGGTTCCTGGGTAGAGCATGTCGGAATGTTTATGAGCGGTAAACCAACGCTTGGGATTGTTCAGGAGAGCGATGGATCAAAAAAAGTGATGACATTCACACCGGGAATGGTTCTGAGCATCGACACATCTTCGTTTCATCAGGGAAAGCCAGGAGAAAAGAATATTTTCCGGCGTTTGTATGCCCCGGCATCGGCCCACACCACGGTCAGAGAGGGCAGGAGTTGCAAGTCATGCCATATGGATCCGTTAGCCATCGGTTATGGCCGGGGTGAACTGATCTACGAAATAAAAGGTCACCAGGGGAAATGGATTTTCAGGAACAGGTTTGCCCTCAATGAATATGATCACTTGCCTGAAGATGCGTGGATTGGATTTCTTAGCGATCCGGCCGCCATAAACTCGACCAGGACAAACACGCGCCCGTTCAGCCTTGAAGAACAAAAATCAATACTCACCGTTGGAGCATGCCTGGTATGCCATCCGGAAGATTCAAAACTTATGGAGGAAACACTTGTTGATTTTCATGGTGTCCTTGAAAATTTATCCGGAAAATGTATCCTTCCTGAATGGAAATAAAATGATAGACTATTCCAGGAACCTTTCAAGGTCTCCGGGGCTGTTGATGCTGAAGAAATAGTGCGGACCAGGCGCTGGAACCATATCGGCAATCTTCAGTGCAGTAAAAGATGTACATTTAAATAAATCAGGCAGCTTATAATTTTTTTTCATGATGAATTCCTGCATGATATGGATTGCTTTTTTATGGTATACACCGCACATGGGTTCAAAATGTTCACCTTCGTACCATGGGATGCTAATGGTTGAGTCGTTTCGAACTGATAACAGGTGTCCGAAAATTTCAGGGGTGACAAATGGCATATCGCATGAAAGAACCAGGTTTAACTCATTTTTTGATTGTTTAAGGCAGGAATAAATGCCACCCATAGGCCCAATACCAGGTATTTCATCAGGGATGATTTCATGACCAAAATGGCGATAGCGTTCACTATTCGAACTGATCAGGATCTCGTCGCACAGTGGAATTAAAACATCCAGCGCATACCGGATCAGTGGCTTGCCTTTAAACATCACCAGCCCTTTTTCCATGCCCATCCTGGTGCTTTTTCCTCCAGCCAGGATTATTCCGGTCATGCGCTCATTCATTTGATTTCATGGTTGAAAAACAAACAACTATCACCGTAACTCAGGAACCTGAAATCATGATCAAGCGCGTACCGGTAAGCTTCCTTCCAATCTTTCCCGATAAAAGCGGCAATTAATAATAACAGGGTGCTTTTGGGCTGATGAAAATTGGTGATGAGAATATCTGGATAGCGAAAATGATATCCGGGAACAATCATCAGGCTGGTGCTGCCCTGCAGAATCATTTCTCCGGATTTATTTAATCCTGATATAACAGCATCCAGTGCATCTTCGCGACTTATCTTTAAATCGAAAGCCGGGTTGTAAGGATCCCATTGGCCGATGCTCATCATTCCGGCCGCTGAAACACCATGAATTACCCTCACGCCATGCCAGTAAAGGCTTTCAAGCATACGGGTGGTTGTTGTGCCGACAGCGATTACGGGTCGTTGCAATGAATTCCTCAACTTTTCAAGCGATTCAAGCGGCATGTGGACCTGCTCGGCATGCATCGCGTGTCCATCAATGGTTTCGGCAGTAACCGGTTTAAAAGTACCGGCTCCGACATGAAGGGTGAATTTGAGAACATCAGTTTTTTTTGCGGCCAGTGATGCGAAGACCTCTTCAGAGAAATGCAGCCCTGCCGTCGGCGCTGCTACTGAACCATCCTTTTTTGCATAAACCGTCTGATAGGTCACATTGTCCCCTGCAACCGGATTGCGGTGGATATAAGGTGGCAATGGGACTCTGCCGGCAGTTTCGAGAATTTCAGCAAACGTCAGGTTTGCCGGGGTCCAGCTAAATCTTATCGTGGAGGTTCCCTCATCGGATAGGCTCATTCTTTCTGCGACGAGCTGAAAATTTCCAGGCTCATGATCCGGGCCCAGGTACAATTTTCCGCTTTTCCATCTTTTTGAATTCCCGACAAGGCATTTCCATTCACAGGATTCTCGCTGCTGAAGCGCACGCTGATGATCCCTGAACGGCGCCAGGGGTTCAAGACAGAATATTTCAATCCCCGTCCCGGATGTTTTTGTAAACAGCAACCGGGCATGGATAACCCGGGTTTCATTGAATATAATAAGGCTGTTATCAGGAATGTGGTTCGCCAGGTTTATGAAAATATCTTGCCCCAGCGATCCGCTCTTAAAAATGAGCAGTTTTGAGCTGTCCCTGGTTTCCAGTGGATACTGAGCGATCCGGTCGTCAGGCAAATCGTAATTGTAATCGCGGATATTGATTTTGCTTATTTCTGTATTCATTACCATGATTTTTCACCGGGGAATGCAAAGATATATAAGAGGCTTGAGTTAAACATGGTCCGGAGCAGGTTAAAATCCGTTTTCTTTGTACTTTTGACACGTTTAAAAGCCCGATTGGGCAACCATGCGTCGTAAACCTGGCATAATGAAACTGAAGGACCAAATTCCCAATCTGATTACCCTGCTTAATTTGCTTAGCGGCAGTATCGCGATCGTTATGGCATTTTCCGGTGAGATAAAATGTGCTTCCTGGTTCATCATGCTGGCTGCTGCTTTTGACTTTGCTGATGGCTTTGCAGCGCGCATGCTTCATGCCAAATCAGGTATCGGTGCCCAGCTTGATTCCCTGGCTGATGTTGTATCGTTCGGGCTGGCCCCATCGGTTATTATGTACCATCTCATTTCAAGCAGTCCCGGTCATCCTGAAATGACCATTGCAAATTTTGACCTGCTCCCATTTATTGCGCTATTGCTGGTCGCTGCCGGTGCCTGGCGTTTGGCCAAATTCAATACCGATCCCAGCCAGGAAACAGAATTCAAAGGGCTTCCAATCCCTGCTGCCGGACTGTTTGTCGCGTCATTGCCCCTCATTTTGGGGCAAAGTACCGTTTCACCCTTCATTGAAGATATCCTGGGAAATATTTTCGTGCTTATCGCCATCATCATCATCCTTTCATGGCTTATGGTGTCAAATGTGCCCATGCTTTCGCTTAAATTTAAAAATTTGAACTGGAAGGATAATGCTTACCGGTTTATCCTCGTGGGTGCCTCCGTCATCATGATCATTTTTTTCCGCTTTATCGCCATTCCATTGATCATTTTTATGTATGTCGCCCTCTCAATCATTAATTTATCGATCATTAAACATCATCATGATTTTTAATTTTTAATTCATAATTCATAATTTGAATAAACGTAATGATTAAAGAAATGAAACTGTTCTCGATTAAAATTTTATTGCTTACCGCTGTTGTGGTCATTTTTATGGGCCGGGTTTCCGGCCAGGAAGAGCCAAAAAAAGAAGGCTATCAATTTACCCTTGTTAAGGAATTACCTTCAACATCACCAAAAAACCAGTATAAATCAAGTACATGCTGGAGTTTTTCATCCATCTCTTTCCTTGAATCTGAGCTTCTCAGGATGGGAAAAGGTGAATATGACCTGTCGGAAATGTTTATCGTTTATAACACCTATTATGATAAGGCCATCAATTATGCCCGGTGGCAGGGAAACGTGAATTTCGCCGCCGGTGGTGCTTTCCATGATGTGCTTTCTGTAATTGACGGGATCGGAATCGTACCGGAAGAAATATATAGCGGCAAAGTGATCGGGGAAAAAGATCATGTGCACAATGAAATGGATGCCGTACTGACGGGCTTCATGGAAGCGCTCATCAAGAATCAGAACGGAAAGCTGACCCCCGTATGGCCACTGGCCATTAAAGGTATCCTTGACGCTTACCTCGGTGAATATCCTGAGAATTTCAATTTCAAGGGGATTGATTATACGCCCAAATCGTTTGCCAAAAGCCTGGACATTGACCTGAGCAATTATGTGGAGATCGGATCATATACGCATCATCCCTTCTATGAGCAGTTCGTGATCGAATTGCCTGACAACTGGATGATGGATAAGATTTATAATGTGCCTTTGGATGAAATGATGGCTATTATCGATTATTCGCTCGAAAATGGTTATACGGTCGGATGGGGAGCAGATATCAGCGAGAAAGGATTTTCCTGGACGAACGGAGTGGCAGTCGTTCCTGCTGTAGAACTGGAAGACATGAAAGGAACCGAACGCGAAAAATGGGAAAAGCTCACCACCAAAGAACGCGAGAAGCAGATCTATAGTTTCAGCGAACCGGTGCAGGAGCGCGAAATTACCCAGGAAATCAGGCAGGCTGCATTCGATAATTACCAAACCACCGATGATCACGGCATGCATATCACCGGCATTGGAAAAGACCAGAACGGTACGGAATATTATTATGTGAAAAACTCATGGGGAACCACCGGAAACGAATACAAGGGGTTTTTCTATGCGTCAAAGCCTTTTGTAGCCTATAAAACCATCGATATCCTGGTCCATAAAGACGCTATTCCGAAAGAAATCAGGAAAAAGCTGGGCTTGTAGATTATCCCGAACGAAGTGAGGGATCTGTTAGCTATTCAATAAACCTGGATTTATCAGATTCATCGGGTTGCCTGCACGTATCCCTTTTACCGAACCATTTATAACGGTTTTTTGAAATGTAATCATAAACCAGGTCCATGAACGGACGTGGAATGATCCAGAGCAAACCTGCCGTTGACCAGGGTAATCCCAGGCAACATGAAATCCTGATCACGGCTGTGGATTTAATATATGTCCTTCCTCCAGTATAAAAGACAATCGAATCTTTTGCTTTAAGGTCAAATTTTTTGCTTTCAAAGAAAATCCTTGCAAATTCTGATTGCAGTGAAGCAAATTTCAGCCTTTTCCTTTTATCATATTTAAGAAGAAAGTTCACCGAACGATTACACAGAACACACAATCCGTCGAAGAATACGATTTTGTCATCCGGTTCAGGTGCAGGCATGTTTATTTAAAGCTTACTTGTATGAAACAAAAAATAAGACGGATGGTTTATAAGATATTGAAAACTTTGTATTTTTACAACCTATCCACAAACCCTGTCATTAAAAGAAATACCTGAACTATGAACGGAGAAAGAATAACTATGAGTGGCGGCAAGCTAAATGTCCCGGATTTCCCGATAATCCCCTATATTAAAGGTGATGGAACAGGACCGGATATTTGGGCAGCCTCAGTAAGGGTTTTTAATGCAGCGGTTGAAAAAGCCTATCATGGAAAACGGAAAATAGACTGGCTCGAAGTTTTTGCCGGTGAAGAATCGTTCAACCGGTTTGGTGAATGGCTGCCACAGGATACGATTGATAAATTCAGGGAATACCTGGTTGGGATCAAAGGACCGCTCACAACACCGGTAGGAGGGGGGATCCGTTCACTGAACGTCGCGCTGCGCCAGATGCTTGACCTGTATGTTTGCCTTCGGCCGGTGAAATATGTCAGTGGTGTTCCATCACCGGTCAAACGCCCGGAATTAGTGGATATGGTCATTTTCAGGGAAAATACGGAAGATATTTATGCCGGAATAGAATGGAAAAGCCAGTCACCTGAAGTAAAAAAAGTGATCCGGTTTCTCCGGGACGAAATGAAGGTCACTAAAATCAGGTTCCCGGAAACGTCAGGGATCGGGATCAAAACGGTCTCTGAAGAAGGCTCCAAACGGCTCATCCGTGCCGCGATTCGTTATGCCCTCGATGAAAAAAGAACGTCGGTAACCCTCGTGCATAAGGGCAATATCATGAAATTCACCGAAGGTGCGTTCAAGAGCTGGGGCTATGAGATCGCTGTCGAGGAGTTCCGTGCGCAGGTTGTCACGCAGCGTGAAAGCTGGATACTTGGAAATGTTGATAAGGATCCGGCCATCAGCATTGAAGACAATGCAAAACGAATTGAACCGGGCTATTATATGATGACCCCGGATCAGCAGAAATCCGTAAGGGATGAGATTACAGTGTGCATGGAATTGCTTCCTTCACATGGCAATGGCCAGTGGAAAGGAAAGCTGATGATCAAAGACTCAATTGCCGACATCACTCTTCAGCAGGTATTGACCAGGGCGGATGAGTTTGATGTGGTGGCCACCCTGAACCTGAACGGCGATTACCTTTCAGATGCACTGGCAGCCCAGGTCGGCGGTATTGGTATAGCCCCGGGAGCCAACATCAATTACGATAGTGGCCATGCGATCTTTGAAGCAACCCATGGTACTGCGCCAAAATATGCTGGCCTTGATCAGGTCAACCCGGGTTCGGTCATCCTGTCGGGCGCCATGATGTTCAAGTACATGGGCTGGCACGAAGCGCACGACCTGATCTGGAAAGGGCTTGAAAGTGCGGTCAGCAAAAAGAAAGTCACCTATGATTTTCACCGGCAAATGGAAGAGGCCACACTGCTGAAATGCTCTGAATTCGGTGACGCCATTATTGAGAATATGAGTTGATCTCTGCAAGGATTTTTAGGTCAGGTGGTCAGGTGGTCAGGTGGTCAGGGAAGAATAACAGTTTGACAATTTAACAATTTAACAATAGCATAATGATACCGTTAAAAGAAAAACTTCGTCAGAAAATTGAAGAATGGCGCCCAAGAACAAAGCGACTTGTGCAGGAATATGGTGACACTGTGATCGACCATGTGACCATTGAAAAGCTCATTGGCGGTATGAGAGACCTTAAAGTACTGATCACTGATATTTCTTACCTCGATCCGAACGAAGGGATCCGCTACAGGGGATATTCACTGACTGAAGTGATCGAAAAGCTTCCCAAGCCCAAAGGTGCGGAAATGCCTTATGTCGAAGGTCTTTGGTACCTGTTGCTTACCGGCGACATACCCACAGAAGAAGAAGTCCAGGAAGTGGTCGAAGAATTCCAGAAAAGAAGAATTCTTCCCAGGGTGATCTATGAAGTGATCGATGCTGCTCCTTGCTGTAATCATCCCATGACGACTTTTGCTTCAGCTATACTTGCCCTGCACCGTGAGTCTTTCTTCGTTAAAAAATATAATGCCGGGATTCCAAAAACCCAGTACTGGGACCCGATGTATGAAGATTCCATGAACCTCCTGGCCAAGCTTTGTGAAATCGCGACATACATTTATACAAAGTTGTACAAGGATGGCAAACGAATTCAGTCCAATCCCAACCTTGACATGGGGGCTAATTTTGCCTGGATGATGGGCATCAATCCGCCTTATGACGATGTTTCCCGGATGCATTTTATCCTTCATGCCGACCATGAGAGTGGTAATGTAAGTGCGCACACCGGTCACCTGGTTGCGAGTTCCTTATCTGATGTATACCTGTCGATCTCAGCTATGATCAATGGCCTCGCCGGACCTCTGCACGGGTTGGCCAACCAGGAAGTGCTCCGCTGGCTGCAGGATCTTCGGGAACAACTGGGGGGTGACGATCCAACGGAAGAAGATATCAGGCAATACGTCTGGGATACACTGAATGCAGGTCATGTCATTCCCGGATATGGCCATGCCGTGCTCAGAAAGACTGACCCAAGGTATCTTATCCAACGTGAATTTAGCCAGAAATATATGCCGGATGATCCATTGTTCAAATATACCGACCTGCTGTATAAAGTAGTTCCGGAAATCCTGCTCCAGCAGGGAAAAGCCAAGAATCCATGGCCCAATGTCGATGCACAATCAGGAATTATCCAGTGGCACTACGGCGTCAGGCAGTATGATTTCTATACGGTACTGTTTGGTATTGGCAGAGCCATAGGCATCTGTGCTAACATTATCTGGGACCGCGCACTCATGTACCCGCTTGAGCGACCTAAATCCATTACAACCGAAATGCTGGAAGAAATCGTCGGAATAAAACGGAGCGAATAATTCATCTTAGAGAGGAAGTTCGACAAAAAAGCTCGTTCCTTTTCCGATTTCACTTTCACACCTGACGCTGCCTTTCATCGCTGTGGTGTATTTGTAAACAATGGCAAGACCCAAACCATCCTGGGCCAGGTGCTGTTCAAACATTGAGGTTTGCCGGCTATACTGGTCAAAAATCTTGTTGATCTTTTCATTTTCAATACCAGGACCTTCATCACAAACACAGAAAAGCACACAATCCTTTTCCTGCACTAAACGGATGCGGACAGTCTTTTCTTCCGGGGTGAATTTGATGGCATTGGATAGTAAGTTATCGAAGATTTGGGTAATGTAGACCCGGTTGAGCCGTGCTGAAATGTTTGTCAATTCAACCGTTAGCTGAATATTTTTTTGCTCGATGAAATATTTATAGTTCTCGATCAACTCTTCAAGGATGCTGCGAACATTCAACGGCTCCATTTTAAGCGAATAGACTTTGGATTCAATGGTGCTGAGATCCAGGATTTCATTGATCAGGCTATTGATTCGCTTAATGCTGTTTTTGATAATAGCCAGGCCTTCTTTTTCCGTCTCATCCACATGGCCTTCCCTTGCATCCAGCATTTCTGCCATGCAAAGACTGCTGGTCAGCGGATTTTTAATCTGGTGAATGACAGTACTGATGAGATGGTTTTTTTCTTCATTGAGCTTAGTGAGGTCGAAATTTTGCTGTTCCAGCAACGCTTTCTGTGAAGAGATGCTCTCATTTTGCTTTTCGATGAGCTCCTTTTGACGCTGGATTTTCAGATAGCTTCTTGATAATTTTTCCTCCAGTTCATTCATGTCCCGCATCCGCTGGATCAATTGCTTCAGGACACCACGCAAAATGCCCGGATTGCCGGTAGCATTGCTATAAAAATCACGATAATCCAGCCGGAGCAGTACGCAATGCTCATCAGCTGTGACTGAAGCTGAGCGTGTCCGCTGATCGATCAGTGAATATTCCCCGAAAACCTGGCCGGATTGAAGCCTGGCCAGAACATGGTTCCCGTCATGCACCCGAACCTTCCCGGAAGCAATGATGAACAATGCATCACCCTCTTCCCCTTTGCGGATGATCGTGCTTCCTTTCATCACTTCTTTCTCAGCCAGCAATGAAGCGATTTGCATCAGTATTTCCTCTTCCGTATCGGAGAAAATAGGCAATTTCCGCAAAAACTCGTATTTTTCCTTGATTTGAAGCACGGCAAAATCGATCATTTCAGTTTCCAAAATTAGCAAAATTTAGGTAAAACCTGTTCGCATTTCAGACGACTAACGCTCGGGAAAGTTACTTCGGTATGTGTGAATGTGATTAATTATTTCAGGGAAAAAGCTGGTGAATTCATTTTCATACAGTTTGTAGTCTCTGACAAGGTCTTCGACAGCATGTTCCATCCCCGAAGGATGACTGGTCCGCCGCGACATGCCATAGAATACCCGTTGCAATACGTTGAAATCGCGGTACCCGGCAA
>AMWB02049604.1_pt1 | contig 40252 bp, 32 predicted proteins | sample 200311 | NCBI WGS metagenome assembly AMWB02 (sample SAMN02737377, study PRJNA173069) | bioreactor metagenome | biome: anode biofilm in microbial fuel cells | place: USA: California | collected 2010-12-16
CCGCCGCCTTGTCGATTGGCGCCCTGAGACTCTCGGCTCACTCGTGGCAGCCGGCGCAGGCGCTCTTGTCGATCTGCGTCTTGCCGTGCTCAGTCACGGAGTGACAGATCTTGCAGTTCTGCTCCAGGTCTTTCACGTGCATCACGTGCGGCAACTGCTTCCCCTCGTACGGAACCGACTCCGGCAGAGTTTTGGCATGACAGAATACCAGACAGCTGTTCTCCGCCTGGAGTGCACCCCCCCGATTCGGCGGCTGGTACCCCCCCTTGATCTCCTGCATGGCGTTGTCCACCCGGTCCGCCGACGCATTGAGCAAGTACAGCGCGTACCGGATATTGTGGGAAATGTGCCCGTCCCGGACAAACTCGAAGTTGTATTCCGCATTGGCCAGCGCATCGCGAGCCGCCGTCCGGGATGACTGAATCCCTCCGAGTCCGACAAAATCCGCCTTGACCGATTTCAGGTAGGCGCCATACGAATCCACCACCGCCTTGGATCCTTCCAGCCAGTTGTCGAACATCAGGTCGAACCCGGCTCCGTGACACGTTACACACGAGGCGCGCTGGGCTTCCTTCTTTTCCTGCTGGGCTAGCGGTTCCCCCTGCGGCGTGGTATGCGTGTGGCAACCGGTGCAGGACACCTGCGCCGCGAACATCGGGCTCGGCATGTCGAGCGTATCCCGACCACCGATCCCCATATACATCTGCTTGGGAAGATTGTGCTGCCGGATATGGCAATTTTCACAGGCAATCTCCAGCGAACTCACCATCTGGAAATTACCGTGCTCGATATCGGTATGGCACCGGAAGCAGTCGATTCCGTTGGTCGTGACGTGAATCTGATGCAACTCTTCGCGGGTGTGCTCCGTCCGGGACCGTTCCACGTGGCATGAGTAACAGCGCGATGCCGGCACCGCGCCATCCCCCTTGACGATGTTGGTGTGACACTGCTTGCAGGCCACGCCGAGCTTGAGATACGGCCCGTGGTCGAACTTGAATCCGGCATGCTCGACCGTGTCTTTCGGCATCCCGTGACAGGCATCGCAACCGGTAATCGCCTCACCCTGGCCGGCATCCTTGAAGTGACATACGAAACAGGCCTTGTCGTTGACCGACATGTGACTGGGGGTGACTTCTTCATCATACTGCACGATCTGGTTGTGGCAGGAAGTGCAGCGCAACTTCTCGCCGCGAAGCACCTTCTCCAGGTGCACCGTGTGGTCGAAGACGATCCCCTTCTTGTATTCCGACTTCCCCTGCAACAGCCGCACCTCGTGGCAACCCGAGGAGAGACAGCTCTCGTCGTGCACGTTGGCCTTCGGACGGGGGGAGAAACTCGAGGTGACGTACTTGATCGCCGAAAGGGTCAGTCGCCCGACACCGTAATCGTGGCACTTGTAGCACTCGACATCGGCATGACCGGAGCTCTGCCAGTTCCGCACGTACGGCTCCATGTAATGGCACGAGGTGCAAAACGAGGCGTGGTGCGTCCGGTTCTTGAGCACCAGCCCGCTGATAATGATCACCAGCGCAATTGCGCCCACTACGATCTGGGCCCGGCGGTTCTGCAGCAGCCCCATCACGATTTCCCTTTCTCCGTCGGCTCGCCGGTCAGCTCCTTCACCTCACGCTCCATGATCTCGGCGTATTCGAGGGGGTGATGGTGTTTCATCTGTTCTTCACTCAGTTTGCCGTGCCACCAGACCCAGCTCATGGGGAACACGTCGGGGTTGAAATGCACGTTGTAGAAGTGCCAGACGATAATCGCCAGCGTCGCCAACAGCCCTTCATCCGAGTGTGCCTCACGCGCGATATCGAACACCGATTTGGGAAACAGCTCCTTGAACCACAGAATAAGGCCGGAGCCGATCATCACCACCATACCCCAGTAGACCGCCCAGTAGTCGAATTTCTCGATAAACGAGAAGCGGTGGAATTTGGGCCCCGAGGGTCTTCGTCCGAGAAAGAACATGATCGTCTGGAAAAAATCCACGATATCCCGGGGACGCGGGATCATGAGGAAGAAGTCGCGCCGCCCGACCCGCGAGAGGATGATATACCCGAGATGCCAGGCGCCGACGATCATCAGCCCCACGGCCGCGACGCGATGGATCAGCGTCGAGTTCTGGATTCCGCCGAGCAGCTTGATGATCAGAAACTGCGAAATGCCGTAGCTGGGGAATTTCAGCGGCATACCGGTCAGGATCAGCAGGATCACCGATACGAACATCAGCATATGCTGGGCCCGGAAGTTTCTGCCGAATCGCTCGAAGTGTCGTTCGACCGCCAGTTCCGCCGCATCCCGGGAGCGCCGAACTCCGAAACGGGTCACGAGCTCGTTCAACGCCAGTCCGGCCTCGAACTGCAGGCGCTCACCGATCGAGGCGACACTCTTTTCGATCTCCTCCTTCGGAATCGCCGGATCGAGGTGCGGGGTCGCAGTGTCGACAATATTCCGTGTCAGGTCGCGAATCAGCTCCTGACGCTGCTCTTGTAGCTGAGGGGGGCGCCGCTCGTCGGTCATGACTATCGCTTCGCTCTGGCGGCTTTGGCCCGACGGAACAGGTCGAGCATGATGAAGATGAACAGGCCGACCAGCGTCGACACCGTTAGCACCATGAAGAACTTAGTGATATAGTAGAGTATCCCGGATTCCTTGTTCGTCGGATCCACATGGATCTTGCCCGAGGCGAACTGCGGCGTCGCTTCCGGATGACACCCCGGCTTGCCGCACGTGGCGACGATATTGGCCGGATTGATCGTGGCTTTCGGATCATCCGCTCGCCGAATGTCATGAATGCCGTGACAGGAGGCGCAATTGGCCACCGTCAGATTCTGCATCACGCGGGCGATGCCGTGGAAGGAATGCTCGTAGGTCGCCGCCCGATCCGACTTGATCCCGTATTTGGCCGCAATCCCCACCGGCCCGTGGCAATTCGAACAGGTGGTGGCAACGTTTGAGGCAAACACCTTCGATTCCGGATCCAAGTGCTGCTTAATGCTGTGTTCGCCGTGACACGAGGAGCAATCCGGCGCATCCTGGTTTCCCGAGGCCAGCGCCTGACCATGGATCGACTCGCGATAGGTGGCGTAGATATCGATATGGCAGCGGCCGCACGTCTTCGGCCGGTTCAGCTTGGCCACCTGTGAATTGGCCGAATCCGACGGCAACACGTCATGGGCGCCGTGGCAGTCCTGGCAAACCGGCGCCTTGGCGTTCCCCTGGGCCACCTCCATGCCGTGCACGGAGTGCTCATACTGGTCGTACAATTCCCCTTGCGGCGCCCCGACCGGGTTCCCCGAGTAGTGACAGCGACGGCAATTCACTTTTGCGGCCGGCGGGTGCGGGATCGCCACCACATCGACATGGCAGTCGGTGCACTGGCGGGAGGCATGGATGGAGTGCTTCAGAACGGTGGAGTCGACATACAGACTCACCTTCCGCCCCGTCGCTTCGGTCTTGGCGAAATCACGCTTGCCGTGGCAGATCATGCACTTCTCTTCGGCCAGCGCCGAAGAGGCCGCCATCCCGGCAAGGATGAGCATGGGAACGAGAATTCGCATCGTCTTCATACGCTCTGCCACTACACCCGCTTAATGCGGCGCTTATACTCCAACACCCGGTACACGACAAACGCCAGTATGATAATGGTTATGAACCAGATGTAAAACTGCCGCACGTAGAATTTCCCGCCCGACTCCTTGACGCTCGCCGAGGTGTGCACCGCTCCTTTGGCAAATGACTCCGGAAGGTCCTCATGGCAGCCGCCGCAGGTCTTCTCGATATTGGCGCTCGAGATCATCGACCGCGGGTCGCTCTGCGGCAGGATATTGTGCACGCCGTGGCAGGAGGCGCAGTTCGCTACCCGCGTATCCCCAAGCGCCCCGGCCGCGCCATGGAATGATTCTTCAAACGTGCTGATCCGGTCCGCCTTCAGACCATACTTGGCCACGACCTTTTCCGATGTGTGGCAGTCGGAGCAAGTGGTGGAGACATGCGTCTTGTAGACGCGCGAATCGGGATCGCTCGGCGGCTTGATATCGTGCTCGCCATGGCAATTGGTGCAGGTAGGGGAGTCCATCACTCCTTTGGCCAATGCCGCCCCGTGCACCGACTCGGCATACTGCGCCGCGATATCACCGTGGCATTTGCCGCAGGTTGCCGCAATATGGGTCTTGAAAATCGGGCTGTTGGGGTCATCGGAGGCCAGGAACGAGTGACTGCCGTGGCAGTCCACACAGGCCGGGGCGCCGACGTTCCCCTTTTCCAGCAGCGCCTTGCCGTGAATCGAATTCTCGTACGCCTTGATTGCCGCCGGTTTCGGCAGATTGAGCACCTGGTCGGTGACCGCCTGGTCCTCATGGCACTGGATGCAAATCTTGACCGAGTTCATGTGGTTGGTGCGGGCACGCGGGTCTTTAACCGCCACAACATCATGGCCGCCGTGGCAGGTAATGCAGGTCGGCAGCTTCTCGATATTCTCTTTTCTTCCCTGAACATGCGGTGACTTGCTGTACCCCTCGGCCTCTTTGTCGTGGCAGCGGGCGCAGTAGACCGTGCGGTTGCCGCGGTGGGGGAGAGCCGGATCGACCGCGTGGCACTCGGTGCAGGCAATTGATGCGTGGACCGATCCCTTCAGCCCAGCCGTGTCGATCACCTGTGCGGCGGCCTGACCCGCCGGGGGATTGCCGGCATGACACGTCATGCACCGATCACTCTGCGCTGCCGCAGTTGACCCTATGCCCAGAGCTATGACAAGCGCCCAGAAATGTTTCATGGTCCGGCACCCCTTCCGCCTAAGGACTTTTTTCACAAACCGCCCCAAATATATCTGCTTTCCTGACGCGCGCAACTGATTTTGCGGATGATTCAGTCCAGAATTGATACCGGCAAGTACAGATATGGTGAACTTGGAAGCAAGGCCGCAGCGAGTGTTCCACGAGTAAGAACACACCCGATAGTCTTCTTCCTATTCGCCAGACGGGGCGTCCCCTATCGGCTTCTGGTACGGTATCTGCTCCTGATCATAAAACCGCATCACCGCCACCTGCGCGCTGTCCAGCCAATTGACCACGGAATCCCGCCGCGCCCCGCTCAGGCCGGTTCCCCAGTGCATCATGCGGTATAAAAACAGCGGCATCGCTCCCTCTGCAATCTCCGATTTCATGTCCCCCAGGAGCTCCGGAAGCGACCCCTTCCCGCCAAACGGGAAACCATTACTCAGTTCCAGATGCTCGCGTCCCTCCTTGATATCGCTGTCGATAAGCTGTTTGATTCCCGGAACCTTGTGATACCACGGATACTTGGTGAGTGTGCTATGGCAGTCGAAGCAGCTCTTTTCGAAAATCGGCTTCAGGGCGTCATAGCCAGCATTGATGGATACGAACAGACTCTCCTGACGAGCGGCGACGTCGGGCGCAAGCGATGGCGCGGCAGCCGGCGTGGGATTGCTTTTCTCGTCATCTCCCGCCATCAGTATGCCCGCGCCTACCATCAGCGCAAGCAGGGGCATGGCGAACGCCAGCGGTCTGAAACGATCTCCCGTTACCATACAGTCACTCCTGATTTGGGGCTATTCGTGGATGCGGGCGATGAACCCGCCTGCTTGTGCTAATAATACCCGCGCCCGGTTGGCGTCGCATTGATGACGATGCATGACGATGGCGATCTTGACCGAGCCATCCGCCTTCTTCAAGAGCGTCTCGGCTTCCGCCAGTTCCAGATCGAACAGATCCATGAGGATCTTCCGCGACCGCGCCGCCAGCTTCTGGGAGCGCGCCTGAAGGTCCACCATCAGATTCCCGTAGGTTTTCCCCAGCAGAATCATGGCCGTGGTCGAGATGCTGTTCAGCGTCAGTTTCTGGGCGGTCCCGGACTTCATCCGCGTGGAACCGGTCACCACTTCCGGGCCGACCGGCAGCTCAATAATGATATCCGGCGTGACCGGCAGATGCTCCGCCTTGTTGCAGATGATATACGCCGTCTTGCAGCCGACCGATTTCGCATACCCCAGCCCCGCCAGCGTGTATGGTGTCCGTCTCGACGCCGCTATCCCGATCACCAGGTCGGCCGAGGTGAGCCCGTGCGCCATGAGGTCTTGCTTGGCTGCCTCCGTCTGATCCTCGACCCCCTCTTTCGACAGCGTCAGTGTCTCGTACCCACCGGAAATCACGCCGATGATCTGCCCCGGGTCAGTCCCATATGTCGGCGGGCACTCCGCCGCATCCAGCACCCCCAGCCGCCCGGAGGTCCCGGCGCCGATATAGAAGACCCGGCCCCCCTTGCGGAGCGTTTCGGCGAATAGCTCTGCAGCTTGGGCAATCTGCGGCAGTGCCTGCTGCACTATGCCGGCTACAGTCTGGTCCTCGGCATTGATTTTCTGCGCGATCTCCAGCGCCGACAATCGGTCGATATCCGTCGTGCGCGGGTTGATCTGCTCGGTGCCGAGGTGATTCAGCTGTGCGATGAGGTCATCATAATCGCCCATACCACCAAAGTACGATTTCGCCGGTAGCCGGAGCAATCAAAATTGCGGGCCGGCCAACCCGGGCTTCTTGGCGCCGGAAGTGAGTTTTTTGTTGAACCGGCCGGCTCGCCATCGTACTCTCAACCCATGTTTAGCGGTCGAACCCGAGCGATCGGCCTCCTGCTGGCGCTTATGTGCACCAACCTGTTCGCCGCTAAACTAAGAGTAGAGCGTGGCTCCGATCTTCAGGGAGTTATCGATTATGCCACGGATGGCGACACGCTCCTACTCGGCGCCAAGACCTTTGAGGCCAAACCGGTCTCGTTTACCGACCCCCTCTGCGGTAACTGCCAGGACCCGAAGACCGCTGTTCGCGCCAGCTATGGCTTTGTCATCAAAAACAAGGGGCTGCTCCTCGTCGGTGCCGACCGCACTGCCACGCGCCTGATCACTAATGCCGGCTACGGCCTCTATCTGGAAAACGCCTCCGGCACCGTCATCCAGAACCTCACTATCACCGGCGGCCACCGCGACCTCGATGGCAACGCCACCGATGCCGCCATTGTCGTCCGCACCTCCCGCGTCCTGATTCAGGACTGCGACCTGCGCGACAACATGCACCGGCAGGACAGTGTCGTCGTCGGGATCGGCGGTGTCTTCGGACGGGAAGGGGCCGAAATCAGTATCCAGAACTGCAAGATCGTCAACAACGGCTGGGACGGAATCGCCCTCTACCGGGGTGCTTCCGTTACGGTCACCGACTGTTTGATCAAGGACGGTCGCGGCGTCGGCATCGGCGTAACCTGGGATGCCACCTGTGTCGCGTATCGAAACGAGATCTCCGGCTACTGGAAGGGAATTGGGGCGTTCGGCACCGCCATCGTGGTGGCTCGGAACAATCTCATCCACGACAACCTCGGCTGGGGGATGGTCGCTACCGGCGCTTCCTCCATGGATATGATGAACAACGTCGTGTTCCACAACGGCAACTGCGGCATCGCCCCCTGGTCCACCGAGGCGCGCGGGCGGATCGTCAACAACATCATCGCCGATAACGGCTGGCGCGAGCAGTGGGTCTGCCCCTGCGTGGGTGTCTGGAATTATGGCGACTGGGCCAAATGGCGCTTCGCGCACAACATCGTCTGGAATAACAAAGCCGGCCAGTACGAGGGGATCTGGGACCAGACCGAGATCAACGGCAACCTGAATGTCGATCCCGGATTCGTAGGCCCGACCGACTTCCACCTCAGCAAAGACTCCCCTGCCTGGCACGCCGGCGATTCCTCCACCTACAACATCGACGGCTCCATTTCCCACATCGGCCTCTATGGAGGCCCCCAGGCCCTCCAGAAGTAGCTCGTTACAGTAGGCCGCAACTGCCCTAAATTCCTCGTAATCAATTGCAGTTCAGTGGATTCAGAACGATTCTTGTTTGTCTAAATTGACGTCTCGGCCCGTCCGATAATAGGGGAAACTACTTCTGGGGACCAAACCCTCGATCGGAGGATCAGAAATGAAGCGTCTTTTGGCATTCAGTCTGTTGTTCGCCCTGGCGGGGCTTTTCATGTTCGTGATCGGCTGTAACGACAAGTCTACCGAACCGCCGATCGTCAAAGTCGATGGCGACACCCTCGATGCCGGCTATCTGATGGCTCAGGAAGCCTTCGAGCCGGCTGATGAGCTGACGCTGGCTATGACCCGCATCTCTCTTGAACTGATCGACTCGGTAACATCCGACACTGCCAATCCCGTCGCCGGGCTGGCTCCGCATTTCGGCGCGGGGGAAGCCGTCGTCAATGACTCCTTCCTCAAGACCTACCACAGCGACAGCAAGTACTGGTACTTCTATGCCGGTCATGTCGAAACCCTGTGGAACGACTCTCAGCAGGTCGAGGACGTCCTCACTTTCGCCATCATCGACTCGCTCCAGTTCCGCCATGGCGACGAGCCGGTGCAGTGGCCGATTGCCGATTCGCTCACCGAAGTCCGCAACGTCTGCCATTATTCGCTCGGTCTGACGTCCGACCTGTATGGTATCGATGCCCGCCAGAACCTGCGAATCACCGGTGAGGTCGGGACGGCCGGCAACGTCGTGATCAACGCCACTGGGCTGTTCGACGCCAACTTCTGTACCGGCGGCTTCGGCTTATCCGCCGCCGCCAAAGTCGCCTGCGACACCTGCACCTTCGCAATCAATCTGTCGCACGCCTTCACCGATGTCGCCGTCAACCTGACCGCTCTCGATTCCACCGGCCAGTGCCCCAGCTCGGGGAATATCACCCATACCGGTGCGCTGGACATCGCCTGCACTGGCGACACCACCTACGCCTACAATGACGCCTGGAGTATCAGCCAGACTTTCTTCGGCGATTCGGTTCAGGTCGTGTTCGAAAACTCCACGACCCGCTGGAGTACCACCAGGACCTGCGGCGATGACCAGCCCACAGCCAGTCCGTTTGCCGCCATCGCCCGACTTGCCCGCCGATAAGGCCGCTATTCTATCGACACACCAAGGGCCCCGCCTTCGCGGGGCCCTTTGCTTTGGTATCTTGACTTGCCCGGACGATTTGGTGACATTCCCCACGTGCCGATAGAGTAAACGTGGCCGGCATGGGCCGGGCTGTTCTGAATCGGCATCCTTTCCGTTGATGAGTGGAGGAGTGGCAGAGTGGTCGATTGCGGCGGTCTTGAAAACCGTTGTACCGAAAGGTACCGTGGGTTCGAATCCTACCTCCTCCGCCAGTGACTTTGTCACCTTTTTGGCTTCGCGTGTCCCGTTCGCTGTTTACTGACCGTCAATAACGGCTCGAAAGGTTTCCTGGGTGCCGCGCCACTGACAGAGTCATTTACTTCTCTTTGCGTTCGACGATCTTCACTCGGTCAACTACTGCTGCGTAGCAGTTCTAACAATACCTCTGATCCCGGCCACTAGCTCGGCATGGACACCGGCCACCACGAAGACGCGTTCTTTTCTTGACACCCAATAAGCAGTGTGTTACCCTTCGACGCATTGGGAACGTTATGATGACACCTGTGCGCTACTCTCGCTTCTCGATGCCGACCGGCCTTCTGATCTGGTTGCTGGCCTTGGCGCCGGTCGTCTTGGCGCATCAGGAGCCGATCAAGACCCAGTCGGAAAAAACCGAACGGGATCGGTCCCGCCGGAAAATGGAACGGCTGGCCGTGAAGATGCAATACGCGTGGCTTCTTCCGGCAACCACCTCCGCCAAGGCGCCCGACTCGGTTCTTCTGAGCACCATCACCTACGATTCCACCGGCAATGTGATCGAAGAGCGCCAATTTGACTCCTCACATGCCGCGGCCACCGTTGATGTGTACGATTCGAGCGGACACTGGGTGGAAGAGCTGACCTATGACGGCGACTCGCTCGAAAGCCGCAGTCACTTCAGCTACGATCAGCAGGGCTTCATCAGCCGGGTCCAGGATTTCGAGGCCTCCGGCACCATGACCGGAGAGCTTCAGTATCGGACGGTCGAAAAGGACAACCTCATTGTTGCGGAGAAACGGACCGCCGCCGACAGTCTGCTCTATCGGATCGAATACTCCTACGAGCCCGGCAGCCAGTTCGCCCGCCAGGCCGGCGCAGCGCAATACGGTGCAGATGGCGCGCTGAAGATGCGGACCCGCAGCATTCACGAAGGGGATCACCGAATCCAGAAATTCGTGTTCGGTCCCTCAGGCGAACTCGAATTCTCATTCGAGTACCGGTACACGGTCGACGGCGACTATCAGGAGATCATTCGCCGCGATCCCAAGGGCGCCATTATGCTGCGGCAGGTCTTTGAGTACAATCCCGATGGTCTGCTGATCGGCTGCACTGACCTCAGCGCCGATGGCGCCACCAAGCGGACCATCCGCTACCACTACGAGTTCTACGACCGCCTGCAGTAGCCGGGCGGCCTCGATTCAGGTATATACAAACGAGGGAGAGTACCGTGGATTCCGATCGTCAGCAACTGCTCACGCGCGAATTGAACCCCGGTGAGAGACTGCTCTGGGCCGGGGGGGCGCGCCGCGGTGTCAAGTTTCGGGCTTATGATTTCTTCGTGATACCGTTCTCATTGCTCTGGTCGTCGCTGCCGGTTTACCTGCTGGTGATTAGCCTGCAAGGCAAAGGTGAGATTTCGTCCCCGCTGTTCTACGTCGTCATACCCGCGTTTACGCTGTTTGGCCTCTACTATGCCATTGGGCGGTTCTTCGTTGATGCCTGGCAGCGATCAAACACTGCGTATGGCGTGACTTCCGAACGAATCCTGATCATATATGGCATACTGGGCAGATCGACCAAAACGGTCGCAGTGCGGTCTATTGGGGAGTTGACGCTTCGCGAACGGTCTGATGGCGGCGGAACGATCACGTTTGATCCGCCCAATCCGTTCAGTTGGTTCGGTCCGCGACGCATTGCCGGGTTCGGGTGGGAGTCGGTGTTCTGCCTGGAACTGAGCGACGATGCGCGCAAGGTCTATGACCTCATACGCTCGGCACAACGACCTGGCTGAGTGGTCGAAGAGCTCGGCCAAATGGCGCTTCAACCAAGAAGCGGGCCATCAGTCCTTTGAGATACAGCGGCTCGATCAAAACCGCTTCGTATAGAAGTGGCAGTATGGCTCCTTGCCGGTCTTGTCGTAATAGTCCTGATGATACTCTTCCGCCACCCAGAAGCTGTCCGCTTTCGCCAGCTGCGTCACTACGTTGTAACCCTTGCTCTTGAGGATGCCGATCAGCTTCTCAGAAACCTGCTTCTGGTTATCATCGGTGTAGAAAATCTCGGAGCGATATTGATCCCCGACATCCGGCCCCTGGCGGTTCATCTGGGTCGGATCGTGTATCTCGAAAAACAGTCTGGCCAGCGCCTCGAAGTTGGTCTTCGACGGATCGAACTCCACCTCCACCGCCTCCGCGTGTCCCGTGGTGTGATCGCAGACTTCCCGATAGGTCGGGTCGCTCGTATGTCCTCCCATATAGCCGACTCGGGTCGCCAAGACGCCATCTGCCTTCTGGAAATAATGCTCCGTGCCCCAGAAGCAGCCCCCGGCGAAATACGCCTTCTGCGTGGCTACTGCCTGAGATTCCGGACGGAAATCCAGCGAGATCGAATTGACGCAGTGCCGGACATTCTTCGCCGTAAACCGTTCTCCCTCGAAGACATGCCCCAGGTGCCCGCCGCACTTTGCGCACGTGATCTCCGTCCGCTCGCCGTCGGCGTCGACCGTGCGTTTCACGGCCCCGGGAATCTCATCATCGAAACTGGGCCAGCCACAGCCCGCATCAAACTTGTCCGAAGACCGATACAGCGGCGCACCACACTGCTTGCAGACATAGGTCCCGCTCACCTTGTTCTTGTAGTACTGGCCAGTATAGGGGGCCTCGGTCCCCTTGTGCAAAATCACCCGCTCTTCTTCCGGCGTAAGTTTCTTGAGAGTCATCTTGTCGTCCGCTTTTTTGTCCTGTGAAACTACCGTAACAACCGTCAGCCCGATAGCCGCCAACACGATTACCGCCGTTACGACACCCCACCGGCTTAATCCTCGAATCATCGTTGTTGCTTCTTCCTGTCCGGCCGTAGACCATTGACCCGGCCTCGGCGCTCAGCGCCGTACCTATAAGACAATTCACGCCCCCCTTTGGTTCCGGACCGGTACCGGCACTTTTTCTGTTGCTCGATCTGTCGCCGTGCGGTTACATACCGGAAAGCAATCCGGATCAATCAAAAGGAATATCGAATGAAACGGGCTCTGCTATTCCTGGCGCTGGTGGGCATCGCCGCCCTGGCCGGCTGTATTCCGTTCTCGGTCTCCCCATTCTATGAAGACCAATACGTAACGTTTGATACCACCCTGCTCGGCGAGTGGACCGACGGCGACTCGGCGCAGGGTGGGGAATTCTACCTGTTCGAACAGGCCTCGTCGACCAGTTACACGGTGAGTCACCTCGCCGATGAGCGCACGTCGCAGTTCGATGTTCACCTGTTCCGCATCGAGGGACAGCTGTTCATTGACATGTATCCCATCGATGCCGGTGTCGATCTCGACGCCATGTACGCCGACCACATGGTCCCCACCCACTCGCTTTTCCGTATTGAAGCCATGTCACCGGCTCTCCTTATCTCGACTCTGGACTACGGCTGGCTGAAAGAGCATCTGGACACGGATTCGGGTGTCCCAGCCCACATGAAGATCGACGATCGGTATGTCTTTACCGCGCCGAGCGACCAGATCACTGCCTGGCTCGGGAAAATCGCTAACATCGATGAGGCGTTTGTCGACCCGGAACTTCTGACCAGGGTGACCGAAAAATAGGCCGTTGCCTATACCGCGACCATGGCTGTGCCCGCAATCCAGCCGCTGCTCCAGGCGCTCTGAAAATTGAACCCGCCGGTGACACCGTCGATATCCAGAACCTCCCCGGCGAGATACAGTCCCGGACAGACCCGGCTTTGCATCGTCGCAAAGTCGACCTCTTTCAGACTCACGCCGCCGCAGGTCACGAACTCCTCTTTGAACTGCCCTTTTCCGGCCACCGAGAACTCCGAATGGGTCAGAGCAGCGACCAGTGCCGTGGTCTGATTCCGGGTCACGTGCGTCCAGGTTGTGTCCGGAGCAATGCCGGACAGCTCGGCGATCCTGGCCCAGAATCGCCGGGGCAAAGGGAACACCGGATCCGCTTCTACACGCTTGGTCCCGTGCTCGGACCGGTAGGCGGATAACCGGGCCAGCACCGATTCGGCCGTTTCATCGGGAAGGAAGTTCGCCACGAGTCGTGCCCGGTAGCCATCCCGGTGCAGCGTCCGCGCCCCCCAGGCCGAGAGCTTCAGCACGGCCGGTCCGCTCAGCCCCCAATGAGTGATGAGCATCGGCCCGATCTGCTCCAGCTTCTTCCCCTCGGAATCGATCAAGCGAAGCGCCACCTTGGGAAAACTGATCCCGGAAAGCCCGTCAAGCAGCGGGTCGGTGATCTTGAACGTGAAGAGCGATGGCACGCACGGCACTATGCTATGCCCAAGCTCTTCCGCAAGGCGATACCCCTGCGGACTGCTCCCCGTGGCCAAAAGGACCGCATCTGCCTGAACATCCGGAGCGTCGTGCACCGCAATTTCGAACTGCCGCCGGCCTTCCATGTCCTGGCCAATTCGCAGACTCTTCACTCGCGCTCCCAGGTGGACGCGAACACCGGCAGCGGCTGCGGCCTGCGTAAGACACTCGATTATGGTCGATGACTGGTCGGTGGTCGGAAACATCCGGCCGTCCGGCTCGGCCTTCAACGTCACGCCATGCCGTGCAAACCAGGCGATCGTATCGCGCGGTTGGAATCGGTAGTACAGCCCGGCCAGCTCCTTGGATCCGCGCGGATAGTTCTTCGCCAGTTCCCGCGGCTCGAAGCAGTTGTGCGTCACGTTGCAGCGCCCGCCCCCCGAGATCCGCACTTTGTCCAGTGGCTGTCGCGTGGCCTCCAGAAGAACCACCTCTGCGGCACCATCCTGCTCTGCCGCGGCAATAGCCCCGAAATAGCCGGCAGCTCCTCCCCCAATGATCGCGACCCGCCGCGGTGATGGCTGGTTGTCTAATCTGTCCGACACGTCCGGCTGCCCCTCTCTACCTGACCTGCTCGGGATCAGGCGACGGCATCTGTTTCTTCGACGGAAGCCCGCTCAGCGCCAGCGCCGCCACGATGAACAACCCGCCGATTGCCCCCCGTCCCGTGATCGACTCCCCGCCAATCGTCCAGGCACTCACGGCCGCGAACACCGGCTCGAGAGCGAATATCAGGGACACGCGCAACGGCGAGGTATAGCGTTGCGCCAACATCTGAATCAGAAAGGCGGACAAGGTCGGCAGAAACGCCAGGAACAAGACCCAGCCGAGCGTCGACGTGGTCCCGAAGTCGAGCGATCGACCGGTTATCAGCGAGGCCGCCAGCGAAATCAGCCCCACCAGGAGAAACTGCTGATAGCTGATAACATACGGATCGAACCCCGCCTTCATGAATTTGTCGGAGTAGAGCAAATGCAGGGCATAGGCGAACGCCGCGATCAAGGTGAGCAAATCCCCGGTGTTGACACTGGTCATCCCACCGGTCAGGATCCAGAGTCCCACCAGGGCCACGGCCGAGGCCACCCACTCCCACAGCGTCGGCCGTCGGTGAAACAACGTCCTGAGAAAGATCGGCACGAACGCCACAAACAGCCCGGTGATGAACCCGGAATTGGAGGCCGTGGTGTAGGCCAACCCCACTGTTTGCGGGATATACAGCAACAGGAGAATACAGGCGAGGAAGAGAGATGTCCCCATCCCCGCGAACGGATTCCGCCCGCTGGCCAACACATACACCAGGAGCCCCAGACCGGCAATCAGAAACCGATATGCCACCATCGTGACCGGATCGATATCCGCCAGCGCTCCCTTCACGATCACGAAGGTCACCCCCCAGATCGCCGAGGCGTACAGGAGTCCCAGGTCGGCCAGCCATTCGGCTCGTTTGCTCACCGCAGGTGTCATGGTCATCCCCTAGAGTGCAGTCCCAAACGCCGGGTGTCAACACCGTTCCCGAGCCACGTTTTTTTCTTCAGTCCCCCCAAGCCGATAGTGTACCTTGTGTCTCTATGAATCTGGTCATCCTCACCGAACAGGACCGCGTCGGCAAGAACCGCTTTGTGCTCACCGACCGCCGGGCCGTCCACATCCGTTCCGTCCTTCGGACCGAGATCGGGGAAACGGTCGAGGTCGGTATGGTCGATGGTCCCCTCGGCACGGCGGTGTGCGTGGAGTCATCGAATCGAGAACTGGTGCTGACCTGCGATCAGTGGCGCGAGGCGCCCATCCCCAAGCCGACCATCGATATCATCTGCGCGATCCCCCGCCCCAAGACCCTCCGCAAAGTCCTCATTTTTGCCGCGATTATGGGAGTCCGCCGGATTCTCTTCGTTCGCGCCAATCGCACCGAGAGAAGCTACCTGCAGTCCCCTTGGCTGCTTCCCGAAAACCATCGGGCGTTTCTTCTCGAGGGACTTAGCCAGGGTCGGCAAACGCGACTGCCGGAAGTGCAATCCCACCCCCTCTTCCGTCCCTTTGTCGAAGATACTCTGCCCGAACTTGAGAACCGGGAGCCGGTTCCTTCGGTTAAACTCCTATCCGACCCGCACGCCGTGGAAACTGCCGCGGAGCTGCCGCCGCTGCCCGAGGACCCGAGGTTCCTTTTGGCGATCGGACCGGAAGGCGGCTGGGTGCCGTTCGAGACAGATTTGCTGGAAGTTGCAGGATTCCGGCCCATCGACCTCGGCCCCTGGACCTTGCGCGTCGAAATGGCTTTGGTCGCGGCCGTTGCCCAAGTGACACTGGCGGATCGGATGAGAGGTCGGAATGAAAGAAATGCGTAATCGATATCTGCAGAGGAGTGAATTCGTGAGAATTGCTGCACTGACTGTTATTGCCCTCACCGCCCTGACCCTGATCTCCTGTTCGGGGAAGAAGGAGAGTTCCGGAGGGGTGGCTACGACCGGAGACTGGTCGGTACCGACCGACATCAAGCTCGGCGGCCAGCCGATGACGATCGCCGGCGTTACCTTCCGTCCCCCGTCAAATTGGGTCGATCTCGGGCCAACCGGGATGCGGAAAGCCAATTATGCCTTTGGCCCGACCGGTTCCGACACCGATTCTGCCACCGTCGCGGTCTTCTTCTTCGGCAAAGGACAGGGGGGCGGCATCAAAGACAACATCGAACGCTGGATCAACCAGATGACGCTCCCCGGTGGCGGCGACCCGCATGTGGCCACGACGCAGTTGGAGCACACGATCGATGGTATGCCTCTCCACTGGGTGGAGCTCTCGGGCAACTACAACGCCTCCATGGGCGGCATGATGGGGAGCCAGCCCGCCGAGAAAACCGGCTATCACATGGCCGCGGTCGTTCTCGAGGCCCCCGAGGGGAATCTCTTCTTCAAGTTGACCGGCCCGGAAAGCACTGCCCGGGAGATGATCGGCGGTTTCAAGGCCCTGCTCCTCGATATCAAGAAATCGAGTTAACCCAAGTCTCAATCTGGCGGCGAGGTGGTTGCACTTCGCCGCCCTTTTCTATTCTATTCCGAATCGCAACCTTCCTTCTTGCGCCGAGTATATTACCTTGAGAGTATGTGGTACGTCCTGATAACATTCTTCGCCCTCCTGCTGGTGTTTCTCCTGATGCGCCTTCGCCTTCGCATCGAAATATCGGAGTCACGGAAACTGCTGTTTCTGGGCATCGGGCGCACCGGTCCCGAATTCGATTTCATCAATCGAATCAGGCGGTTTCGCCTGTTTGGTATCCCCATGAAGAGCGGCCCACTCGACCCAGCCGCCCGGATAACACCGGCTGCGCCCACCTCCGAAGAGCCGAACCGCAGACCCAAACACACCCCATCACGCCGCATCCGGGTCGGCGAATGGCTCACCCTGCTCCCGGACTTGGTGGCCGCCGGTTTCTCGTTTGTGTTCGGACTGTGCCGATCCGCCGTTATCGAAGAATGTAATGGCACGATTCGCGTCGGGGCCGCCTCCCCGGATCAGACCGGTCACCTGTTTGGCTGCTACTGCGCGCTGGCCGGAGCGGTTCCGGCCATCGGCACCCGACTTTCCTTTGAGCCCGACTGGACCGATGGACCTTCTCTCTCCGGGTCGGTCCGCTTCTCGGCTGCCCTGCCGATCTATGTGCTCGCCTATCGCCTGTTGGTACTGATATGGTCGCTGCCTCTGTGGCAGATATACAAGCTATCGCGAATGAAACCGAAAGGAGTTCCGCATGGCCAATAATGTGGTCGAAATCCTCAACGCGGTCGTCGGCGAACTGCGCCAGATGGCCCAAAGTGACACCGTCGTCGGCAAGCCGATCAGTGTCGGCGACAAAACGCTGGTGCCGGTCATTACCATCACCGTCGGCTTCGGCGCCGGCGGTGGGCAGGGAGAGAGCCAGAAATCCGGCTCCGGCTTCGGCGGCGGCGGTGGCGGCGGTCTGAAGATCGAGCCCTCCGCCTTCATCGTGTTGGAAAAGGATGGTGTCTCGCTGCTGCCCGCCAAGCGCGGCTCATGGGAGAATATCATCGAGGCGATCCCCGGCGTCGTGGAGAAACTCGGCAAAGCCAAGGCCGCCTGGAACGCCAAAGAAAAAGAGGATTCGTCGGAAACGAAGTAATCCGACTTTCTGCAGACTCGGGCGTCGACTGATCCGTGCGACGCCCGTCTGCCCTGGCTCTACCAAACCCAGTCGGCGATGAAGACATTCGTCTCGTGCGGCACCGAACCGTTGCGGTTCGAGGCGAACACCAGCGTCCGGCCGTCGTGCGTGAACATCGGGAAACCGTCGAATGTCCCGTTGAACGTCACCTGCTCGACCTTTTTCGTGGCGATCTCGAGCAGGTACAGATCGAAATTCCGACCCTTCGGATCGCCGATATTCGAACAGAAAATGATATGCCGGCCATCGGGATGGAAGTACGGCGCGAAGTTGGCCGCACCATTGTCGGTAAGCTGAACCGGCTTCCGATCCGCCAGGCTCATCGTGTAGATCTCCAGATGCGACGGTCGAATCAGGCCCTCGGACAGCAGCTCGCGATACTCGGATAGCGCCTCTCCGGTCGGTCGCGAGGCCCGCCAGCAGATCGACTTTCCATCGACCGAAAAGAACGCCCCGCCGTCATAACCCGGCATGTCGGTCAACTGCTCGACATTCTTGCCGTCCGGGTCCATCAGGTACAGTTCGAGATCGCCGGTCCGGACCGACGTGAACAGGATCTTGTCCCCCTGGGGCGAGTACACGGCCTCGGCATCATAGCCGGGTGCTTCGGTCAGGCGCACTACGTTCTTCCCGTCAAGATCCGCCTTGAATATGTCGTACCCCTTGTAGAGCGCCCACACATAGCCGCGCGACATGTCCGGTTTGGCGGGACAACTGTCATCGACCAGGTGCGTTGACGCGTAGATGATCGACTTGCCGTCGGGCGAAAGAAACGAACAGGTAGTGCTTCCATGACCCGAGGACACCAGGCGCACCTCGGAACCATCGGCGTTCATGGTGTAAATAGCGTCGCACTCCCGGCCATCCCGAATCGATTGAAACGACAGTTTCGCGCCGTCGTGGGAGAAATACGCCTCGGCGTTCTGTCCGCCGAAGGTGAGCTGGCGAATATTGACCAGATGCTTCTCACCGGGCATCTGCAGCGACTTCACCGAATCGGACACCGACTGGGACTGAACCGACAACGCCGCGGTCACCACAACCAGGGCTGCTACTCGAAACACGTACATGACACTGCCTCCGTACCTGAATCAACGACTTGCTGGGTCCAAAAATAGGGCGGCGGCCGGTCGCTGTAAAGCGGTTTCCGCCGACGGACTCAGAAGCGGCAGCGGACGCCGACATTCGGCAGGAGGCCGGCATCGTAGACGAACTCGCGAGCCCCCCTGACCATCTCATTGGCGTGATCCGTGAGATTGGCGACACTGGCGAACAGCGTCCACCGACCGCGGGCGTATTGCCCATAGACATCGAGTGAGATGTTAGCCCGGAATCTCTCCGTATTGGCCTGGCTCCGGTAGCCGGTATACCACGGTGCGGAATGCTGCACAAGATGAATACCGCGGTCTGGCGTATACGGGTAGCCGGTGTGGTACTGCCAGCGAGCGCCCAGCGATAGGCGCCCGGGAGGACTGAAGTCCAGTTGCAGTGTCCAGCGGTGCGGGCTGTCCAGATCATACGGGGTCCACACTGAACACTCTGCTTGCCGGGACCTACTCCGGGCGTAGCTGGCCGATGGTCTCAGGCTGCCCCAGATCGGGCGCGGCGTCTGTATCGTCACGGCGAGTGTGGTCGTCTGTATGCGCCCAACTGATCGCATGGTCAGAAATCTCGGATCCACAACGAAGGTGCCGTCCGGAGAAAGCACGCGAGAGTGGACGAAATCAGGCGTCAAATTCGGAAGGTTGCGGATCAGCCGACGGGAGAGATCAATGGTGAACCAGCCGGACTGTATGCGCCCGCTGAATACCGTGGTGTTCACGGGTATCAGGTGCCTCAGGCCCGCGCGGATCGGTATCTGGTACGATTCCAGTGCGCTGCTCAACGGGCTCTCAAAGTACCGGCCGACACCTGCGTCGGCCGTTATGCCACGGCCGAGCCGCACGGCCAGCCGGTGGCGTGTGCCCACCGTCGTGGGGCGCTGCAACCCACCGAAGTGCTCCAGGCGAATCCCGTTCTCGAACGAAACCCGCTCAGTCCGCCAGATTGTGCTGCCGAACCAGGCGAGCGTCGTAGGGTGAAGCGACGTTGCCCAGTCGCCATAGATTTCGTTCAATTCATACTGATAGCAGTACACATCGTTGCTGTGGGCAAACGGCGAAAGGAGGTTCCAGCCAACCTGCTCAAGGTCAGAATGCAGCCGGGCGTACGATTGCATCTGCCACCCCAGGGACCACTCGGTTCGGCGCCGTACCAGTCCCAGTTTCAGAGCCGAATTGACCAGAACGCTGTTTTCGGTGAGATCGACATTGAGGTCATTAGGGTCCGGCGAATCCGGAATGAATGCGCGGTACTGACGGCTCGTGCTCCGTATGTTGGCTGCGGCCGTCGTCGATATCTTTCCGAACTGGCCAAGCAGCGAACTCCCCAGATATCGTTCCGTCGCATGTTGCTGCGACCAGACATCGTCGCGATACCCGGTGGTTTGCCAGGTGCCAAGCTCATACTCCAGACGATCCCATGTGTAATAGCCGGTGACCAGCCATCGAAATTGGCGTGACAGGCGAACGCCCGACGTGAGGACGACGTCCTGAAACGTCGGGTCGGGAATCGCCTGACGGCTGGAACCGAGGTTGATCCGCTCCGCCAACTGATCGATAACCGAACGCCGCATCGTGACGGAAGCGAATGATCTGTTTCCGCCACGGGAGTACCATACGGTGCCGTCAATGAGTGAAACCTGGACCTCACCCCGTTCGTGCGGCTCGAACTGCGCGATCGAGCTCAGGTCAACGCAGGTAGGCGATCCGCGGGACGCCTCCGTGCCTTCGGCGCTGATTCTGATCTGATCGATTGCCTGCAGCGGCAAATGGGAGAACATCCCGAAGTGAGCCGGATCGGCCCCGAGTGACAACCCGTCCAGGTAATACTGAGGCGCGCTGCCGTCGACCCGATACATGGCCGATAGCGACGGTCCGATCCGCGCCAGCTGCGGAACGACTACGGCGGCGAGCGGATTGGACGGGACGACCGACCGCAGAGCTGCCGCTCGCACCTCGTCGGAGTTCAACCGCTTGGTAAACCAATCCCGTTCGGCCTCGGAAATCACCTCGATCCCCCGGATCGGAATGGCGGTCGGGACCAATGAGAAATCGACGCGCAGCTCCCCGACGGCAATGAGAATCTCGCGCAGACCCGGAAGATACCCCACGGCGGTGGCCCGCATCGTTGCCGGCAGCGACTCAACCACGGCCAGCGTGATGCCATAGGAACCGAGGCTGTCCGTAATCACCACCAGCGTGTCGCCACCCTGCGGAATGACCGACACCGAAACACCCTCCAGCGGCAGGCCCAGCGAATCGGTGACGGTTCCCGACAAGACACAACCGGCAGCGGCGCAGGCCGGACGCGGGCAGACGAGGATCAGGATAATGCCGAAGAAAACGCCTATGTGTCGCATGATCGCGAAGCGCCGGTTCATGGTCTCCCCGTAGTGGATGGCAAAGATCTTACCGTACCATGGTAGGAAAGGTAGTGCTGAGGAGGGAGGATGTCAAGAAGAGGAGAGCTGAGCGATGCCCCCGTTAGAAACGATAGCGCAGTCCGATACTGGGAAGTATCCCCACGTCGTAAATGAATCCCGAGGCCGAATGAATGATCGGATTCGCCCGATTGGTGATATTCGCCACGCTGGCGAACAGCTCGGTGCGCCCGAAATCGAGCGAGCCGTGCAGATTGATGACGGCGTTTGCCGCCAGTCGTTCACTGTTCTCCTTGGCCAGGGTCGCGCGATAGGCCTCCTCCGTGTAATACCACTGCTCTCGCTCGAGTTGGAGACCGCGCGTCTTGGAGTACGGATACCCTTCTCGAAACTGCAGTTCGGTGCCCACCGTGAGGCGTCGCGTCGGGCGATAGTCCCATTGCACGTGCAGGCGGTGCCTGGCATTCAGATCATACGGAACCGTCACGCCGTGGTCTGTCCTGACCGCCCACGAATAGGCGTACGACGTGTAGAGGGACATACGGCCATGCCAGAGCTGATCCGCCGTCAGCGATGTCGACATCCCACGGAACTGCGCACTCCCCTCCGAACGCATCCGGATGAACGTTGGCGCCAACGTGCCATGGTCGGTGTAAACGTCGGCAAAGTCCGGCGCAACGACGGGCAAACCGTCCTGGCGTTTGTCGAACACGCTCACCTTGACGCCGCCGGAGCTGAAAGAGAGACTGGTCAGCCGAGTCGTGATCGGCGTGAGCTGCTGCATACTGGCCCGCACCAGCACCTGGTATGGCTCCAGCACGCCGCTCACCGGCGTCTCGGCGAATGTCCCGTGAAACAGCTCGACCTGGGATTCCGTACCCACCCGCATACTCGCTCGGTGGCGCAAAACCAGCCGGTCACCCTCGGCCAAAGGCGAGAAACTCTCGTATCGGATGCCGTTGTCGAGCACGAACCGCCCGATCCGATGTTCGACACCGGCGTAAACCGCGTTCGCTTCACTCGGGTTGTCGCCGCGGTACTCGCCGTACAACTCGTTCAGTGCGCTCTGGTACACGAACGGATTGTCGCTGCTGGCGAACGGCGGGAGCAGGTTCCAGTTCCGCTGCTGCATTTCGGTGGAACGAAGAGCGGTCCGCTCAAACTGATCTCCCAGGCGCAGCCGCGTCCTGGCCCACTGGAATTCCGCCTGGGCGGAACCGGTGTACGTACGCGTCTTTTCGCTCAGGCTGATGTTCACCGCGCTGATCCGCGTGAGATCGTCCGGCCAGGCCGCGTATTCCCTGCCGCCGTCCTTGACCGCTCCCGTGAACTCGACCAACGATCCGCCGTGGAGCACCTGCAACCGAGCCGATGCATAGTGCTCCCACGCGTGCTGATACGTGCCGAGCACGCGATCCGGATGCCCCGGTGCGGTCGTTGCGTAGCTCAGGTAATCCCCGACATGATACTGATCGACCGCCAGATTGACATGTCGCGAGAGGCGCACGCCGCTCGACAGAAAGATATCCTGGAAATTCGTCGGTGGCACCGCCCGGCGCTCGGTGCTCATCTCGAACTGCTTGATCAGTTTGTCCAGGATTGACTTGCGAATTGATGCCACCGCGAACCAGCGCTCATGGCCGACACGATACGAGCCGGTCGCTTCTATTGCCGACAGCGAGATCTCTCCCGAACGCGCGCGAACAAACTCACCGGTGGTGCGGATATCGAGAATCGAGGGCAACCCGTAGCGTACATCGGTTCCCTGCGGATAGAAATCGATTTGCCTCACTACCGAGGCCGGCACGATGGAGAACATGCCGTAGTGGTCCGGGTCGGCGCCGATCGCCGCACCATCGAGGTAGTAACAGGGACTGGTACCGTCGATGCGCAACTGCGAGGAATGCACCGAACCAACCTTCGCCAACTGCGGACAGGTGACCGCCGCCACCGGATTGGTGCTCACCAGCGCCCGCGCGGTCGAGCGTCGAATGACGGCGCTGGATATCTCTATGGACGAAAGCTCGCGCTCGGGCGACGGCGTCACGCGAACCGCAGGCAGCTCGATCGGTTTCGGGGTGCAGACGACATCTTCACGGAGCGAATCCCGGTCGATTCGAACTGCTCTCGTAATCGGCTCGTAACCGACTGACGACACCGCCAGCGTAACCAAATGAGCGCGTGTCCCGTCACACGACAGATCATAGCGGCCCGAATCATCGGTGGCGGTTCCGTCTACGAAGCGCGACTCGAAAAACAGCGTCACCGAGGCGCCCACCAGCGGCTGGCCATCCTCGCCGAGCACCTGCCCGTGAATCACCACCGGAGCGGAGTCTGCCGCTCTGGTGGCCGGGTCGGCCAGCAACAAGGCGGCGGCCAAAACCAGAAGGATTCGGAGTCCTGTGATCAGTTTGCTTCTCATACCAACTCAGCCATTAGAAGCACAAATGGCGTGCCGATCGGTGGGCTATCCCTGCTTCCGGGCATCTGCCTGCTGGACAGACGATTAGCCCGCCTCGGTCGTGCAAGGAGAAGTGGCAGGTTTCTGCCTATCCTGCAACCGATCGACACTCCGAAAGCGCCCGCAGGTTTGGGCAAATCGGGAGGTTGCCCGGATCGCCCGGCTGCGGTATCTTCCGCAACCATGACTCCGACCGCTCCTGAAATCCGGGTGATCGCCTGATGCCGTACTCCGGCGAACTGGCGGCGCTGGCCACCGCGTTGCTCTGGTCGTTCACGGCGGTCTTCTTCGCCGAGGCCGGGAAGCTGATCGGCTCGTTTTCCGTCAATAAAATCCGCCTCGTGTTCGCCGTGCTGATCTACGCGTTGGTGCTGACCATCAAGACCGGTCATCCCTGGCCGGGCGGGCTCAATCTCGAACAGATCATCTGGCTGGCCGGGTCCGGGATTATCGGATTGGTGGTCGGCGACGGTTGGGGCTTCAAGGCGTTGGTGATGATCGGGCCGCGGCTGATGACCATTATCGCGGCCAGCGCGCCGATCATGGCGACCGTTATCGCGTGGTTCTTTCTGGGAGAGAAGCTCCGCGTCCTCGATCTGATCGGGATCGCGGTGACGATCGGCGGGATCACGTGGGTCGTCTCGGAACGGCGGTTCGGCGATCTCAATCGGCTGCACGAGGATCATCCGGATGCCGGGACGCTGACCAAGGGAGTCTTGCTGGCTCTCGGCGCGGCGCTGGGGCAGGCGGCCGGGCTGGTCCTCTCCAAGCAGGGGATGCTGAATGCCGGCGGAAGTGTGCCGCCCTTGGAAGCCTCGTTCACGCGGATTATCGCGGCGACCATTGTCATCTGGAGCTTCTCGGCGCTGCGCGGGAGTATCGGCCCCACTGTCTCGTCGATGCGCAACCTGCGGGCGATGGTGTACACTCTGGCCGGCGCCTTTTTCGGGCCGTTCCTCGGTGTCTGGTCATCGCTGGTGGCGGTGGCGCTGATCGAGGCGGGCGTGGCGGCCACGCTCAATGCCACCACCCCGGTGCTGATCCTGCCGGTGGTGATTCTCGTCTATCGCGAGAAAGTCTCCTGGCGGGCGGTGATCGGCGCGCTGGTGACGGTGGGCGGCGTCGCGCTGTTGTTCCTCAAATGAGCACCTATCTCAGCATGGCCGGCCTGCGTGACGTGCTGGACCGGTGTTACTCGTCGCTCGACCTGTACAGGACTCGTTTGGCCGGTCGGAAGCGAGAGCATGTCTCGGCGTATTTCGCGATCGCGCGCTTGTTCGGTGATGATGGTCTCGAGCCGGACCACGTGGCGGTCGAATACCTGCCAGAGCCGTTTCGGTTTGCCGACCCGCTGATCGCCGAATTCTCCGCGCAAGTCGAGGCGGAGCTGCGGAGTCAGGGGCGGCTGTACGATGGTCCGAAGGTGCTTCGACTGGTGCAGTTCGACCAGTCTCCTGAAGCCGCGCGGATGCTCGTGCAGGAAGCGCGCTACGGTGACCAGTGTGCCGGGTTCGCGCTGGATTATCCCTCGCCGTTGTTCGCCGAGCGGGGCGGAACATTGCGAGCGTATCTCCGGCAGGCGTATCCGGACCGGCTGACGGGGCAGCATCCGCTGGCGGGATGTCTGGGCGTATGCGGACTGCTGCTGACCGGAAACCGAGCGGAGCGAAAGGCGCTTCTGGTGCATCGTTCCGCGAAGCTGGCGTCGCTGGAAAGTTCGGTGGGGCCATCGGTGGCCGGGTCGGTGGAGAGCGAGCCGAGATGCGAAACGCTGCGCGCGCTGGTCGAGCGGTCACTAAACGCGGAACTGCACGAGGAACTGATGCTGGAGCCGGGGGAGTATCGGATTCATCCACTGGCGTGCGCACGCGAGGTGCTGCGCGGGGACCGTCCGCAACTGTTCTGTCTGGTAACGACCGAACTGGATACGGAGGAGATCGGCGCGCGGCTGGAGCGGATGCCGCCAAGCGAGCGGGAGTTCGACTGGTTCCGGTTCGTGGACTGGGAGCAGGAACCGCCCGAGACGCTCAATTTCGAGGCGGCCCTCAACTGGTATCTGGGTCAGGAGTATCTGGCGTAATCGCGCGATGCGAAAAAACCGGTGTGCCGCGTTTATTGATTGGTATTGGGTACGGACAGTTTTACGTACTTGTTTTCGGAGATCGCGGAACGACAAGGGTTCCGCGCTACCTGTTTACCTCCTCGCTTTCGGGCGGGGCGCGGCCGGTGATCATCCGGGCCGGGGCCGTTCCGAAAGACATTAGTGTCCCTACTAACGCCGAGCATTCGGTTATCAGAGGGAAAGTCACTGCGAAATTGCGGGGGATGGAGAGGTAAGCGTCTGAGGGAGCGGGGGAGAAGGAGCAGGAGCGGTGGCGCACAGCTTGATGTGCGACCGATGAGGAGGACGAGGGGCCGCAAGGGTTTCGCGCTGGGAGATCGGTCGGGTCACACGCTCCGAGGCGGACCGCGGACCCGACGGAACGAGAATCTGGGGCGTTGTGACGGCACGCAAGGGAAACGCACTTCGAAGAGATGGGCCACCCTGCCAAACGGCGATGAAGTTATCCGATAATAATTGACGCCCGACTAGTTGTTGCTAGAAGGGCGTCTATGTTGGCCAAGTGTTGGCATCGATGACATTACTTTAACCGCCGCACTCCTCGCAACCAATCCGGCAGTGGTTCGGGTTAGGGACAGTGCCTGAACAATCGCAGACATCTCCATAGCCCGGTACATAGACAAGAACGCCATAGCGAATGGTGCAGTTTGGTGGCTGTATGTCACAGCAGGTCGGATAACCGGCATTGGCGTCAAGTGCAATCGAAAGAGTCAAGACAAAGATGAATACAAAGACAAAAACGCTGGCTGCTATTCTCCCAGTGACTTTCGACATTTCTTTTCACCTCCTCCCATATTGCATTAAGGTTACTGCGAACTCCGTGTGCTAGCCAACACTTGGTTGTTCAAATTCACCGGACTGCGGTCGAACTGCTCGCTGACATGCTAGAGAGGGATATCCTTCCTACGAGCACAGAATCTACTATTAAGTCAGAGCCTAAAAATACGTTGAAGGGTACGGATCGAACGCCTAGGCGGGTCCTCAGAACACTACCCCGGTCGTACGCAAAGTGCCTCTCCAAAGCAACCTCACTCAAAGCACCTGCCTCAAAGGGGAAGTAGTCCGCAACGAAAATAGGATTGAACGAAAGGCGACCTGCTGCAAGCTCATGCCATATATCTGCTATCTGAGCCTCACAGACGCCGCAGTCCTGATTTACGAACATGATGACTGAATGTTCAGATACAAGATCGCGAATGGGTACAGATACGCCCGTCAGTCTTTCGATTGTGTCATTAGGGAACGGCTGGCCTATTCGGAGCGTTCCCATCTCCTCCAGCAATCTCGCAGTGCGCTGCCTCTGGGACAAATCTTCCCTGTGTTTGAGGATCAAGGACGCCGCACTTGTCGCCAGCACGTATGCGAGAATGGCGCACCCCAAAACGAGGGAAGCACTTTTGTACCAACTGAATCTTCTCCCTGCCACCGCATTCTCCCGGACCCAAGCACAGACCGACAATCGTGCTGACAACTTATAGCTAAGTTGCCGCACCTAGCCGTGTCAAGCGATATTTCCAAGCTGCAATGCGAATACAAGATCACTATTACCTAAACGCTTTAGATCGCTCGGCGAAGGTATGCCACCTAGTTCAAGAGTCTAGTGATGCAAAACCTCTTGACCGATGAACGGCGGATGCGTAGACTATATGAACAGGGTGTGGTGAGATGTACTATCTTAGGGCTTGGTGGGGGCTGGCTTTTTTCAAAGTTATTCTATTCTTGTTGGCATGCTCAATGAACTCTTATCTGGAAGCAGCGACTGAGGCTGCCCATGCTTCCTTTGTAACGAGTGCATCAGACGCGCAGAAGGGGCTGTGCGGAGCAGAACACGATGTTGGTCGTCTTGCGCTGCGGGTAGACAACACGGGCAGCTTCGCAGATGGCTTCACGGATTCTCTGATCGACTGCATGACAGGACTCCCTTTCCGATACTACCCAAACGAGTACCCACGAGGTTCAGCAATTAGCTATTTATACAACACTGGAATGTGGATTGGCGGGGTGGTCGGAATCGACACTCTTGTTTCGGTGGCTTATGACGGCTGGCACCGGTACCATGAGTTTTTCCCCAGCGATGCAGAGGCAGGAGATATCGAGTATCGTTCGATAGCAAAGCCTGAGGACAGCATCGGTGCGATTTCCGAACAGGACTTTCTCGTAAGGTACACAGACACCTTTGTCGCGCCCGAAATGGGCATACCCCCAGATTACTTCAACAACAGGCCACACAAACCCCTCCACATTGAAGTGCGGCAGGCATCCTACGCTTGGTCGTACGACTACGCGAGTGACTTCGTACTGGTGGAGGCTCAGTTAGAGAATATCGGCAAGGTCCGGCTTGATAATGTCTACCTCGGCCTGTTCTTCGATGGTGATGCGACCTACGCCGTACCGCCCATGTACGACCCCTATGACAATCTAGCCGGTTTCCTTGCTCGTGCGCCATCGCCTCAAGGGTGCGGTTTTGTGGACACGCTCAACTTAGGTTGGATTGCGGACAACGATGGTGATCCCATCGACGGTCGGTTTCAGGATGTCGGAGGTCTGACCGGCAAGTCGGACCCGGCCGTAGCTGGGGCCATGTTTCTCAGCCCCCTGAGCTACTGGGAGCAGTTTTCCTTCAACTGGTGGGCAGGGAATCATATTCCACAGCTCGACTACGGACCTCGGCGACGCTCGAATCCTTCAACGGGCCCATTCAGAGATTTCGGTACCGGAGGAATTGGCACGCCTGAAGGGGACGCGAACAAGTACTATATGTTGCGCAATGGCGAGTTGGACTATGACCAAGTGCGAGCGGGGCAAATCTCTCCGGTTAATCTCACCTGGGCATATCTTCGGCCACAAGTTGCGCTTGAAGTGAGCATTGCGGCTGACACGCGGTTTCTCATCTCCAGAGGACCGTATTATCTGAATCCGGGAGCGTCCATCTCCGTTGCCTATGCCATCTTGATAGGCGACAATTTCCACACCGACCCCGGTAATCTCACGCGCCTTCAGGCGGGGGATGTGGATGGCTATTATGCGCATCTGGATTTCTCCGATCTGGCGAAGAATGCCATGTGGGCCAAGTGGATTTATGACAACCCCGGTGTTGATACCGACGGCGACGGTTACGCCGGAAAACAGCGAATCTGCGTGTTCGATTCGCAGTATGTCGATGGGCAATGGGTCCCGGTGGCGGCCGAGACGACATTTTACGAAGGGGACGGTATTCCAGATTGGCGGGGAGCATCGCCACCCCCCGCCCCCACCTATTGGGTTTATCCCGGTTACAACAGCATCCGGGTGCGGTTCAACGGACAGCGCTCCGAGACGACCAAAGATATATTCTCGGGGATTATCGATTTCGAGGGGTATCGGATCTACTTCGGGCGGGATGAGCGCGAGGGGTCATTGTCGCTGATTGGATCATTTGATCACGAGAATTTCGACAAATACGTGTACGATACGCACAAGCAGCCGGAGGCAGGGTTCGAAATACAGGAGATACCGCTGACATTGGAGCAAATCCGATGCGCCTATGGGAACGGAGCGGAGCCATGCATAGATTCACTCTTCGATCCCCTGGCCTATGGCGACCCGGCGCATCTGTTCAGCCCGGCCGGTTCGCCGGATTCGTTCTTCTTTTTCACCGTGCATGACTACAACGCCTCGGAGTTTGGGGTGACCACTGAAATTCGGAAAATCTTTCCGGATGAGCCCAAGCCCTCGAGCTTCGACACGCTTCGTCCGGAGCAACTCACCGATGACGGGTACATGAAATACTACGAGTACGAGTTCACGATAAGGGATTTGCTGCCTTCGGTGCCGTACTACGTGAATGTGACGGCGTTCGATTTTGGATCACCGAAGGGGAATCTGAAGGCGCTGGAGACATCGAAGACAGTGAACATCAAACACTGCTATCCGGCGGGCACACCGCAGTTGGCGGATGGGTCGGACAAGCGGGTCTATGTGTATCCGAATCCGTACCGAATCGACGCGCACTATCGTGATAACGGCTACGAGGGGCGGATGCGGGAGGACCGGCCGAATGACCGCGTGCGATTGGTGCATTTCGCCAATTTGCCTGCAAAGTGTACGATTGAGATTCATTCGCTGGACGGGGACTTGGTGAGACGATTGGAGCACGACATGGACCCATCCGATCCGAACAGCAGCCACGACACGTGGGATTTGATCACGCGGAACACGCAGTTGACGGTGTCGGGGATTTATTATTGGACGGTGGAGGATGAGCGGGGGGATGTGCAGATTGGGAAGCTAGTGGTGATTATGTAGGTGAGCAGGTCGAAACCCCCGCCCGCGAACCGGTACCCCCCCTGACAGGTGTGCTTAGTCTTCGAATGCGCAACTGTGACTGACATCACATGTGAAACCGTTAACACATCTAACAGGTGTACGCCGTTGAGCGCTTCGCTCTGCGGCTCCTCTCCGGCTCAATCCGACAATTCACCCACCCTTGTCGCACTCCCGCAACCATTTACAGCAGTTCCCCCACGCAATTTCGCAGTGACTTTCCCTCTGATAACCGGTCCGTCGCCGTTAGTAGGGACACTAATGTCCTTCAACCGGACCTCGGATCGGATGATCACCGACCGCGGCCTGTTAAGCCGTCATTGTGAGGAGTCCGCCGCAGGCGGACGACGTGACAATCTGACGTTGGCGAGAATGTAAGAGTCGCACAAGTTGTGCTCACTCGCGCGTGGACAGATTCCTCGTCGGCGTGCGAGGCGCACGCCTCCTCGGAATGACGAAGGAACAACAACTGAGATTGCTTCGGCGAAGCGCCCCGCAATGACGGAGGCGGGAGACTCCTCGGTAATGACGCCACACACCCACCCGCAAGCGGGTGGGCCACCAGTCCACCGGAACTGAGATTGCTTCGTTGTCCGAAGCGGCCGACTCGCAATGACTCGGAAAAAGAAAGCCGTCAGGCAGAGACGCCTGACGGCACAGCAACAATCTACATCAACTCACCGAAGGTGATGTCTCAACAGAGAATTCTAGACATCGACCTCGTCGGGGTTGGTTTTGGGGCGGGTGAGGGCGGCCTCATGGCCGGCGATCTCCTCGGGCTTGCGCTCTTTGAGGCGCCCCTTGTACCGCTTGAGTCCCTCTTTCACCTTGTCGACGCAAAGAGCCATGGAATTGTAGAGATCCGGGCTCTCGGCGGAGCCGGTGATGGTCTCCTTGTAGACTTTGACTTTGAGTTCCGCCATGCGCCGGTGCCGTTCGACATCAAGGATGAATTCGGCGGAAATGATGTTCTCGAAATAGCGCGTGAGTCCTTCCATCTCCTCTTCGGCCTTGGACCGAATCTCAGGAGTGAGATCAAAATGCCGTGCCGTGATCTTTGTCTGCATGGGTCATTCTCTCCTTTCACGCGGGTGACTCATTGCGAGTCAGATATCGTTACCAGTTAGCCCCACATGGAGACGGGGAATTCTGTGGATTACCCGACTCCACACACTGAGTCTTACACCTATATGGAACGTATGGTTGGGTATTCATGCCACAAAAAAGTAACGGATTCCTCATTGTCCGGTGTAACCGGCAGGGGGGCATGCGCATAGAGTTTCACGTTAAATGGTATCGGATCGTTCGGCGCCTCGGATGCGAGGGGTGTGTCCTCAAGCAACGCGCTTGCGGAAACGGGCCGGTTTGATATTGAGTTCCTCGCGGTACTTGGTGACGGTCCGTCGGGCGAGGCGGGTCCCCTCCTGGTTCAGCTGCTTGAAGATGTCCTGATCGGAAAGGGGGTTCTCCGGATCCTCGGCCTTGATGATCTCCTCGATGCGCTGCTTGACGGAACGCTTGGAGATATCCTCGCCGGCATCGGAGGCGATACCGGAATTGAAGAAGTACTTTATCTCATAGACGCCGAGTGGAGTCTGCACGTACTTCTCCTTGGAGACGCGGCTGATGGTGGCGACGTTCATGTCGACTTTGCGCGCGATATCATCCATGATGAGGGGCCGGAGGAAGGCGGGGCCTTTGTCGAAGAATTCGTGCTGTTCCTCGACGATCGCTTCCATGACGCGGATCATGGTGGAACGCCGCTGGTTGATGGCATTGAGGAGCCACCTTGCCTGCTCGAGTTTCTGGCGGATGTAGTCCTTGGTGTCCTTGTTGGTGGTGCTGCCGCGCCTGATCAGCTCGCGATAGCCTGAGTTGACGCGGAGGCGGGGGACATTGCGATCATTGTGGAAGACGACATAGTCATCGCCGATCCGTTCGACGATGAGGTCCGGAACGACCGGCATGGCGGAGGATTCGAACCGTCCATAGGCCGGAGTCGGGGAGAGGGACTTGATCAGCTCCATGGCCTTTTGGGCTTTTTCGAACGGCACGCCCATCATTTTGGATATCTGGAGGATCGATTTCTTTTCGAGGTCCCCCAGATGCTCATCGACGATGCGATAGGCCAGGGTCTGTTCCATTTTGCGGTCGCGAAGCTGGATGAGGAGCGATTCGCGGAGGTCGCGGGCGCCGACGCCGGTCGGGTCGAAGCGCTGGATCAGCTTGAGAACGGCCTCGATTCTCTCCGGATCAATCTTCAGTTCGGCGGCCATTTCGGGGACACTGATGGTGAGGTACCCCTCGGAGCTGATGTTGCCAATGATGTATTCGCCGATGAGGTGGTCTTCCTCGGAAAGGCGCAGGAACGAGAGTTGTTCGGTGAGGTGGCTGCTGAGGTTGTCGGGCTGGGTGGAGCCCCCCTCGAAATGCTCTTCATCATCCTCGCGTTGTTCGCGGACCTTGTAGCCCTCATCGTCATCGGCCAGGTAGTTGTCCCAGTCGATCTTCTCGCCGGCGGTCTCCTCGGCCTCGGGGGCGACGACATCGGACTCGGGGGCCTCGAGAGTGGTTTCCGGTTCGGTTTCGAGTTCCTCGATTTCCTCGAGAAGGGGGTTGGTCGAGAGTTCCTGGCGGAGGGTCTGTTCGAGTTGCAGCACCGGCATCTGCAGCATTTTGAGGGATTGGATGAGCTGCGGGGCCAGCGTCTGGATGAGTCGTACGCCCGGTCTTAGTTCCAGCTTCATGGTCTAACCTGTTGCACAGCAAGTGGTCGGTTCATTGTGAGGGGATCGTATCCCGTCTGTATATGTTATCGGTTGTCCCCCGAGCAGGTTAACGGGGGTTGGTTAGTTCGTTCATTTATTCTACAAGCGCCCAGCTTTTTGGTGTGGTCAATTCAGGCGGAACTTCTCTCCCAAATAGATCTTGCGGGCCTCGGGGTCGTTGGCGAGGAATTCCGAAGTGCCGGCTTTGAGGATCTTGCCATCGCACATGATATAGGCGCGGTGGCAGATGGAGAGGGTCTCGCGCACGTTGTGGTCGGTGATCAGGACGCCGAGTCCCCGTTCGACCAGCCGGTTGATGATTTTCTGGATGTCCTCGACGGCGATCGGGTCGATACCGGCGAACGGTTCATCGAGGAGGATGAACTTGGGTTCATTGACGAGGGCGCGGGTGATTTCGACGCGCCGTCGCTCGCCGCCGGAAAGGGTATAGGCCTTGTTCTTGCGGAGGTGGCTGATGTCCAGTTCGTTGAGAAGGGACTCAAGGCGCTCCTTGCGGAGTTTCCGGGAGAGTCCGCGGAACTGGAGAATGGCGCGGATATTGTCCTCGACGCTGAGTTTGCGGAAGACGGAGGGTTCCTGGGCGAGGTAGCCGATGCCGTGTTTGGCGCGGCGATACATGGGCATGCGGCTGATGTCCATTTCACCCAGGGAGACCTTGCCGCCATCGGGGCGGATAAAGCCGATAATCATGTAGAAGGTAGTGGTTTTGCCGGCGCCGTTGGGGCCGAGAAGGCCGACCACTTCGCCGGGCTCGACCCGGACGGAAACATCGTTGACGACCGACCGCTTTCGGTAGTATTTGTATAAACCATGTGATTCGAGGACAGCCATAGGAACAATATATCCGTTGTTAAAACTGTTTCCAAAATCATTCTACGTTTTCAGCACAGAATTTGCTATAATGCGGCGATTCTTTTGTCGAAATTTGTTGCGAAGGCCTCGCCGAGCGTCGATGATACCCAGGATTGCCGGGTGGACCGGTAATACTATCTGACATATGAGGATACTGAGATGAGACGATTGCTGGTCGTATGTGTATTCGGGGGACTGCTGTTGTTCGCCTGTTCGAAGGAGGCCTCGGAGGTGGCGGAGGATCGGTTCGCCGAAGGGATGAAGCAGCTTGAGCGGCTGCAGTTTACCGAGGCGGACTCGACGTTTGCCAAAATCGGGTTGGCGGACAGTTCGACGGTGATGGGAGCATACGGCATGGCGCTGGTATTGGAGCGGAAGCTGGCGTTGTATGATGCGTTGCATGCTTATCTGTTGATCGCGGACCGTCAGCCGGACTTTGCCCCGGCGTTTGCGGGGGCAGCCCGCGTCTTCGAGTGGCTCGGGGAGCCGATCGAGGCGCAACTGGCGGCGAAGCGGAATGCCATCCTTTCGCCGAACAGCCTGGAGGCACAGGTGTTGCTGGCCCGGATTTCGATAGAGGCGGGGTTGTATGGAGCGGCGGATACGGCGATCCAGACGGCGCAGCAGCTGGGGTTGGCGGAGGGTACGGTAGCGTTGCTTCGGGCTCTGGGGGAACTTCGGATGAGTCGCTCCGGGGCAGCTGAGGCGCTGGCCGGTCCGGTGCTGGCGGCCGCCGATCAGAGTCCGGCGCACCAGATGGTGGCGGCGGACTATCTTGAAGAGCGGGGGCTGGTGGATTCGGCGATGGCGGTCAGCCGCCGATCAATAGGGAGCGACAGCGGTTCATTCGATCGGCTGATGGCGCATGTGCGGCGCGGGTTGCGGGTGAAGTACCTGAATGAAGTCCGCAGAGTGGCGGACAGTCTGCGCCTGATCGATTCGAGCCGGGTGCTGACGACGGCGCTGGACCTGTATCGCCACTGGGAGGCGGGAGATTTCCATCATGCGGACCAGGCGAGCGCGGAGTATGTGCGACTGGTGCCGTTCCGGATTACGCCGCTGCTCTACGACGGGAAGAGCCGCCAGATGCTGGGCGAGGCGTATTCGGCGCAGCAGAATCTCGACGACATTCTGGTGTACCTGGCGAAGATCGCGCCGTGCGAGGAATTCAAAGACTTCATGTTGTACTATGCGGCGGTGTGGTACAACCGTCTCCCGGACCGTGTTTACGCGATGGACAAGGCGAGAATCGTACCGGGCTGGCGGGCGAACAAGCGTGATCTGAAGATCGCGCTGGCGCAGTCGCAGTATTCGACCGGGTTGGCGGAGCAGTACAAGGCGCTTCGGGACTCGATCATGCGGTACCGGGGGAACGATCCGACGTGGCAGACGGCGCTGGGGGTGGCGTGCAGCTACAACCTGATCCAATTGTATGCCGACGCCGAGGAGAACTTCCGTCAGGCGCTCACGGTGGCGCCGGAGAACTGGCCGGCGTTCCGGGAGTTCGTGAGGATGTACACCGATCGGAAGCAATTCGACATGGCGCTGAAGCGATTCGAGGAGTTTCCGTTTTTTGCCGGGTTCTACCCGGAGGCGGCACTCGTGAAAGCGTGGTGTCTGCTGGAGACCAGGAAGGTCGACGAGGCGTTGGCAATGTTCGAGCAGAAGGTACCGTTTCTCAAGGAAGATCTGCGACCATACGACCGAATGATGGCGGGGTTGCTGCGTGCCGATCTCACGGACAAGATGCGTCAGATGGCGGACCTGATGGTGCGGATGAATCCCGGTGATCCGGCCGCGCTGACGCGCATCGCCCGGCTGGAGCTGGAAGGGTTGAATAACCAGGCGTCTCTGGAGTGGGCGGAGAAAGCGGTGGCTCTGGATTCGACGAATCTGGCGGCGGCAGCGCTGAGAGGGGGGGCGCTGTACGGACTGGGGAGACGGGACGAAGCGTTCGCTCAGCTCGAGGGGGTGCTGGCCAAGGATGACGGAGAGGTCGAGGCGAATCTCCTGTATTCGCGCATTCTGGCGGAGGAGAAAGTCGATCTGAAGCGGGCGGGGAATCTGGCCCGCCAGGCGGTGTTTTATGCCCGAAGCGAGCTGCGGACGCAGATGAATCTGTGTTATGTGTACGAGAAGAGCGAGCGATTCGACCTGATGCGCGGCGAGGCGATGAAGTCGATCGGCAACTATCCGGATGAACCGCTGCCGCAATTCAACCTGGGGGTGGCGATGTATCATGAGAAGAATCCAGGCGCGCGCAAGCAGTTGGAGAAGGCGATCGCAATGGGGTTGTATGGACCATCGCTGGCCAGGGCGCGGGAACTGTTGGCGGGGAAGTAGCGACAGGGCAGAGCCATGTTCGAGCGGGAGAAGACAGACACAAGCCTGGTACTGGTGACCGGCGGGGCCGGGTATATCGGCTCGGTACTGGTGCCGCTTCTGCTGCGCTCCGGTTATCGGGTTCGGGTGCTGGACAACCTGACTTACGGTGGGGCATCGCTGGTGCCACATCTTCCGCATCCATCGTTTGAACTGCTGGTGGGGGATCTTCGCGAGCGCGGGGATATCGACCGAGCACTGGACGGCGTGGCTTACGTGGTACATCTGGCGGCAATTGTAGGGGACCCGGCCTGCCGGAATCATCCGGAGCTGGCGCGGGCGGTGAACAAGACGGGCGCGGAGATGTTGTGCGACATGGCGCAGGAGGCCGGGGTGAGCCGATTCGTGTTTGCCTCGACCTGCAGCAACTATGGCCGAATGGCGGACCCGGAGCGGTATGTCGATGAGGCCTCGCCCCTCAATCCGGTTTCACTCTACGCCGAGTTGAAAGTCGGGTTCGAGCAGTACCTGATGAAGTGCGACCGGCAGTCGTTCGTACCGACCTGTCTTCGTTTCGCAACGGCCTACGGACTTTCGCCGCGGCCGAGATTCGATCTGACGGTCAATGAGTTTACGTATGTGCTGGCCACGGGGCGGAAGCTGGAGATTTACGGTGGGCAGTTCTGGCGTCCCTATTGCCATACGACCGACCTGGCGCGGGCGTGCCTGGCGGTGTTGAGAGCGGACTCGGGGGCCGTACGGCATCGAGCGTTCAATGTCGGCAGTACGGCAGAGAACTACCGGAAGCTGTCGCTGGCCGAACTGATCTCGGAGGAGCTGGGGGACGTATCGGATAAGATCGTGAGTGTTCAGCGGGACGAAGATCCTCGGGATTACCGGGTGAATTTCGATCGGATTCGGGATGAGTTGGCGTTCGTGCCCGTGCGGCGAGTGGTCGACGGTGTGCGGGAGATTGTCTGGGCGATCAGGTCGAAACTGATCCGCGATCCGGAATATCATTGGTACAGGAATATCTGAAAGTGGAAGCGGTCATACTGGCAGGCGGTAGAGGGACGCGGCTCCAGCCGTACACCAGCGACATTCCCAAGCCGCTGGTGCCGATCGGGGAACGGCCGGTGATCGAGATCCTGTTGGGTCAATTGCGGCGGGCGGGTGTGACGAAAGTGCATGTCGCGGTGAATCACCTGGCGCACCTGGTGATGGCGCTGCTGGGGGACGGGAAAGGATTGGGGCTGGAGATTCGGTACGCCGTGGAGGACCGTCCGCTGTCGACGGTGGCGCCGATCGCGCGAATCACCGATCTGCCGGAGCAGTTCCTGGTGGCGAACGGGGATATCATCACCGATCTGGACGTGGCGGCGCTCTATCGATTTCACTCGGAACGGAAGCCGCTGGTGACGGTGGCGACCTACCGGCGGGCGGAACGGATCGATTACGGTGTTCTGACCGCGGACGCGGGGGGGCGGGTGATCGGGTTCCAGGAGAAGCCAACTCTGGATTGTCTCGTTTCGATGGGCATATATGTCTTCTCACGGGACGTGCTCGCCCTGGTGCCGAAGGACGAGCCGTTCGGTTTCGATGATCTCATGCTTAAGCTGCTTGCGGAGGACCGTCCGGTATGCAGTTTTGGTCACGACGGTTACTGGCTGGATATCGGGCGACCGGGGGATTACGAGCAGGCGCTGGCGGATCTGCCGCGCATCCGCACGTTTCTTTAGTGTCCGGATATCGTTAGTCGTCTTTTCGTCAGTCCTGGCGGATTCTCTTGCCTTCTGTTTCGCGGGCATCAAGTAATCGAGTGGTCGGTCGATAATTCCATCAAAAGACGTGGGCTCGCCAGATGTAGATCTGAGACAGCCGATGCGGGGGAGGCGGCCGACGCCTCTATTTTTATATCACGCGTGAACTCCACGACTTCCAGGAGATAGACGACAGGAGTTCCGGACCGTGGAACGCACGCACGTGCTCATCCTACAATTTGTGCTTCTCGTACTTGCCAGTGGCGGTGGTGTCCTGGCGTATGCGCACCTGCGGGGTCGGGCGCAGGGGCGTCTGCCATTCCTGCTGGTTGCCGTCGGTACCGGAGCGACAGGGCTGCAAGGGGCAGCATTGGCTTTGATGCTGGGAAACGGAGTTGGAGCCGCGGCGGTGGCGGCAGAGCACTGGGGCTGGCTGGCCGGGCTCGCGGCAGTGGCAATGCTCCTCATCGCGCTGTGGCGGGCGACTACCCGCCGAAGCGAAGGGAGTGGTTTGGCCGGGGTCTCGAGCGACTTGATCCTGCGCGAACTGCCGCGCTCGGTGGTGGTGTGCGATTGCGAGGGGCGCGTGGTATCGTGGAATCCCGCCGCGCAATCGTTGTACGGTTGGAGTGAGGAAGAGGCCCTGGGCCAGAGTCTCTGGGATTTGGTCAGGCCGGAGAATCCGGATGCGGTGAAGGCGGAGATGCTGGCGTCGATCGATCGCGGCGAATCGTATCAGGAGGTGGCGATTCTGACGGATCGAGCGGGCCGTCGATTCCCATCGGAAATCCTTCGGACGCCGCTGTTCGACGAGCAGGGGAGGCGAGTCGGTTCGGTGGGAATCTCGCGGGATGTCACCGAGCGGGAGCAGCACGAGCGGGAATTGCGGGAGAGCAGGGAACGGTACGCAACGCTGGCGAAGGCGACGTTCGAGGCGATCGTCCTTCTGGATAACGGCTGCATAGTTGAAGTGAATGAGCAGGCCGAGGCGTTGTTCGGGTATACACTGACCGAAGTGCGGGGAAAGTTCTTCGCAGAATTCATCGCCCCCCATGATCGGGAGCGGGCGCTGGCGCGGTTCGCGGAGGGGTGTCCGAACACCGAGTGTTACCAGGGGTTGTGCAAGGACGGGAGGGTGCGGGATCTGGAGGTGAATCTCCGGCAGTTGCCGTACGACGGGAAGGTGCTGGCGATCGTGGCGATGCGGGACGTCACGCACCGTCGCGAGGCGCAGCGAATCCTGGAGGCCAATGAGCGGCGGTATCGGGCGATTGTGGAAGAGCAGTCGGATTTCGTGTGTCGGTATCTCCCGGACGGGACAATTACGTTCGCCAATCAGGCGTTGTGTCGGGCGCGGGGTCAGACGAGCGAGGAAGTGGTCGGCCTGAATATCGTCGATGCGACCGGTGGGGTGCGGGCAACGAATCCGGATGAATGGCGATTATTTCCGGCGAAGCCGGAGGAGTGCCGGCCGGCGACGCTGGAGGTATCGGACGGCGAGGGGGGATGGCTCTGGCACCAGTGGTTGGTGCAGCCGATTTACGGCGAAGCGGGTCAGGTGGTGGAGTACCAGGCGGTGGGGCGGGACATCACGGACCAGGAGCGAACGCGACGCCGCCTGACGCAGTCGGAAGAGAAGTACCGTCGGCTGGTGGAGTTGTCCCCTTCGGGGATTCTGCTGGGGCATGGCGGCAGGATCATGTTCGCGAACCGGGCGCTGGCGACGATGCTGGGGGTGGAGGAACCCTCTCGGATGATCGGGACGGCGTATCTGGATTGGATTCATCCGGACCAGCATGGTACCGTCACCGAACAGATGACGCGGGCTCAGGAGGGAGCGCAGATCCTTCCCCGGATGGAGTTGCGGTTGATCCGGATGGACGGGGTCGTGATCGACGCGGAAGTGTGGGCGGTACCGAATCAGTTGGAGGGACGGTTGGTCTCGCAGGTGATTCTCTCGGACATTTCGGATCGCAAGCGGAGCGAGCGGGAGCGGGCGGTGCTCGACGAGCAATTGCGGCGGGCGCAGCGGTTGGAAACGGTGGGAACGCTGGCGGCGGGAATCGCTCATGATTTCAATAATCTGCTGGTGCCGGTGCTGGGATACACGGAAATGACCATGGGGGACCTGCCGCCGGAGAGTGTGGCGCACGAGCGGTTACGGGAGGTGATCAAGGCGGGGCACCGGGCGCGGGATATGATCACGCAGTTGCTGGCGTTCAGTCGCGAGCAGATCGGAGATCGGCGGGTGGTGCAGCTGGGGGCGCTGGTGGAAGAGGTACTGGTACGAGTGCGGTCCATGCAGCAGGAGGGCGTGACGATCGACTATCGCAGCGGGCAGGTGTTGCCATCGGTACTGGCGGAGCCGGGACAACTGCGGCAGGCGATACTCAACATCCTGCAGAATGCCCTGGACGCGGTCGGCGACGCCGGAACGGTCTCGGTGTGGCTGGAGAGCCTGGGTGGGGAGGGGA
>AMWB02148797.1_pt4 | contig 40236 bp, 24 predicted proteins | sample 200311 | NCBI WGS metagenome assembly AMWB02 (sample SAMN02737377, study PRJNA173069) | bioreactor metagenome | biome: anode biofilm in microbial fuel cells | place: USA: California | collected 2010-12-16
ACAGCCATAAGTACTGGGAATTGATAAAACAGCCGACTATCTGTTTATTATAAATTTGAAGTCGGCTTTGCCGGTCTTTGTTTCAATCTTTAACAGGTATAAACCGCCATGCCATGTTATGGCATTTACCGGTATATTAACTTCACCATTAATCTCCAGATCAGTGATCTTCATGATTTCCTTTCCGGATGTATTGCTAATCCTGACATCTGCTAATGTCTTTTTACCGGATCTCATTTGAATGTTGAAATTGCCGCTGTTTGGATTTGGATAAACACAGATTTCCACTCCGGTCTCATTTTCCTGTATAAAATAAGTATTGGCAACGGTAATGATGAGTGGATCAGAATAGGTGCCTTCTCCGCAATCATTAATTCCCATTACCTTAAGGCTTGCCTCGCCCACAAACGAACTCACCCAGTCTACCGTGCATTCGAGTCCGTCTTCGCTTACCGAAATGGACCCTGCTTCCACCGGCTCCAGCAGCCAGGCATATTGGTCCGAATTTTCAGTACCGGATATGCTATATGTTGTCTGGGTGCCCGAGAGCAATCCGACATAAGCCGCACCATTTGGGATGACTGGTGTAGCAGGCAGGGGCGCTACCGATATATTGATTGTCGGGAACTCTGTTGCGGTGCAGCCGGTTTCATCGGTCACTGAAACGAGCTTTACATCGATATCAGCCGTTGGATTGAAAGGGATACCTTCCATGGTCTGCTTATTCGAATATAGATTCAGGTTATTTCCTCCAAGACTAATGATAATATTCCAGGGTGAATCACCGGTCAGATATATACTGGCAAATGTTGTATCACCTGCACAGATGCTGGTGTTATTGAAACCAAGCACGGCAGTCGGCAATTCATAATGATTGATGAGCAGGCTGGTGGAAACCGGTCCGAGGCCATTCTGGTTCATTCCGCTAACCCTGAGATTTGCTGGGCCTAGATAGCCGGGTGTCCAGTTAATCGTCACTGCAGTATCCCATCCAATTACTGTACCACAACCGGGTGGATTTAACTCCCAGATATAATACAGTGCACCTTCGACGGGTTTTGTCGAGTATACACTTTCCGGAGTTTCAGAGCAAATGACGGCATCTCCGGAAGGAATTTCAGGGATTTCTGCTATAGGCTCCATCCCGAAAAAAGTCAGGTACCGTTCCATCAGGTTCTTTTTCGAATTATTCTGATTATCAATGATCCCGCCAAATTCAAAAGAGGAACCGATGGTTTTATACATGCCGGCATCATATGCTACGGCCACTTTATATTCAGGTGAAGAATTGGTCAGAATATTGAATGCCGGTTCAATATGCTCCAGATGGTCGATATAATTGTTATCCCCGTTGAATCCAAGGTTTAGGCCTTCGGTAAATGTACCTGGAATGCCTTTTATACTCATTAAATTGTCATACCCATCAATCAAACCTTCGATGTTAAACATCGGGTGAAGGGAAGTCGGATCGTAAATCTGGTCATAATACCAGGTATCGCCTCCTTCCATGTACAGGTTGCCGCCATTGTTCAGGAATTCGATAAATGATGCGGCTTCTGTTTCTGTAAGGACATGATTGTCACTATAGGTTCCAAGGCAAAGGAAAATGGTCTTGTACTGGCTCAGGTCATCGGGAATTTCCTCTGAATATTCGGCAAATACACGCCAGTCATCAATGGCATCACGGATCTTGTCGCCAGAGTTATTGTTTTTATCCAGGTCCAGCACGAGGATCGGAAACAAACCGATATACATCGGAAATGTGGCTTCTGAATTCACCCCTTTATTTCCCGTAAAACTTGCAGAGAATGAAGCCTCATGTCCCGGAGTAGTGATCACAATGGCTTTTACACGGAAAATCGCATTTGCAGTCGAATTATATGCAATATCCCCGAAAGTTGCGGAGTCTGAAATCACCTGGATGAACAGGTCATCGGAATCGATCAATCCCGAAACATTAAATGCATCTGAACCTCCTTTGTTTTCAAGGGAGATGATCAGGTTGGCCGTTTCACCGGGATCAAGCCTGCCATTATTGTTCCCTTCCGGATCATCGATGGTAAAATGCGAGTACTTAAGCACAGGTGCATGGGCTTTGATGCTGAAAGTACTGTACCAGGCCGAATCCCCGTCAGTGGCCTCCACATTGAAATGGATGATATGTCCATCGGGAATTTCATCGAGGGTTGTAATTGTAAATGCACCGGTCACAGCGGCTATTTCACCGGGGGTTATAATTCCGGCTTCAGCCGAATCATCGTTTATCTGAACAAATTCATCAGGGCTGGACAGAATGAATGATACATTTTCAGCAGTCTCGGAGCCCAGGTTTTTGAGATTGATATTCAGAGCGGCCGTTTCACCATAATCCAGTTTATTATTGTTATTGCCCGATAAATCGTCAAGGGTATAAGATTCAGCAACCACATAGGGCCCGGATGGCGGGATGACCTGCAATTTGGTATGATACCTGAAGAAATTCTGTTTGGTCACAACCAGGTCGATAAAGACCGGTGGATTTTGCGCGATGATCGGGATGGATTGAGTGGTACCTGTGCCTGTAGCCAGGCCAATCAGTTCGCCTTCCACGGAAAGCGCGATCAGCGATCCCTCATCGGCACTGATGCTGAATGCAGCCGATCCGGCCATCTGGATCGGATCGTGCACAATGGAAAGTTCTTGAGGCACCTCTGAATACAGGCAGGTAAAAGCATCCCCGTGATGATGGAACAGGTTATAAGTCACTTCTTTATTTTCAGTATTGAACGGCCATCCCGAATATTTCAAAAAGATTTTACCCGCTGCATTGCCAAAAGCCGGGAGTAATCCCCTTGAAACGGGCGTTGTCCCGTATTCCGGCATGAAGTCGGGGAACATGTGGTCCATCACTCCCCACACATAAACATCATTGACGAACGAGTATGAAGTTTCGGATGCAGCCAGCAGGCCCAGGGCCCCGGCCGGTATTCCTTCATAAGTGTAACGATGGAATTTTTCCGCAAAACACTCATCACTGAAATTATATTTTCCCGTCAGGCAATTAATGGAAAAGATGAAGCTCAGGTCAGTGTTAGTCAGTCCGTCGATGTCATCATTCCGGTAATCGGGCTCGCCCCATCCGTATTCATAACCGTGATCCCTGTGCTGGATCAGGAAAGCGCCGGCGTTCAGTGCATTGTTGATTTCTGTGGCGGTCCCGCCGGTCCAACCGCCAAGTTCAGAAGGACTTGCCGGGATATAACCCAGCCCTGCCGGGCCGAATTCATCGAGCACTTCGTCGGTATTGTCAGCCGTAGACCAGGGATCAGACTCCGGATTTCCCAGGTAAACCGCATTGATGCGGACCGGGTTCTTTCCCTGGACATGCTTAAAATAGCCACCCACGACTTCAGAGCAAATCTGGAACCAGCGCTCGGTCTGCCAGCCCAGTGCGGTGACCGGATGATTGTAGAATTCCGGATTGGTCGGCGGGTTGGTTTCATAATCCAACACTTTCCTCACCATCACTTCCAATTCTGCTTCATTCCGGGCTGTCATCCGGGCTAGAACGATCTCTTCCTCATCATCGCCGTTCACATCGGCATAAATATGGTCTGAAGCACAGTAATTGTCCCAGACCGGCGAATCTATCGATCCTGCTCCGGAACCGTCATCACCCAGGAGCAATATGGCTGCGGGTGGAATATCCCACGTGTTGTAAGCATTATTGATGTAATTCTCGATTAATGTGATATTATTTCCACCAATCTCTGCCGTTGTAACCACCTTTGTAATAATTCCCTGCATGGCCCTGAATAGTCGAAGCGAATCAGCCCAGCTTTTAAATTCAGGCTGGTCTGGACAAATAATGAGATATTCACAACCATTTGCCCCCTCCCTCACTCCCTCCCCCAATTGGGGGAGGGAAGGGGTGGGGGCTGCGGTCAATTGCTCATAGTTCAAAAATACATCCGCCAACACCGGTTCCCACCATCTGCTATTCAGCCGGTCCTCGCCAAAATGACCGTTTCCTCCTTCAAAAACAATTTCGAGCTCAATATCGCGGTAAACCACCAATTCGCGGGTTACCGGATTGTACTGAAATGGTGTAATGCCCAGGATAACAGCATCTACGCCCCTGATCGTGGTAGGATCAGTGAGGATCACTGGCGATGCCGGATAAAAAGCGTTCATCGAATAAATCTTCGTGTTTTTATTATATTCCATCTGTCCTCTTTCCGTCTCTTTCGGGATTCGTGGAGCAGGTGCAATATCGACATCCCGGATAATCTCTTTTCTCATGGAAATAATGCGGATAACAGGACTGGAACCCTGCGGCAGGGCGATATACCTTCCGCTGCCTGGGAGGTCAGGCGCTCCTTCTTCGGCAGGGAGAAAATGGTGGCCCAGCCTGACCTGTTTCATGGATTCACCGCGAATTTCAATATCATCCAGTGAAAATTCATGAATGGAATAAGTCAGTTGAATATTCCGGTTGCTTTGGGCTTTCAGATCAAACCCTTCCTTTCCTAAAGGATCATCATATTTGTAGGATTGTGCTTGCGAAAAAATGATGATGGATACAGCGGCAAGCAGTATGAGTACAGACCGTTTCATAATAGCCGGCTTTAGTAGATAAATATAGTATCAATTCATATGAAAAATATTGCATTCTTGAATTGATACAAAATTATATCAAAAAAGATGAAAATATCAAGATATTTTGAGTGCTATTTTGCGATATGCAGCAATTGCTGATGAACGACACTATCGGAACATATGATCAAAGCCCGGATCATGCCTTCCGGCCATGATGATGTATACGCTGAAAATTCATTTCTGCCTACTTCACCGGTTAATGCGCGTTCGCCAAGTTTTCGCCCGCTCATATCGAAAAATTTAATGGTGACCGGCTGATCCTTTTCAAGGTCGAACGATAATTTTACCTGGTCACTGAACGGATTGGGGGAGGCGTTGAAATTCAGGAGGTTTAGGGCCTGTTCTTTTATGCCGACCGTTATATTGATCGTATAATCAAGCGGGAGGCAATCATAGCCGGAAACGATAAGCTGAATGGTGGTGGCATCGGCAAAGCCGCCCGACACTTCAATCAGGGCCTGTCCGGCCGAATCAGTCGGGCAGCATCCAACCATGGTACCTTCTTCCGACATAATGACGCACTGATAACCGGCCATGGGTTCTCCGTTGCAGGTCACCGTTACAGGGATCTGTGTTTCACCGGGCTCAATATATTCGGGGTATTCGGTTACTATATTATACGGTTCATCCGTCCAGACGCCGAGCATAGGGTCACCGAAAATATTACAGCAATAGAAGCACCAGCGAAGTGCGCCTTGTTCCCATTGTCCCGGGGCATTGACCCAGGGGGCGGTCTGGATCCTGGAGATCATGTGGGCCGCTCCGAGCCGGCATTCGCGGTCATGATAAAGGGCGTCGACAAATTCACGTTCCAGGTGGGCCGACGGGCCTTCGGTCTGACCTTCGTTAAACCATCCGTACCGGGAATTGAAAGCCCCGGCAACCGCAAAATTATCGATCAGCACCATCGCTTCCCCAATACAGTCATTCTCGTCGAAAGCTCCGCAAAGGCATCCATGGGTGTAAATGATCGGGTAATTATGATTGGTCCCGTTGGTCTGGGCAAAGTTCTGGTTCGTGATATCGGAAATATTCAGCCGCATGACGTAAGTCTGGTTGGCATGCCCCGAATGATGGATAAAACTTTTCCCCTGGTTGATTTCACTGATCAGTGTCCATCCGTCCCAGTAGGCTTCTGAATCATATATTTTCGTGTAATTCATGTCATCGTACATCCCATCGGTCACATAACCATTTTCGTCCTGGTAACCGATCAGTAATTCAAGATAATCTTCGCCATAAGTGAGCGGGTCGGTCCAGAGTTGTTCGCCGGCCATGAGAATATTCCTTAGTTCGCCTTCCACAGGGTTATCTTGGTATTGGATGGTTTTATGCAGGATTTTCTGAAGCTGGGCTACGGTACTTGCCGGGAAACGGGCCACTGAAACATCGGGAAGAAGGTCATCTTCTCCGATTTCAGCCCAGTAACCATCGCCGTCGGTGTTCCAGTTGCCGTCGAGTGCCGAATAATACAAGTCTGATGGTATATTGCTGTCTTCATAGACTGAACTTGACTGCACCATGCAATAAAATCCGCGTGCCGGGATATGTTCAACATCGCCGCCGAGAAGCACGGATTCAATCCCATGTGCCTGGTATTCGGCAATAATATAATTCCTGATCTTTTCCTGCAGGTCCTGGCCGGTACCATTGAAATTGATGCTTTCCACCGTCACGATTTCAGTCAAGAAGCCCCTGGTGTAATAAAGGTCGGACAACTCATTGAAATACCCGGCAAATTGCTGCGGAGTGATGATCAGCATTTGGTATTCACCTTCACGGTTAGATTTTTCGGGGTAAGCAGCCAGCATGGACGGATTCTGTACGAGATCATTTATTCGCTTGTTGATACTATTATTGTCATTGATATTGTTCAATGCGATCGCTGCCCTGTCAGTTGCTCTGGTCTCTACGGAAATGGTGACTTTATTGAAATACGAAACCTGTCCGGTGGCCGGAATATATTTTACCGGGGTAAAAGAAGCCAATAAAACGGAATGCCCGTTAAGGAAATGGGTCGAATAATTGCCCAGCGCTTCTTGAGGATAAACGGTTGATAACGCATAAACATCCGTGTTCCGGTGAAAGGTACCGTTGCTACCAACTGAATACGGGTGTGATGGTTGCTGAGGATAAATGGTATATACACCTTCAAGGACTTCTTCATTTTCAACGATGATCTTCACCGACACTGCTTCTTCCCCGGGTGGCAGGAGCAGTTTGACTGCCTGGTAAGGCAAAGCCGGTTCCCCGATCTTCCCCGTAATGAAACAATGGTCAAATTCAACAATTTTAAATTCCCCACTCATCTTCACCGTAGGTGAAGCATATTTGTAGGAGAATTCGATATGGCCGGCGAGAAGTTGGGAGGTCAAAATAGCCAGAAGAGTTAGCGTAAAGATTTTTTTCATCGGGGAAAGTTTATGATTTGGAAATTTTGAACATTAGAACTATGAAACTGCTTTTGATCCACTATTTTTGAGGTACAATATTAACGAATTCTGTGATTGATTATATATCCGGTCGCAAAAAAGCCAGTCTGAAATTAAGACTGGATAAATACCTATATTTGTAATTCGTTGCAAAATTTTGAACTTACAAAGGCAAATACAATACTGGAAAGATAGTTCACAGGAGGATATGATTACAAGTGAACTATTGATCGCCAATAACCGGTTATTGCACGGATTATTTTGGTGTCACCTTACGATTGAGAAGTCTTTGAAAGCTTATGTCGTGAAAATCACGAAGGAAATTCCCCCCAAAACCCATAACCTAATCTGGCTGGTTGAAAAGACAGGATTATCGATGAATAGTGAACAGGAAAGTCTTATTGGTTCATTGATGGTTTATCAATTAGAAGGAAGGTATCCTGAACAATTCCCATCGATTCCATCCAAAGAAAGGGCCCTTGAGATATTAAAGAAAACAAAAGAACTCCACCAATGGCTAATGAAAGAATTATAAATATCATTAAGAAATATATATTGCTGTTAAACGATGAAGGTTTTGGAATAAACAAGGCTTTTCTATATGGCAGCTATGCAACTGGTGCGAATGTAGAGGACAGCGATATTGACCTGATGCTGGTGTCCGGATTGATTTCTGATAACGATATTCAAAAAAAATCACGTGCCTGGATTCTCACCAGGGATGTTGACACCCGTATTGAACCATATCTGGTTAGCTTAAACCGCTTTAAAAATGATGAGAGTTCACCACTGATTGAGGCGGTGAAAAGGGAAGGGATTGAGATTCAGCTATAAAAAAGTACTCATCTCCATTTGTCATGCTCTTCAATGATTTCCAATTTACCAAATAGTAAGTTACTAAATGGTAAGCTACCATTAACTATCATCAGTGATTAATTGTTTATGAATATTGGGAAGCTTGTATTGACAAAAATATCATTTCATTGAACATATATCACTGGCAATCTATGTATTAATAATTAATAAGAATCAACCAATTATTGTTTCAACATCATCAAATTGAAATAATTTGGTTTCTTATCAATAAGATAAATATAATTTCCATTTTCCGTGTATTCAATCCAAAATTTCTCATTTTCATTGCCATAAACTTCATTTAACATAATCGTGATATCATTATAATAACTATAATCATATATATAATTTATTGAAGTACAAATTTTTTGTTCATTCAATAGAAATAGTACATTTTGATCAAATTTATCTTTAAAAAATAATATAGGTTGATCCTTTCCTACTTCCAGAAATCTACCATCATAATTCATTAAATAATATTCACTGGAACATTTGTCTAGTATCTTATTGGAAGAATATCCAATTAAATTATGGTCATTATCAGAAAGATTAGCTGTTTCAGGATGCTCTGGATTAAATGTATTAAAATAATTTAGATATTCTACGACACTTGAATTTTTTAAATCTTCAAATTTCCAATTATAATTTAATAATTCATCTTCAAAATTGTACATAATTTCATTTTCATGATAGTCCCATGAAATAATATTGCCTTCAATGGTGTAAAAAAGGGCAGTTGAGTCTGATTCAAGATCATTCAATATTTTATATTGCGATAAAATGAACGGATTATCAAAATTACTTTTATCAAATACATGGATTTGAATGACAGCACTTTCTGGATCAAATATTATAAATGAAAAGGCATAAGTTGGACTATAATATATATGTCCATCGGCTTTTGCTACCATTTTTAAATTATTAAAAGAAGATTTAATAAAGATTTGGCTTACACCATTATAATTAGATAATGTTATGAAAATTAAAGAAAGAAAGAATTTGGATTTCATGGTTGATTCAATATTGAACAAAATAGAATTTCTTGATTATTCATTAGCAAAATGATCCGCAATCAACTCCGCCTGCTTCAGCACCGTATCAATCGCTTTTTGTTGTTTATCCGGCGGATAACCGTATTTGTTAAGAGTCCGGCGAACAACGACCATTAGTTTCGCTCTCGCGCTTTCCCGTATGGTCCAGTCTATCGTGGCATTCGCCCTGACTTTATCGGCGATTTCTTTGGCAATCTCCTTTAATGTTTCATCTCCCAGGACCTGAACGGCACTGTCATTAACTTCTAATGCATTGTAAAAGGCGACTTCATCCTTGGTTAAACCCAGCCTTTCGCCTTCCAGGTCGGATTCTTTGATTTGTTTGGCAATGTTGATGAGTTCCTGGATGATCTCCGCAGTCGATAATAAGTTGTTCTGATAACGATTGATGGAAGATTCGAGCATCTCAAGCAATTTCCGGCTCTGAACCAGGTTTGTCTTCGACCTGATCTTCAGCTCATCATTCAGGATCTTCTTCAATAATTCAATGGCCAGGTTCTTATGTTTCATCCCCTGGACTTCGAGCAGGAATTCTTCGGAAAGTATTTCCAGCCCGGATATCTCAGGTTTGTCAATTCCTGCCGCATAGAAAATATCGATCACCTGGTCGCTGCTTAGGGCTTCATCAATTATTTGTTTAATAGCGGTCTCTATTTCCACCTCCGATTTCCCACCTCCTGCCTGGCCGGCAAATTTTACCAGCCTGGCCTTTACCGCCTGGAAGAAAGCGACTTCCTGCAGGTACTGCCTGACTTCTTCATTGGTAATGCAAAGCGCCAGGGCCTGTCCCAGGATATTGACCTCCCTGATAAACCGGTTCTTACCGTCTTCAAGTCCTAAAATATGTTCTTCAGCCTGTAATATGATGGAAAGCTTTGTTTTTGGATCTCCGTTGAAAAACCTCCTGTAATTAAACTTCAGGCTATGTGCATAATAAGCTCCGGGTTCTTCTGAAAGGATGTCTTTTTGAGTATGCGATTCTTCGCTGAACATCTGCCTGACTACTTCCAGCTTCTCTATGAAAACGCTAAATGCCTTATGAATATCTTCGGCCGGTTCGCCTTTTCCTCCAGCTTCCCCGTAAAACGACAGCGCCACTTTCAGATCGGAGGCAATGCCGAGATAATCCACAATCAGACCGCCTGATTTATCCTTAAACACCCTGTTTACCCTGGCGATGGCTTGCATCAGGTTGTGACCCCGCATGGGTTTGTCGATGTAAAGGGTATTCAGGCAGGGAACATCAAAACCGGTAAGCCACATATCCCTGACGATGACGAGCTTCAATTCGTCCTGCGGATCTTTCATCCTGTCAGACAGCGTGCGCCGCTGATCTTTCGTTGTGTGATGCTGATAGATTTCCGGTCCGTCAGAACTATTGGTGGTCATCACGACCTTGATGGCTCCTTTGTCCAGTTCATCATGATGCCACGTCGGGCGGAGCGCGATGATCTCCTTATAGATATCAGCAGCAATGCGCCGGCTCATGGCAACAATCATGGCTTTACCTTCCAGAATGGATTGCCTCTGCTCAAAATGAGAGACGATATCTTTAGCCAGGTTCTTCAACCGTTCCGGGTTTCCGACAATGGCCTCCAGCCGAGTCCATTTGGATTTGGCTTTCTGATGGTCCGAAACTTCTTCATCATATTCCAGTTCCTGGTCAAATTCCTGGATCAGCCTTCTGCCTTCCGCATCCAGGTTGACTTTGGCAAGCCGGCTTTCATAATAGATCTTTACCGTGGCTCCATCGGCCACAGCCTGTGAAATATCATAGATATCGATATACTGGCCAAAAACCTGCGGTGTGTTAACATCGGTGCCTTCAATCGGGGTCCCGGTAAACCCGATAAAGGTGGCATGAGGCATTGCATCGCGCATGTACTTTGCAAAACCGTAAGCAATCCGCTTTCCGGTCACTTCTTTGGTTTCCCTGTCTTTGGTGTCGATCAGTTTTGCTTCAAATCCGTATTGCGTCCGGTGGGCTTCATCGGCAATGACGATAATGTTAAACCGATCTGAAAGCTGGTCGTAGTGTAACTTGTTATCCTCCGGGAAAAATTTCTGGATCGTGGTAAACACAATCCCTCCGCTGGCCACCTTCAATAATTCCTTTAAATGATCACGGCTTGAGGCCTGAATGGGCTCCTGGCGTAATAACTGAACAGAAGCGGCGAACGTATCGAAGAGCTGATCGTCGAGATCGTTACGGTCGGTAATCACAACGATGGTGGGATTTTGCATGTCGGGCGAGGTGATCAGCTTGCCGGCAAAGAACACCATCGATAGGCTTTTCCCGCTGCCCTGGGTGTGCCAGACCACGCCGCCTTTCCGGTTGCCATTGGCGCCGGATGCCTGGATGGCTGATTTAACGGCCTTGTTTACCGCATAGTATTGGTGATAGGCTGCCAGTTTTTTAATGACTTGCACCTGGATCAGGCCTGTTTTTTCGTCTACCCGGCTTTTCTTTTCGAAGACAATGAAATTCCGGACCAGATCGAGGAAGGTACCTGGATTGAACATTCCCTGCAACGTTGTTTCCAGTTGTGGTTTGAAACGGGAAGCATCTTTCAGTCCATCGGCGGATTTCCAGGCCATGAAGCGGCCAAGGTCTGCGGAAAGACTTCCCGCCAGGCATTCCAGGCCATCCGAGATGATGCAGACTTCGTTAAAGGTGAACAGCCCGGGAATAGTGCTTTTGTAGGTCTGGATCTGCTGGAAAGCTGCATGGATATCGGCATTTTCATCCGTGGCATTTTTCAATTCCATAACCACCAGCGGGATGCCGTTAACAAACAAGACGATATCCGGCCGTTTGATTTGGTTCTTCTCCGACACCGTAAACTGGTTCACGGCCAGGAATTGATTGTTTTCAGGATGATCAAAGTCGATCAGCTGAACTTCATAGCTGCGTTCGAATCCATCTTTAAGGTAAGGAATCCTGACTTTTTCGACAAGAATCCTGTGGAATTCTTCGTTGTCATGAATCAATTCAGGAGAATGAATCCGGGTGATTTTATGGATGGCTGCATCCAGTGAATCTTGCGGGATATCCGGATTTAATAATTCCAATGCTTTTTTTAACCTACCTGTGAGGATAACCTGTTCATACGATGCTCTTTCCTCACGTTCAGCTCCCGGAGCGATGGCTGCTCCAGGAATATATTCCCATCCCTGCGACTGTAAAATTTCAATGGCTGATAACTCAATGATATTTTCCGTGATGGGTTTCAAATATCTTCCAGGATTACGGGTTCAATAAACTGGTTTCCGAAGTTATAAGGAATTTTTTTATGATAATGCAACCGCCCTATAATTATAGCCGGATGCGTGTTGAATTTTTCTGCGAAATCGATGATCTCAGCATCCATTAACGGCAGGTTACGAAGGATTTCATTTTCCTGTTCGAGTGGGAAGGTCCACTTCACCGCGAAATTGTCGGCTTCCGTTTCCTTGTCCTTGTTTTTGTCCGAATAGTCAATGTTTTCAAGAAAGATTTCCTTTTTGCCATGCAACAGGATATGACCGGCTTCATGGAAAAAGGTGAACCAGAAGATATCATTCCTTTTATACCGACCGGTTAGCTGGATTAAAGGAGAATCGTTGATCCAGCGGGTGGAACCGTTGATGGGAGCTTTTTTGATGCAGGGTGTATAGACCACCTTGACGCCCGATGCCAGGCAATATTCTTGCAAAAGCTGAAAGAAATTATCCGGATGTTTGGCCATGATGTCTTTGATCAGGGGCAGGGTTTCTTTGAATTTTTTCTCATCAAAGGCCTTGGTTGGTAATTCGGCGGCCTGAAATTCGCCCTGCCTGAGCCAGGCTGAAATGGCATAGGGTTCCTGCGTATGGGCCAGTGAAATCCGGAATGCAACTTTTAACTTCTGGTTGAAATAGTACTTTTCCCAGGCGTTATGATCACTAAATCCAAAGTAGTTTAGCAATGCCGAAGTTTTTTCCTCAATAGTATGCTGAGCCGTAACCCAACCTTTTTTTACCATATCGGCATAAGGAAATTTTGAGGCCCATGTGGCAGATTCTGCCAGCAGTTCTTGTCGTTCTTCCCGGGCCAGGAATTCATCAAAGTTTCGCTGCATATTCAACCAGAAATGGGCCGGGATTTTCAGCACATGTTCAAATTGCACGGCCATTTCGGGGGTGATGCTGCTTTTATTTTTCAGGATGGCGATGATGGTTTTCTCCGGTTTGCCGGTGCGGACGGCAAATTCTTTCGGGCCCATGCCCAGTTCCTGCAGTTTTTCTGCCAGTGTATCGCCCGGGTGAAAAACGATTTGCGGGTTGTATTGATTCTTTTTGGCAGTCATGACTTTTTCGTGTTTGCAGTTTTCTTATTATCCGTGGTAATCGATGATTTCGATGATTTCCACACCTTTGATCTGAAGCCAGATGTATTTGCCGTCCTCGTCCGCCGGTATTGGTTTTTCGTGAGGTTCAAACACCAGGCGGTAAGGTTGGTCAAGGTCGCAAGCCCATTGACCTTTCCGGTCGTTTTTCAGTTCGTGATAGTGTCCCGGCAGATTTCGCACATCTTCCAGTGTCTGGGCGTTTCTCAGGTCTCCCAGGCGTCTGTTGTAAAGCTTTGCCCTGATCGGGCCCATTTCCTTCCGGCATTTCTTGTAGTCATTTGCCAGTTTTGCCAGCTCTCGTTCAGCAAAGGTTATTTTCACCGCAAAGATAACTATTTTTTTAATTTACAGCAAATGTAAGTCGAAATATTTTATTGTTTTTTCAAGGGTGATGATAGTGATCATTTCATAGGTAAGGCTGTGATTTTGATTCATATAATATATTGATCAGTATATTTATTTGATTAATTATAACTACTATTACAGTTTAATAGCTTATGCAGCAATTGGGTGATATAATGTTATTGAGATTAAAAATTCTTTTATCTAAGCCAATTTCAATTTAGAAAAATTAATAAATTATAACGTACCACGAATCTCAATTGATGGTCTTATTCTATTACTAATTTCTTCATAAATAGCTATATCAACACCCTCAGCTACCTCAAGAGATACTGCTAATCCATATGAGATTGGTTTTAGAATTCTTCCTGCATCTTCACGGCAATTTACCTTTATCTCAATAACATCACCATCAATGAACGGTTCTGCTCTCTGGCCCTCAAACACTTCATGCTGAATTGTTCCTCTCCGGACGGCCTGCCAATCTGCATTAATTCTTGACGGTACTAAACTATTACTCACTTCAAACCATAAGCTGGCAGTGCGGTATTTTTGGGTTCTGGTTGAGATAGGTGATAACCAAGCCAATGTTACAGTAAGCCGTCGCCATTCTGGACGAGATCCTAGAGAAGGAGGTAACGGCAAGCTGAATAAGTGTGCTTGCCCATCGGAAAGTTGACCAAAACCTAGCAAAGTAGCTCTCTGATCTGTGCAATCCAATACTCGATCAACATCTGGCATGCCATAACCCATCCATCTTCTAATGAGTCCATTAACTTTTCGACCATTATCAGAGTTACGAAGAATTTCATAAAGCCTTGACCCTATATCTCCCCAAGAACAGCCATGCACCAACATTGCTTTTAATAATTGAACTTCAAAATTTGAAGGATCAATTTCTGCTGCTTGCTCTTCGAATATCTGCTTGAGAGAATCATAGCAAATGCCAGCCGCTCTGCTAATCAAAGCAGTAGCATTACTGGTTCCGCAACAATATGAGGTAGCATTTAACTCGCCTGCTATATTGCCTGGTGAAGCAACCTGGTTTCCCGGGGCTATACGATAATTTGAAGGCTCAATAGTTAAAGGATTAGTAAGTTGTATTGGGAGCTTATAACACTGACGGCCTCCGGAGTAAATAATATCAGGTTTTATTGCTCGTCGGTAACCACTTCCAAATGAAGATATAGGACTGGGCAATGGATTATTGAATGGATCAATCCTGTCTCCAAAATGATTAACTTGAGCAGCGTCCATATGTGCAGATCCTACACTAATACCGTTTATCGTTTCTGCTGGGGATAGCAGCCTCCTATTTCGAGCATCCAAATAGAGAGCTTTTGCTATGATGCCTTCTAATTCATCAGGTTCAGTGGAGTTGTACTCCTCCATCGATATTCCTAATGAGATCGCATCTACGTGATTTCCTGCACTGACAATAAATAAGACTCTGTATTTCTCACTTAACCAATCTAATAATCTGGCAAGTGGGCTCATAGACTGAACAAATTGGCGTGTTGGGTCACCAACTGATATATTAATTACTTTGATCTGTGGTGCAACGGGACCTTCTTCTTGATTATCCTCATATAATCTTTTCACCGCTTCATGTATAAGATCGACAGCTAAAATATTTTCTGGTATCCTCTCCGGCCTAGGAGTGCGGTACCAGGTTATCGGCTTCATTATTGGTCGTACATAGATTGGTCTAGCTAATGGAAGCGAATGCTGATTTAGATCACCATGTATTATTAATGATGCCATAGCAGTTCCATGAACACGATCAAAGGCAGTATAATCAGCATCCCAATTATTAGGGTCATCAATTATCAATCGGTTAGCCAAGTACCTATGATTGGCTAAGGGTAATCCATCAAAAAGAGCTATGACAGGGTCGCCTGTTGGTGGTGGAATTTCTGAAATCTGAGGAGATTCCAATTCACCTTCTGGGATTTTTTCACCAACCATCATCTGTCCAACAGGTCTAAAAAACATTACGTTTTCACATTTAACCAGTTCGGTTGTTGGGTTATGTATAATTTCTTGAATGGCCTGTGCAGGAAGTTCAGCAAGTAAACCATGGTAGGTAATATCCGGAATGACAGACTGGCTAATTATTCGACCACCTGCTTGGCGCATAAGTTCAGTCACATATCGAGCACTGTCTATTCGAAGAGTATCATTTCCTCGATACCAAAGCTCTGTTTCAAAAGTAATGATACGATTAGCGTCGTTTTCAAGTTCTTTCCGCCATATATCAATTATCCCCGTGTCTAAAAGTCTGTCTTGAACATCCCATCTTCGAATACTTTTTAGGTGAATAAAAACATCTCGGAATTTTTTAAGCCCATGTTCGAAGGGCATAGACGGTTCCGTAATGTAATGTCGCCACAACGACAACATCTCGTCAAGCGCTCTCTGATTGGTCATAACTAAAAATAGACGACCTGTCAATTCCTTTTCTGGATGTTTTTCATCATAAAAATCCTGGTCTGGTATTATCTCCTCGCTTTCGAATTCTCCCAACCACTCTAGCCCATCAATACGTTTTACTGCATTTGCAAAATTTTCAACACTGCCAATAGTCTCAATGACTAATACCTGTTCAGGATCTATGCCAGCTGTGCTTTGCTGAATCTCCACCCTACGGGTCTCAAAAGCAGTTTGCAATTGATTAAATATTGGTGAAAGCCGCTGACCTTGTCTTGTTAAATCAGGTTTGTGAATTTGTACAGGACCTCCTGTCTTTTTTGTTCTATCGGCTAGTTCAGGAGTAGGGAAAAGAAGAATAGGGTGATCAGGCATTTTTCACCTCCTCTCCATCTTGTTGAGATACTTTTACTGATCTTGCTGACCAATTCTGTAAAGTTTTAGATACTATTTCCTTCATGTTTGAATTAGGCTGTTCGAGCACATATTGGCGGAAAATTGAAGTCCCAAATTCTTCAATTTCGGCAAAATTCGATTTAAAAAGTTTTTTCGCCAGAGTGGCGGAAGTGTAACCCAGTGGGATTTTTATCCTTTCTTCAAATTTCATAAACCACTCTTCCAATCTGTCACGCGTTGGACTAGGTAATGTCATTCGTACTTGAAAACGTCTCCATACCGCTCGATCCAAAAGCTCTGCATGATTTGTCGCTCCAATGACAATTACATGACTTGGAAGGTCATCAATCTGCATCAGGAGGGAACTAACTACTCGCTTTATCTCACCTGTTTCGTGTAAGTCTCCTCGCTCTTTACCGAGGGTCTCAAACTCATCAAAAAATAGAACACATCTTCTTGTAGAAGCGTATTCGAATAGTTTCTTAAGCCTTACCGCGGTTTCACCAAGATATGTACCAACAACACTCTCATAACGGACAACAAGTAAAGGAACCATTAATGCTTCTGCGATTGCTTCAGCTAAGGATGTCTTTCCATTCCCGGGAGGGCCAATAAGGAGAATCCGGTTGCGGGGTTCTAAATTGTACGATCTAAGCAGGTCAGAGCGGTATTGCTCTTGTATCAGGCTTTGGCAAATCATTTGCACTTCTTCAGGCATGATTAAATCCGATAGTTTTCTTTGAGGCATGACTTCGTGAAATAGACTACCCATGCGTTGTTCAAGTATGGGTCCTCCTCCATTGGTGCCTGAGTGTTCGATTGGAGAGGCACTGAGCAAATCTTCTAGCTTTTCGGCAAGTACCAGGTGTTGTTTGGACCGCTCCTCAGCAATAATCGCCTCCACGACCTTTCTAACTCCCATCTTGTTACCTACAAGACTGCTTTTCACTAATGATATCAATAAATCAGCTCTTGCCATTATTAAATTCCTTTCTTAGACGACTTTAAACTCTCCGTTCATCAGCTTCGGTAATAGTGTATCTCGAAGTTGGGAAACGGTTCTTATTTGCTTAGTATTTTTGTATAGTTTTTCAAATATAGGCTTTATCTCTTCATCAAATTTCATTAATCTTTTATCATCTGGAATTGGAAACATATATTCCTTTAATATGTCGGTTTTAAGATTTGTAAAAATGCTTCCATTTCCCAATTGCAATAATTCAGGCCTGATATTCTTGAAAAAAAGATAGAGAAATTTATTGGAAAACCTTGATTTTGGAAAGTATAGCCATCCGTCATGTATGCAAGTATCAACATCAAGAATCTTTGGAATTCCAGGTGTTGCACTGTTTGAGAGTACTAAAGAACCTTTTTTTAAAAAAACTGTTTTATTTAGTCCTTCTTCTTTAATCTTTTCTTGAATCTCATAAACGAACGGTGAATCCACTCCTGAGACATCAGATATTTTCAACCAATTAAGCCCGATTTCGGAAATAAAATCATGAATAGGCCTTGGAGAGCCACCTCTCTTAATTTCCACAAACTTGCCAAGTGGATGTATAGGCCAACTCTCCTCCGCCTCCTCCACAAACCACTGCCTGAACAGTGTTTCTGCCATTTGCTCCAGGGTCTTGTTTTGGCGGTGCAGCAGGTCTATCTTGTCATCTAAACTGCTTAGGATTTCCGCAATTGCGGTTTGTTCATTTTTATCCTCCGGAATTTCTAACTCAATATTCTCAAAATCACTCTTGTTTACAATAGGAACTGCAGTTCCTGCTTCTCCAAATATTCTCAGGACAGAATAGCTTTCAATCAATTTGTAATATAGAAACTCGGGAATAATCTTTTCATTAGGAATTATTGAATTAATTTGTTGGTTTGATACAACAGGTATCTTATTCATTGCAACCTTCCCCATATCAGAACCAATACAGGTAACAAGAACAGAATTTACAGGTAATACTCTATTCTGGAGCTTCGAAATTCCTTTTCCAGAAAGATTTCTATCTGCAAAGAAAATCCATTTGTTATAGTTTTTATAATCAGAGGGAGTCACAAATGGCATTTCATTACCAAACTCTTCTGGAAATTTGCTTGATGGCGTTGTACCAGTAATTACTATTCCAAGATCACCAATCCGATATTCCTTCCACTCGCCCATATCCCAAATTTAAATTTTCCCTTGGTTAACCAATATGTTATATCTTTCCATCATCTTTTTCCCGGTAGTATCTTAAGCAATACAAACTATCGAGTTTCCGTTTTTATACGGTTCAGTTCTTCAAGTGATATCTTGCTAAGCTTCTCTTTAATTCGCCTGTTAAGTTCCACTTCTTCCTCCATCTGCTGTTCAAGTTCCGCTTTCAGCGTGGCAAACCGTTCCGCAAAATCAAAATCATCTTCCTCCTCTGCCAGCCCCACGTAACGGCCGGGAGTCAGGGCGTAGTTCAGGGTTTTAACTTCCTTTAAAGAAGCGCTTTTGCAAAAGCCCTGGATATCCTGGTATTCGCCTTCTTCGGTCCGCCAGTTGTGGTAGGTACAGCCAATATGCTGAATGTCATCATCGCTAAGTTCGCGGGTGCGGCGGTTAATCAAATGTCCCCTGCTCCGGGCATCGATAAAAAGGATTTCGCCTTTGCGCTGCTGCTTGTTCTTCCTCAGAAACCAGAGACAGGCCGGAATCTGGGTATTTAAAAACAACTTGGTCGGAAGATTCACAATGCAATCCACCATGTCTGCATCCACCAGTGCTTTGCGGATCACATCCTCACCGCTGCTGTTGCTGGTGAGAGAGCCCTTGGAAAGTACAAATACGGCCATTCCATTGGGGGCCAAATGAAAGAGAAAATGTTGGATCCAGGCATAGTTGGCATTGCCGGCAGGAGGAATACCAAACACCCACCTCGCATCGGTCCGGAGCTGGTCGCCGCTCCAGTCGCTGTCGTTAAACGGAGGATTGGCCAGGACATAATCGGCTTTCAGGTCCTTATGGGCATCGTTCAGAAAACTGCCCTGGTTGTTCCACCTCACGTTGCTGCTGTCAATACCCCTGATCGCCAGGTTCATCTTGCAAAGGCGCCAGGTGGTCTGGTTGCTCTCCTGCCCGTAAATCGAGATATGATCCGCCGGATTTAATGAGAGCTTCTTTCCGTTGTTCTTTTTATAATGATCCTGGTGGGCAGAAATAAACTTCTCACTCTGCACAAACATGCCCCCGCTTCCGCAACAGGGATCAAATACACGTCCTTCGTAAGGCTCCATCATCTCCACAAGAAGCCGTACAACACTGGTCGGGGTGTAGAATTGTCCGCCCTTCTTGCCTTCAGCCAGCGCAAATTCACCCAGGAAATACTCATAAACCCGGCCCAGGATATCTTTACTTTGCGCTTCCTTCGTGCCAAGCGTAGCCGTCCCTACCAGGTCAATCAATCCGCCCAGGCTGCCTTTATCCAGCTTCTCCTGGGCAAAAACCTTCGGCAATACCCCTTTCAGCGATGGATTATCTTTCTCAATCGCCTCCATGGCATCATCCACATCCTTCCCTATTGTGGTGAGCTTCGCCCTTCCCTGGATCCAGTTCCACCGCGATGAAGGCGGCACATAAAAGACCTTTTCGGCAATGTATTCGTTCCGGTCCTCCGGATCAGCGCCTTCACACTCTCCTTTTCCTTCCTTCAGCTTTGCAAACAGTTCCTCAAAGGCATCTGAGATATATTTCAGGAAAATCAGCCCCATCACCACATGCTTGTATTCCGCCGCATCCATATTTTTCCGCAGCTTATCGGCTGATTTCCATAGTTTTTTCTCGAGGGATTCTTCTTTTTCCTTAATTGTTTTTCCTGGCATAAACGGATTTCCTAATTAACGATTGGATAGTCTGCTAATTTACGAGTTAATTCATATTCATTTGAACAAGATTATAATCAGGCGTAAAAACAATCTGTTATTTCGAAATATCTTAACTATTGCGCTGCTACACGATCGATAATTTCAAAAGAATTTACTTTTTAGTATTATATTTTCATGCAGGAAATTCAAGGACATATTTTTCCTCCACTCTCATATCACCCCAAAACAACAATGGATGAGCAAATTCTCCAGGAATGATTTCATGAATGTTTAGCCTGAACGTTGAGCCTGCACCAGAGCAATTAAGCTTATTGCTTGATGACCTTAATTGATATAAGTACTCGTTTGAGTTATCGCAATTACTATATAAACTCCGTCTGGATGGCTTGAGATATCAATAGATCCGGAAGTCCCGTTATAAATAATCCTGCCAAAAGAATCCATGACTTTGATGTGAATAATTTGATCACCCCAAACCTTTAAGATGCCGCTGGTCGGATTCGGACCAACACGAATGCCTTGGTCAGGATTTATTTCGTCCTGGCCTGCTGTACCGTTAAATACGCACCTTATTGATGAACCATAGGTGTTATTCATGGTATGGGTAACGCTATCAGTATTATATCTAAGCAGGACAGGTGTCGGAAAATCGGTTGACCAGAAAGCTGCAGTTTCATGAATTCCTCCGAAAACCCCGTAATCATATACGTCAGATTCAAGCCAGCGCCCACCTCCGGGCAGTGCATTGAAACCACTTTCATTGGTTGCGCCTGTATTCGGTGAGCTCCAGTGCTCTGTCCCGGCTTCTTTTAGCTTTCCTCCCGCAACCTGCTGCCCGCCAAGAGTGGTGAATAAAACTTCCCAGTCAGCATCAGAAGGCACGTGCCATCCTGTCGGGCAAATATTTCTTCCGTCAGTCGCTGCATAGGCATTGTAAATCTTGCCGTAAACAGCGTCATATGCTTCATCATTGTTATAGTAACAGTATCCATCCTAATCATTCGACACCCATTCAACCGGGTCCGTAATATTTTTCAGTGAATCGCCATTCTGAAAATGAGTGGCTTTCAGGTTTTCCGCCATCCAGATCTGGGTACCGATGGTAACTGTCTGATAAACATTTCCATCGACATCTGTGACAGTTTGTGCCAGGCATGAAAAGTGAAGGGCGACAAGCAGAAGAAGCGTTTGAAATGTCCTTTTCATTTTACTTTTAATTCAGGTAGAACGAAAATATAATAACTAAACTTTAAAGATATAAAACTATTCTACTATTGAGTCAGGAATTATTGGTTTTTTTATCTGTGGAAAACCGCAAAAGATGATGCACAACTTCGTATAGCTTCGTGAATTCTTCGCGTGACTTCGTGTAATTTCCAAATAATTGTTATACCGAGTTCCACGAAGAAGCCACGAAGGACTTTGGAGACAACTTTTTTGTTTTAATATTTAAATAGTTAATATTGTGCATTCATTTCGAAATCATTTTCAATTTCTTAACTGTTTAATTTATAACCAGATGAAAAAAAACGGGCTGCTTATTTTGTTGTTAATATTTATGGTATCGGGTATAATTGCGCAAACCAACGGTACACTTACAGTTTCGATAACTACCAGTGCGGCAGGCGGTAACTATGCGCCGAAAAATGTCGTAGCGATTTGGGTCGAAGATAACCAGGGTAATTTTGTTAAGACTTTACTGGCCTATGCGCAAACCCGCAAAACCCATCTGAACACCTGGGAAGCATCCACCACAGCCTTTGGCAGCCCTTTTAATACAGTGGATGCCATTACCGGAGCCACAAAATCATCCCACAGCACCCGTACCTGCACATGGAACGGTACGGATGTCGACGGGAACCTCACCGTTGACGGGACTTATAAAGTGCGAATGGAGCTCACCGATAAAAACAGTACCGGAAACTTTTCCACATTTACTTTTACAAAAGGGCCGAATACCGAAAACCAGACTCCGGGTAACGTACCCAGTTTTTCAGCCATAACGATCAATTGGGAACCAGTTATTACCGGGATTAATGATCCGGAGCTGGACAAGGTCTATACGGTAAGCCCGAATCCGTCTAACGGCAAATTCACCGTCAGCGGGGCCGGGATCCGTGAAATCCAAGTGCTGGACCAGTCTGGAAAGCTTATTTTATCCGGTAAGTCAACACTCATCGACATCAGCAACCAGCCTGATGGAATTTACTACCTGAAAATATCAATCGATCAGGGGATCCTGACCAGGAAAATCCTGAAGTACTAATCCTTGAACCGACGGATTTCCCTGTCGGTTTAGCATTATTTAATCACGACCTGCAGCTTGTTCAGCATCTTTCCTTCTTTATCAAGGATAGAGAGGTAATAAGTGCCGCCAGGCAGATTTCCAAGGTTGAAATTCTTCCGGTAGAGCCCGGTGGTGACATTTTCCTTGCTGTCCATGATCTGGTTTCCATTAGATGCCGCCACCTGGAACCTCATTTCCTGATCCTTTCCGGATTGGAATTGCAGGATAAACTCACCGTCACTCGGATTTGGATATAACTTGATGCCTGAAATCGCATTTTTTTCATCAAGTCCCTGAGAGGAATAGACCGTCACGACATAGTCTTGCGAATAATTACCTTCACCGCAATCATTCACGCCATGAACTGTAAGATTTGCATTTCCGACAAATGATGTGGCCCACTCAATTGAAATTGTCTGGGCTTCAGGATACTGATTAATGGTTCCTGCATTTGCAGGCTCAAGCTGCCAAACATAAGAAGTTGCATATAGACTTTCAGAACAGGTATAAGTTGGAGGAGGATCAACACCAATAAAATTATCAACGGTTGTAGGCCCTGAAAGGATTTGCGGAGCAACCGGCAGGGGATCCATCGTTAAAGTCACTGTATCGCGGTTGGTACATAAGTTGGCATCCAAAACTTCCACCCAGTAATCCCCCGGAACAGAAACATCAATGGATGAATTGGTTGATCCGGTACTCCATAAATAACCTTCAAAATTAAACCCGGCGTCAAGGGTGACAGAGGTCCCTTCGCAGAACTGCTGATCAGCACCTAGGTCCACAAGCGGTCCGGGAACTTGAGTGAGCAGGATCGTATCACGGTTGCTGCAACCATTGGCATCCGTTACTTCCACCCAGTATTCGCCCGGTTCCGTGACATTGATGTAATAACTGTCGTCGCCGGTGCTCCAGAGGTAAGACGAAAAGCCGGTACCGGCTGAAAGCATCGTCGATGTTCCTTCGCAAATAACATCGTCCGAACCCAGGTCGATATTCGGCGGGAAATTTCTGAACAAGACTATCGTATCCCGGTCGGAACATCCATATACGTTGGCAACTTCCACCCAGTACCCACCTTCTTCATTTACCGTGATGGTCTGGGTTGTCTCTCCGGTAGCCCAGAAGTAGTTTGCAAAACCAGGGCCCGCGTCAAGAGTCACCGATTCACCGCCGCAGAAATGGATATCCTCACCGAGATCAGCTTGCGGTGTTGGCAGGACAGTAATTGTAATTTCATCCTCAAGGACGATACTGCCATCATTAACCTCCACGAAATACGTGGTTGTGACTGATGGGGCGACCAATGGATTGGCTTCATCAGAGGTGAAGCCCGGAGGGTTGGAGGTCCAGGAATACGTATAGGTTCCCGAACCGCCGGTCACTTCAGCATGCAGCATTGTATTCCCGCCGGAGCAGATGCTATCTTTACTGGTCGTAATCGTCACATTGGCATTGGCGACATTCATTGTGACCGGAACGACAAGTTCGGCATTATCCGGGTCATTACTGTATATTGTATAGTTGGCCAGATAGGTTCCCAGGGCAAGTCCCGAAGCGTCAAAATTGAATGTCACATCCTGCCCGGAGCCAGGTTCAACGGTTCCGGCCATCGGGCTGGCGGTTACCCATGCCAGCACGTTAATGGAATAGTCCTCAACTTCACCGTTAGGTGCTGATCCGCAGGGGCTGAGCGTGCCTCCTCTTCTTATCCTGATCCTCATCCGGGCGTAGCCATTTTTTGCATCATCCGGAACGATGACGGTTGCTGTATATGGTCCGGGGCCCGGTGAACCTGAAACTGTTACGGCTTGGTCATCCGTGAGGCTTTCGTTCTGGTTCCAGTCGATCCAGATCCCACAAACATCGAGGGGATAAATATTCGTAGTATTCGTCACAGTGATATTAAATGTATCACCCCTGGTTACCAGGTAACTCAGTTCAGAGAAATCGTCATATCCGTTGCACTCCGAAAAATTGTTGACATCACCGAAAGTGACGCGGGCAATTCCTTCGCCGCAACCGCCAAATCCCGTGCAATAAGCTCTTTCACCATCGCGGCCACCGGCAGGAAGGCTAAACCCTGACGTATATACCAGGTCAAGTTCGCCGGTGTTTGAAAGCGCCATCGTAGTTGATATTGAAGCGTCAGGAAGGACAAATACTTCAACAGAACCGGGATTAACCTCGGCCTGTCCATGTCCCCATTGAACATCGGCAATGGCGGCACCTGATTCACCTTCAAGGGTATAGACGGCTGTAACGCGGTATCTGTAAGTCCCATATTCCGGTAACATATCCTGGAAGAAGGGCATCGTTGTCGTACCAATCAGTCCGAATCCCCTGTAAATATTATAATGATCGAATGTTGGCCCGCCGCTGTGTGTCCAGGACAGGTTCACCTGGCCGGTTTCTTCGTTGAGGTTAGCGATCAGATCCAGCGGTGCCACCATCGTGCTGGTCGTGTAGGGTGAAGTATACGTCAGGGCCGTCCCGGTGCGGTTATCGGTCCAAACCGGGTAGACCTGGCCGTTTCGGGCTGAAATGCCCAGGTAATCGCCAAAATACTGGCTGGCCAGGCCGGGGATCGGGGATGGGCTGAAGGCCACATCGCTGACTTTAAAGTCTTCCCAGGTATTTCCGGCGTCATAAGAATTTGCGCAGAAAACTTCAATCAAGCTGCTGGTAACATTTCGGTCATCATAAAAAATTACACTCAAAGTCCCTGAAGCAGGATCACTGGTAATCCACCCGAAATACTGTACTTTGCCCGTACCGGCCGGATCCTGGTTGATACGGATCGGTTCCGACCAGGTATCACCCTGATCTTCCGAACGGATCATGTAAACATCCACATCGCTTCCATTATTAATTCCGGGAACTCCGGTATTGGACCAGGTCAGGTACAGATTACCGCGATTCGGCCCGTTACTTATATCACAAGCCATCACAGGGAAGGCGTTAACCCTCATATCTTTACCGACTCCTGAACTCCTGATCCCCCTCACATTGTCAATGGCACGAAAAGACTCCCAGGTGAGTCCACCGTCGAATGAACGGGCAAATCCCATGGCATCTTCATCGGATGGCCAGCTGTCATAAATGCAGAAAGTCGCATAAACTTCTCCATTCGGGCCTGTCTGGATATTGACGCCCTGGCAGAGATAACCTGCATTGGCGCCTCCGCTGATCTTGATCGGGGCTGACCAGGTCAGTCCGTCATCGGTTGACCGGCTTAACACCACTTCCTGGTCGTTGCTGCCGCCAAACGGGGTCCAGGCGATATACAAATTGCCTTCGTAAGGGCTTGTGGTACTGTTATCGATCCACATATGATTTTTATCCAGCGTATTACCACCGCCATTGGCCACCAGCACAGACGTCCAGGTACCGCCCTGGTTGTCGGAGTAAGCAACGGATTGTCCCATGCCGTTATTGATAAAATTGACATAATACCTGCCATTAAGGCCGATCGCGGTAGTGGGGTCACCTGAATTGGACCCGCCGGCGCCAAACAAGGATCCGTCCCAACTTTCCCCGGCATCAAAGGTATACAGGTAATTGGCCCCGTAAATTGAAGTGCCGCCGCCCGGCTGATTCGTTGAATTATTTGAATTCAGTGCATTATTTTGATCTTCCGGGTTGACAAAAACAGAATTTTCACTTTGAGATGTTGCCCCGGTAATTAAAACGACGTCCGGTGAGTTTTCAGTAAGTACCGAAAAGGCACGGATTTCGCTACCGGTGAAAGTGGCCGGGGGAGCGCTTCGCATCGGGTTTGGCGCGGTAAGCCCTGCCTGTGCTGCGGCCCTCCAATAACCCTGGTTATCAATGGCCCTGTTCAGGGTCTTCGGAAGGTTAGAGTCTTGCGCAAAAACCATCATGCTGAGGAAAAGCGAAATAGTGAGAATGGATAATTTTAAGGAAGGTTTCATCTGTAGTTAGATTTGAATTAATCGGTACAAAATTAATCAATGTTTAGGTGAATAGTTTAGAAAAAGTCTAAATAATAAACTATTTTATATTTATTGATGGCAGGATTGCTTTAAACTGTCTCAAAAGTATTTAACCACAGAGAAAGCAGAGGTTTCACAGAGGAAAAGGAGAAATAAGCATCTGATATTCAACCATCAGCTTCCTCTGAGTATTCTCTGATACCTCCGTGGTTAATAAGAAAACCTACTTTGGAGACAACTCAGCATATGGCCGACTTTGCTGATATGAGAACCGACAGTTTTACCCATCGGAGCACAAATTCATTACTTGAAGGCTTTAGTCTTTGAGCTAGGATATAGAAGGAAATCAAAAAGTCAATCTGTAATCCCGGAAATCCTTGCATTACAGATTGACTTTATGGATTGATGATCAATGTTCCGGCCAGGATTTGGCCTGGGAAACCATAAAAATTGTTATTTGATAATTATTTTTCCAAAATAAACATCATTGGCTGCCGATAATTTCACAGAATAAATGCCTTCTGCGAGCATGCTTAAATCGATGTTAGCAGCATTTCCTGCCGGAATGGTCAAGCCGGTTTTCGTCATCACAACAGCTCCGTTTCCATCGGTTATTGACAGGTCGCCGGTGAACGATTTCGCCAGGGGCAGTTTCAGGGTGATCTTACCGTCGGTGGGATTCGGGAAAATGATGAGTTGCTTGTCTGAAGAGATCTCGTTCACACCCGCAGAAGTATAAATATCCGTCACAAAGGCATCCGACACTTCACTGGTGAAGCAGTCATTGACAGCGGTTACAGCAATCTGCACCGTGCCGGTGAAACCCGATGTCCAGAATATTTCTGCGTTGGTGCCGGTGCTTGTCGTTGTGCCTGCTTCAGTGGGAGTAATTGTCCATGTGTACGAAGTCGCATTGGCCGATTCGCCGCAAGTATACACGGTGGAAGTCGGGAAATAGTTATCGACGCTTGCGGTGCCGCTGGTGATCGTCGGTTTTTCAGGATTCAGGGTAATGTTAAGCTGCATCGCATCGAGTGTAGTACAACTAAACTCATTGGTAACGACAACAGAATATTCCCCTGCTGTGGCCACATTGACCGTTTGCGTTGTTTCACCGTTACTCCAAAGGTAGGATGCAAATCCGGCACCTGCATCGAGGGTCAGGGTTTCACCCAGGCAAATGGTGGTGTCGGCGCCGATATTAACTACCGGAAGCGGATCAACCTGGATGGTAACCTGGTCGGACACAGTCACCGTTCCGTCAAGGACTTCACATATATACGTAGTCGTAACCTCAGGAGTCACGGTGATATTCGGCTCTGTAGAGCTGAACCCGGCAGGTTCAGAGGTCCAGTTGTACGTGAATTCTCCGGAACCACCGATCATGGTTGAAGTGATATTGACAATACTGCCGAGGCAAACCTCTTCATCATCCGCGGTTAAGTTCACGTCAACATCGACGACATTCATGGTGATCGGAACAGTAATTTCCGGATCATCCGGGTCGTTACTGAACACGTTCAATTCTGCCGAATATGTGCCGAGTTCCATATCAACTGCGCTGAAATTCACCGCAATGTCCATTGTTTCACCTGCTGCGACTGTACCGGAAACCGGGCTGGCGGTCAGCCAGCTTTGTACATTGACCGTATAATCTTCCACTTCGCCATAGGAAGTAGTTCCACATGGAGTAGGAGTTTGGTTATAAGTGATGCGGGTACGCAGGCGGGTTGCACCGGCCAGGGCACCGACAGGAGGGGAAATCTGGGCGATATAAGGACCAACGCCTGGTGTTCCGCTCATCGGAACTTCTTCATTGGGTTCAAATTCTTCATTCTGATTCCAGTCGACCCATAAGCCGCACTGATCATCAGGCCAGTCAAGTGCTCCGTTATAAACTGTGATCTCGTAAGTATCACCAACACTCATCGTAGTCGATAGATTGGTGTAATTGGCATAGGCGTCGCAGGAACTTACATTGTCAATCTCATTTAACTGAACCCTGACGATATACTCATCACACTGACCTCCTGTAGCAAAGCAATAAGCGTTCGGTTCAGATTTAAGCCCGTTCGGGATGAACATGCTGATCGAATAATTCATTTCAAGCTGGCCGATATTGCTGATGGTAACCATCCGGGTGACTGAGCTGTCCTGCTGAAGTGTTTCTTCGAGTGCGGCCGGTGTAACGCTGATCTGCGCATCGCCCCATTGAACGCTTGCTGATGTGGCGCTGGATTCACTTCCATCAGAGTATTTTGCGGTCACCTGGTACGAATAGATCCCGTATTCCGATAACTGGTCACTATAAACGGTATCATAAGCTACACCGATGGAATCGCCTTCGCGGTAAATTTTAAAATAACTGAATAATTCGGCTTCATTAAAGCTCCATTGCAGGTCTGAAATACCGGTTTCAAAAGCCACAGTGGCGGTAAGTCCCTGCGGTTTGCTAAGCGGATTGGTTTGGTATGGGGAGCAGTAGGTCATTACAGAGCCGGTACGGTTATCGGCCCAGACAGGATATACAAATCCGCCACGGGCGCTGATACCCAGGTAGTCGCCCATGTAACCGTCGGCCAGTCCGGGAATTGGACCGGGTGTAAATGCTACGTCGCTGACCTTGAAATCTTCCCACGTCACGCCGCCGTCATAAGAATTGGCGCAATATACTTCGCACTGGCTTCCGCCCACATTGCGGTCATCATAAAAGACAACGCTCAGGATTCCATTTTCAGGATCACAGGTGATCCAGGGGAAATAATGTTTACGGCCAAGGCCGGAAGCATCCTGGTTAACTTTCACCGGTACCGACCACGTCAGGCCCTGATCTTCCGATCGGGAAATGTAAACGTCCACATCATTGCCCGAATTGATCCCGGGAACGCCTGTATTTGCCCAAACAACATAAATATTGCCGCTGTATTCTCCGTTGCTGATATCAACGGCCATGCTCGGGAATGAATTGTTGCGCATGTCTTTGTTTACACCGCTGTTGCGAATGCCGCGGATATCTTCAATGATCCGGGTAGCCGGTTCAAATGTGGCACCACCGTCAAAAGATCTGGCTAAACCGATCGCACTTTCATCGGTTGGCCATCCGTCGTAAATTGCCCAAATTACATATACCTCCCCGTTAGGACCTGAATTGATATTAACGCCCTGGCAATGGCTGCCGGCGTTGGTCGCAGAACTGATATTGATGGGTGAAGACCAGTTAACTGCACCGTTGGTCGAGCGGGAAAAAGCAATCTCATTATTCATCGACCCTCCGAAAGCTGTCCATGCATCATACAGATAATTGGTATACGGGCTGGTTGGCTTATTATCGATCCACAGGTGATTTTTGTCGGCAAGGTCACCGGGATTGGGTGCGACGATGTAAGTCGTATAGGTTGACCCCTGATTAACGGATTTGGCTACCTGCTGTCCGCCGGGATTGCTGATCGCAGCAATGTAGTAGGCTCCGTCCAGGCCGATGAGTGCAACAGGGTCTCCGGAGTTGGAACCGCCTGCGCCCTGGTACATTCCACCCCAGGTAAGACTTCCGTCTTCGGTCAGCAAAGCATCTGAACCGTAAAGATTGCTGACCGGGTTGTTGGTGGAATTATTTGAATTGAGGGCCACCTGATTATTGTTCGGATCAACAAAAATTGAGTTTTCGCTTTGTGTCGTATTGTTACCGCTTACAGGTACGTCCGGTGAATCTTCGGTAATTACGCTGAGAGCTTTTATTTCACTTCCTGTATATACGGCCGGTTTAACCGGTGTAACAGGATTTAATTTAGCGAGTCCCAATGCAGCCATTTTTTTCCAGTACCCGTTGTTATCAACCCGGGTATTGGCCGTTTTGGCTTTCGCTGGATCCAGTTGTTTTTTTGCAGCCGACTGGCTGAAAACAAAGCTGCTAGTCATGATTAATGCAGCAATAGTCAGGGTAAAGAATTTTTTCATGTCTAGATTTATAAAATGATTTGATTTATTAGGGAATGCTTTTTCGTCACAAAATTAACATTATTCATTTAAAATCAATTTTCCACCATTAATTTCAGTCCCGCAAATCAACCGGTAAAAATAAATTCCGTTACCGGCATTTTGCAGCCATTCAGGCCGATTCCAAATCAGCTCATGTTTTCCTTTTCCGAGCCATCCTGCATCTATTTCTTCAAGCAGTTTGCCTGTCATGTCATATATTTCCAGTTTCACGGCGGTCTCATCTTTCAAATAAAAAGCGAAAAAAACATTTTTTGAAAAAGGATTTGGATAAGCGTATACTGATGATGGCTCTTCCTGTGAATTTTGCTCCGGAGCACCCGTTAGGATATCCCCGAAAAAGGCAAGTATTTCATTCATCAGTTCCTTTTTTGTCGAAGGAAATTCACCATCAACCAGGCCGCCGAATTCCAGATTTGAACCAATGGTTTTATATGTGCCTTCATTATAGGCAATCATCAATGCCCGGGAATCGGGCTGTGCGGATAATAATTCAAAGGCGGGCTCTTCAGCAACCAGGAAATGATTGTTGTATGGCTGGGTCATATCGTAATCATATTCCATTCCTTCCGTAAAAGTGCCTGTTTTTCCTAAAACCTTTACATATTCATACCAGTTAACAGCTTCGGTCGAAATGTTGAACATCGGATGAAGGCTCGTCTGATCATCGGTATGCCACGTCAACCGTCCTTCCATGTATAGCTTTCCTCCATCCTCAAGGTAATTTTTCAGAATAAGGGCTTCAGCCTCCGTAAGTTCATGGCTTGAATAATAAATGCCCAAACAAAGAAATATGGATTTGTAAATCGACAGATCATCCGGTATTTTAGTTGAATAGTCTGCCATCAGGTCCATATCGCCAAAAGATTGCAGGATAACTGGTGCTGAATTATTCGATGGATCAAGGTCCAGGACTAATGCACTGTATTGACCAATTATCGTGGAGAAAGCGCCTTGTCCATGCCTTTCATGAGCAGCCGTTATATCAATATAAAACATCGCATTGTAACCACCGGGGGTGATTTCATCAGCCGATACTGTGAATGAGAGCTCCGTGATTTGCCCGTCGGCCAGGTTGCCTCCGTTTTGCAAGCCTGTCAGGATTGAAATGAAATTGTCGGGGCTTGATATTGCAGCTTCCACATCGTAAGCCCCGGATGAACCGGAATTTTGAATGACAGCCGAAATCTGCACGGTTTCGCCCGGATCGATCCTGCCGTTATTGTTTCCGTCCACATCATGAATGGTGAATCCTGAAAATTCGAGGACCGGGGCATGAGCGGTAATGAAGAATTCTGAAAACCAGACCGAATCTCCGTCATCCGATTTAACATGAAAAAATACATTCCGGTTATCAGGAATTGTATCGGCCACACTAATGTCAAAAGCGTTGTTTAAAGTAATGATCTCATTACCGGGAATATTTCCCGCAAATTCAGAAGAATCGGTAATCACGATGCAAGGATCGGATGATGATAAAGTTACGGTAACCCCTTCTGCATCTATATTTCCAATATTCTGCATGGTCATGTCAAGAAGAATATCTTCTGAATAATCCATCAGGCCATCCCCGTTTTCAGCTTCGTCGTTCAGCTGGTGGTCCTGGTAAATGACATAGGGTGCATTGGGTGAAATGACCGGTAATGATACTTCATAACGGAAATGATTGGTTTTTGTTACCACGAGGTCGACTACCGTTCCCGGGATTTGGGGTTGGATTTCCACATCGACCGGCAATCCTGTAGCATCAGCAACGCCAATGATTTCGCCGTTTACAGATAATGCGATAAGCGATGCTGTATCTGCCTGGACGGTAAACGTCGAAGAAGCGCCCATCAGCACTTCGTTGTGAATAACGACAAGTTCCTCGGGGACTTCTGAAAATATCGAGGAGAAAGCATCCCCGAAATGATGGAATAAATGATAGGTGACTTCTTTATTATCCTCGTTGTAAGGCCAGCCTGACTGCTCGAGGAAGAATTTCCCGGCTGCATTGCTGAATGCAGGCAGTTGGCCCCTGGATGCGGGATTTGTTCCGTAGGATGGCATAAATTCCGGCCACATATTGTCGAAGGCACCCCAGACGTAAGTGTCATTCACGAAAGAATAAGATACTTCTGAAGCGGCAATGATGCCCAGGGCACGTTGAGGATGACGATAGAACGCTTCAGCGAAGCATTCACCGCTCCAGTTGAACTTCCCGGTCAGGCAATTCACGGAATAGACAAAAGTCAGGTTTTCGTTATCAAGCCCTACCAGGCTGCTGTTGCTGTAGGATGGTTCTCCCCAGCCCTGTTCGTAGCCGTGGTCCCTGTGTAAAAGCAGGAACGACCCGCTGTTAAGCGCGCTATTGATCTGGTTGGCGTTTCCTCCGCTCCAGCCGCCAAGTTCAGATGGAGTGGCAGGGATATAGTCAAGGCCGTTAGGACCGAAATAATTAATTATCGTATTTGTGTTCGGTGCCGTTGACCAGGGATCCACCGACGGGCTTCCGTCATAAATGGCATTGACCCGCACCGGATCTTTACCCAGTGCATTCCGGAAAAAACCGCCGACCACTTCGATACAGACCTGGAACCACCTTTCGGTTTGCCATCCCAGGGCGGTGACCGGATGATGATAATATTCCGGATCAACAGGCGGATCGGATTCGTAACTGATGAATTTAGTGATCATCGTTTCCAAATGTTCTTCATTTTGTGCCATAATCCTCGAAATCACGATATCGGGCAGGTCGTCATTGTTCACATCGGCAAAAATATTATCCGACGCGCAGTAGCTATCCCAGATCGGGGCGACCACCGTCGATCCGAAAGTTCCGTAATCACCCAGGATCAGGATAGCGGCAGGAGGGATATCCCAGGTATTGTAAGCGGTGTTAATATAATTCCGGATGTCGTTCACTGTATTTCCACCGATTTCGGTCGTTGTCACGATTTCCGTGAGGATGCCCTGCCTGCTCCTGAACATCCGGATCGTATCGGCCCAGGCCACGAATTCCGGGTAATCCGGGCAGATGATCAGGTACTCAGCCCCCTCCCCGGCCCTCCCCCAAACGGGGGAGGGGGAAGAAAGCAGTTCATAGTTCACCAGCATATCAGCCAGCAACGGCTCCCACCAGCGGTTCCGCAGGCGGGGATCACCAAATTGACCATTTCCGCCTTCGAATGTGATTTCAATTTCAATGTTCCTGAGCACTTTAAGCTCTTTGCTGACCGGATTATACTGAAATGGGGTAATGCCGAGCATGACCACATCTACACCCCTAACCTGCACTGGTTCAGACAGTTTGACCGGATTTGAGGGGTAGAACGCGTTATTATTATAAACAGATTGGTTTTTTGAATAGAACAATGGCCCGTTCTCCGTAGTTTTTGGAATTCTTGGAGCTGGGGCTAGATCAATATTCTGAAGTGTTTCAGATTGCATCCTGACGATCCGGAGATTGGCCGCAGATCCCTGTGGTAAGGCGATATACCTGCCCGATCCGGGCAAATCGGGCATTCCCTCATCATTCGAAAGAAAATACCCCGGCAGTTCAATCTTTTTCAATATCTCGCGATTGACGGAAATGTCGTTGAGATTCCAGCCGGTTATCGAATAGTACATGCTGATTTTTTCAGGTGAAGATTGTTTTACTTCAAAACCTTTGATGGTGTAAAGATCCTGGTAAGAATAAGTCTGGGCGAAAGAAGTGGAAAGGTACAGCAGTGCCGTTACTGTAATCAGTAGCAGTTTTCTCATGAGTGGTGTGTTGGTGATGAAATGATTAAGCGCGATAAAAGTAAGATTTTTTTTCGAGCCTGAGGTTTTATTAAAAGTACTCGTTTATGCTTTGATTTACTGTGTCAAGAACTTGCTTTCTCCTTCAACTTTTTGTATATTGCGGATGCTTAAGTCTTTAATCCAAAATATTAGAAAGCACCATTCTAATACTTTCCTTTATGGCTTGATGAGAAGAAAATTAATGACCAATTCTTACAGCCATGAACAAGTATTTCTTTTTCAAAGCTTTTATTGCCATTGTTTCACTTCTCATCCTTGGAATGACGTCCGGGGAACGCTTTCACAATCCTGAAAAAAGACATGAAAACAATCTTTCTGGCCGGACATCTTTAGCCGCACAACCTGATCAGTTTTTCCGTGATGGTATGATCACGATTAAGCTCAAGCCCGGCCGCGGCGATTTCAGCAGGCAGTCGGGGATGAAAAGATCATCATTGCCATAAATGATTCCGGGGTGGACTGGGACCATGTTGACCTTCGTGAAAATGTTTGGCAAAACCTGGCGGAAGATGCGGATGGCAATGGGCATACCATGGAACGCATTGTTCGGGAATCTCCAATGCGGTTACAAACAATGGAGAAGGGATTTCCAGCATAACCTGGAAACTTACGCTTATGCCACTTTGTATTGCCGGCTTCTCTGGTTGGGAAACATATGCCTATAATGGAATGATTTATGCGGCAGAAAACGGGGCTGATATTGTTTCGAACAGTTGGAGTGGAAATCCTTATTCCATTGCCAACCAGGAGGCGGTAAATTATGCTGCCGGACTGGGAATTATTATCGTGGCAGGTGCAGGTAATGAGAATAATAATGTATTGTTCTATCCCGCGTCCTATCAGAATGTAGTGTCCGTTGCTTCCGTAAATATTGACGATACAAGGACATTTTATTCCAATTTCAACTATAAAGTAGATATTGCAACTCCCGGAGGCGGAACTGAAGGAGGAATATTGAGTACCATGCCGGATGATCAATATGGCCTGGAAATGGGAACTTCCATGGCAACTCCCCTGGCTGCCGGATGCCTGGGCCTGCTCAAATCGTACCACCCGGATGGGTCCAACGACCAGTTGATCACCTAGTTGCTTGGAACAGCCGACAACATCGATTCGCTGAATCCCGGCTACGAGAACATGCTGGGTTCAGGAAGGGTGAATACCTTCCGGATGCTTAACGAGGAAAATGTTCAACCATTTTTGAAGATAGAAATGCTGGACTTTTCAACAGAGGATGAGAATGGAAATAATATCAATGAGCCGGGTGAACTGATCAGCCTGGATATGGATCTTTACAACTATATGCCTTGTTACGGAGCCAATGAAGTGATGATCACGCTGTCAACGGATGATCCTGAAATAAGAATCATTGATGGTTCCGGTATGGTCAATATTCTTCCTGACAGCTCTTTTCATATTGTAGATCAGTTTCAATTCCAGGTCGGTGAAAGCGCGCATAGCCATTTTGCCCTGATGACCCTCTCATTCGAAGCAGGAGTGCCTATAACCATGGGACAGCAAATCAATCTTGAGATCCTGGTCGCACCTTCCGGAATTTTTATTTATGAAGGTGAAGAAAACACCAGTGATTACAGCGGGACCTTCATTCGCGATTACCTCCAGGAAAATGGTTATACCTCGACGTATAGGAGCATATTATCAGAGGACCTGAAAGGCATTGATGCAGCGTTTCTATCGTTCGGCAACTTTGGTTCGGGTTATACCGCTCTTAATACTGAAATGTCAACTGCAATTGTTGATTATCTCCAGAATGGCGGGAAAGTTTACCTGGAAAGTTCTGACGCCATGGGCTATGACCAGCCGGGCAATACCTTGCTGCTCAACCTGTTCGGGCTGTTCAGCGCCGCTGACGGCACGGAGAATAATCCCATCGATAACCTGAGCGGCAAGCCCGCAGCACTTACGCACGACATGGTCTTTTACAGCAACAGCCAGGACTCCAATGCCTGGATTGATAAGTATGTTCTTTTCCCCGATGCCATCAATGCCTTCACGGAGAGTGATTATGGCATCGTGGCGGCGCAACACACGGGTGAAAACGGGTGTAAGACCTTTTGCTTCTCTTATGCCCTGGCCAAACTGGATGATGGTGAATTCCCCAGCACAAGGGAGGAATTGTTGCAGTGGATCATTGACTTTTTCGATCTGACTGCTGCAATAACTGAGTCGTCAGTCGTCAGTCGTCGGTCGTCAGTCGTCAGTAATCGTTTATCCCAATCCAACAACCGGTCCAACCGAGTTTCAAATTTCCAATTTCGATTTTCAGCAGGTAAGTTTGAAGATATTAAACGCTCACGGCCAGGAAGTCGCATCGGTGCTGGATGGCAGGTGGTCAGGTGACCAGGTGATCAGGTGGGATGCGGCGGGCCTGCCGGCAGGTATTTACTTTTACCGACTGACTACTGACGACCAACGACTGACGACTGGAAAGATCGTGAAGTATTGACTGGACGGCAGGACTGTAAGACTGTAAGACGATAGGAGTTTATTAACCTGGAACCCTGGAACTCTGGAATCTTTGAACCCTTGAACTAATAGTAATTTGCATAATCCATAACTGCCTTCTCGATCCTTTTCTTCACATCACCCCATTTCAGTTTTGGATTTTCAATTAATACCGGCCAATCTGTGAGATCAACATCATTAAAATAAACCAGGCTTTTCAGGATGTGTGCCACATTTTCCTGATCATATTTTTTTTGATAATATTCCAGCATACTACCAAGATTTAATTTGTTGAGAAGATAATACAAATCAATAAAATCTTTCGATCTCTGGCCGCTGGTGGAGATAGCATTCAGTTTCATTGCTGTGATATCATGCAAAGATAAAAGCTTAACCCCATTGATTTCTTCCGGCCCGGAAAGGAGTTGATATCTGTGAGCGATTATGTCGACATTAATTTCCTCTATTTTTCCTTTAAGTGTATTTGAAGAAGTATAAAATAGCTGGTAAGAAAAATCCTGGTGGATCTCTTCAAGCAAACCTGCGGCATCAAAATCAAAATTTGAAAACAGGTCAATATCTATAGATTTGCGATGGCCAAAGTGCAAAGCCAGGGCTGTCCCGCCAACCAGGTAAAATCCACGGAGGTAAGGCTTATCCTGCAGTGACCTTATGAGTTCCAATGTTGGGGTTTCGACTGCTTTAACCTGTAGCATTTGAATGATTTAAGCGGCTTATGAAATAACCTGGAAACAAAATTCAAGGTTTTCGGATCGAGATATGGAAGGTCGCATAGTATATCAATTATCTTCTTACGGCCATAGAAGTTAATCAGCAAGTTCATTTCCGGGATTTCACCAAGTGTAAACACCCGCTCAATAATCAAGCGACATGAAAAATTATCATCCAGTTTGGATAGATCAACATCCCAGAAATATTGAGGATTAATTTTGGAGAAGATTGAGTTTTCAGGTTCCATTCTGATCAGCTTCTTTCTTCAAAGATACGGAAAATAATCATTTCTCATTTCGCAATGACAATAACAATGATCAATAATGGGAAATGTGCAGGACAAAATATGAAATGGGAAAATAACCTGAAAAATGATAAATGAAAAATGAGAAATGCATTACCTCCGGTATTCCTTCACAATCACCTCCCCCTGAATCACGCGGAGGGCGTTCATCGCCAGGGCTTCCATTTCGTTTTCGCCGGGATAGATATAGAATGTACCGATCCATTCGGCATATTCCCGCAATTTTCCGACGAACCATTTATCGTAAGCGATACCACCTGTAATTAGTATACCATCTACTTTTCCTTTCATGACTACGGCCATGGAGCCGATGAATTTAGCGACCTGGTAAGCCATCGCTTCATAGATCAGGGCAGCCTGCTGGTCACCTTTTTTAACCCGTTGTTCCACCTCATACGCATTATTGGTACCCAGGTGAGCACAAAGGCCTCCCTGCCCGATAAGCAGTTTGGTAAATTCTTTCTCGGTATATTTTCCGGCATAGGCCATTTTAACGGCATCGATCACTGAAACGCCGCCGGCCCGTTCCGGTGAAAAAGGACCTTCTCCGCCGATGGCGTGGTTCACGTCGACCACTCGTCCGTTCTGGTGGGCGCCGATGCTGATACCCCCTCCAAGATGCACCACAATCAGGTTCAGATCTTCATATTTTTTTCCAATAGCCGTTGCATGGCGTCTGGCTGTGGCTTTCTGGTTCAATGCATGAAAAACAGATTTACGCGTGAACACCGGGTGGCCCGAAACATGGGCGATTTCCGTCATTTCATCCGTTACGACCGGATCGCATATGAACGCCTCGGCATGGGGGAAATCTTTGGCAAGGTCCTCCGCGATGAATCCGCCCAGGTTGCTGGCATGTTCGCCGACAGGACTGTGGATCAGGTCATGTTTCATTTTCTCATTAATCCTGTAAACGCCTGATTCAATCGGGTAAACCAGTCCTCCGCGTCCCATAATGACACGGACTTTGGAACGGTCGATCGTGGTCGTAATCAACCGGTCCATGATCGCTTTTTTTCTGAATTCAAACTGGTCGGTGATCTTTTCATACGGGGCCAACTCTTCCGCACTGTGCTTGATGTTTTCCTCAAAAATGCACTCTTTGTTATGATACACGGCCATTTTGGTCGATGTCGACCCGGGATTGATTGCAATGATGTAAATGTCTTCCACGATTATTAATTAAATTCCAAATTCCAAAAAAATTCTAATTTCCAAATAACAAACTGCTGACTGCTGACCGCTGACCGTTACGCGATTGCCGCTGCCAGTACAATACTATCCAATTTTGATTCTTCAGAGTCGGAGCGCGAGGTGAGCACGATCGGGGCGCGGGCGCCCAGGACGACAGCGGCAACTTTTGCTTTGGCAAAGAAAACAAAGGCTTTGTAGAGCACATTACCGGCTTCAATATCGGGAAGCAGCAACAGGTCGGCTTCACCGGCCACCACACTCTTAATTCCCTTATGCTTTGCGCTTTCTGCACTGATCGCATTGTCGAATGCCAGCGGGCCGTCGATGATGCAATGCTTGATCTGTCCACGCTCGGCCATTTTGGAGAGTAATGCCGCATCAATCGTAGCTGGCATACTTTCATTAACCAGTTCAACAGCACCCAGGACGGCCACTTTCGGCTCATCAACCCCCAGTTTTCTCAAAAATTCAACGGAATTATTCAGGATACCGATTTTCGTATTCAGATCGGGCGCAATGTTCATCGCCACATCGGTTAGGGATATGAGTTTGTGATGATAGACCTGGACTTCGAACAACGCAATATGTGAAAGGACTTCATTTTTACGAAGGCCCCATTCTTTATTTAACACGCCTTTTAAGAGGGTAGCCGTTCCAACATTGCCTTTCATGAGGATATCCGCTTCACCGTAGTGAACCAGTTTTACGGCTTTGGCCACGGCTTCGGCGTCATCCGTTTCGTTGATGATCTCAAACTGGTTGAGGTCGATCTTCTTGTTCTTTTCGGCGATCCTCTTAATCTCAGCCGCATTTCCGACCAGGATGGCATCGATATATTTTTTCTTGGCAGCAGCATTTACAGCCTCCAGTGAATGTTCATCATGTGCCACTGCAAGCACCAGTCTTTTCGTTTGTTGTTTTCCTTTGACCAGATCATGAAGATCAGATAATTTCTTAAGCATGTCGTTGTATTTTATTGGGAATTAATAGATTCGAACTTATTGTTAAAAAAATAACAGCGCAAAAGTACAAAAATTGTTGATACAGCAAAAAAGTCTTCACGAATAGGTAGGCAGAAGGTGGGCAGAAAGTGGTCAGAAGGTGGTCAGAAGGTGGTCAGAAGGTGGTCAGAAAGTGGTCAGAAGGTGGTCAGA